>Ga0163144_10002884_pt1 | contig 39303 bp, 45 predicted proteins | sample OliLak19BULKMAT1_FD_123175 | JGI IMG/M metagenome (GOLD analysis project Ga0163144, IMG submission 123175) | Freshwater microbial mat bacterial communities from Lake Vanda, McMurdo Dry Valleys, Antarctica - Oligotrophic Lake LV.19.BULKMAT1 | ecosystem: Environmental > Aquatic > Freshwater >...
AAAGTTGCGCGCACTTGAGGATCAACCAGGCTACCCTTTTAAAAGAAACGCTGGTTGTTCGCTTGTTCCTGATCCATCACTCGACTCACACAGGAGATCGTGTCATGAATTCAAGTATCAAGGGGGTTTGCAACATGGCTATCGCCGTGGCGCTGGCGATCACGGCAGCCGGGATCCCGGCGCATGCATTAGAGGTCGAAACAATCTCCGAAGACGCGCGTGTCTTAGTGGGGCACTGGCGCAAAACCACAATCGTTTTCGAGAACCCGAAAGACGAGCATTTGATCTTAAATGCCGACGGTACCGCGGAGAACTGGGTCGTGACGGCTTCCAGTCGCTCGCGTACGACGACCGGTACGTGGAGAGTCGAAGGCAAAATTCTTACCCTGCTGCTAAGGGAAAAGGGGGAAGTATCTCGCCCGTTTACCATCCACGAAGGGCAGCTCGTTTTTCCGAATATCCAAAACCAGCGCCGCTTCTGGGGGAAAATAGCCAAGTAGGGTGGGAAAATTCTCTTCGTTGGCCACCGCGACTGCCTAACAATCGCATCAACTCGGACTGCCAAACCCTCCGCTTTGCTCTGGGCTTGGATAGCCGGTTAGCCTAGCCTTAGGCAGCGGAACGCGCGCCTTCTAGCGGGCTGGATGTGCGGAGTTTGACTCACTGGAAATCCCTGTGTTACGGTCAACCTCTGTGTATTCGCACAGTTAGCGAAGGATTTTCGTTATGCCGGTTGAAAAAGATCTGAAGGCCATTCTTCGCAATTTGAAGTATTCAGACGACGCGAAAGTCCTCGAACAGATTTCAGCACACACCAGACAGGTCCATGCTCGCATGGCCGGCATTAAACATAAGCTGGTGGTCATGAGTGGCAAAGGCGGCGTGGGCAAGAGTATGACCACGGTCAATTTGGCGTTGGCGTTTGCGCGGCAGGGCGCGAAGGTTGGACTGTTGGACGTGGATCTGAACGGGCCTTGCGTGCCACGTATGTTGGGCTTGCACGGTCAGTCGCTGACGATGACGCCTGAGGGGGCGGTTCCCCCGGTGGGTCCGCTGGGAGTGAGAGTTGCGTCGATGGACTTCTTCTTGGATGATGCATCGCCGGTTCGTTGGAAAGGTCCGATGGATGTGAGCCCTGCGTGGTTGGGGCTGATGGAAATGAATGTCATTCGAGAATTTTTGGCCGATGTTATCTGGGGCGAACTCGACTATTTGCTGGTCGATCTCCCTCCGGGGGCTGCGGCGGACAAGCCGCCGGTCATCGCCGGGTTTATTCCAGACCTGGCGGGAGCGATTGTCGTCACGACGCCATCAGAAGTGGCATCGGATGTGGTGCAGAGGTCGGTCACCTATGCCCGCGACATAGGTATCAAGGTCATGGGCATGGTCGAAAATATGAGCGAGTATCGCTGTCCTTCTTGTGGGGAAGTGAACGAGTTATTCGAAGGCAATACCGAGGCAATGTGTGAGATGCTGGACTTGCCATTGCTCGGGCGGATCCCCTTCGATCGGACACTCGCGCGCACCTTCGACAAAGGCCAGCCGTTGCTCGACGACACGTATCCGACGATTCAACGGTATCAAGACATTGCCGGGCGCATTAAAACGTTACTCGATTACAAGAAAGTGTTGGCCGACAAACTGTGAACGGTAAAACGACGCACTGAAGAGGAGATCCCATGAAATTTGTTTGCTTGAACTGCGAAACTTATATGAACTTTGAGAAGGTGGAAAAACCTGGAGAGGATTCGCTCGGCGTGTTCTTCGGTTGTCCGTCTTGCAATGCCAAGTTCTCCATGGTCACGAATGCAGGCGAAACCCAAATGGTCAATTCTCTCGGGGTGAAGCTGGGTGGGCGTACTGTTGAGGCCGAGCCGTTCGAGATGACGAAGGGTACGCTGAAAGATGAAGCAACAGCAGGCTCTGGTCAGATGGCGGCGTATTTGAACGAGAAGATCCAGGGTGGCCAGCCGGCGGTCGCAGCAGCGACGGCTGCACCGGCAGCCAAGCCTGGAGAGAAGTCCGGCGGCGGCTGTCCCTTCTCCGCCATGGTTGCTGACATGGGGCTCACGTCCGGTGGTAAGCCCGGCGATGTTGGGACAATGACCTCGGATTTTACCTGGTCGACCGATGCGAAGGAAAAGCTCGACCGGCTTCCCTCGTTCGTCAAGCCGATGGTGCAGAGCAGTGTCGAGGCCTTCGCCCGCAAGCAGGGATACAAGACGATTACATTGCAAGTGATGGACGATTCCAAGGGCGAGTCGAGCAATGGGATGACTTGGACGCCTGAGGCTGAGCAGCGGCTTGAAAATATTCCTGACTTTATCCGTCCCATGGCTCGAAAAGAAGTTGAGCGAGTGGCGAAGGAACGTGGACTGGCGACCATTACGGCTCAAGTGATGGACGAGACAAAAGAAAAGTTTATGAAGTTCATGTAAGCCCGATAAGGCGACACGATATCTATGATGGCGCTAAGGCCCGTCCGGTCACCCGGACGGGCCTTTCTCGTAGGCAACAGTCTTGATGGCTGCCTGCTGCAGGGGTCGCACCGAAGCCGCTGGATAGGATTTGTTATCCTGGCTTTCTTGCTCCTGTCAGCCATACCTCTGTGGGCGCAGCATGATGAACATGGTCAGTCATCGACTCAAGAAGCGGTCAGCACCGACCACGAATATCATGCGGCTATGGGTGATCGGGCGGGATGGGAAGGGTCCGTCGCAGGCGTCGCCTACTCTGAGTTCAATCATCACCTGACCGGCATATTGGTGCTCATCATCGGGCTCAGCGAACTGCGTCATGCGTTGGCGGTGTCATTTTGGGCTTGGAGCAGGTTTCTTTTGCCGGGAGCCTTACTCACGTCAGGGGTGTTTCTCCTTGTCTGGAGCGATCATAACGCCTGGCCGATCGGCGCCCTCAGTTTCGTAGAGACCTTTTTCGGTAGCGACCCGGAAATCTTTCAGCATAAAAGCTACGGGCTCTTGTCGTTGACGGTCGGTGCCATCGAACTGCTTCGAAGGCTTGGGAGGATCCGTCATGCGGCCTGGGTCGCACCGTTGCCTCTATTTGCCATCATCGGGGGATTGATGTTGTTCGGCCATTCCCACGGCGTCTATCCTTCAGCCGCAAAGATCGCGACGGACCATGCAATGATGGGCACCATGGCGGTAACGGCTGGTTCGTCCAAACTCCTGTCCGATTGGTTCCGTTCCCCGTCGAACGCAGGGTTCTCCAAGTGGGAATTGCCCTGGGCCGTCTTGACTCTGCTCATTGGGATACAGTTGCTGATCTATTCAGCGTAACTGTATCCGTGTGTGCTTCCCGGAATAATTGACACCTTTCCAAACCCTGTGCTACGAGTAGAAGCTCTTATCGATTGAGATCACATTCTTGCGCGGTCGGTTCCCCGTGAGTCCGGCTGCATGGAGTGAGTATGGGTGGACATAGCCATTGGGCGACGGTTAAACGGCACAAAGGGGCCATGGATGTCAAACGCGGGAAGATTTTCACAAGAATTATCCGCGAGGTGACGATTGCGGCGCGTACAGGTGCCGACCCGGACGGTAATCCGCGGCTTCGATTGGCTATCTTGAAGGCCAAAGAAGCCAATATGCCTGGCGATACACTGAAAAAAGCCATTCAGCGCGGCACGGGAGAATTACCCGGCGTGGCCTATGAAGAATTCCATTTGGAAGCGTATGGTCCTGGAGGGACCGGTGTATTGATGGAAATTACGAGCGACAACCGCAATCGCACCGTCGCCGAGCTACGCAATCTCCTCACCAAAAATCACGGCAATATGGCGGAAGCCGGCGCCGTTTCCTGGCAGTTTCACAAGAAGGGACTGCTCACGATTGAGAAGGGCACAGTCGATGAAGATACGCTGTTGTCTCTCGCGCTTGATGCGGGAGCGGAGGACGTGAAAGTGGGGGACAAGAGCTTTGAGGTCATCACGGATCCGCACCACTTTGAAGCCGTGAAGAAGGCCCTCATCGAGGCAAAGATCCACACTGTGTTTGCGGAGGTCACCTCTGTTCCGCAGAACACGATCAGGCTCGAGGAAAAAGCAGCCGAGCAAATGCTCAAGTTGATGGAAGTCTTAGACGAGCATGACGATGTGCAGAAGCTTCATGCGAATTTTGATATTTCCGACGATGTGATGGAAAAGGTGGCTGCTGCTGGATGAACAACAGCGGTAGCTACTCAGGTGTCCAGGCTGAAGGTCGGAGTTCCGAACACTTCAGCCTTCAGCCTGAACAGCTTCAGCCTATGTTGCCCCTTAGAGTATGATCGCCTCACTGACGGGCCGATTGGCCTTCAAGGCGCCGACCCATCTGATCCTCGATGTACACGGGGTCGGATACGAAGCGTATATTCCCCTCAGCACCTACTACGGATTGCCCAATCTCAGCGAAAGTATCTCGCTGAGTGTACATACCCACGTTCGCGAAGACGCAATTCAGCTCTTTGGTTTTCTAACGTCGCAGGAAAAAGATGCATTCGTGCTGCTGACCAGCGTATCCGGCGTCGGGCCCAAGCTGGCGCTCAGTGTCTTGTCGGCTCTTCCGGTGTCCGATCTGGTCTCAGCGATTCAGTCGGGAGATGTCGAGAAGCTGACGACGGTTCCAGGGATCGGAAATAAATCGGCCAGCCGTCTCGTGCTGGAGCTTAAGGATACAGTTGGAAAGCTCCAACCTGGTCTCTCGTCGGCAAGCGACTCACCCAGGCAGGGGCAGGATGTAACCTTCGATGACGCGCTGTCGGCGCTCGTGAATTTGGGTTATCGTCCACAGGACGCCAAGGAAGCGTTGAAACAGGTGAAGAAGTCTAATACTGAGTCCATCGTGCTCAAAGACATGATTCGTGAATCCTTGAGGGAACTTGCAGGGAGGTAAGGATGATGACGAGATTGATTCAGCGAATAGTCCGGACTCAATTATCTCTCGGACTCGCTATGCTCCTATTGGGGCTGGGGGCCATGCCCGTGCAAGCCGAAGAGCCGAGTGAGCCAAAAAGCATTCGCAGGACCTGCGGCACATGCCCTGAAGGCTATGCGACCACAGGCGTGACCGAGTCCAAAGAGATTTGCAAGGACGGTGATCCCACCCTCGTTCAATGTGTTCCGCTGGGTGCGAATTTGTTGGCCGTGTGCGGGTCTTGCCCCGAAGGCTATCGTGAGGTCGGAAGCTCATCGGTGCCGGCTCGCTGCGGAAATCAGGATGGGGGGCGGCTTACACAATGCCAGCTTGAGAAGATGGAGTCGAACCTTCCGGATCCGACTCAAAGCCTCAAGGTTTGCCCACCGGATTGCGGGAGTACAGCCACGCCAGGACAGGGTGGCTTGCCGCCTTCACCAAAGTAGCTCCCAACGCCGAAGAAGAGGTAAGACTCCCAGCAGGATGCTGAAAAAAGAGGAATGGGGTAGCTGGGATAATTCCCTTGCTCGTGCAACGCGCGGTCGCGGACTCCCCTCATTGGACGCGCGCAGTTGGATCATCCCACCCACCCCTATTAAGTGGCTGCTCGCTGCGGCCTTGCTGGACCGCCTTTTTGAGCATCCTGAGACTATAGAGGCATCAGTGGTATACGAAAGATTCATTCGGAGTTTCGTGCATAAACCGAGTTTTTCCGCAGCCTGCTAGAACGAAAGAGGTTCCTTCACGATGGCCGAGCGAGTTGTCAGCATGCAGATCACGGACGAAGAACGAAGCATCGAAACGGTGCTACGTCCGCAGACCTTGGAGGAATACGTCGGCCAGGAGCGAATGAAAGAATCCCTGCGGATCTGTATCGAAGCGGCGAAGCAACGGAACGAAGCGCTCGATCACACGATCTTTTATGGCCCTCCCGGGTTGGGGAAGACCACCATTGCCCACATCATTGCTCGCGAGATGGGGGCCGCGCTCCGTTCGACCTCCGGTCTCGTGTTGGCCCATGCAGGCGATTTGGCCGCCATCCTGACGAATCTCCAAGAGCATGATGTTCTGTTCATCGACGAGATTCACCGACTCCCTGCCTCTGTCGAAGAGGCGCTCTATCCGGCGATGGAGGACTTTCAGCTCGATCTCGTGATCGGCCAGGGGCCTGCAGCCAGAACGGTGAAATTGGATCTCCCTCAGTTTACGCTCGTCGGGGCCACGACCAGAGCCGGCGCCTTGACCTCTCCGCTCCGGGATCGATTTGGCCTCGTCCACCGCCTGGAGTTCTACTCTCCAGTGGAGCTGCAGACCATCGTGACACGCTCGGCAGGCGTGCTTGGGATCCCGATTGATTCCGAGGGAGCGAGGGAAATTGCCGGCCGTGCTCGAGGAACCCCACGCATCGTGAATCGGCTTATCAAGCGGGTGCGCGACTATGCGCAGGTCAAAGCGGCGGGACAAGTCACCCGGACGGTGGCTCAGGATGCGCTTGCGTGGCTGGGGATCGATACGGCGGGATTTGATGAGATGGATCGCCAAATTCTTCTGGCGATCATCGACAAATTCGCTGGAGGACCGGTTGGGGTGGAATCCCTGGCGGCCGCAGTGCAGGAAGACCGGGGCACCCTTGAAGATGTCCATGAACCGTATCTGATTCAGGCCGGCTTCCTCGAACGAACCGGCCGTGGCCGCCAAGCCACGAAGCTGGCCTTCGATCATTTCAAGCGGCCAAGTTCTCTCCTCTTTTCATGATGCATCCAGCCAGGCAGGATCCGTTCTGGCAGTAAATTTGACCTGGTAGGATTGCCCGCAAGCTCGTGAAAGGTTGAGGGTCTTCTTGCTTTGCCAGGAAGAGTTCTTGTATCATCACTCACTTAGCTTGTGCCATTCCAGCCGACGGACGGATGCCCGCCTTCTTGGGCTGGGAAGAGAGGGTTTGCTATGTCCGGTGATTTTTCCGAGCATCGGGGAAAGATCGATCGTATCGATGATGAGATTCTACGTCTGCTGAACGAGCGGTCCCAAAGCGTTATTGAGATCGGTAAGCTCAAGAAACTGCGGGATGCGGAGGCAAATCTCCACACCCCGGCCCGTGAGGCGGCGATTATCGCGCGTCTGACCGAACGGAACACTGGGCCATTTCCCTCCGAGGCCATTCGGTCGGTCTATCGAGAAATTATGTCCGCTTCCCTCTCCCTGGAGGGCCCTCAGAAGGTGGCCTATCTGGGCCCCAGAGCGACGTTTACTCACATGGCCTCCTTGCAGAAGTTCGGTTCGGCTCCCCAGTACATTCCGGTAAATAGCATCAAGGACGTCTTTAGTGAGGTCGAACGGGGGCGAGCGAATTTTGGCGTGGTCCCGATTGAGAATACGACGGAAGGTGTGGTCAACCACACGCTCGATATGTTCATTGATTCCAATCTGCTCATCTATGGCGAAGTCCTTCAGGAGGTGTCCCATCATTTAATGTCGAAGTCTGGTGTCATGGAGGAGGTCCAGCACATACACTCGCACCCCCATGCCATTGCCCAATGCAGACAATGGTTGGAGGCGAACTTTCCTCATGTGCCTGTGTCAGAGGTGGCGAGCACGGCACGCGCTGCGGAACAGTGTGTGGAAAATTCCTCTATTGCCGCCATTGCTTCGGAGTTAGCGGCTCAGATGTATGGTTTAAAGGTGATTAAAGCCCGCATTGAAGATAATGTGAACAACATGACCCGTTTTCTCATCCTGTCCCAAAAGCCGCCCGAGCGTACAGGGAAAGATAAGACCTCACTCATGCTCTCGGTGAAAGACAAAGTCGGCGCCTTGTATGATCTTCTCAGACCGTTTGCCTCTCATGGCCTGAGCATGACCAAAATTGAGTCGCGTCCTTCCAGGCGAAAAGCCTGGGAGTATATTTTCTTCGTCGATATCGAAGGGCATATTGAGGAAGAGCGGGTGAAGACGACCATCGAGGAAATCACCGGACGCTGTCTTTTTATGAAAGTCCTGGGTTCCTATCCGGCCCACAGTTGATGTCATGCCGCTGAACGTTCATCCAGATATCGTTTCGCTCAGTCCCTATGTTCCCGGGAAGCCGATTGAAGAACTTCAACGGGAATTGGGTCTTGCGCACATTATTAAACTGGCCTCCAACGAAAATCCGTTGGGGCCCTCCATGAAAGCGCGGGCTGCGTTGAGTCAGGGGGCCGAAACGCTGCACCGCTATCCCGATGGCGGCGCGTTCCGTCTGCGTGAGGCCCTGGCGGATCGTTGGAAGGTGACGCCGGATCAGATCATACTCGGGAACGGTTCGGATGAAATTTTGGGGCTGCTCGCCCGTACATTTTTGGCTCCTGGTGATGAGGCGATCATGGCTGATCAGACCTTCGTCATCTACAAAATGGAGGTGACGGCAGCCCATGGAAGGCCCGTGATCGTTCCGTTGAAGCAGTGGCGGCACGATCTTCAGGCCATGGCCGATGCCATCACCGACCGGACGAAACTCCTGTTCCTTTGTAATCCCAATAATCCCACAGGAACGATGGTGTCAGCTTCTGAGGTCGAGCGGCTATTGTTGCGCGTGCCGGCGCATACCGTCGTCGTGTTTGACGAAGCGTATTTCGAGTACGTCAGGAGCCGGCAGTTTCCGGATTCCATGGCCTATGTGAAGCAGGGGCGGAATGTGATTGTGCTGCGGACATTTTCGAAAATCTATGGCCTCGCAGGGTTGCGTGTCGGCTACGGCGTGACAACGGCAGAGATCACCAATTTTCTGAACCGAGTTCGCCCTCCTTTCAACGTCAACAGCCTGGCGCAGCGCGCCGCCCTCGCCGCTCTCGGAGACGACGAACATGTGGCGCGGAGTCGGGCGGTGAATGCCGCTGGGATGGAGCAGATGGTCAAGGGATTAACCGCGCTTGGGTTTGCGCCGATCCCGAGCGAAGCGAACTTTGTGTATGTCGATATCGGGCGAGATGGTCGACAGGTATTTGAGGCCATGCTGAGGGAGGGCGTCATCGTTCGCCACATTGAGGGGCGTATGGTTCGAGTGACCATCGGTATGGAAGAAGAAAACAGGGAATTCTTGGCTGTGCTCAAGCGGGTGGTCCATCCCGCATTGAGTGTCTAGTAACCACGCAGGATGCTCAAAAAGGCCGTTCAGCAAGGCCGCAGCGAGCGAAGAAGTGAGGCGTACGCTTCGGTACGTTGAGCCTCTGAGCGATGCGAGAACGCCGCTGGCGGACTTTTTCAGCATCCTGCTAGTGAGGGTATTATGATTATTGTATTAAAACCAGAGGCAAGCGAAAAGGAAGTCGATCACATTATCGATCGGCTTCGTGAGTTGGGATTGAAATCACAATTAACGACCGGGCAGGAACGGACGATTATCGGCGTGATAGGCGACGATCGGGTGTTGCATAATCAGCCGCTCACGGCATTACCGGGCGTTGAAAGTGTGTTGCCGATTCTCGCACCCTGGAAACTGGTCAGCCGAGAGTTTAAGCGTGAAGGTACGGTGATCGATGTGAGTGGTGTGAAGATCGGCGGCAATAAGCTGATCATCATGGCGGGGCCCTGCGCGGTGGAGCGGCTCGAAATCACAGTCGGGATTGCCCATGAGGTCAAGGCGGCTGGAGCGAGTATTTTGCGCGGAGGCGCCTACAAGCCACGCACCTCGCCCTATTCCTTTCAGGGGTTGGGGCGCGAAGGGCTGGATTATCTGGTTGAGGCGAAGAAACAAACCGGGTTGCCGGTGGTCAGCGAGATTCTGGATACCCGCGACATCGAATTGTTTCTCGAAAAAGCCGACATCATCCAGATCGGCGCCCGCAACATGCAGAACTTTGAACTCCTCAAGGAGGTTGGGGCGTACGACAAGCCGGTGCTGTTGAAGCGGGGACTTTCGGCGACGATCAAGGAGTTCCTCCTGTCTGCAGAATACATCATGTCTCGCGGGAATCAGAACGTCATGTTGTGCGAACGGGGAATCAGGACTTTCGAGACGCAATATCGCAACACACTCGATCTTGCCGCGGTTCCGACGTTAAAAGAACTGTCGCATTTGCCTGTCATCGTCGACCCCAGCCATGCTACCGGCAAGTGGAATCTGGTGGCGCCGATGTCGAAAGCAGCTGTGGCTGCAGGGGCGGATGGCATTCTGATCGAAGTCCATTCGAATCCGGAATGTGCGCTGTGCGACGGCGAAGAATCCATTAAGCCCAGCCAATTCAAGGAATTGATGAAGGACATGCGAAAGATCGCAGTGGCGGTCGGTCGGGAAGTGTAACCGGAAGGATTGTGTTTGAAAGGGATCAGGATTGAGGCACGGGCTCGGTCCGCTGTGAACGATGGCGTTGCATTTTACCCAGGTCACAATTATCGGAGTTGGGCTGATCGGCGGATCGCTCGGTATGATTCTTCGCCGAAAGGGGTTGGCCGCACAGGTCATCGGGGTTGGGCGGCGTGTCGAAAACTTGAAGACCGCGGTCGAGCTGGGCGCGATTGATCGTTACGTGATTGATCCCAAAGATGGAGTGAGGGATGCCGACTTGGTCGTGTTGGCTACGCCGGTCGACACCTATGACCGGCATTTGACGGAATGGGCATCCTGCTTGAAAAAAGGCGCGATTGTGACTGATGTCGGAAGCGTGAAGGGTGTGCTGGTTGAACAGGCTGAACGGGCCATGCCCGACGGTGTTCATTTTGTCGGGGCCCACCCCATTGCCGGCAAAGAAAAGACAGGGGTGGCGGCAGGATCGGATCAGCTCTTTATCGGCGCGCGCTGTATTATGACGCCGACGAAGACCACAGATCCAGAGGCGCTTGAGCAGGTCCGAGCGATGTGGCAGGAAACCGGCTCGGTGGTGCTCACGATGGATGCCCATTTGCATGACAAGATTCTTGGGGCGGTCAGTCATTTGCCTCATGTGGCGGCCTTTGCCTTGATCAATGCCCTGGCTCAGATTCGCGATCAGCAACTTCCGTCCCTCGACCTGGCAAGCCACTCGGGTGGTGGGTTGCGGGATACGACCAGGATTGCCGCGAGTTCTCCAGAAATGTGGCGCGATATTTTCCTCTGGAACCGCGACAATGTGGTCACGTTCATTGAGGCCTATGAGCGCTCCCTGAGCCAATTGAAGCACCTGATTCAAGCGGGTGATGCCGTCGGCATCGAGAAGGAGCTCGAACGGGCCAAGCAGGAACGAGAGAAGCTTCCCACGCGACAGACCGTCTCGACGTAAGGCGCCTATGGCATCGTTGACTATCACACCAGGTAGGCCGTTACAGGGAACGATTTCCGTTCCGGGCGATAAGTCGATCACCCATCGCGCCATCATCCTGACCGCTTTGGCGAACGGGACCAGTAGAGTTTCGCGCTATTGCCGGGGCGAAGATTGTCTCAATACGATGCGTGCGCTCCAGGGTCTGGGTATCCGTATCGATGAGTCGGACGAAGAACTCTGTGTGTATGGCAAGGGGCTCTGGGGGTTGACCGAGCCGAGCGGGCCGATTGATTGCGGGAATTCCGGAACAGGCATTCGTCTCCTGACCGGCCTGCTGGCGGGGCAAGATTTTTTTACGGTTCTGAGCGGCGATGAATCGATTCGCCGCCGCCCAATGGGGCGGATCGTCAAGCCGTTGCGGGAAATGGGGGCGACCATTGCCGGGCGCAAGGGTGGTGAACTCGCTCCTTTAGCCGTCACGGGTAGCCGTCTCCGCGCGATTACCTACGCCTCGCCGGTGGCGAGTGCGCAAATCAAGTCGGCGTTGTTGCTCGCAGCCTTGTTTGCCGAAGGGATCACTCGTATCACGGAGCCGCGCCTTTCGCGTGACCATACGGAACGGTTGTTCCAGTTTTTTGGTATCGCGCTTCAACGGGAAGGGACCGCTCTGCTGATCGATGGACGACCGTCGGTTGGGTGGAACGCGGCGCCTCGATTGGTCGTCCCGGGGGATCTTTCCGCTGCGGCATTTTTCATTGTGGGGGCGACCATTGTTCCTGGTTCGGATGTGACGATTCGACAAGTGGGGATCAATCCTACCAGGGCCGGCCTATTGGACGTGATGACGAGAATGGGTGCAGATATTCAACTGTTCAATAGGTGTGAGGAGGCAGGCGAGCCGGTTGCGGATATTCGAGTGAAGTCGGCCAGGCTACATGGAGTGGCGATCGGGCCTGATTTGATCCCGCAGACGATCGATGAATTCCCCATTCTGTGCGTCGCGGCAGCCGTTGCAGAGGGTGAAACGATCATCTCCGGAGCCCAGGAATTGAGAGTGAAGGAGAGCGATAGGATTGCCACGGTGTCGGCAGAATTGCGTGCGATGGGGGCACAGGTGACGGAAAGGCCCGATGGGATGATTGTGCGAGGTCTTGGCACAGCGGAAGATAATGGTCGATTGCAGGCTGTGCGTGGCCACAGCCATGGAGATCACCGGGTGGCGATGTCGTTGGCCATTGCGGGCTTGACCGCTTCGGCTCCAACCTCGATTGACGAGGCTGCCTGTATCGAGACATCATTCCCGAACTTTCATCGCACACTCTTGGAATTATTAGGCGAGTGCCGGTGACGGCTATGACTGCAGGGCATGACGTGGAATCTGTTGCGGAGAAACAGCGGGTGAGAGGACTGATCGTTGCGATCGATGGTCCGGCTGGTGTCGGTAAGAGCACCGTGGCCAAGTTGCTGGCTTCTCGATTGGGTTATCTGTACCTTGATACAGGTGCCCTCTATCGTGCGACGGCATGGGCCGTCATTCAGTCCGGCCTGGATCCAGCTGATGCCAAGGGAGTCGAGGCCCTGCTGCCTACGTTGTCGCTTCACATGCAGTTTGATCAAGGAGTCGCCACAGTATTCGTCAATGGCAGGGATGTGAGTGGTGACCTTCGAACACCTGCCGTGTCGGCAGCGGCATCGGTCGTCTCGGCTATTTCAGCGGTTCGGGCCTGGTTGTTGCCGACCCAACGACAAATCGGACAGGGTGGAGCAGTGGTGGCTGAGGGACGTGATATGGGAACAAAGGTGTTTTCTTCAGCTGACGTGAAATTTTTTCTCGAAGCGGATCCGACTGTCAGGGCCCAGCGCAGGCATCGGGAACTCGTTGCTGCGGGACATTCTGGCGCACTTGAAGCGACGCGCGCCGATTTGACAAGCCGTGATACTAGGGACCGTTCCCGCTCGATCGCGCCGTTGATTCCTGCTGAAGATGCCCGGTTTATTGATACGTCAACGTTGTCCATCCCGGAAGTGGTGGACCAGATGATGGCTGTGATTGCGGCCAAGCTGTGAGTTTTGTTTTTTACGGGATCTTGTGGGTCCTCTGCCGGACCATCGGCTGGCTGTGTTTTCGATTTCGAGTCGTTGGCGTAGTTCCCCGGGACGGAGGGTTTATCGTTGCGGCGAACCATGCCAGTTATCTGGATATTCCCCTCCTGGGTTGTGGGATGCGTCGGCGGGCTTGGTTTCTGGGGCGTAGCGATCTCTTTCCAGTTCCAGGTCTAAAGGCGATCTGTCAATGGTTGGGATGGATTCCCATGCGGATTAGCCGGTTGGACCGTGATGCATTCGGTAAGGCGGTGGCTCTGATCAAGCAAGGAAAGGTCGTGGTGATTTTCCCTGAAGGCAGTCGCAGCCAGGATGGTCGGTTACAATCCGCTAAACCGGGGATCGGTATGATTGTTGCGCAAACCGGATGTCCTGTGGTTCCTGCCTATCTCAAGGGGACGTTCGATGTGTTGCCGCCTGGAATCATGTGGCCACGCTTCCGTCCCGTGACCGTGTTCTATGGAGAGGCTCTTGCGTTTCCTCGGAATGAAGAGAGCGGAGATGCGAAGCAGTATTATCAGGAAGTGAGTCGCACCGTTATGGATCGTATCGCCTCCTTAGGGAGGGTAGAGTCTCCGAGCAGAGAGTCCAGTGCCGGCATTCGCAAGGCTGAGTGAATGCCGGTGTATAACCATCAGCACCCGACTTCAGTCGGAAGAATAGGATTCCCATCATGAGTACAGTTTTGCCATCGAGTGACCAGCAGTTGGACCGGGCAGCCTTAGCAGCCTTATACGAGGAAACATTCAAAAACCTCGAAGAAGGCACCATTACCGAGGGCCGTGTCGTTGCCGTGAGCAAAGACAAGGTGGTCGTCGACATCGGGTATAAGTCCGAAGGCATGATCTCGAACGATCAGTTCTCCACCGAGGAGCTGCAGAACCTCAAAGTGGGCGATCCGCTCAAAGTCTACATCGAGGAGTGTGAAGACGCCGACGGCAACCTGGTTCTTTCCAAAGAAAAAGCCGACAAGATGAAGATCTGGGAAGAGCTGGAACAGCTCTTCAATGACGGCAAAAGCATCGACGGTAAGATCGTGGCGAGGATTAAGGGCGGCATGATGGTCGATATTGGAGTGAAAGCGTTTCTCCCGGGCTCGCAGATCGACTTGCATCCTGTGCGGGATCTTGACGGGTTGATCGGGCGTACGTTTCCTCTCAAGATTATCAAGATTAATCATCGGCGCGGCAACGTCGTGGTGTCCAGGCGCGTACTCTTGGAAGAAACACGGGATTCAAAGCGGAAGACGACCCTCTCTACATTGAAAGAAGGGCAATTGATCCAAGGCGTGGTGAAAAACATCACGGATTATGGGGCGTTCATCGACCTCGGTGGTATTGACGGGCTGCTTCACATCACAGACATGTCGTGGGGCCGTGTCGGCCATCCGTCGGAAATGTTCAACATCGGTGACAAGGTGGAAGTAAGTGTCCTCAAGTATGATCGAGAGACCGGGCGCATTTCACTCGGCTTGAAACAAAAGAGTGCCGACCCCTGGACCGGCGTGGCGAGTAAGTACGCGGTCGGGACTCGAGTCCGAGGTCGCGTCGTGAGCCTGACCGACTATGGGGCATTTATCGAGCTTGAGCCTGGGGTCGAAGGGCTCGTGCATGTCTCTGTGATGTCGTGGACGCACGAGGTACGCCATCCATCACGTGTGGTGTCCATCGGAGATCAGGTTGAAGCGGCGGTGCTGAATGTAGATCCGGCGAGCAGAAAGATTTCCCTCGGCATGAAGCAGACTGCGCCGAATCCCTGGGACATGGTGGAAGGGAAGTATGCCATCGGGACGCACATTGAAGGAAAGGTGAAGAGCTTGACCGACTTCGGCGCGTTCATCGGACTCGAAGAAGGCATCGATGGATTAATTCACATTTCAGATATGTCGTGGACGAAGCACATCAAGCATCCCTCTGAACTCTTCAAGAAGGGGCAGAAGGTCGACGCCGTGGTCTTACGGATCGACAAAGAAAAGGAACGGCTCTCGCTCGGATATAAGCAACTCAAGGGCGATCCATGGGACGACGAGATTCCAAGCCGGTATGCGGTCGGGGATGTCGCGGTTGGAAAGGTCAGCAAGGTCGCCGACTTCGGCATCTTTGTCGAGTTGGACGGGGGAGTAGAAGGGTTGATTCACATCAGCGAGGCTGGTCTTGATCCGCAGGCCAAGCTCGAAGAGAAATTCAAACTGCAAGATGAAGTGACGGCCAAGATCATCAAGGTCGATCGTGAGGAGCGAAAGATTGCGCTCAGTTTGCGCGATCAGCAAATGGACTCCGATCGCCGAACAGTCGATGAATACCATGCTACGCAAGGCGCGTTGGACCAAAGCTTGGGCCGTGCGGTAAAGCAGAGCCGGAAACGAAGCGAAACAGAAGACGATAAATAGACCTGACGTGTCAGGCTCAGTGTAACCTGGGGGGCTTTGCACCCCCAGTACTGTGAGCGACGCATTCAACTATGAGCGACGAAACATCAGGGAGGCCGGCCAAGCGGGGAATAGTGCGCCGAGCGCTTTGGGCGCTCGGCGTCGGGCTTGGCTTGCTCTTTCTGATGAACCTATTTTTCCCCGACCTCGACTTTTCGATGGAGGACCGCGTTGGTTTGATACGCATTGAAGGGGTTATTGTGGATGCGCAATCTACCATCGGCGAGTTGAAGCGTTTTGCCGACAACCCATCCGTGAAAGCGATCGTCTTGCGGATCGACAGCCCCGGCGGCGGGGTGGTGCCGTCGCAAGAGATCCATGATGCAGTCCAGCGGGTTCGTAGTAAGAGCCACAAGACGGTGATTGCTTCAATGGGGACGGTGGCAGCATCAGGAGGATACTATATCGCAGTGGCGACCGATCGAATCATGGCCAATTCAGGGACGTTGACGGGGAGCATCGGGGTCATCATGGAGATGGCGAACGTCGAAGGGCTGCTCAAGAAGATCGGAGTCGAAGGTGTTGTGATCAAAAGTGGAAAGTTTAAAGATATAGGATCGCCTCTCAGGAAGATGAGTGATGAAGAGCAGGGGTTGCTTCAATCTGTCATGGACGATGTCCATAAGCAGTTTATTGAGGCGGTGGCGGAAGGGCGCGGGCTCGATCTGGCGGTTGTGCAGGCTTTGGCGGACGGTCGAATCTTCACGGGCCGTCAGGCTAAAGTGTCAAAGCTTGTGGACGAACTCGGTGATCTTGATGCAGCCATCAAGCTTGCAGCGGAAGTGGCCGGCATCGAGGGCGATCCGAAAGTCATTGAGCCGCGCCGACGATTTTCGTTTAGAGAGTTAATCGAATCCCGAATATCGGGTCTCTTCCCAAAGTTAGATTTTTACTCTGGGGTTGGGCTCAAGTATCTCATGGTATTTTAGCGCGTTCGGATCGACGCGCCGGTCGATTCATTATCATGAAAGGGGAGTCCGTTATGACGAAGGCCCAAATTATCGAGCGCGTATCCGAACAGATCACGACCTTGACGAAGCGGCAGGCGGAAGTCGTTGTCAATACGATTTTCGATTGTGTGCGAGATTCTTTGAAGAACGGCGATAAGACGGAAATCCGAGGGTTCGGTAGTTTTCGGCTGCGGGCTCGTCGGATGAAAGAAGGGCGGAACCCCAAGACTGGTGCGACCGTGGCGGTTCCCGCCAAGAAGGTCCCGTTTTTCAAGGCCGGCAAGGAATTGAAGGAACTTCTGAACCAGTGATCACAGGAGGCTTATCATGAACGCCCCCAACTCGCACGATGCGGTGGAGATGGATGTCCGTTGGACTGACGAGGCCTCCCAGCGTTTAAAGCGGGCACCACTGTTCTTGCGCGGCATGGTTCGGCGGATCGCCGAAAAAAAAGCTCGCGAGCTTGGTTACGTGGAGATTACTGCGGAGATTCTCGATCAGTTCAAGAGCCAAATGATGGGTGGTATGGGAGGCGAATCCGGCATGACGGACGCCGCCGAGCACATGGCGCAAGGCCGTCTCCCCTGGACTGCCGCTGCCAAGGATCGGCTGGATACGGTTCCGGAATTCATGCGCCATATGATCAAACAAATTACCGAAGAGATCGCCAAGGAGCGGGGCCATCTCGAGGTAAACGTCGAACTCTTTGAAAAGGTGGAAGCGCTGGGCGATCTTCGCGAAGCCTCAGGCCCTCCGTTGGAGTGGAGCGAGGGGGCGTTATCCCAGCTGCAAGAGAAATTGAAACAGTCGCCGCCGATCGCCGCTGAGTTTGTCGCCGACATGCTGAGGAGGGACACCGAAGATTTGGCGCGCGAGAGAGGTGTGACTCGGATCGATGAATCGACACTGGTTCAACTGTGGGACGCGCCGCAGGAACGAGTCACATGGACCGATGAAGCCTGGACGCGTCTGCAAACGTCCCCTGATTTTGTACGTAGTGGAATCCGTATGGCGGCAGAGCGCAGGGCTCGGAAGCTCGGGCTCACCGAGGTTGACTCGGAACATCTGACGACCTTCCGGAATCAGGCTATGATGAAAGCCGTCAAACGGATTCGTTCATTTGGGTATGACAAGTTGACGTTTGAGGCGTTCGACACTGCGATGGAGAAGACCAAGCGCTTGCAGGGGAATGAGCAGGCGGAGAAGCGCCTCCAGGAAATTCGCAAACACTTTGCTGATCCGGACACCAAGAAACCGGATGGCGGGACATTAGGTGCCGACTTGATGGACCGTTTTCGCCGCTATCTGAAGGGAGAAGGGACACTCTAACTGGCAGGATGCTGAAATAGTCCACCAGCTTCGCTCTCGCCACCAAATTGATCTTCAGTTTCCCCTTACGAGCTCGCACAATAGCGAAAATGTTCTTCACGGCGTTCTCGCTGTATGTGGGCCAATCGGGCTGGATGATCGCAATGCGGTAGGGCAGGGGCCGCTTGAGGACGGCCCCTGCGGTTTAGTGGGTTGCCACCTCTTGCGGCCAAAATTTATGTCGAATTTGTGGGAGGGGCTCGCTATCGAGGTTGGGGATATCATAAAGACAGCGATCGATCGTTGCCACTTCCTCTTCGGTCAGGTCCAAGGTGGCCCTCTTCTTCCAAAACTGATCGAGGATAAAATAATCACCTGACTGCGGCTTCTCAGCTAAGAGCCCCTTCATCGTATCGAAGCCCGCGGTGTCCACCCCAGGGACACGGCCCTTATTGCGGTCGTGACACCAGTGCAGTACCTCAGCGATTCCGTACATCGACAACTCAATCTTCATCATCTTGCTCATGGAGTCCTCCTTACCAAGAAGGGCATTCTACCTTAACCTGTGCCCTATTTTCAAAGCCATTGATGAGAAGGCTTAAATTGGGGAAACGGCATTGTGGTGGAGCTGGTCACTACGCAGGATTGATTGCCATGAGAAAGCAGCAGTCTGTATACTGGCCACGCTCATTTCAGAGGGAAAGCTTGGGTGAGGAGGCGTGTGCATACAGATCAATCACCACGTGGGCTGCTCCTCGCATGAGGAAGATCGCGTGATCAGAGTCGTCGGCAGCCACAAGAGGTGTAACGCCTGGGGTTTTGTGGCCGTAGCAATAAGTGCCTCCCTACTTATGGCAAGCGGTTGCAATAAACAAGATCCCTACACCCCACCGGATCTCTTCTACTACTTCGCCAGTTACAAAGTAGGGAAGAATCCGACGACTGTCACCCCCACGGATGTCAATCAAGACGGATTGACGGATTTGCTTACCACCAACATCGGCAGTAATACGCTGTCGATTCTCTTAGGGAACGGTGACGGCACCTTTCGCGATCAAATCCAATTAAATGTCTGTAAAGAGCCTCGTTCGCTTGCTCTCGGGATGTTCAACCGCGATTCGTATCCCGATGTGGTCCTGGCCTGTTCAGGGGGTGATGAAATATCCGTACTCTTCGGTCGGGCTGACGGAAAATTTGAAGAAGGGCCGCGCTATCCTGTGCATCGCACTCCCATTGCCATTGCCAGCGACGATCTGAATGGCGATCAGGCGCCCGACCTCGTCGTCGCATTGCGGAACGACAAGATTAAAGTCTTTCTGGGAACCGGTACGGGTGAGTTCACCCATGGGGCGCAGTATGAATATGGCGATACGCCTACGTCAGTGGCGATGGCCGACTTGAGTGGCGATGGAAAGATCGATTTGGCCGTGACCAATGGGGGGCCGATGTCGAATGCGGTCTCTATCTGGAAGGGGAATGGCGACGGGACGTTTCGCCTTCCCACCGACTACCGGACGGGGAAGCGACCACTCGGGGTGAGTTTCGCCGACTTCAATCGTGACCGGATACTCGACCTCCTTGTGATTAACGGTCAGCAAGATAGTTTTACAACGTTTCTCGGAATAGGAAACGGGACGTTCCAGCCGGGGCGAGATTCCGGTGCAGATGCGGGACCGAATTTCGGGTACGCTCGTGACTTCAACGGCGACAGCCGCATCGACGTGGCCATCGTCAATATTCAGTCGAGCGATCTTTCCATTCTCTTTGGTCGGGGCGATGGAACCTTCGATTATCCGCCGAGAAACTATCGGACAAAACCGGGCCCCTTCGCCCTTGCGACATTTCGCGTCACCACGAAGGAAGCTGAAGAGCCTGGACTTGTGACGGCGGATAACGGCAATGGAAGCGTCTCCGTTTTTCTTCATCGAGGATTGAAGGCGGTGCCCGCTCCAGTCGCGCCTCCCCCCTAAGGCCTATCGACGGCTGGAGTGAGTCAAAAGGCAGTCTTCTTGACAGCCTACCGACCCTCGGCTAGAGTGACCGAGGGTTCTCTCCTTGCGGCCTTTTGGAGCTCTGGTTCGAGGACATCGTGAGATCCTTTCGATGGTGGTTTGCGATTGGTGCTTTACTCACTCTTTCCATGCTGATGGTACAGGGGGGGGTGCGAGAGCTGCTCGACGGATCTTTACCCGGCAGTGGAACCAGCGCGTACCTCTCGTTTGTGACCACGATTTTTGGTGGAGGATTGCTGGCGGGTTGTGTGGCACTGGTGATGAAACGACTCCAATAAATTCTCAATTTGAAAATAGATGCGTTGATGCATTGTTTGAGATGTAAGGGATTCATGATGGTCGAACGCCACTATACGCTGGTGAATCGAAGACTCTATGCCCGTTGTCTGAATTGCGGGTTTTGGATTGATCTTGCCGACCTGCTTCGTTTTTTTCACAAGGTGATCGACAGCGGGTTTCGTGGAGGAAAAGTGCGGGAATCGTTCACACTATGAGTAGGAGCGACGACTTCATGAAGGCAAGAGACTGTGGGAGATCTCATCTGAAGCCATTTCTGGCCTGCGCCGTTGGGGCGTTCATCGGTTTACTCCTGATCGGGGCTGAGGCCTTCGCTCCGTCCGTCGCTCTTGCGAAGAACACCAGGGTTCACTCTGTTCCTGTTCGAACTGCGATTGCTCCCCACCGGTTCCCTCCGTGGCGAGTCGCTCCAGCCCATGGCATTCTTCTCAAGGAACTTAAGAGCGGGCATGTGTTGTATGAACATGATGCGGGGAAGCGAATGTCCCCTGCCAGCCTCACAAAAATCATGTCGGCTCTTGTCATTCTTGAACGGGGTCGGTTGGATGATTTTGTCACGATTAGCCCCAATGCCGCACGAGCGCACAAAACGCACTTGCGAGTGAAGGCGGGGCAGGTTTTTCGGTTGGAAGACTTGTTGAAGGCCATGCTCATCGTATCCGCCAACGATGCATGTCTTGCAGCGGTGGAGCATGTGGGAGGCGACGAAGCGCAGTTTGTGGCTCTCATGAATACCAAGGCTGCGGCACTCGGCTTGTCCGATACGCATTTCAGCAATGGCTGTGGGTTTGACGGCCCGGACCATTATTCGACAGCCGAAGACCTTGCGACGTTGAGTGTCATAGCCCTCGATCAGCCGGTCTTCCGGCAGTTGGTGCGTGAGGAGCGTGCGATGATTACCCCGGTCAACGGACACCGTGCGTATATGTTGCACAATACAAACAGATTGCTAGGGCGTATTCCCGGTGTCGAAGGAATTAAGACCGGATTTACTTCTAAGGCTGGTCGGTGCCTCATTGCTAAAGTCTCACAGAACGGAAGCGATCTTCTTCTTGTGATTCTGAATTCCAAGCGTCGCTGGAATACCGCGACGAATCTCATCGCCTACGGGTTACAGGTAGCCGAAACTCCGCACTAAATCTCCCTATTTGATCGGATCGGCAGGCTTTTAGGCGGCAATGCCAAGGACGGCATCGCCGTATCCGAAAGTTATCTGTTCGATTCTTCCTCGGGTCTTCTATAGTGAAGCACTATGGGATGGTGCATGGAATGAGAGCGGGAGAAATAGAGTCGGAACGATCACGGGTATGACCGGGAAAAACGACGGGAAGTCATTGGGGCTGGCAGGTACGCGTTGAGGTCAACAACCAGGCCCACATCGTTAACGAGACGGGGAAAACTCCACATTGACATCTTTCCCAAGATAATTGATGACAAATCCCTGCTTATCGTAGGCAAGTATGGCGCCCATCACGTTTTCATCCCCATAATCTTCCTGCCCCAATATTTTTCGCACATCATCGGGGCTTTCGCTGTTCAGCACGTTGCGAAAGATCCCTCGAGTCTTATAGGAGAATCGATTATTGATAAAGATCAGGTCGATCTTGCCGTCCTGGATGCGCACGCCGGCCATAGGACCGGTCGGCTTGCGTTGATCGAGTAAGAAAATGAACAAGGCTTCTTGCTCTACTTTTACTCCGGGGATTTTTTCATTCACGAGCGAATCCATGGCTTTGGCTTCGGAGTCTCCCAATTTGACCCCAAACAGGGAAATCTCGGCGCTCTTCAAGGCCTTGGGATCCATCACATCATTCTTACTCAATTCGTAGGACTCCCCATATCCAAGGGGCACCCATGCGCCGACTCCAGCCGTCACCATGCAGGCTATCACGACGACTCGCAGTGTGTACTTCATCGACTCTTCCTTACCCATGGGTTCCGAAAGATGTATGACTCGTGAATTTTATTGGCGAAATTGGTAGGGGCAATACAGCACGTAAGCATTTTATCGAACGACCTTAGAACTTGCAAGAACGGCTGGATGCATGATTGGGGCAGATCAATCCGTTATCAGTTGTTTCTATATGGTAGCAGGTCAGGCGGTGTGATGGGTGCCGATGAGGAGGGTTCCGAGTTGTCGGAGCCGTTGAAAGTAGGACCCGCAGTCTTCGCCAAGATCGCTGGTTAGGTTATCCAGGTCTGCCACACAATCTTCAAGGATCCTGACCCGCTGGGGGTCAAGCCCCTCAGGGCTGTCGAGGAAATACACGACACATCCGCTGATCACGGTATCCAGTGTCATGAGTGGCCCCTCAAGCTGGCTGTCGACTTGAGGCCACGGCTCTTCCTTGTGAGTTTCCCAGAGAGATAGCACAGCATCCTGATCCATCCTGCAGATCTCCAGCGATCCTGCCAAGTTTCTATCTCTTTACCCTAGCGCATGGAGTGGCAGGAGCGCAAGCGTGCCGAGAGTGAATCCGACACGCGCGGGCCCTCAGGCCCCGGACTCATGACGCGAGGCGTTCATGGATAGAGCCCCCGGTGAAGATGTGCTTGAGCGACTTTGTCGATCCCGCTCATCAGGGCGGCAATACGCATAGAAGTTTTTTTGGACACGGAAAATTGTAATGTCTGATGGAAGGCGGTGATCATGATATCTTGCAATCGCTCTTGAATGTCAGTGGCTTTCCAGAAGAACCGCTGCAGATCCTGTACCCACTCGAAGTAGGACACGATCACCCCTCCGGAGTTAGCGAGGATGTCTGGAATGATAAAGATTCCACGGTCCTGCAATATGCGATCGGCCTCCAAGGTCGTCGGGCCATTCGCTCCCTCGGCGAGAATCCGGCAGCGCAGTTTCGCTGCATTGCGTTCGGTGATCTGCTCGGAGAGCGCAGCGGGGACTAGCACGCTACAATCGAGCTGAAGTAATTCGTCGTTGGAAAGCCAGTCCCCCAGCTTGGTATCGCGCAGGGGTTGGCCTGCGGTTTTGTGGCGTGAAAGAAGCTCTGGAATATCCAATCCGCTCGAATTAAAGAGACCTCCGTTCACGTCGCTCACTGCGATGACACGTGCGCCACACTCTTGCATGATGCGGGCTGTATGAGCTCCGACGTTGCCGAATCCCTGTATCGCCACAGTAGTGTTCCGAATATCGAGCTTGAGATGACGAAGCGCCTCCATGGTGACACAGACCACTCCGCGGCCGGTGGCTTCTTCGCGACCGAGGCTTCCTCCAATCGATAAGGGCTTGCCCGTGACGACACCCGGTACCGAATATCCTACCTGCTGGCTGTAGGTGTCCATGATCCAAGCCATCACCTGGCTATCTGTGCCGACGTCTGGAGCCGGTATGTCCTTGTCTGGTCCGATCAATGGGAAAATTTCCGCGGCATAGCGACGGGTCAATCGTTGTAATTCCGGTTGCGAGAACTGTTTGGGGGCGATCGCGACGCCACCCTTGGCCCCGCCGTAGGGCAGATCGGCTAACGCGCATTTCCACGTCATCCACATGGCGAGTGCCGCAACTTCCCCAAGATTCACATCCGGATGATAGCGAATGCCGCCCTTCGTGGGGCCACGTGAGGAATCGTGCTGCACACGGTAGCCGGTATACACCTCGACCCGGCCATCATCCATCCTGACAGGCAGGCTGAGAATCAGCGATCGCTGTGGAAGCTTTAAACGCTCGCGTAGATTATGGTCAAGCTCCATGGCCTCGGCGGCTTGATCGAACTGTGCCACTGCCAGCCTGAAAGTCGGTGTGTCGAGTTCGTGCATTGCGTGATCCTTTTTATCAGGTGTGAAGTGGGGCTATCGATGTGAAGGAGTGGTCACGGTGCTCCTGCCTCATGATGTCAGGCGAGAGACTAGACCATTGAACGTTGAATATTCGCGCAAATTCCTCCGCCACCTGTTGTGCGACCACGGTGGCCGACGTGGCGGGTTGCAGAATCTCGGCCATAGACGTGATACGGCATTGTGCGAGGCCACAGGGCATAATAAGGGAAAAAGGGAAGAGGTCAAGATCGACGTTGAGCGAAAATCCATGAATTGTGACCCCGTGATCGATCCGGACTCCGATCGCGCCAATCTTCGCGTCAGTCTGGTTCCAGCGCACCCAGACGCCGGGGTTCTTCTTCATGCGATAACTTTCAACCCCCCATCGCGCGAGTGTATGGATGAGGACCTCTTCCAATTTCCATACATACTGCTTAGGTCCTGAGCAATAGTCCGATAGCTTGAGGATAGGATAACCCACGACTTGCCCAGGTCCATGGTAGGTGATCGAGCCGCCACGATCGACGAACTGGAGACTGGCACCCGTACGGCGGAGAACTTCTTCTCCGCAGTTCCAATGTGCTGGTCGGGTGGTGCGACCGAGGGTATACACCGGCAGGTGCTCAAGGAGCAGCAAGATATCTACTTGTTTTCCCGCAATCCGATCCTGCTGTAGTTGTTTCTGGAGTGTCCAGGCTTCGGCATAGGGGATCGGTTGCGAAAACCGAACGAGTGAACTTGCTTGCGGGGTGGGTATCGGAAGAGGACCACTGCTCTGCCAGCAGCCACGATGGTCTAGTTGTGATTCGTCGATATCACTCACAGGAAGCCTTCCGTAGCACGGGATCCTGAATCGAGATTGTGGTCATAGTGATGGCGCAATTCTGGAAGCCTCCGCTGGCAGACATTGATCTTGATGGGCCTTGCGTCTGAGTTGCCGGCAAGTCGAGGGCGGAAATCGTGATTGCTGAAGGTATTGACGGCGATTGTTCGTCAGAAGGGGTTAATTCAAATGGTAAATCAGCAGTGGTGATCAGCTCTCCAGAGGCCAAGTCGCCGACAAGAAGGAGAAGGAACAACATGGTGAAGAAGCGAAAGCTGAGGAACCTTCGCTGTGTTGGGCGCTCGCGTACCATGAGACCTCATCGGTTCGAGTCGGTCGTATTGTAGCACAAGTGCTTCCAGGGTGAAAGTCGTAGAATGGAAAAGGGACGAGGCCGGGCCTCGCCCCTTTTCTGCTTGATGAGCCTGTCGTTTACTGGATGGAGGCAAATATTTCCTTCACAGCAGGGGTCTTCAATTTCTTGAGCGCTTTCGCTTCGATCTGGCGGATTCGCTCCCTTGTCACTGAAAGACTCTGTCCCACTTGCTCCAATGTGCAGGCCTGATCCTGGCCGATGCCGAAGCGCAGTCGGATGACGGTCTGTTCACGGGGTGTGAGCGTGCCGAGAATGCGTTCGAGCTGGTGAGACATTTCAGTCCGGTGCACATGGGCATCGGGTGGGACGGCGTGCAGGTCTGGGAGTAGTTCCCCAAATTCCTTGCTTCCATCACCTACCGGCTTCTCCAGGGCAACCGGCTCCTGAAATGCTTGCGTGGTCTCGAGGAGTCGCTCGGGTCTCATCCGCAGTGCCTGGGCCACTTCTTCGAGTCGAGCCGGACGGCCTAGCTGTTGCCCGAGTCGTCTGGTCACGCGGATAATCCGATGGGACGCTTCAGTCTGGTGAACCGGGATGCGAATGGTCCGTGATTGGTCAGCTAAGGCTCGTGTGATGCCTTGGCGAATCCACCAAGTTGCATAGGTACTGAACTTGAATCCTTTGCGGTATTGATAGCGCTCGGCTGCTTTCATCAATCCGATATTGCCCTCTTGCACGAGATCCAACAACGTCAGGCCCCGGCCTGTATAATGTTTTGCGACATCCACCACCAGTCGCAGGTTGCAGCGCACCAATTCGTCCTTTGCCCGTTCGAGCACGATCCGGGCAGAGCGGAGGGTTGCCAACTCTTCCTTGAGCTGTTTGGCGATAGCAACTGGAAGCTTGTGTGGCCCCGTTTCCTGTTCGAGTATTCCGATAAGGCTCTGCTGAGCCTTATCGATTGCGGTGGCTGAGAGTCCGCTTAAATCTCTGACCATCTGGAGTGTCCGTTTCGCATCGAGTACAGCGTCAGAAGGCTTGAGACGGAGAAGGGCATGTATAGTCTGGCGCAACGTTTTCCGAATAGTGTTGGTTCCGACATCGATTTTCTTTGCCAGTTCGACTTCTTCTTCTCTGGTCAAGAGGGCGCGTTCACCGAAGGAGCGAAAGTAGAGTGACTCCAACATGAATGGGCCGCTGCTCACGGCGGTGCGAGTCACTGTTTTCGTCGGCTCCTCAGGTTGTTCTTCTTCAGATGTATCTCGCCCGATCACGTCCAAGAGGTCGCTCGCCTCGGGATCGTCCGCATCAACATCCTTTGCAGTCTCGACAAATTCGCCCGACTCAGGGGTTGGGAATAGATTCTCTTTCATGTCGTCGCCCCTCCTCTGATTAGCTGATGGTTTGCTTTGCATCATCGTAAGTCCGATAGCCTTCCGCTCTTCTGTCCTAGTGTATGAGAGACAGCGATTCGTCAAACGATTCAATCTGGCGCTTCCTGTTAGGCATTGTGTTATCTCTCTACGGAGCAAATCCTGTGCTGGATTTTTCATAAGAGCGGAAGATCGCAATCGCGAGGAAAAACAGCACTATTAGAACAACCTAATGAGGAAATTTGAGATGGGGGTGAGGCAACCTTGCTGCAGGTGTGTACGTATGGCTATAGTGCAAGAGGCCTAATCGCCACAATGACTCCCAGGGTAGTCTATGTGGAAAAAGGTGGCGATGTCGGTAAGGGGCAGGATGTCGCGACGGAATGTTTCGTCGTCACGATTGCAACGTGCACCTGGAGATCGCCGAGTAATGGGCCGTGCGTGAGTGTTGTGGATTCGTTCTGGACAGGCGTGGCTCCGTGGAGGACTGTCATGAAAAGAACCCACTTGTCTCCCTGAGGAGAGGTACGGCACAGGTCGAGCAATCCGGCATTGTGGTGGTTGTGTGATTGAAAACCAGGCGTGGCGCTTCTAGAATAGGTGGATGTCATATTTTCAATCAGGCGAGCGTATCCATCTGGTGGACAAGAAGGGGCGGCAATATGCCTTGACCTTGAAGACTGGAGATCTCTACCAACTGAGCGGTCACAAAATCGCCCACGACGACCTTATTGGAAAGCCTGATGGGTCGTTAGTCACGCTCTCCGGTAACAAAACAATGTTGGCGCTGAGGCCCACGTTCGGTGACTATGTGCTGAAGATGCCGCGTGGCGCACAAGTATTATATCCAAAGGACCTCGCCCTCATTCCGATGTGGGCGGACGTCTATCCTGGCGCCCGCGTGTTCGAGGCAGGAACCGGCTCCGGAGCGTTGACGATGGCCCTGTTGCGTGCCGTGGGCCCCCGTGGTTTGGTGGTGACCTACGAAGCCCGTGAGGATTTCGCCCGGACGGCGATGACGAACATTGAACGGTATATGGGCCCGGTACCGAACCTTATCCCACTCCGTCGGAATGCGTACGAGGGGATCAGCCTGCTTGACGATGGTTTGCCGTTCGATCGTCTTGTTCTCGACCTTCCTGAGCCGTGGCAAGTCGTCCCGCACGCGGCACAGGCTCTCCGTTCCGGTGGCATGTATTTGAGCTTCGTTCCCACCGTCCCCCAAGTGGTCCAGACCGTTGAGGCTCTTCACCGAGCGACCGTCTTTGGCATGGTCGAAACGTTCGAAACGTTGCTGAGGACCTGGTCCATTCAGGGGCGCAGTGTACGGCCAGATCACCGGATGGTCGCCCATTCTGGCTTCATTACGGTGGCGAGGAAAATCGAGTCTGGTTTGTGGCCCGCAGTTCTCCCGGGCGAGTCTCTCGGTGAAGCCGCTGATATTCACGAAGTACGAGAGGATGACGAGCGATGAATCGATTGCAGGGAAAGGTCGCGGTCGTGACGGGAGGCAACGCAGGTATTGGTGAAGCGATCGCAAAAGCCTTTGCACGCGAAGGGGCCTCGGTGGTGATTACGGGAAGACGGCAGGGAGAGTTGGACCGGGTTGTGAACGAGATTGTGAAGGCACAAGGCAACGCTTCTGCGGTTGTAGGATCAGTCACAGATGAATCACATGTCCAGGAGACGGTGTGTCGGACTGTGGAGCAGTTCGGGCGGCTCGACATCCTCGTCAATAATGCCGGAGTAGGAGACTTTGGAAAACGTCTGCACGAGATCGACGATGCGACGTGGGCGCAGGTTCTTGACGTGAACCTGACCGGTGTCTTTCGCATGACACGAGCGGTGTTGCCGCAGATGCTCAAGCAGGGGAGTGGAGCGATCGTCAATATCTCCTCCGTCGCCAGCTTGGTCGGTCTTCCCGCATTATCGGCCTATGCCGCCTCCAAGGGGGCGCTCGATGCCGTGACCAGAGCTCTTGCGGTCGATTACGCCAAGGATGGCATCCGTTGCAACGTGGTGAACCCTGGGCTCATCGATACGCCAATGGCCGCTCCACTGATGGGCAACCCTGAACTACTGAATCCCATTCTCTCGCACTATCCCCTTCGTCGGCCTGGGAAACCAGAAGAAGTCGCCAATATGGTTCTCTATCTGGCCTCGGACGAAGCAGCATGGGTTACCGGAGGAACTTTTCCGATCGATGGAGGGATGACAGTTTCGTGAGAAGGTGCCCCATGCAAGGTGCCCCATGCAAAGGGGAACGTTTCACGCACAGCTTTGGGCGCTTGTCGGTCGGCCAGAAGATACAATAGAAACGATGACGGTTCGACTCTATGGACATCAACGCACATACTCAGTTCTGCGGTGTAATCGGCAATCCCGTCGAGCATTCACTTTCACCCGCCATTCACAATGCTGCATTTCAGAAACTTGGGCTGAACTTCGTCTATTTGGCCTTCCGTGTGGAGGCGATCGGTGAGGCGATTAAGGGTCTTCGCGCTCTTGGGAACTTTCGCGGCGCCAGTGTAACCATTCCCCATAAAGTGGCAGCCGTTCCATTTCTTGATTCTGTCGAGCCGACCGCACGACACATCGGTGCGATCAATACCATTGTGGCTGAAGGCGGTACCCTCACAGGGCATAACACTGACGCGATCGGCGCCTTGCGCGCGCTTCGCGAGGGCGGTGCGGAGTTGAAAGGGCGTCAAGTCGTCATGCTGGGATCTGGAGGCGCTGCTCGGGCGATTGCGTTCGCACTTGGGACAGAAACTGGGATCGAACGCTTGACCCTACTCGGAATCGATAGCCAAGAACGTACTGCACTGGCAAGAGATCTCCAATCGAAGACAGGGATGACGGTGCAGGAATCGCTTCTTGATGAGGGGGCATTACGAAAGATTCTTCCAGATTCGCATGTGCTAATTCATTGCACGCCCATGGGGATGTCGCCAAAAACCAACGAGACTGCTGTGCCGACGGCGTTACTCCATACGGGACTGACGGTCATGGATATCGTCTACAATCCTCGGGACACCCAGTTGTTAAAGGACGCGAAAGCGAGAGGCTGTCGCACAATTCCAGGGCTCGAAATGTTTCTTCATCAAGCTGCGGCGCAATTCGAGCTGTGGACTCATCATGCGGCTCCAGCTGATGTTATGCGGGCCGTCCTGGAGTCGCGCTTTTCATGAATATCGTGTTGATCGGCTATCGGGGTGCCGGTAAGAGCGCAGTGGGTAGACGACTTGCGGCACGATTGGGACGTAAGCTCGTGTCGACCGATGCAGAAATCGTCAAGCGTGCTCACCGTGCGATTCCGGAGATCGTCGCCCAAGAGGGGTGGGAATATTTTCGTGATCTGGAATCCGATATCTGTCGGGAACTCGCCAACCGTGACCAGCTTGTGATCGACACCGGCGGTGGAGCCATACTTCGAGCACACAATGTCGAGGTGTTGAAGAAGAATGGCACAGTGTTTTGGCTTGAGGCTTCGGTCGGGACCATCACGAAACGAATCGGCCGGGATACTCAGCGTCCCTCGTTGACAGGGACCAAGTCGTTCGTCGATGAAATCCAAGACGTGTTGCAGGAGCGAACGCCGAAATATCAAGCGGCCGCCGATCATGTGATCGCGACCGATGAGCGATCAATCGATCAGTTGGTTGAGGCGGTATTGACTCTGGTATAAGCCTGCTCGATTGTGTCTCTGAAATGAAGGGATCAGGCTGTACCGTTATCCCGTCCTTGACAAGACCTTCGTCGAAGTGCTTGAAGTAGCTGAATGCGCCCGTAGCTCAATTGGATAGAGCATCGGACTTCGGATCCGGGGGTTGGGGGTTCAATTCCCTCCGGGCGCACCATGTCATCCTGTAAGAAATCCTGGTGAAATCATCGAAGTATTAGCAGTTTAAGACTGATCTGTCTGGCCATTTCGAGTGGTCGCCCCCGCCAAAGCAGCATAGATTTCGCGAGCATCCGACAGTACTCTTCTCCATCAAAACACAGCATAAATGGGGCGTCTGAATGGTGCTATGATATAGGCAAGGCGGCGCGAAATTCTTTTCGGGAGGTTTCTAGACCGAGGGGCCCGGCAGGCCTGGACACGACACTGTCCCAGTTGTGGCCGTTGGTTGATGAAACAGAATCCTGACGTACCTTGGGTGTGTTCCTGCGGATGGCTGAGCGGTTAAATAATACAGTCACCAAGAGGAGGGGCGCATCATGAATCATGCAGGCCTCCATGACGTTCGGGCTGGTTTTTTTCTGATGGTGGGTTTGGCCATGTTGGCTTTCATTTGCGCTGTAGCCGCGTTAAGCACTGTGATGCGTCCGGGGCGGTGGGCCGATCGGAAATCTGCCTAATTGTAAACGGGTTATTTATTGGCCCATCTTTCCCGATCGGTTACAGATTAGGTGCCTGCTCCTCCTCACCGCACTCCGTCTACCCTCAAGACCCATCTGCAACAGCCTGACAATCCAAGTGAAATAGCCGCGAGTCATCTGGCCTCTCACTTTTTTATTCTGGTGCTATATTTCATATACATAGGCCCGACTTATTCTAAAAAATGGGAGAATTACCATGACCGGAAGTTCAGCGAAAGCAGGGATCGTAGTAGCAATGGGGCTTGTCTTGTTGGTGAGTCAGGGTTGTAGCATGAAATGGTTGCAGTCCGATGGAGAGACGGGAGCAGGGTCTGGGCCAAATGGTGGTTCAGGGGGAAGGCTCAGTGGTTTCTCGCAGAATCCCTCGGAAGAACGTCTTGGGAAGGGCGGCGATATCGCCTCGCTTTCTTCTTCTGGGATGAGTGCCCGTCAGCGTGCGGAGCTCACCAAGGAGGAGAAGGCGGCCATTGAAGCTGGTCTGCAAGACGTATTCTTTGGATATGATCAGTGGGCGCTTTCAGATTCTGGAATGGAAGCGTTGAACCTCGACGCACAGTGGCTAAAGGATCACCCTGGGGCGGTGATGAAGGTTGAGGGTCATTGCGACGAGCGGGGTACGGCCGACTACAACATTGTGTTGGGGGAGAAGCGAGCCAAGACTGCGCGCGGTTATCTGATCGAGTCAGGTGTAGCCCCCAAGCAGGTGGCGATTGTGTCGTACGGCAAGGCGCGCCCGTTCTGCTCGGACCCTGCTGAATCCTGTTATCAGCAGAACCGTCGCGGGCATGTGTTGTTGAGTGTGAAGAGGTAACTTAGAGATTCACCGATTCTCAGGAACCCCGGCGTCTCTTCAAACGAGCCCGGGGTTCATTGTGTGACGGGAGCGAAAGAAGCATGGCTCTTGTGAAGCATAAAAGAGGTTCGAGCAAGGAGCTTCCTCAGCCTCAAGCTATCAAAGGAAAGACGCGTACGGAGAAGCGCGAGCAACCGCGTTTCACCTCCCAGTTCAGAAGCACCATTTCGGGTGGGCCAGGAGAAGGCCAAGGTCGGACATTGGATCTCTCTGCCGGCGGTTGTATGATCGAAACGGATTTGCCGGTTGTCGTGGGGACTTCGTTTGAATGCCGCATCTATGTCCCCGGGCTTGATTGGCCTTTGCGGATCGATGAAGCCCAAGTGCGGTGGGTCAAGGGCAATACATTTGGGATCCAGTTCGTGAAAATTCACCCTGATGAGGAGGCGAAACTTAAGCAGGTCATTGCCACTCTCGACGAAGAAATAAACGCCTAGCTTCTCTCCTTCCTCATTTTTTCCTCAGACGTAGCTCGTGGAGTCGTCCTGCCTATATCCACGCCCGCATCCTTCATGAAGGTTCGTTGCGAACGCGCGCAGACGCGACGCGAGACGGCCCGTCGTAGCCGCGTATCCGCGCTTGCAGTAGAAGCTTCATGAAGAATGCAGGCTAGGTGAAGGATAGCCTGTGTTCGTCCATAAGAACTGTTCCCGGCTTCATATTGGCTATGGTATATAAGGTCTCGGTAGGAGCCACGAGAAAGTCGAATCTTTCTCAATTCTTCCTGAGACCAAATAATCAGAGATCTACACTATGCCACACCCCGTATCACCACAGCAGGCTGGATTCAGCATTGCGACCGTAGCCGGCGGTTGCTTTTGGTGCCTTGAAGCGGTCTATGACCAGATGAAAGGTGTGATAGCAGTCGAGTCCGGCTACATGGGTGGCCAGATAGATCATCCAACATATGAAGCCGTGTGTAGCGGTAGGACTGGTCACGCAGAAGCGGTCCGTATCACGTTCGACCCCACCGTCGTCAGTTATCGCGAGTTATTGGACGTGTTATTTGTCATCCACGATCCCACAACCCTCAATCGGCAAGGACACGATGTCGGGACGCAATACCGGTCGGCAATTTTCTACCATATGCCTGCGCACAAGCAGATTGCTGAAGAGACGATTGCTGACATCACGAATGCGAAGCTCTATGCCAATCCGATCGTGACGGAAATCACATCTGCCGGAACCTGGTACGAAGCGGAGCCATACCATCAAGAGTATTTTGCTCGAAATCCATTCCAGGGGTATTGTACTGCGGTGGTCGCCCCAAAGGTCGTCAAGTTCCGCAAACTCTTCACCGAAAAACTCAAGACGTAACGCTGCCAGACTTTAGGGGGATCGGGGGGAAGATCACCGATCAGGTATTCTTCTCGTGATCAAGCCAGATATCCTCGTGTCCCTCTGCCTGGTCGGATGCGCACAGACCCACGAAGTCGAACAGCCGTTGGTCCAGGAGGAATGGCGGCGCCACATTCGATAGGGCGGCGAACATACTGTCTGTGCAGCCAGGCGAGCGTTGCTCCCATTCATGCAGGAACTCTTTCATCTGTTTTCGTTTGAGATCCTCTTGCGAGCCACAGAGATCGCAGGGAATAATGGGAAACGCGCGCAGTTCCGCATACTGAGCGAGATCGCGCTCTCGCACCGCGGCCAGAGGACGAATCACCACATGCCGTCCGTCTTTCGATCGCAATTTCGGCGGCATGGTCTTGAGTTTGCCGGTATAGAACAGATTCAGGAACAACGTTTCAATAAGGTCGTCGCGATGGTGACCCAGTGCGATCTTGGTTGCACCTAATTCCGTGGCAACGCGGTAGAGATGGCCACGACGGAGTCGGGAGCAGAGCGAACAGGTGGTCTGCCCTTCGGGAATGAGCCGTTTGACGATCGAGTAGGTGTCCCGTTCCTCGATATGGAAAGGAACTCCAATCTTCGTGAGATAGTCGGGAAGGACATGGGCAGGAAACCCGGGCTGCTTTTGATCCAAGTTCACTGCGACTATGTCGAACTGAATCGGAGCACGCCGTTGCAAGACGAGTAATACATCGAGCATTGCATAGCTATCTTTCCCGCCTGACAGGCACACCATGATCTTGTCGCCGTCAGTAATGAGGCCATACTCGCGAATGGTTTCCCCGACCAGGCGAAGCAGTCTGGTTTGCAATTGCTCCGTAGGCTCATCGAGTTTCAGGTATGGGCGCGAGGGGCTTGCTGAATGTGACATCGGGCGGCATTCTACGCGGCCAGTCATGCGGCTGTCGATCTCCAGCTGGGGGGAATATGGGTCAAGATAAGAACTGCTCGGACGTCACAGTTGAGTCCGTTCTATTTGTGTGTACGGGAAACATCTTTCGCAGCGTGACTGCCGAGTATGCGCTCAAGGCGAGACTCGGCGACGGCCTGCGTTGCATCGTCGGCTCGGCTGGGATCGACGCCAAGCCGCAGTCTGTACATGCCTGGGTTCGCACTAAATTACGCGAGAAGGGTGCTGATGCGAGCCACCACACCCAACGGCAACTTACCAAGGAGCTGGTCGAGTCTGCAGACCTCGTCGTGGCAATGGGGCGAGACCACCAGGACTTCATTCGGCAACAGTTTGGTCGCGACGTTCCTCTGTTTAATCAAATCTGTCTCGGTCACGACCAGCCGATTTTGGATCTGCACGAAGTGATGCCGGATTGGGAAGCCGACCCCGAGCGAGCCCGAGCCTACGTGTGCTCGGTGATCGATGTCATCTGGGCTACGGCGCCAGCCATTCTTTCTCACCTCCGTTAGCCGGTTTTACGGCATCGATTGCCTCTGCAGGGTTCATTCTTGGACTCGATCGGACATTTTTCTCCACTTGGGGGTGGCAGTGAGGGGTATGGCCTCGCAATCGAGGCTATATTGAAGCATCTGCTATATTTTCTACAGGACATCGTAAGGGCTCGTTCAGTCGAATACGGTACTGAGGCAACCATTGCAGGCACAAGAAGCAGCACCATCCGATTGTCATGATCACGACCCGGAATGGGTTTCGTGGTCCGACGAACAACTCCTGAGCCTTCCCATGAACCAACTCGGTGTCACCCTCGACGGGACATTTCTGTCGGGTCAGATCCAGCAACTCTATACCGAACTCGAAGCCAGACAGCTGAGATTCCGTCCCCACTTTTGGTTGTCGAACGAATGGTTTACTCCGGATGGGGTGCCGGGGATTGCCGTACCGTTTTACTTGGCCCATCCACGACTCGCAAAACTTGAAATGCACCAGATGCTCGATGTCGAAGGGGGGACGCCGGAATGGTGCATGCGGATTTTGCGGCATGAGGCCGGCCACGCCGTGGAGAATGCCTATCGTCTCCGTCGTCTCCGCCGCCGGCAACAAGTGTTTGGTCGCTCGTCTGATCCCTATCCGAAATATTACAGTCCGAGGCCCTATAGTCGGAGCTTTGTGCGGCATCTCGATGTGTGGTATGCGCAAAGCCATCCGGATGAAGACTTCGCGGAGACCTTCGCGGTCTGGCTCACACCAGACTCGACGTGGGGCGACCGCTACAAGGGATGGCCGGTGCTCAAGAAGTTGCAGTATGTCGATGAACTCATGGAAGACCTGGCAGCTGTTCCGCCCAAGGTGGTCACGAGTGAGGAGATCGATCCGCTATCCCAACTAAAGAAGACCCTGCGCGAGCACTATGAGCGAAAGCGCAGACACTATGGAGTTGAACAGCCGTCATTGTACGATCCAGACTTGAAGCGACTGTTTTCCGATGCGCCTGCTCATGCGGATAAAATGAGCGCCGCCATGTTCCTGAACCGCTTTCGAAAAGAGGTGCGCCGCAAAGTCGCTGCCTGGACCGGCGAATATCAATATACGATCGATCAGGTCTTGGAGGGCATGATTCAGCGCTGCCGGCAGCTCCATCTGAGACTGCCGCTTGCGGAAGAACAGGCGAAATTGGATTTCACGATTTTGTTGACGGTTCACACGATGAACTACTTGCGCAGCGGGCGACATAAGGTGGCGGTATGAAACGTCTCCGAATTCTCGTCTTGATGCACGAAGATCTGGTTCCTCCGGATCCTCTCAATGGGCAGGATGTGGCGGGAGCCGAATGGAAGACGGAATACGATGTGGTCTCCACGCTCCGCAAGCTCGGACATGACGTCAAGCCGCTGGGGGTCAAGAGTGATCTCGGGGTGCTTCGTTCGGCGGTCGAAGATTGGAAGCCGCACATTGCCTTCAATCTGCTCGAGGAGTTCGATGGGGTGGCGGTGTACGACCAGAACGTCGTGTCGTATCTTGAATTGCTTCACATGCCGTATACGGGCTGTAACCCGCGTGGGTTAATGCTGGCGCGTGACAAAGTCCTCTCCAAGAAGCTGTTTTCGTTCCATCGCATTCCGTTCCCGGACTTCATGGTGGTGCCGCAAGGGCGTACGGTCAAACGCCCCGCGTGGTTGTCATTTCCCCTGATAGTCAAATCGGTGACCGAAGAGGGGTCGCACGGGATTTCTCAGGCGTCGATTGTCCAGGATGACGACAAACTCAAGGAGCGAGTCGAATTCATGCACACACACGTAGGGACCGGAGCCCTCGTCGAGCGGTACATCGAAGGGCGAGAATTTTACGTCGGGGTGATGGGCAATGGACATGTTCACGTCTTACCGGTGTGGGAATTGATGATGGACCGGCTACCGGAGGACGCTCGCAGAATTGCGACAGAACGGGTCAAATGGAATCGCACGTATCAAGCCAAGTATGGGATTCGTTCAGAAGAAGCCAGGAATCTTCCTGACGGGAAAGCCGAGAAGATTCAACATCTCGCGAAGCGTGTGTATCGGGCACTCGGCTTGAGCGGCTATGCGCGCATCGATGTGAGAATGGACGCAGCGGGGGACGTGTACGTGTTGGAAGCTAATCCGAATCCACAAATCGCGCACGACGAAGATTTTTCTGATTCGGCAGAAAAAGACGGATATCCTTATACGGACCTGTTACAAGAATTGCTGAATATCGGACTTCGTTGGCAGCCGGCCAAAGCAGCCTAGCTGTCTCACCTCTCCTACCCACCATCCTCTGATACTTCCGCAGCCAGTGAGTGTGTTCCCTCTTGTCTGAGAGGAGACCACGCGCCTATGCCTTTTGGCGTGGGTCAGTGCGAACGTGGGTGAGGAAGTAGGGGCACGAATGAAACAGGAGCCTGTTACCCAGACTACGGTTTGAAGCGGAAACCAAACAGCAAGGCCACGCTTGTTTGGTCATTTTCCCGTAACGAAGGAGAGAGGTTGATGTCATGAAGATTGACGATCAACGTCGAAGACAAGGCGATATTGGAGGAAGCCTGGTATTCGAGTGAGACACCGATAGGGATGTACCAGCTCGTGTCGTTGCGGTCGATGCGCCCGGGGCCAGCTCCACGGTCTAGGTCTGCGTGGAGCAACCCGATTCCCGAGAAGGGCACCAGGTTGATGCGGTCATTCAGGCGCAAGTGGTAGCGGCCGACCCCGGCGAAGGAGATCTGGAAGAGGTCGCCCATCGGACTGATCTGCATCATCGGTCCAATAGAGAAATTTCGATCGATGTAGTAGTCGGCGTTGAATCCCAGAGTGAACACCGTGCCATTGACCGTTCCAGTTGTCAGGCCCAAGTCGCTTCCGAACCCCCAACGCTGCCCATCTGCCTGAGCATGCGACTCATCCATGAAGGCGCTCATAGTCAAAATAGACAGTACGCTGGCGGCACAAGCCCACCGTGACAATATTCTGGCGATCGGTCGAATCATGGCGGCGCACTCTAACATAGGGGGTAAACTAGGACAAGTTGCTTGAGCCCTTTGGCAACAGTAGAGTACGCTCTGTCACTGTGGATGAAGGTGGGGGTGAAGCATGGCAGCCAACTCGATGACACCAAGACAAGCGGCGGTCGCCCTGGTTGCAGCGATACCGACCGGCCTGTCTATTCAACAGCTGGAGGAATATGGGATTGAGGCGACGACAGAGCAGGCTCAGGCGATTACGAGAGAAGTGCTTTCGCTCAACCTGTTTTGGATCTTCGCGGCCATCGAAGCGCACATTCCGCGGAAGTATCAGTCCGCGCTGTCGGATCACATATTGGCTTCGATGGAAGCAGGATGGGGAACGACTGTTCCCGTCGGTTCGATTTCCTGGGATTCCTACCTCAACGAATGGCAGGAACGTCGTACTCGGTATGGCCGCTTGATTGAAGAAGGGATGAGCCCGCTTGCGGTGAGTGCGGAAGCGGCGACGCTGATGGAGGACAATCGATTGGTCACAGAAGCAGAGGGGCGCAACCTCTTGACCCTGCTGATCGATTTCGTGCCGGTCGACACCTACGGGCAGTTACTGGAAGATGTCGGATAATCTCTTGGCAGGCTGTTCAGCTTCCGTCAGCGAGCTCAGACGTGGTGTCATTTCTGGCGTCGTCATCTCGTTTACCAACAAACTGCTTGCCTGGAACGCCCTCTCAGAGGTAGCGGTGATCGAGGACCTTCCCAGTGTTGTCCAACTCATAGAGTAGGGGTGCACCAGTTGGGATATTCAGCTCCAGCACTTGTTCTCGCGAGAGCTGCTCCAATTCCATGATCAGCGCCCGTAAGCTGTTTCCATGTGCCGCAACGAGGATCGTGTCTCCCTTCAAGAGATGGGGCTTGATGGTCTCTTTGTAGTAGGGCAACACACGCTCCGCCGTGTCTTTCAGACTTTCCCCTCCCGGTGGGCGGACATCGTAACTTCGCCGCCAGATTTTCACTTGTGCATCGCCGTACTTCTTGGCCGTTTCCGCTTTGTTCAATCCCTGGAGCTCGCCGTACATCCGTTCATTGAGGGCCTTGTCCTTCTCGACCGGGATACCGGTTTGGGCAATAGCCTCAAGCGCAAGTCGCAACGTCTCATTCGCGCGGGCCAACACGGAGGTAAAGGCCCTGTCGAATGTGAAGGTGCGCAACTTCTCGCCCGCGTCCTTTGCTTCCTGAATGCCGCGCGGAGACAGGGGCACATCCACCCAACCCGTGAAACGATTCTCCAAGTTCCATTGCGATTCGCCATGTCGAAGCAGAACTAAGCGAGCCATTGTGTATTCCTCTCGAATGATAAAGAGATCAGAGCCGCAGGCCGAAGCATACTCGAACAGGCGCTCAAGTCAAGCGGTATGGTTCGTCAGATCTTGGCAGCGCCCTGTCATTCATGGGACACCATACAAGCCTTCGACCGATAGAACGCCCGCAGAAGCTGATGGAAACGTAGAATGTTCCCGTCGTCTTCTTCCGGAGCCTTCGAGATGGGCGACCCCTGTTGCACCGTCTATCAGTCGCTACAAGGAGACAGGCGAGATCGAGTATGTCGCCGATACCGCTCTAGCCACATGGCAGTGATGGATGAAAACGAAAGCCCGGTCGAGGTACAGTTAACGAAGAACTGATATTATAATTCTTGAGTTCTAACTCCAAGTGCAACACTTTACGCCCAGATGGGTGACGGTGTTGTCATGCGAACAAGATCCTACAGACACATGAATGCGGAAGAACGTGAAACCTTGAGTCTGGGTTTGGCC
>Ga0163144_10002885_pt1 | contig 39297 bp, 33 predicted proteins | sample OliLak19BULKMAT1_FD_123175 | JGI IMG/M metagenome (GOLD analysis project Ga0163144, IMG submission 123175) | Freshwater microbial mat bacterial communities from Lake Vanda, McMurdo Dry Valleys, Antarctica - Oligotrophic Lake LV.19.BULKMAT1 | ecosystem: Environmental > Aquatic > Freshwater >...
GGCGACGGAGGGAGATTCCTGATGGAACGACCGACGGAGCCAACGCCGCAGCGTGGCCCAATGGTGCGGCCTAAACGCGGCAGTTGGGCCACGCTGCAAGGCGGCGACGGAGGGAGATTCCTGGTGGAACGACCGACGGAGCCAACGCCGCAGCGTGGCCCAAATGCCGCGTTTAGGACGCGCGGTGCTCGGCCAGGTGACTGCGGATGCGCGCAGCATCTGCCGGTAGCAGGCGACCATCCACGGCGAGGTGGTCGACCGCCTCGGTGATGGTGATGATCGCCGCTACCGGTACGCCGCATTCATCGGCCAGTTCAGCCAGCGCCGAGCGCTCGCCGCGACCACGTTCCTGACGGTCGACGGCCACCACCGCGCCGCGGACGACGGCCCCGGTCGGCACCAGCTTGGCCAGGGTCTCACGCAGGGCGGTACCGGCGGTGATGACGTCGTCGACCAGCACGACCGGCGTGCCCGCGGTCAGGGGAGCGCCGACGAAGCCGCCTCCGTCGCCATGGTCCTTGGCCTCCTTGCGGTCGAAGGCCCAGCCCACCGGCCGCCCGACCAGGCGTTCGTACTCCTGCGCCGCCGCCAAGGCGAGCGGGATGCCTTTATACGCCGGACCGAAGATCACCGCGATGCCATCACCGAAACGCGCGCGGATGGTGGCGGCGTACGCCGCACCCAGCCGGGTGAGATCGCCGCCGTGATGGAAGCAGCCCGCGTTGATGAAGTACGGGCTGCTGCGACCGGATTTCAGCGTGAAAGCACCGAAGCGCAGCGCACCGCGTTCGACCAACAGGTCGACGAAGGTGCGCTGCGCGGTGGACAGGGGCTGCGAAATATCCCTCACGGTCGGACGCGCGCCTCGGAAACCGCTCTCGCAGGTCGCCGACGACGGCGACCCGTGCCGGGACGAACCCGGCACGTCGCGCGCGAAGGCGCGCCCCTCTCGGCAGCATGCTCGACGCTTCGCGTCTGCGCGTGCCGCCTGTCGGGCAGTGTCGATGGGGCCCTGCCCATGGACACGGACTGCTGTAGCTTCAAGCGCGGTGCGCGTCCGGACGTGCGGGGGTGAGTTCCCCCGCCCCCCCCTGAGAGGCCGACCTGCGGATCGCTGCTCTTCACGAAGCTATACCGGCCTCTCCATCACTTCGCGGCTTCTTCGATGATGTCGACGCTGAAGCGGTCGCCCTCGCGGACCTTGAGCACGACGTCGAGGTCGGCCTTGCCGACGATGCGACCGAAGACGGTGTGCTTGCCGTCGAGGTGCGGGGTCGCGGCGTGGGTGACGAAGAACTGGCTGCCGCCGGTGTCCTTGCCGGCGTGGGCCATGCTCAACGTGCCCGGGCTGTGCTTCTCGGGATTGGACGGGCCGACTTCGCACTTGATGGTGTAGCCAGGACCGCCGGTACCGGGCCGGCCGGTGGCACCTTCCTTGGTGTTCGGGCAGCCGCCCTGGATGACGAAGCCGGGCACCACGCGGTGGAAAGCGAGGTTGGTGTAGAAGCCGGACTTGGCCAGCTTCACGAAGTTGGCCACGCTGGCCGGCGCCAGCTTGGGGAAGAGCACCAGATTGATGTCGCCACGCGGCGTATGGATGATGGCCTTGGTCACGGTTTCCTTCCGTTCCTGGGTGATGGGAGCGATGACGGTGCTGGCGGCAGGCGTAGCCCGCGGCGGATCGCCGCAGCCGGTCATCGCCAGCATGGTCAGCAGAGGGGCCGTGATGAGAGGGACGAGCCAACGCATGCACTGCTCCGGGGGAGCGGCGCATCGTGGGAGGATGGCGGAAAAATCAATGTCTACGGAGGGCGGGAAGGGCGAAGGAGACGCGGGGAAGCTGCGGGCGTGTCGAGCAGCGGTCGCAGTCAGAGGCTTGCGCTCACCCCGCGGTAAGCACGCGGAACCGCGTGTGCGCCTCGGCCATGCGCTTGGCGATGGCGCCTGCCGCGGCCGGCAGGTCTCCGGGGTCGGCGTCGACGATCGCCGCCGCCGCCGGCACCGGATCGTGGCCCAGCGCCTGCCAGCCGCGGACATGGAAGGCGGCAAGGAGCGTCGCCCACAGTCGGGCGAGATCGCGCAGATCGCTGAGGTCGCAGCGGTCGAGATCCACCGGGTTGCGGGCATGGCAGCGCGTGCGCGTCAGCAGCGGCCAGGCCGGGCGAGGGATCACCAGTTGGCAGGGGTCGCCGGCCATGGTCACGGTCAACGCTGGCGCACCGGCACCGCCGGCCCAGGCCGGCGGCAACGCCGGCAGCACGCTCGCGAGTTCGCTCGGTCGACGCTCTTTGCACTCGACGAAGCGCTCGTGCCCGGAGAGCCGCACCAGGGCGAGAGCGCGACGGCGTCCCAGCGAGGCCAGGCCTCCGCCGCGCCGTGCGCACAGGTCGAGCACAGCGACATCCAGACCGCGCGCGGTCAGGGCTGCCGACAGCACGGGAACCAGCTCAGCGCGCGCGATGGGATCGGCGGTCAGATCGCCACCGTGCCGCAACCGTGCCCGTGCACCCGTGCCGATCACCAGTTCATCGCGGTGGGCGGTGCTGCGCGTCGGCTCGGCGTCGCGCGCGATCAGTTCGCGCAGGGGCGGAGGGAGATCCTGCTGATAGACGCGCAGCGCATGCGCTCCTTCTTCATCGGCGACGCTGGCCATGACCTCGCGGTAGCGTGCCAGCGCCAGGGCGACCAGCCCGCCAACGTCGTCCTGGCGGCGGCGCGGCAGGAAGGCGGGCAGGCTGGCAGCCAGGCGCAGCAGGTCCCAGTGCCAGGGAGCGGGATGCTCGTCGTCGACGTCGGCGAGGTCGTAGACCACCGCGGGGGCGTCCTCGTGGGCTGGGTGTCCCGTGGTCGCCGATCTGCGGTTCCGGCCACGGGTCAGCGTGGCCGGTGTGCGCGGCGCTTCGCCGCCGCGCTTCGGCGCCCCCACGGCGAGGGTCGCGAAGTTGCCGGGGTGGGCGTCGCCGACCGACCACACCCACGGCCCATCGGCTCCGGCCTCTGCCAGCACCAGGCGCAGGTGCAGTGCCAGGGCGCCGCGGGTGAAGGCCAGGCGGTTGGCGCGCATCTCGCGTGTACGCCGGGCAGCAGCAGCGGCATCGACGGCGTTGAGGGCGGCCAGGGGGGCAAGCAGAACGCCGTCGATCAGGCCATCGCTCGCTGCCATGCGCGGGCAGCGTAGGGGGCCGCCAGGGTCCGCCAGAGGTGGGCGAAGTCAGGGTTTTCACCGCATCCCAGGCGGGTCCTCGCGCGTCTCGATCTGTCCTGGCCAGGGGACGGCTCCTCTTGACCCGGGGACGCCGGCCCACATACACCTGCCGCCCGAGCATCCCGAAGGAACCCATGGCGCGATCCCTGGTCATCGTCGAGTCGCCTGCCAAGGCCAAGACCATCAACAAGTACCTTGGCCGGGACTTCATCGTGAAATCATCGATGGGGCACATCCGCGATCTGCCGGTCAGCGGCGGCGAGGTGACCGAGGGCGAAGCGGCGGCCAAGCCGGCCAAGAGCAAGGTCGCCAAGACCGCGACCGCGCGGCTGAAGCGCGCCCAGGACAGCCTAGTGCGGCGCATGGGCGTCGATCCCGAACATGGCTGGACGGCGCACTACCAGGTGCTTCCCGGCAAGGAGAAACTGCTCGCCGACCTGCGCGAGCAGGCCGGCAAATGCGACCGCATCTTTCTCGCCACCGATCTTGATCGCGAGGGCGAGGCCATCGCCTGGCATCTGCGTGAAGCCATCGGCGGCGATCCCAAGCGTTACCAGCGCGTGACCTTCTCGGAAATCACCAAGGCGGCGATCCAGAAGGCATTCGAGGCGCCGAGCGAGCTCAAGATGGACCGCGTCCACGCCCAGCAGGCGCGGCGCTTCCTCGATCGCGTCGTCGGCTTCATGCTCTCGCCGCTGCTCTGGCAGAAGGTGGCGCGCGGCCTGTCTGCCGGCCGGGTGCAATCGGTGGCGGTACGCCTGGTGGTCGAACGCGAACGCGAGATCCGCAAGTTCATCCCCGATGAATACTGGGAACTGCACGCCGACCTCGCCGCCAGCAGCGGTGCGCTGCGCGCCCTGGTCGCGCGTCGCGCCGGCGAACCGTTCAAGCCGACCAGTCAGGCGCACATCGACAGCGCGCTCGGCCATCTCCAGGGCGCCGCCTATCGCGTCTCCGCCCTCGACGAGAAGCCGACCCGGCAGTTCCCGCACGCGCCGTTCATCACCTCGACCTTGCAGCAGGCGGCCAGCGTACGGCTGGGCTTTGGCGTCAAGAAGACCATGACCCTGGCGCAGCGCCTGTACGAGGCCGGCCACATCACCTACATGCGCACCGATTCGACCAACCTCTCGGCCGAGGCGGTGGCAGCCTGTCGCGAACTGGTCGGCAAGGATTTCGGCGCCCGCTACGTGCCCGCCGAGGCGCCCAGTTACGCCAGCAAGGAAGGTGCTCAGGAAGCGCACGAGGCCATCCGCCCCAGCGATGTGCGCGTGCGCGCCGAGGATCTCGCCGCCCTCGAGGTCGATCAGGCGCGGCTGTACGACCTGATCTGGCGGCAGTTCGTCGCCTGCCAGATGCCCCCCGCCGAGTTCGACACCGCCACCATCACCGTCGCCAGCGCCAAGACCGGTGCGCCGGTCTACGAACTGCGCGTGTCCGGGCGGGTGATGCGTTTCGATGGTTGGCAGAAGGTGCTGCCCAATGCGAAACAGGAGGACGCGGTGCTGCCCAAGGTGGCGGTCGGGGCTGCGATCGACCTGGTCAAGCTCGACCCCAGCCAGCATTTCACCAAGCCGCCGGCGCGCTTCTCGGAAGCCACCCTGGTGCGCGAACTGGAGAAGCGCGGCATCGGCCGGCCGTCGACCTACGCCGCCATCATCTCGACCATCCAGGAGCGCGGTTACGTCAAGCTGGGCAACCGCCGCTTCCACGCCGAGAAGCTCGGTGACATCGTCACCGATCGTCTGGTCGAAGGCTTCGCCGACCTGCTCGACTATGGATTCACCGCCGGCCTGGAGGAGGACCTCGACGAGGTCGCCCATGCCAAAGCTGACTGGAAGCAGCTGCTCGACACCTTCTACGCCGGCTTCAAGAAGCAGCTCGCCGACGCCGCCGGTCACATGCGCGCCAATCCGCCGGTGCCGACGCCGATCGCCTGCGTGACCTGCGGCAAGCCGATGGCCATCCGCACCGCGCGAACCGGCGTCTTCCTGAGCTGCACCGGATACGCCCTGCCTCCCAAGGAGCGCTGCACCGCCACCCTCAACCTGGTGCCCGGAGACGAGGCCGAGAGCGTCGCTCCCAGCGCTGGCGAAGGTGATGACGACGAGGCCACCGCCGCCGAGGTCGGCGCCCTGCGCGCCAAGCGTCGCTGCCCGCTGTGCAGCACGGCGATGGACAACTACCTGGTCGACGAAAAGCGCAAACTGCATATCTGCGGCAACAACCCCGACTGCGCCGGGGTCACCGTCGAAGAGGGCCAGTTCAAGCTCAAGGGCTACGACGGGCCGACCATCCCCTGCGACAAGTGCGGCGCGCCCATGCAACTGCGCACCGGCCGCTTCGGCAAGTATTTCGGCTGCACGAAATACCCGGAATGCAGCAACACCCGCAAGCTGCTGCGCAGCGGCCAACCCGCCCCGCCCAAGGCCAAGCCGGTGCCCATGCCCGAGCTGCCGTGCACCAAGGGCCCCGGCCACTTCGTCCTGCGCGACGGCGCCGTCGGCGTCTTCCTCGCCGCCAGCACCTACCCGCGCGTGCGCGAGACGCGCGCCCCGCTGGTCGCCGATCTGGTCCGCCATCGCAGCGAGCTCGATCCCAAGTTCCTCATCCTCGCCGACGCCCCCGAACGCGACCCGGCCGGCAATCCCGTGCTGATCCGCTTCAGCCGCAAGACCCGCGAGCACTACCTGGCCAGCGAGCAGGACGACGAGCCGACCGGCTGGACGGCGTGGCTGATCGATGGGAAGTGGGTGCCGCGCGACACGGCGGCGGCTGAGGCGACGACGACGCGGCGGACGGTGAAGAAGAAGTAGCGCGGGAGTCCGCGGTCGCACAGCGGCCACCGCGCTGGGTGTTCGCCAGCGGATCAGCCGGCTGCGGACGCCCCGACGGTGGCACCTGGCCGCCGACGCATCACCCACGCCACATACCACCCCAGCGCCACCGCGATGAACAGATGCTTGAGCGTGTGCCCGCTGATCACCTCGCCGGTCAGCGCGAAGATGCCGCGATCGAAATGTTCGCACAGCTTCGCCGGAACGTACCACGCCAGCGCCAGGAGCACGTGCCAGGACGCGGTGTAGCGCGGTCGCCGTCCGAGGATGAGGATGGGCAGCACGATCAGCGGCAGGAACTGGCTCAGCACGTAGGCGCGCAGATCGCCGGCGCCGGCGATCTCGCTCTGGCGCCACCACCACACCGTTCCTCCGGCGAGCATGGCGAGCGGTGTGAACGTGCGCGCGCCGACCAGTGGCGAGACGCGTTCGGCCAGGGTGATGGCGGTCAGCGTGGCGAAGACCAGGGCGATCGGCAGCCGGTCCCAGTACAGTCGCGGTGTGTCCGGCGCCCAGTGGTAGTAGGCCGATCCGATCGCGGTGAGGACCAGGCCCACGCACAGGTAGAGATGCAGCGTGCGTTCGGCGCGCGTGATCAGCGCAGTGCCCGCGCCGCTGCGTCGACGCAGGAAGCACACGAATCCGACCGCGCCGACCAGGGCGAAAGGCAGGTTGGAGAGCACATCGCCGGCATTGGGCATGCCCAGCCAGGCACGGCGGTCGGCGAAGTCGTGGTAGGCGACGGGCTGCGGGATCGGTGCGATGAATGGCAGCGCGCTCACCGCCACCATGCACAGCGCTCCCGCCAGCCACAGCGGCCACTGGCGATCGGGAATATGGGCAACCGACATCGTCCGCAGTGAAGCGTCCGGCCGACGCGAGCAATCGCGGCCCGGCGCTGGTGACAGCCTGGTGCGCTGGGCATACTCCGCCGCCGAGGCCATCATGAGCGACGCAGCGGACGCCCCCACCACGCTCGAAGGCTGGTTCGTCCTCCACCGCATGTACCGCCTGTCGTGGCCGCGCCTGCGCGCGCTGCCGCCCGGCGAACGCGCCGCTTTGGCCGACCAGGCGGCGCGCTGGCTGCAGGACGCAGGCAGCGGCGGCAACGGCGACAGCGCCGTCTATGGCCTGGTCGGACACAAAGGCGATCTGATGTTCCTGCACTACCGCGAGGACGTCGCTGCGCTCAAGCAGGTCGAACTGTCGCTGACCGCCTGTGCGTGGTCGGACCTGCTGGAACCGACCGCCTCCTACCTGTCGGTGATCGAGGTAAGCCTCTACGAGGCCATGGCCGCCGCCGCCAAGCGCGTCGCCGACCGTGGTCTGGCTCCGTCCAGCGTCGGTTGGCAATCAGCCTACGACGACGAGATGACGCTCCAGCGCCAGCGCCTGCAAGGTCGGCTGCGCCCGGTCATCCCGACCACCGCGCACCTCAGCTTCTATCCCATGAGCAAGCGCCGGGGCGAGCAGGTGAACTGGTACAGCCTGCCGCTGGATGAGCGCCGCGCGCTGATGCGCGGTCACGGACGCATCGGCCACAAGTACACCCAGCAGGTCACCCAGGTGGTCTCGGGCTCGATCGGCCTCGACGACTGGGAGTGGGGCGTCGATCTGCACAGCGATGATCCGCTGGCGATCAAGCGCCTGATCACCGAGATGCGCTTCGACCCCGCCAGCGCGCTCTACGCCGAGTTCGGGACCTTCTGGTTCGGTCTGCGCGCGCAGCCCGCCGATCTGGCGGCAGTGATTCGCGGCGGGGGTACTGCGGCTCGGGGCTAGCAGGCCCCGTTCACCGCTCCATCTCCTATCCCCTAGCCACCAGCCCCTCGCCCCTACGCTCCACCCACCATGGAACGCTGGTCCATCCGCATCGACAAGGAGTACCTCAAGTTCTCCTGTGCCCACTTCCTGATCTTCCCCGACGGGTCGAAGGAGCGGCTGCATGGGCACAACTACCAGGTGTCGTGCGAGGTCGACGGCCAGCTCTCGCGTTTCGGACTGGTGATCGATTTCAAGCAGGTGAAGCCGATCATCCGGCGGATCTGCGACCATCTCGACGAACACTGGCTGGTCCCCGGCGAACACCCCGAGCTGACCGTCCGGCATCGCGACGACGGCCACACCGAGGTCGCCTATCGCGACTGCCACTACCTGGCACCGACCAGCGAGATCATCGTCCTGCCGATCAACAACACCTCGGCCGAGAACTTCGCGGCCTGGATCGGTCGCGGCCTGCTCAAGGAATTGCGCGACACCTTCGGTCCGGTCGCCGTCCATCGTCTGCGCGTCGAGGTCTCAGAGACCAAGGGGCAGGCGGGGGTGTACACGTACAGCGACGGGTGAGAGTGGCCTGATGTCCGGGCGCTGCGGTGCGCGTCGGGATCGGCTGCGGGGCTGGGCGCGAACGACGCGAAGGGCGGAGAGCTAGCGCTGCCAGCTCGGCGTGCGCGTGATCACCGCCTCGTATTCGAAACCGAGGCCGCGCTTGACCAGTTCCTTGCGCAGGTCGTCGGCCTGGGCGCCACCGACCGGCGTGATGAGCTGCAAGCGCTTGTTGACCTCCTTGAGGTCGAGGGTGCTGTCGGCGGTCGACCACGGCAGCACGAACAGCGTCACCCGCATGGCGGTGGTGCCATCGTCGTCGCGGCCGGTGAGGTCGGTGCAGCGCACCACCCGGTACCAGGTGCCGGGCTGGACGGGATAGGCGGCGAGGGCGAAGGGATCGGTGAGCGGCGAACTGACGAAGCCGGTGCCCTCGTATTCGCTGGGCTTGCAGACGCGGCCCTCGCTGCCGGCATTGATGCGGATCTCTGCCACCAGCGACGACACCGCCAGGGCCGCACGGGTGGTGTCCTCGGACAGCTTGCGGAAGCGCATCCCGGCCAGGAACAAGCCGAACACCGCCATGAAGCCGACCGTGAACACCACCGTCGCCACCAGCAGTTCGATCAGGGTGAATCCGCGACGCATGCCGCACATTTAGCCGCTGGCAGACGAAGGCGCCAGACGTAATCCGCGACAGTGCCGACAACCGCGGTGCGGAGCGCCGCTGCAACGCCGAGCCGTGCGGCAAATCGTCGACGCCCGACCGCCACCGGGCTGGCCTGCCCGTCGGCGTCGCCATCGTCCGGGCATGCCGGTTCCTGCCCTGCGCCTGCGCGATGCCAATGCTGCGCCGGTGCGCGACGCGGGCGCCTGTGTCCTCTACTGGATGACGGCGCAGCGCCGGCTGACCTGGAACTTCGCGCTCGATCGCGCACTGGAGTGGTGCGCGCGGCTCGACCGTCCACTGGTGATCCTGGAAGCCCTGCGCTGCGGCCATCCCTGGGCCAGCGATCGGCTGCATGCGTTCGTGCTCGCCGGCATGGCCGACAACGCCGCGGCTGCTGCCAAAGCAGGCGTCGCCTTTCACTCCTACGTCGAGGACTTGCCTGGCCACGGCTCTGGTCTGCTCGCGGCGCTGGCCGGACACGCCTGCGTGGTGATCGCCGACGACTGGCCGGGCTTCTTCCTGCCGGCGATGGTCGCCGCGGCGGCGGCACGGCTTCCGGTGCGGGTCGAGGCGGTGGACGGCTGCGGCCTGCTACCGCTCGCCGCCGCCGACCGCGCCTTCCCTACCGCGCATGCCTTCCGTCGTCACCTGCAGAAGACCCTGCCTGTCCATCTCGGGCAGGCGCCATCGGCACGGCCGTTCGCACGTTACCGACGGCCACCATGGACGCTGCCGCGGGCGCTGACACGGCGCTGGCCGATGGCCAGCGCCGCCCAGTTCGCGGGCACGCCGGCGGCGCTCGCCGCCCTGCCCATCGATCACGCAGTCACGCCGGTGGCGATGGCCGGCGGCGCGCTGGCGGCGCAGGCGCGGTTGCGCGCATTCCTCGCCCACGGTCTGACGCGCTACGCCGAAGCGCGCAACGATCTCGACGACGAACCGGTCAGCGGGCTGTCGCCCTGGCTGCACTTCGGCCACATCTCGGCGCATCAGGTCGCGCAGGCGGTGCTCGACCGTGCCGGCTGGTCGCCGGATCGTCTCGGGCGAAGCACGAACGGATCACGCAGCGGTTGGTGGGGCATCGACGCGGCGTCGGAAGCCTACCTCGACCAACTGGTCACCTGGCGCGAGCTGGGCTTCCACTTCTGCCTGCATACGCCCGGCTACGACCGTTTCGACACGCTGCCGGCATGGGCGCAGCGCACGCTCGCCGCCCATGCCGGTGACCGCCGGCCGTGGCGCTACGACCTGCCGGCGCTCGACCGTGCGCAGACCCACGACGAGCTGTGGAACGCGGCCCAACGGCAGCTGGTGCGCGAGGGGCGCATGCACAACTACCTGCGCATGCTGTGGGGGAAGAAGGTGCTGGAGTGGAGCGCGACGCCGCAGCAGGCGCTGGCGACGCTGATCGAGCTGAATAACCGCTATGCCATCGATGGCCGCGATCCCAATTCCTACAGCGGCATCCTGTGGTGTTTCGGCCGCTTCGACCGCGCCTGGGGCCCGGTGCGGCCGATCTTCGGCACCGTGCGTTATATGTCGTCGGCGAACACGGCGCGGAAGCTGCGGGTGAGATCCTATGTGGAGCGTTATCGCGCGCCGTGATCGCAGCACGCCTCAGAGCGTGTCGTCGCCCAACCAGGCCGCCGTCATCGCGGCATGGCGCACGTCGAGCTGACAGAGCCGGTAGGCGCAGCCAGCCGCGATCCCAGCCGCGCCACGCGCAAGCGGGTCCCGGCTAGCAGGCTGATGAAAAAGCAGCCTGCGGGGGTTTGGGGGCCGACGGCCCCCTGAAGCAAAAGCTGAAGCACCGTGTTTTCGCGCAAAATTGGCGCGCCAGCGCCGCGCGAAAATACGGTGCGACTAGCAGGATGCTGTTTGTCAGCAGCCTGCTAGCCCGGGATCTCAGGCTCGACCAGCGCCGCCAATTGGGCGAGAGAGTCCTGCCAGCCGAGGTAGCACATCTCCAGGGGGATGGCGTCGGGAATGCCGGTCTGGGCGATGCTCAGCTCGGTTCCGCAGAGCACCGCCTTCAGGGACACCGCCACCTCAAGCACGCCCGGAAGATTCGGATCATCGAATCGGTCCGTGTAGCGGACCGACACGCCGGGGACCAGTTCGAGGTACTCGCCGCCGAAGGAGTGGCCATTGCCTGTCGAGAAATTGCTGAACGACATCCTGAACGTGCCGCCGAGTCGGGCGTCCAGGTGGTGCACGGTGCAGGTGAATCCATGCGGTGGGAGCCATTTCGCCATCGCTCCAGCCTCGGTGAAGGCGCGGTAGACCTTCTCCGGCTTGGCGCGCAGGACGCGATGGAGCCGGATGGTGCGATCGGACATGGCGGGTCTCCTTCAGAGGTGATGCGGGTGGTCAGGAGAAGATATCGGCCGACAGGTAGCGGTCGCCGCGATCGCAGGTGATGAAGACGATGACGCCGCGGTCGATCTCGCGGGCGACCTGCATCGCGGCCCAGGCGGCGCCGCCGGAACTGATGCCGACGAACAGGCCGATCTCGCGGGCGAGCAGGCGGGTGGTGGTCTCGGCGTCCTTCTGGGTGATGTCGAGGATGCGGTCGACGCGCTGGGGTTCGTAGATCTTCGGCAGGTACTCCTTCGACCAGCGGCGGATACCGGGGATGGTGGCGCCCTCGCCGGGCTGGCAGCCGATGATGCGCACGGCGGGGCTGCGCTCCTTCAGGTACCGGCTGACGCCCATGATCGTGCCGGTGGTGCCCATGGCCGAGACGAAGTGGGTGACCTGGCCCTGGGTATCGCGCCAGATCTCCGGGCCGGTGCCCTCGTAATGGGCGCGCGGGTTGTCGGGGTTGGCGAACTGGTTGAGCATGAGGAACGCGTCAGGCTGCCCGGCGCTGGCGCGCACCTGGGCGTCGGCCCAGTCGCGGGCTTTTTCCATGCCGCCATCGACGAGGTGCACGGTGGCGCCGAACGCACGCATGGTCTGGGTGCGTTCGACGGTGAGCGTGTCCGGCATCACCAGATGCATCTCCAGCCCGAGCGCGCGCGCGATCATCGCCAGGGCGATGCCGGTGTTGCCGCTGGTGGCCTCGATCAGGCGCATGCCGCGGCGCAGTTCGCCGCGCGCCAGTGCGCCGGTGATCATGCCCTTGGCGGCGCGGTCCTTCACGCTCGACGCCGGATTGGCGCCCTCGCACTTGGCGAGCAGGGTGACGCCGGGCTTGCCGACCAGACTGGAGACATCGCAGAGCGGGGTGTTGCCGACCAAGTCGATGAGCGCGGACATGGGCGGCAGCGTTGGTGGGGAGGGAGTGGGTGCAATGGGGCGGCGCCATGCAGAGAGCGCGGGGCGGTTCTTCTGCAGCCTGTTCGTCGGTGCCCTCGCCCGTGCCGCGCTTCCCTTGCGCGCGGACGCCGGACGGCTTCCCTGGCGGCATGCGCCTGCTCCCGCTGTTCGTCGTCGCCTCCATGCTCGCCGCTGGCGAGACGTTGGTCATGGGGCCGATGGTCGGCCATGTCGCTGACACCAGCGCACGGGTGTGGCTGGCCACCAGCGGCCCGGCTCGGATCGCGATCAGCGCACTGCGCGCTGGGGCCACCATCGCCGAAGCGGCCGTGGTGGTCGAATCGATGACGGCTGTTGAACTGCTGGGACCCCAGGACACCGCGGCGACCCGCCTCTACCCTGCCACCATCGATCTGAGCGGACTGGCACCGGCGGCGACGTACGTAGGCACCGTCAGCGTGGACGGGATGCCGGTTCCGGGCGCGACCATCACCTTCACCACCGCGCCACTTCCCGGCGTCCCGACGCGTCAGCGCATCGCCGTCGTCTCCTGCGCCCGCTGTTCGCTGAACGGCCCAGCGGTGTGGACGGCGCTCACCGCGGATAAGCCCGACGTGCTGATTTTCCTCGGCGACAACAACTACTTCGAGGCAGGCGCGGGCGGAGCACCGCACGACTGGACCGATCCACGACGCATGGCCTTCCGCCACGCCGAGCTGCGGCGCACGCCGGCGCTCAGCCAAGCCCTGCGCAGCGTCGCCTGCTACGCGATCTGGGATGACCACGACTACGGACCCAACGACAGCGACCGCACCTTTGCGCTCAAAGGCGATGCGCTGCGCCTGTTCCGTTCTTTCTGGGCCAACCCGTCCTACGGCAGCGACGGCGCTGACGGCGTGTGGTCGACGGCGGTGCGTGGCGATGTTCAACTGGTGCTGTGCGACGATCGCTTCTGGCGCGATCCCAACAGCGCTCCACACGGTCCCGACAAGACGCTGCTGGGTCCGGCGCAGAAGGCATGGCTGAAGCGCACCCTGCGCGCGAGCACGGCGCGGCTGAAACTGGTCGCACTCGGCGGCCAGTGGCTGGCCGACTATCATCGCTACGAGTCCTACGCGATGTTCCGGCACGAGCGCGATGAACTGCTCGCCTTCCTCGCCGCCGAGCGCATCCCGGGCGTCATCCTGCTCTCCGGCGATCGTCATATGTCCGAGTTGGCCCGCCTCGACCGTCCCGGTCTGCCTCCGCTCTATGAGCTGACCGCCTCGCCGGCCGCCAACCGCACCCTGGCCAAGGCGCTCGATCAGCCCAATCCGCTGCGCCTCGGCGGCTACTCCTCCGGGCCCAACTACGGGCTGATCGATCACGATCCCGTCATGGCGACGGTGACCCTGCGCCTCAAGGACGTGGACGGCAAAGAAGTGCTCACGCACGTCATCCCGTTCACCGAGTTGGCGCCCAAGTAAGGCGACGCGCCTTGTGCAGAGGCCGGCCGGCGCTCTCATGCCGCCATGCTGCGACTCGTCCTGCTCCTGCTGGTGATCGCCCTCCTGGCTGCACTGTTCGGCTTCACCGGCCTGGCCGCCTTCCTCGGCGGGGTGGTGAAGTTCATCATCTTCCTGTTCGTGGTGCTGGTGGTGATCGCGCTGTTCTACGGGCCATATCGCCGTCGGCGCTGACGCTAGCAGGCTGATGAAAAACTCCGTTCTCCATCAGCCTGCTGCCTTCGCGCTCCCCGGGGGCGACCTGCGGTCGCTATTTTCCCCGGGAAACGCGAAGGGAGCTTTTTATCCAGGGGGGGCAGACGCCCCCCTGTAACCCCCCGCAGGTTGCTTTTTCAGCAGCCTGCTAGGCACAGATCGCCCACTGCGCTTCCGGATCACCCCGGCAGCACCCCCGCCGCCCCGGTCAGCGCCAGCGCCTCCCCAGCCAGGTAGAAGCTGCCGGTGACGCACAGGTCGCAGGCCTCCAGCTGCGCCGCGACGGCGGTGGTGATGTCGTCGTGCCAGGGCCATGCCTGCATCGCGGCCGGCCAGTCCCCAGCCCGGCGCGCGCGCGGCGAACGGTAGCCGCAGCGCGACACGACCACCGTTCGTGGGATGACCGCAGCGATCTCGTCGATCTCCTTGTCGCTGGCCACGCCCAGGATCAGCCGCCAGCCCGGCCGCAGCACCTGCGCTGCCACCGCCATGGTTGCCGCGATGCTCACCGCGTTGTGGGCGCCATCGATGAGCAGGCGCCTGCCGGAGTTCTCGATCACCTGGCAGCGCGCTGCCAGCCGTGCGCTGGCCATGCCGATGATCGCGGTTCCGGCGTCGACCTCGGGCGCGAAGAGCCGCAACGCCGCCAAGGCGGTTGCGGCATTGTCCTGCTGATGGGCGCCTGGCATGGCGAGCGCCATGGTGATATCCGGCCGCTCGACCCAATGCACCGGCACGTCGGCGGGCAGTCGCGCCCGCACCGCAGCTGCGCCCGCTGGCGACTGCGGTGCCACCACCAGAGGACGGCCCGGCCGGCACAGCGCCAGCTTCTCGCCGGCGATCGCGTCCAGGGTGTCGCCGAGGATCTGGCAGTGGTCGCGGCTGAGGTGGGTGAGCACCACCACCGCGGCATCGACGGCATTGGCGCAGTCGAGCCGACCACCGAGGCCGACCTCGCAGAGGAAGCGCGCCTGCGGCCGCTGCGCCGCCAGCAGCACGGCGAGCGCGAACGTGCGCTCGAAATAGGTCAAGCGGCCGCCGATGCTCGCCTCGGCTTCCTCGACTCGTGGGCATAAGCCCGCCAGCACCGCGGGATCGACCACGGCGCCGTCGACGCGCCAGCGTTCGCAGACCTGATGCACGTGCGGGCTGGTGAAGGCGAGCGTGGGCAAGCCGCCGACGCGCAGCGCGCACTCGATCAGCCGCACCGTGCTGCCCTTGCCCTTGGTGCCGGTCACCGTGCACGGCGCCGGCGGGCGCGGCAGGTGGACGAGCGCGGCCTGCAAGCGGTCGAGCCGGGCGTCGCGGAACTCGCCGGTGCGTTCGAGGTTCACCGCCTGGGCGAGCCAGGCCTCGATGCCGGCGATGGTGGGGGCGGGGGAGGACATGGCGTGCGCATGGTCGGCGGATCGCGGCACGCGCCAGCGGCGCGCGCCGCTGTAGATGGCTGACGGTCGGCGCGCATCGCCAGCGGATGGCGCCGGCGATGGTTCACGTCAGCGACGTACGTCCCGTAGCGACGCGCCATCAGTCGTCAGTTTTGGTGATCTGGTCGTGGCGATCAGCTCTTCTTGGTCTTCGGACACGTCGCGCATCCGCATCCCGGCTTGGCCCGCGCACTGCGTACCACGCGCAACACCAGCAGGCAGGCGCAGAGTGCGACCACTCCGGCGACGATCAGGTGCTGGACGGTGTCAGTCATCACAGCCGTGATCCGATCTGGTAGAGAGCCAAGCAGACGATGTAGGCGAGGGTGTTCATGCCGACCAGCTGGATCAGCGGCCAGCGCCAGCCACCGGTCTCGCGACGGACCACGGCGGTGGTGCTGATGCACTGCATCGCCAGCACGAACCACACCAGCACCGATACCGCCACCAGCGGCGTCCACACCGGCGTGCCGTCGGCGCGACGATCGGCAAGCAGCGCGTTGCCCAGGGTGGCGCGACCGGCGTCGTCGTCCTCGACCTCGCCGACGCTGTAGATGATGCCGAGGTAGCTGTTGAACACTTCGCGCGCGGCGAACGCACCGATCAGGCCGACGCCGATCTTCCAATCGAAGCCCAGGGGGGCGATGGCAGGTTCGATCAGCTTGCCCAGTCGCCCGGCCAGGCTGTATTCGCGCGCGGCCTGCGCACGGGCGTGGGCGCCGGCCTCTGCGACCGGATCGGCTTGCGGTTCGGCGGCGACCGGGTGCGACGGCACTGGTGCGATGACCGGAGCCGCCGCTGGCGTCACCGCCAGGGTTGCGCGCGCCTGCGCCTCCGCATGGGTCTGCACCTCGTCGAGATAGGCCAGGGGTGCGCGCGGGTAGTAGGCCAACGCCCACAGCAGCACGCTCAGGCAGAAGATGGTGGTGCCAGCCTTGGTCAGGAAGGTGGCGGTGTTCGACCAGGTGGTGCGCGCGACCTGGGACACCTGCGGGAGCTTGTAGGTGGGCAGTTCGAGCAGGAAGGGGCTGGGCGGCTCGCGTCGTGCGGTCAGCAGTTTCATGGTCAGGGAGGTGACCACGGCGGCGAGGATGCCGAGCACGTAGCAGCCCAGCGTGATCAGCCCCTGCGCCCAGAACGGCAGGTGCCCGAAGAAGGTGCCGACCAGCAGGCCGTAGACCGGCAGGCGCGCGCTGCACGACATGAACGGCGCCACCATGATCGTGGCCAAGCGCTCGCGCCACGAACTGATGGTGCGCGTGGCCATGATGCCGGGGATGGCGCAGGCGAAGGACGACAGCAGGGGGATGAAGCTCTTGCCGTGCAATCCGACCTTGGCGAGCAGGCGGTCCATGAGGAATGCGGCGCGCGCCAGGTAGCCGCTGTCCTCCAGCACGGCCAGGAACAGGAACAGGATGGCCACCTGCGGCACGAACACGACCACGGCTCCGACGCCGGCGACGATGCCGTCCTGGATCAGGCTATGGAGCGCGCCGGGAGCGGCCCCGGCGGCCGGCGCCAGACCGAGCCAGTCCGGCAGCGCCTTCCCCAGCCAGGAGATGCCGGCATTGATGGCGTCCATGAGCGGCGCCGCCAACCAGAAGATGCTGGAGAACAACGCAGCCATCACGGTCAGGAAGACGATCAGACCGAAGAAACGGTGGATCAGCACGGCGTCGACGCGTTCGCTCAGCGTCGGACCTGGCGGGGCTGGGCGGACGACGCGGGCGCTGACAGCGTCGATCCAGCGGTAGCGCGCCTCGATGTCGCTGGCCATGGCCTCGATCCCGAGGCTGGCCAGACGGGCGTGGGCGCGTTCCACCTCGGCGACGACGGTGGCGTCGGTGCGCAGACCGGCGAGATCCGGCGCCGGATCGCCGACCAGCAGACGCCGAGCGCGGTCGAGGTGGATGTCGGCGGCTTCGCCACTGCTGGACAGCGCCAGTTCGCGGCCGAGCCGGCGGACCTCCTCCCAGAGCGCTTCGGGCAGCGGCCATGCCGGGCGTTGCGGGCGCGCCTGCCCGTCGCTGACCGCCTCGGCAACGGCGGCATCGGCGATGGCCGAGATCAGTTCGCGGATGCCGTCGCGGCGATGGCCGACCACCGGCACCACCGCTACGCCAAGCGCGGCGGCCAGCGCCTGCGCGTCGACCGGGGCGCCGCGGCGCTCGGCGATGTCGCTCATGTTGAGCGCCACCACCAGCGGCAGGTTGAGGTCGAGCAACTGGCTGACCAGATAGAGATTGCGCGGCAGGTTGCTGGCGTCGACCACCGCCACGATCACGTCCGGCGCCGGCGTGTCCGCGCGCAGGCCGCGCAGAACGTCGCGGGTGACCACCTCGTCGGGTGAGGTGGCGACCAGGCTGTAGGTGCCGGGCAGGTCGATGACCTCGCACGGTCCGCCAACGTCGAGCTGGCAACGCCCGGTCTTGCGTTCGACGGTGACCCCTGGGTAGTTGGCGATCTTCTGGCGCAGACCGGTGAGAGCGTTGAACAGCGTGGTCTTGCCGCTGTTGGGATTGCCGGCCAGGGCAACGCTCAGGGTGCGGACGGCGGCGGCGGTGGCACTCATGAGGCCGCCGATGTCAGCGACACCAGCGCGGCCTCGGCGCGGCGCAGCGACAGGTGATAGCCGCGCAGCACCACTTCGATGGGGTCTCCGAGCGGGGCCACGCGCACGACGGTGACGGCGACACCGGGGCAGAATCCCATCTCCAGCAGGCGGCGGCGCAAAGCCGGATCGCCGCCAACGGTGGTCACCACCCCGCTGGCGCCGATCGCGAGTCGATCGAGCCGGCGGGCGGGTGCAGCGCCGGAAACCGGGACGGTGGCCTGGGTGATGAGCGGCATCGCGGGAACGCTATGCCGATGCAAATCGTTCTCAACAGCATAAATCTCCAAGCCTGCACCGGAGCCTGACGCCTGAGCGTCCGGGCGGAACGCTGACCGGGCCAAGCGCCGGGAAGGGGGCGGACGAATCCGCTACTTTTTGGCCGCCGGTTTGGCCGGCGTCGGCGCGCCGCCGGCCCACTCCAGCTTCACCGAATGGCGCTTCAGTTCGGCATCAATGAAGGCGAGGGACTCGGCGTCCTTCGCCGAGGCGGTCTTGAGTGCGGCGTCGATGCGTACCGATTCGTCCCAGGTGGCCCGGCTGTAGTAGGGGCCGGTGGGGTCGGGACGGGTGCTCCACCAGGTCCAGGTCGGCCACGGGCCTTCGCGGTGGTAGAGGCGGGCCAAGGTGGTGATGAGCTTCTTGCGCAGCGCGGGGTCGCTGGCGGCGGCCAGCTTGGCTGACAGACCGGCGACCGTGCGCGCGTCGTGCATGCCCGACAGCGCCCACAGCGCGCCGTCGACCAGATCGGGCGCGGCGTCGGGGGTGAGCGCAGCCAGGCAGGCATCGATCGCGTTCAGCCGCTGCAAGGCGCGTACGGCGATGTGGGGCAGCGCGCGTTCAGCACCCTTGGTCTCGTCCTTGATGCGTGCCAGCGGCACCAGCGCTGCCGCGGTGTCGACCCGGCCCAGGCGGGCGAGACCGACGATCGCCTGCATGCGCACGCGCGGATCGGCATCGGTCAAGCCGGCGACGAAGGGCGCGCTGGGCACGTCCTTGCTCTGGGGGATGCGGTCGGCCAGGGCGTGCAGTGCGAACTCGCGCACGCTGGCGTCCGCCACCAGCGCAAGCAGGGCGGGATGGCTGGCGACGCCGGCGAGCTGCTTGAGCGTGAAGATCGCGGCGACGCGCCCGCCGAGTCCGCCCTTGCCGGCTGCGAGCTTGGTGAGCGCCTCGGTCACCGCCGGCTTGGCGCCGCGGCGTAGCAGCTCGGACTGGGCTTCGTAGCGCAGGACAGCGCTGCCCGAGCCGACGTGGGCGACCAGTTCGGCGTCGCTGGCCTTGGCCAGATCGGGATAGGGGGGGGCGGTGGCGCCGGGCGCGGCCAGACGAACTACAGCGCCGACCTGGTCATTGGAGAACTTGAAGCCGCCGCCCTTCCAGCTCGCCAGATAGAGGCGACCGCGACCGTCGACGTCGATATCGGTGACCTTGTCGCACTTCACGAACGGCTTCTGTTCCGCCGTGAAGCTGCCAGCGGCCGGAGTGAGCACATGGCGGTAGATGCGGCTGGTACCCCAGTCGCAGGTGAACAGCGCCTCTCGCCAGGCCTCCGGCAGCGCCGGTTCCTGGACGTACAGCCCGCCAACGCCCGAGCCGCCGCCGTGGTCGGCGAGCATGGGGAAGGTCTCGGCGGAGAAATTCTTGTACAGCGAGGGATAGCCGTGCTCGGCCAGAGCGGCGAGGTGGTGCACGCGGATGTTCCAGCCGCCGCCGTCGTTGGTGTTGTCACGGGTGAAGCAGTCGAGGGTGGGGCTGATGGCGACGTCGTAGATGTTGCGGGTGCCGCGGCAGTGCAGTTCAAGCTCGCTGCCGTCCGGGCGCAGACGCAACACCCCGCCAGCGCGCAGGGCGACGCTCGATCCGTCGGCGCCCTCGGCCTTGACGCAGCCGAAGTCGCCGATGGCGAGATAGATCCAGCCGTCGATGCCGATGCGCAGTCCGTTCGAGGTGTGATCGGCGCCGCGCTTGGATTCGAGCAACCCGACGCCGACGCCCTTGGCCAGCACCTTGGTCTCTTCGGCGATGCCATCGCCGTCGCGGTCGCGGTACGAGGTGACGAATGGCGGGTGCAGGCAGTACAGCGTGGTGCCATCCCAGCCGATGCCGCGTGGGCTCTCGATATCGGGAACGAAGGCGGTGATCTTCTCCGCGATGCCGTCGCCGTCGGCGTCGAGGCAGCGCATGATCCGGCCCATGCCCTTCACCAGGCCGAGCGAGCCGTTCTTGTCGCAGGCCACGAACACCTCGCCATTGCCGGCGGCAGCGACGTGGACCGGGTAGTTCACCTCGGGCGGCTTGGCGAACAGGGTGGCGGTGAACTCCGCCGGGATCTCGGTCACGTAGCTGGCCGCCGTGGGCGGCGCCGACGGCGCCTTGGGCGGTTCACCGGCGGTGAGGGCGCAGGCGAGAACGAGGACGGCGAGCGGGCGGGTGGGCGTGAGCATGGCTCGCAGTGTTGCCAGCCGTCGGCGCCGACTCAACGCATGACCTCGCTTACGCCGATCGCCGCCGCGCGTTGGCGGCTGATCGGCATGAGGTCACGGCGATCAACGCGCCGGCGGTTTTGCGCCAGGTGCCCGGTTGGCGCGCATGCGTTCCAGCTCTTCGAGCACCGCTGGCGGCGCGTTGCCGATGCCCACGCGCAGCCAATTGGCCGGCACGCGCAGGACGAAGGCGATGCGCGCGATGCTGCGCGCCAGGGTGTGGCGACCGGCGAGGGCATTGCTGATGGTGCCCTGGCTGACGCCGCAGGATTTGGCGAGATGGATCTGCGCCACCGAGCGCACGGTCATCGCCGCCTGCAAGCGTTCGCCATAGCTGCTGCCGGAGGCCTGCAGCGGCATGATCGGCACGCCTTCAGAGGTCTCACCAGCGATGCGGCCACGCAACACGGCGAGCACATCGTGTTCAGGCAGGTCGAGTTCGGCGGCGATCTCGTTGCTGGCCATGCCGGCCTGCCGCAGCTTGCGGATCGACTCGCCATAGGCGTTGTCCACCGCCAGCGGCGAATGGCTGTCGGGCATGCGCACGCCGGCGCGTGGCGGCGGCGCACCGGTGCGGCGGCGGCGCGGCTTGGCCAGGCGGGCGAGTTCCGAATTCATCGCTGGAATCGGATTGGCGGCGGAGCGACCGCCCTGGCTGCCGGTGAGGTAGACGCCAAGCCAGGCGGCGGTCTGGGTGACGATCTCCGGCGTGCTGGCGTGCTTGCGGGCGATGCTATCGGTCTCGTCCTGCGAGAGATCGTTGCGCGGGGCGAGTTCGGCTCCGGCGCTGGCGAGCAGCGCCTTGACCCCGGGCGCCAGTGGCATCGCCTGGCGCGCGATCAGGGCGACGACGTGCGCGGGAGAGCGACGCTGGCGGAACAGGTGCAGCGGTGGCGAGCACCAGGTGACAGCGATCTCGATGTCGAAACCGTCATCGTTGGGCGTCACCGTCCACGCGATCTGCTGGCCGGCGTAGCGGCGTTGGCCGTCGCTGGCGGTGCAGACCACCTGTGAACGCAGCGCCTCGGGCGTGGTCGTCCAGGTGGCGTCGAGATCGTGCAGTGCGGTTTCAGCGGGCGTAGTCGAGGACATGGTCGAGAACTCTAGCGCTGTTTGTCGATGTCCAAGGACCACCTGCGGCACCGCACGTTGCCGTCCCACGAAGGCGCGGTGTCGTCCGCTGCGGTCAAATCCGACCCGATGCTCAGCCCCGCTGTTGTGGCGGTCGGATTTCCCATCGCTGGGTCGCGGGCGATGCCAGCAGGGTAGCAGCGTGATGCAGCGCAGCGCAGCTCGGCCCGACGACGGTCGCGGTCACTCGCTCATCGCTCCGAGCACCACCTGTCGTTCGACCAGGGTGCCAGTGCTGGCCTCGAAAACGCGGATGGCGATGGGCTCGCCCGGTCGGTGTTCGGCCAGGGCGTGGGCCAGGCAGGCGTCGGTCTCCAGCGGACAACCGCCGACGTCGAAGAGCACGTCGCCGGCGCGAATGCCGGCGCGATGGGCCGGCCCGTCCTCAAGCACCCGCACCACCTCGTGGCCGCGCGCGGATCGGCCCGGGAAATGCCGGTGGTGCGGCAGCGTTCCCGTGAGGTCGACGGGGCGGGTATAGAGGCCGAGCCAGGGCCGCCTGGAGGCGGAGACGGCGCGCGGGCTGTCGACGGCGACCAGGGTCGGACGCACCCGGTCGGATTCGTCGCTGGCGCGCTGCATCGGCCTTCCGCTGTCGTCATAGGCGACCGCCACCAGGGCGCTACGACTCCATGCCCGGCTGACCGGAAGGCCGATGGCCAGGGCCAGACCGGCGGCGATCAGCGCAGTCAGCAGCGTGGGGAATTCCCGGCGGCGGCGCCGACGCACCGCCGTCGGGATCAGACCCTCGCGGTCGGCGCGTGCGAGGATGTCGGCGCAGAGATCCGGCGCGGCCGTGGGGGTGTCGGCACGTGAACCCAGCGCCGGACGCAGCCGTTGCCAGAACGCCTGATCCGCCTGCACCGCCGGATCCTTGGCACGCAACTGCTCGAACAGCGCGGCCTCGTTGGCGTCGAGATCGCCGGCCACGCAGTCGCCAGCGGCGTGACGGAGGTCGAGGTCGCTCATGGCGTGTCCTCGGGAAAGCGCGCCAGCCAGGCGGCACGGAAGAGCTTGCGCGCCTGGTGCAGTCGCCAGCGCGTGGTGGCGTAGTCGAGATCGAAGTGGTTGGCGATGGCCTCGGCGGCGACGCCTTCGAGTTCACGCATGACCAGGATGACCCGGTATTTCTCGGGCAGTTCGCCAAGCACCTCGGTGACGCGGCGACGCAATTCGACGTGGTCGACGGCGCCGGGTGCCTCGGCGGCGGTGACGTCGGCGAGGCGTTCGACGCCCTCGACCGGGCGCCGGCGTCGGCATTGGTCGATGGCGAGATTGCGCACGATCTGCATGAACCACGGCCGGAAGGGGCGCTCGGTCTGATAGCCATGGTTGTCGCGCAGCAGGCGCAGGAAGGCGTCCTGGACGATGTCGCCGGCCAGCGAGCGGTCACCGAGGATCCCATAGGCGGTGGCGAAGGCGGCGTCCTGGTGGTCGGACACCAGTTCGGCGAAGGCCTGACGATCGCCGCTGGCATGGCGACGCAGCAGGTCAGCAGCGCGATTGCCGATCGGGAAGGGAATGGCCAGCGGAGCCGGGCCGTCGTGCATGCCGCGCGAGTGTTCGGCCCTGGCGGCGACTGCAACGGTCGAACCCGACGCATCCGATGGACGGGCTACGGCAAAGACGGCGGGCGAGGAGAGCACGCTGGCGAGCACGTCGGCGATACGCGGTGGCGAGGCGGCTGTTGGGGCGCGGTCGGATCGGATGCACGGCAACTGTCGGTCTGCCTGGTTGCGGACGCGACCCCTGCGCATGTGCTGCCGCGCCGCTTGGAAGGCGCGCACGACCGCCGCCGACCCCGCACCCGCCCTATGCTCCACCACGGTCTCGCACTCGCTGCCACGGTCCTGTCAGCCGGGTTCTTCGTCGCCTGCAAGCTGGTCATATCGCGAGGACTGGACTGGCGCGACCTGTGGGCGTGGTCGCTGACCACGACCGGGGTCTGCGGCCTGTTCGCCTGGCTGGCGCTCGGCGCGCCGGCGGTGCCGTGGCCCTGGGTGGTCGGCGCCGGACTGGCCGGATCGCTGGCGCACGTGTGCTCGAACCAGGCGCTGCGTTGGGGCGATGCCTCGCTGCTGGTTCCGGTCAGCGGCGCCAAGCCGGTGGTGGTGGTCGCGCTGCTGCCGCTGTTCGCCGGCTCCACGCTGCCGCGCGAACTGGTGCTGGCCTGCTGCCTGGCCACCGGCGGCATCGCCCTGGTAGGCCTGGCACCGCGACGGACGCATGCGCATGCGCCGCGACCGGGAGCGGCTTTTCTGCTCATGGGCGGAGGAATGGTGCTGATGGCGTTGTCCGATCTCTTCGGCATGCGGCTGATGCACGAAACCGCGCCGGGCAACAGGCTGGGCGCGATCGCGGCATGGAACGCCATGCTCGGTCTGGTGCCGGGGGTGGCGATGCTGGCCTGGCGCCGACCGCCCAGCTTGGCCGCGATCAGATCATCGATGGCCATCGGCATCGTCTTCGTCGCGTTCATCGCCACCCTTGCCGGCGCTCTGGCCACGGCTCCCGATCCCGTGCGAGGTGTCGCCGAGGTCAATGTGGTGGTGGCGTGGCGCGGACTGGTGGCGATCGGCATGGTGCTGGCGCTTGATCGCTGGCTGGGCACGCGCCTGGAACCATTGCCCCGTCACATCCACCTCCTGCGTGCCGCCGGCGCGGCGGTGCTGGTGCTGGCGGTGTGGCTGGCCTATGCGGGGGCGGGATCGCGCTGACCGCTGGCGACGAAGGGAGCGCAGGGAGTGCAGGGAGTGAAGGGCGCGAAGGGCGGAGCGGTGAGGGAGGTGCGTGGCTGTTTATCGGGCGAAGAACGCCGACCACGCCGCCGCGTCGAAGCCAACCAGGCCGCGATTGCCGTCGATCAGGAATGGCCGTCGGATCAGATTGCCGTTACCGGCCAGCAGTCGTAGTGCCTCGTCGCTCGCCATGCCCGGCAGGAGATCCTTCAGGCCGAGGGCGCGGTAGTCCTGACCGCTGGTATTGAAAAGCCGCCGCACCTCGCCGCCAGACGCTGCCAGCATGCGCCGGAGTTCACCTAAGCTGGGCGGCCGCTCGCGGATCGGGCGTTCCTCGACGACGTGGGCGTGCTCGCGAACGAAGCGCATGGCGGTGCGGCAGGTCCCGCAACCCGAGTAGGTGTAGACGATGGGCATGGGTGGATCTGCCGTCGCAGCGGAGCAAGAGCAGCGGCGAGCGCCGGGTGTCCGGCCCTACGCCTGCGCACCGCCGCGCCTGAACTTGTTGACCACCCACAGCACCGGAGCGAGCAGCAGGAAGCCACCCTTGGCGAAGAACTTGAACAGCAGCGCCAGCATGCCGATCTTCTTGGCCACCAGCAGGCCACCGCCGGCGATCAGGCCGGCGACGCCGTACTCGGCGACCTTGTCACTGCTGGCACTGAAATCGGCATAGCTATGGCCCTTGCGGAAGGTGGTGGCGAGCAGCACCTGTTGGCAGCCTTCCTTGACCCGCGGCAGATCGGGAGCGTCGGCGATCGCGCTGTAGACCAGGGTGCCGGTGCGGCCGAGAACGCGTACGTCGTAGTTCAGCGTTTCGCCCGCGCTCCCCGAGAAGCGCAGACGCTTGGCCCAGTACAGCTTCTTGGCCGACTGGTCGTAGCTCGGCGCCTCGGCCCAGCCCAGCAGATCGACGGTGGGATAGCCGCGCTTCGCCCGCGCCGCGTTGTTCTCGCTGGTGCCTTCCTGCATGTTTTTCAGCAGATCGGCGTAATCGATATCCTTGGCGTCATCGTCTTTGACGTGCCCCTCGTCGTCGTACGAGACCACCATCGCCCAGCTGCCGTCTCCGATCAGCTCGGCACCGGCGGGCACGACCATGCCGAGCACCTTGGGGTTGGGCGGATTGCCCCAGAGCTCCTGCAAGACCCACTGCGCATCGGCCTGTTCGAGGTAGCGATAGCCTGTGGGCAGGGCGAGATCGGCGCGATCGCCGGCGATGGCCATCGTCCCGGTCTTGTACGCCAGCTTGCCCAGACGGTCGAGGACGCGCTGCTTGGCGGCCGCGTCCGCCGTTGATTCAGCGGCCGGTTCGGCTGCGGTCAGAGCCAGTCCCACGAGCAGGAGGGGGACGAGGCGGAGCGCGTGCGGCATTGGGTTTCCCGGGTTGCGTTGAGGCGGAGGAGATGCGCGAGGACATCACATAGAAACCAGGCCGGAGATTGCCAGCGCGATGTCGCAACGGGTCAAGGTGCCACGCCGTCGTCCGGTTTATGAAATCGCGAACGTGCACGCTGCCTGCATCCCGCGCGGCGCTGGGTGCCAGGCACGCAGTCCAGGCATGCCCGGGCCGGCGTTTGCAATTGGCCCCGCCCGACGAAATCTGGCGCCGTTCCACACCAGCGCCGAGTCCCGGCATCAGGAGCCTCGCGTGCGCAATTTTTCCCGGAACGATTGGTTGGCAGTGTTTGGCGTCGGACTCGTTGCGGTCGCCGTTCTCCACATCTCTGGCTGCGGTGGTGCCGGAGGCGCACCGCCCGCGGTCGTCATCGATGGCCAGATCGCGCCGGACCGTGTCGGCAGCCAGCTGGCTGCCATCACCGGGCTCGGCGGCGCCACGTCGGTGATCGTTTCGGGCAAGGCCACCTATTCCTCGCCGCTGGCCATTGCCGGCGGGGGACTGGATCTCGACAACGCCGACAATCCCGGCCGACGTACTGCGATCCGCGGTGCCGTCATCGAAGTGCGTTCAGCCGCCGGCGCCGTCCTCTCGCGCGGCAACACCAACGCCCAGGGCGACTACGCGCTGGCCGCACCGATCAACCAGTCGGTGACCATCGTCGCCATCGCGGCGCTGGGCAACGGCGCCCAACCCAACGTGTCGGTGGTCGACAACACCAATGCCCAGGCGATCTACGCGGTCGATCTCCCGGTGACGGTCGGGGCGGTCGCCCTCGCCAACCAGAACTTCAACGCCAGCACCGGCTGGGACGGCACGCGGTACAGTGGCGCGCGCTCGGCCGCACCGTTCGCCATCCTCGATGTCGTCTTCTCGGCGCAGGCTCTGATCCGCACGGCCTCCGCAGGCGCAGTGTTCCCGGCGCTCAAGTTGAACTGGAGCGTCAACAATTCGCCGGCGACGGTGGTGACCAGCTTCTACAACACCGCCACCAAGGAGATCACCCTCCTCGGCGCCGCCAACATCGATACCGATGAGTTCGACACCCACGTCCTCGCCCACGAATGGACGCACTATTTCGAGGACAATTTCGGCCGCAGCGATTCCCTGGGAGGGGCCCACGGTCTCGGCGACAAGCTCGATCCCACCGTCGCCTTCGGCGAGGGCCTGGCGAACGCCATGTCGGGAATGATCCTCGGTGGCGATCCGGTCTACGTCGACACCGGCCGGCAGGGCCAGGCCGGCAATCTGCTGACGCTGAACGTCGAGACCGAGCAGGGCGGGGACGGCACCGACGGTTTCTGGTCGGAGACCTCGGTACAGGAGGTCATCTGGGACATCTTCGACGTCCCTGCCGACGGCGCGCACAGCGATACGCTGGCGCTGGGCTTCACGCCGATCTTCAACGTGCTGGTCGGCCGTCAGAAAAACACCCTCGCGTTCACCTCCCTGCATTCCTTCCTCGCCGCCCTGAAGGTCGAGAACGCCGGATCGGCGGGGGCGATCGATACCCGCGCCGCGGTGGAGGGGATCACGATCAACGATGAGTTCCAGACCACGGCCAACGTCTTGCTGACCGTGGACGGACAGCCCAGCACGACCAATTCCCTCTACACCACCGTCAATGCCGGGCAGGCCAACGTCGCCGTCGATGTCAACTCGCGCCCGCTGCGCACCAGCGACGAGTTCCTCAACGGAGACGGTTCGCTGAACAAGCTGTTCAACCGCGCCTTCATCCGCACCGTTCTGCCCGCCAGCGGCCGCGTACAGCTGACCGCCACGCCGACCACCAGCGGTATCTCCTTGTTCATCGATTTCCCCGGTTCGGAAAACCGCGCCAACGTCAATGGTTCACGCAACGTAGCCGTCACCTTCACCATCACCGGAGTGGCCAACACGACGCACTGCTTCGCGGTCAACAGCCTGGAAGGTCCGTCCACGTTCTCCCTATCCGCCTTGGCGCTGGCCAAGCCGGCGAACAACTGATGTCCGCCCGTCTTCTTCTGATCGCGGCGTCGGCGCTGATCCTGACCGCCTGCACCGGCGAGGCCGGGCCGGTGGCACCTGCCGCCCCCGCATCGGAACGTTCCGCCGAGGCTGCCCCACGCCGCCCCGGCAAGGTGCAGGGCCCCGCATCGCTGACCCACACCGCCGTCGCGCTCGGCGACGGCCGCTACCAAATCGACCTCGCCATCACCGTCCACCAGCCCTGCGAACGCTTCGAGGTGGTCGTGCGGCCGGCCAGTGGACTCGTCCTGGTTCACGACCCGGGCGCCAAGCTGTTCAAGGACCTGGCCGCCGGGGCGCAGCAGACCGTCCGCGCTATCGTGCGCGTGACCGACCCGGCGGGTGGCGAACTCGCCATCGACGCCACCACGCACTGGCAGAAGTCGGTACGCAGCTCTGCCTTGTCGGTCCGCATCGGCGAACCCGATCCGGCCAAGGCGGCGGCCCCCGGCGCCATCGATCCCGCGACCGGTGCGGCCAAGCCTCCGGCACCCGCCGCCGGCCCAGGCGTTCCACCCGGCACGCGCCGCGACGGCAACCTGATCATCGCGCCAGCGACACCGGTGCCCTGACCGCTACGGGGTCGCGAGCGGCACGCCTTCCACGCGTCGTCCCGCCAATCGTTGCAACGATCGCCCATCGGCGTAAACCGCCGGGCCTATGGCACGCTCAGCAACCCACCGCAACGACAGCGTTGCGCTCCCCGCACACCGCTCACGTCGGTGCGTGCCCATCGCATGCCTGACCTTGGCGTCCCTACTGGGGGTGCTGGTCGTCGGCTGCGGGGGAGGCGGTGGCGGCGCGGTGAGTGGACCGCAGGTTGCGGTGACCGGGCGGGTGACCTTCACCAAGGTTCCGATCAGCGCGAGCGCACCGGTGGGTCTCGATTACGTGAATGCCAGTCCGCAATCCATCCGTGGCGCCGTCATCGAGGCGCGGAATCTGGCCGGGGTGACACTCTCCAGCAGCAACACCGCTGTAGATGGCACCTACACGTTGAGCGCACCCGCCAACAGCACGGTGGTGATCGTGGTCAAGGCCGCGCTTGGGTCGCCGGCGGCTCCCGAGTTGACGGTGGTGGACAACACGGCGGGCGGCGCGATCTACACGGTCAACAGCGCCCCGGTCGTCACCGCTTCGGTCGCTCTCACCGGCGTGGATTTCAATGCTCCGGTGGTCTTTTCTGGCGGCGCGTATCTCAATCAGGCCGGCGCTCCGTTCGCGATCCTCGATACGCTGCGCACCGCGCAGCAGGCGATCACGGCAGTGGCCACGGTCGCCTTTCCGACGCTGACCGTGAACTGGAGCCGGAACAACGTCCCGGTCGCTCCGCGACAGAATGCCTTCGAGGCGGATCTCGCAGCCGGAAACATCGGCACCTCGTTCTTCACCAAGACCGGAACCATCAACCGCATCTTCATCCTTGGCGCCGAAGGCATCGATACCGACGAGTTCGACGTCAACGTCCTCAGTCATGAATGGACCCATTATCTGGAGGCCAATTTCGGTCGTTCGGACAGTCTGGGCGGCGGCCACCGCCAGAATGACATCCTCGATGAGACCGTCGCCTTCGGCGAAGGCTTCGCCAATGCGATGTCCGGTCTGCTGCTCGGCAACAACCGCTATCTTGATTCAGGCGGCAACGATCAGGGCGTGATCCAGGTCAACATCGCGCTCGACGCGGACTCCACCAATGACGCCACCACGGTGTCGGGCACCGATCCGCGTACGCGTGACGGATCCTGGTCCGAGTTCTCGGTCTGCGAGGTGATCTTCGATATCGCGGATGCGAGCAATGGCGACGAAGGCGCCAATGCGCTCACGCTCGGCATCGGCCCGTTGTTCGAGACTCTGCGCAACGAGCAGCGGACTACGCGGGCCTTCACCACCATTTTCAGTTTCCTGACCAGCCTGCGCCGCACGCTCGGCAATACCGATTCGGAGAATGTGCGATTACTTGCCCAAAATGAGGGCATTTTCCTTTTCGCCCCGGCCGACCCCAACGCCGAATTCATCGGTTCGAGCCTCAATAACGACGACAACCTCCGCTACACGATCCTGACGTTCAACGCAGCGACGATTTCGAACGATGCGGATTCGCCCCCGCGTCCACTCGGCACGCATTCCACGTACTCGACCAACAACAAGCTGCTGAATCGCCAACTCTTCCGCACTGCCGCGGCAGGCGCGTCGGGCAGCTACACGGTCACGGTGACGCCGGTCGGCGCTGATGCGGTTAACAAGGAGATGCTGATCTTCATCCCGGGATTCGAAGACGGACAGGCTCTGAACTTCGTCTCTGGTGGCGCCGTGCAGGTGGGAGCAGGCACGGTGACGCTCGCGGTGAACAGTGGTCGCGAGGTGGTCTTCGGCATCGGCTGCGGCAACGACGACGACCAGGACTTTACCCTCACAGTCGATTTCGTAGCCGGCCCACCGGTGGGGATCCAATGAACGCCTGGCGCACCGTGGCGGCCGGTGCGCTGGCGGCCCTGATTCCCCTGGCCTGCACCCAGGCGCCATCCCCGGATGGGACCACCGGCGCGACCGCAGTCCCGGCGCAGCTCCCCGGGGAATCCATGCCCGCCATGCCGAGCAAGGTCCAGGCGCCGCGCCTGGTCGATTTCTCCATCGCCATCAACGCGCCTGAGGCCGGGATCTATTCCTGCACGCTCACCGCCGTGATCCTCAAGGACTGCCAGTCAGCGGAACTGTCGGTGAGCGCCTATCGCGACCTGGAGATCGTCGGCTCGGCGCCGCACGTGAACGAGGGCGCGCTGCTGGCCGGCGCCCGTCGTCAATTCACGCTGCGGTGCCGTGGACTCGGCCAGCGACCTGGGTTGCTGCTCGCGGTCGCAAAGTTGTCCCTGGCGGATGGCCAACGCAGCGATCAACGACTCTTCGCGATCCAGCTTCCTGAGCCGGGCGACGCTCCCGCTGACGCCGCTGCGGCGTCCACCCTGCCGCCCAGCCCGCTCGCGGCACCGGCGCCCGGACCGACGGCGGTACCGACCGTGATTCCCGGTTCGCGTGCAGGCGAAGTCCCGTCGCGCGGATCGCCACCCTGACCATCACTCCGGCGTCGCCGAAGCGCGGTCGGTCGCCTCAGCGTTGGCGGACCAGAGCGCGCATCCGTCCGACCAGCGCGCGGTCGGCCTCGCCGCCATATCGGATGCGCGTGTAGATTGCCGCCACCTCCGGCAGTCCAGCAACGGGTCGGGTGGTTGCCTCCAAGCGTCGCGCAAAATCCATCGGTCCCTCCCACGCCTGCCGTTTGACGCCGCGTTTCGCCATCGCCGCGCACCAGCGCAACCACAGTCGCTGCGCCTCGTCGATCAGTCGCTGGCGCGGGTCGGCGGCGTGGCGGCGGCGGTTGAGCAGCAGGGCGAGCGCGGCGAGCACGGCGCCACCGCCGACGGCGAGCAGCGCGATCAGGCCGACGCGGCCCCAGCCGGCCAAGCCGATGTCGTCGAGGAGGGCGGCCTGGCGGTCGGCGTCATAGCCCAGGATGTGGTGGTCCCAACTGGCATCGATGTAGTCCTTCCAGTGGCGCCAACCGTGACTGGTGCGATCCCACCAGCCCTGATTGGCGTCGGCAGCAGTGGCGCCGGCGGTGCCGGGGGTGGTGGGCAGCGGTCCGGGAACGCCGTCGGCGCGGGCGATGAGATTGGTCGGGTCGACGCGCCGCCAGCCGCGCCCCGGTCCGAGCCAGGCCTCGGCCCAGGCGTGGGCGTGGCTCTGCCGCACCATGAGGAAATCGCCGATGCTGTTGATCTCGCCGCCGCGATATCCGACCACCACCCGTGCCGGCACGTCGGCGCAGCGCAGCAGCGTGGCGAATGCGGCCGCGTAGTGGCCGCAGAAGCCGCGCTTGCGTTCGAACAGGAAGGTGGCCAGCGGTTCGTCGCCCTGGTCGCCGGGCTCGAGGCTGTAGACGAAGCCTTCGTTGATCAGGTGGCGCAGACCGAGATCGATGATCATGGCGTGGTCGCCGCGCCGAGCGGGATCGGCCGCCTTCGCCGTCTCGCGCCAGCCGCGCGCCAGTGCCAGCACGCGCGGGTCGACCTTCGGCCGGGTGAAGCTGTCCAGTGGCCGGTCGGCAGGGAGATGGTCGAGGCGTGAGGTGAGCGTATAGCGCAGCGACTGGCCGAGACCTTCGCTGCGCTCCTGCACCAGGCCGGTCAGCCGCTGGATCTTCGCCAACGGCTGCTCGCAGGTCTCCAGGGCGTAGATCCACGGCTGCTGACTCGCCATCTGACTGACCTCGTAGGTCACCGGCACCATCCGCGCCGCTGCGGCGTCGCGGACCAGCGGCCAGGTCTCGGTCTCGACGCGTTCGACATGGCGTCGCCAGGACAGGCCATCGCCCTCGGCGCGGTTGAGCACCACGCCGCGCCAATAGCAGTCGGACAGCGCCGGCATGTCGCGATTGGGAAACTCGACGCGCATGGCCGGTTCCTGGCTGAGCACCAGGCGGGCGATGTCGCCAGGTCGCAGCTGATCGGAGATGCCGGAGATGGCCTGGCCGGCATGGATGCTGAGGTTGAGCGACGGACGCGGGACGAGTACGAACAGCAGCAGCGCCAGCGGCAGCGACTGGATGAGCAACTGCAACGATCCGTGCAGCGGCAACGACCAGCGCCAGGGTGCCCGACCCGCGGACGTCCGCGTCCAGCGCGCGGTGCCGCCGGACGAGACCGGCGCGGCGCGGCGGTGGAAATGCACGGTGGCGGCGAGGATGACCAGCACCGCGACCAGGGCGTAGGCGGTCTGGCCGAGCGACGGGTTGGTGAGCAGGACGCTGGCGACCAGGAACAGTGCGGCGAAGCAGGTGACCAGGACATCGCGCGCGCTCTTGATCTCGAGCAGCTTGATCCACAGCAGGATGATCAGGGTCGGCGCTGCCGACTCGACGCCGAGGGTGAGTCCGCTGCCGAAGACGGTCGCGGCGACCAGGACGATGGTGAGCGCGAGGCGCAGCCAGCGCGCCGCCGGCGGCATTGCACGTCGCTCGCGCGCGATCCGCCACGCCATCAGCGCGATGATCGCCGGCACTTCCCAGAACGGCAGCACCGCCAGGAAGGGCAGTGTCGCCATGGTCAGCGCTGCGATCAGCCAGAGGAGCGTGGTCAAGCCGAGGCGCATGTGGGGGCTAGGGGTTCGGGGTTCGGGGTTAGCGGTTGGTCTCTGATCCCGAGCCCCTGACCGCTGGCCGTCCCTGGTACTCAGCCAAGGCGAGCAGACAGCGTTCGCGGTGGCGTTGGCCGCGATCGGCGGGGATCTCGCGACCGGGCAGACGCAGGCCATAGCGGGCATCGCGGGCGTGGGCGTCGATCACCCAGCGCGCGAGTTGGGACAGCGCCGCTTCGACGTCGTGGAGGCCGGTGGCCGACCAGTCCAGCCACCAGGTGCCGGTGGTTTCGCCGGCGTAGTCCTTGACCAGCAGCGGTCGGCTGCGCGCCACCGCCTTCCAATCGATATGGCGCGGCGAGTCGCCGGTCTGCATGCGGCGATGGCCCTGGAAGTCGTCGCCTCCAGCGGCGCGCGCGTCGCCGCCCTCGCCGCTGCGGTCGTCGATCAGGCCGAGCTGCTCAAGGTCGCGCCCGATCGGCTTTGGCCACACCACCAGGGTGATCGCCGCCGGCAGGTCGAGCCACGCGCGCACCAGGCCGAGCGGGTAGACGGTGGCGACGCGCAACCGGGTGAGGCGGTGGATGCCGCGGCGCAGGCCGGGCACGGCGAGGTCGACGCTCAGCGAATCACCGGCCGCCACCGCCTGTGCCTGGGCTCCGGCTGGCGCAAAACCCGGCGCCGAGACTTCGAGGGCATACCGTGGCAGGGCGCCGCGGTTGCGCACCGCCACGCTGACGCGCAGCGGATCGCCAGAGAAGCCGGTGACCTCTCCCACTGCGAGGGCACCCAGACCGCGCAGGTTGCGCACTGCGTGCAGCGACGACACCGCCGCCACGGCTGTGATCAGGAACACCAGCATCCAGGCGGCGTTGCTGCGGTAGTTGATCGCGGCCATGAACATCGCCGCCAGCACCAGGCCGATGATCAGGCAGTGGGCGGTGGGCGCGGCGCGCAGGCGCGCCCCACGGCCGTCGAGCACGGCGGTGACCGGCGCCACGGCGGGTGCCACCGGCAGCGCCTCGGCGACGGCGTTGCTGGGCGGCAGATCGTCGAACTCATCGGCGTTGGCGGTCATCGGCGGACCTGCGCGGGCGATTCTCCGGGCACCTCCCTGGACCGCGGAAGCGGACGAGGAGCGCTGATCACCGTCCGCTCCCGCCGCGTGCTCACGGAATCGCGACCGCGCGCACCAACGCTTCGACGCGAGCGCGGGCGTCGGCATGGGCGGGGGCAAGCCGGTGCGCCATCACCGCTGCGGCCACCGCCTGCACGTCCTCGGGCAGGACCAGGGCGCGGCTGTCCATCAGCGCCCAGGCTTGGGCGGCGCGCTGCAGGCCGAGGCCGGCGCGCGGCGACAGACCGGGACCGCCGCGGTGGTCGGCGCGGGTGCGCTCGATCAGGTCGAGCAGGTAGTCGCGCAGGGCATCGGAGACGTGCACGCGTTCGACAGCGGCTTGCAGGGCGGCGAGCTGCACGCTGCTGAGCGCGGGCTTCAGCGCCTCGACCAGGCCACGGCGATCCGGGCCGGCCAGCATGGCGCGCTCGGCGCGACGGTCGGGGAAGCCCAGCTCGATGCGCATGAGGAAGCGGTCGAGCTGCGAGTCGGGCAGCGGAAAGGTGCCGACCTGGTGGGGATTCTGCGTGGCGATTACGAAGAACGGCGTCGGCAGGGGATGCGTGGTGCCGTCGACGGTGACCTGGCGCTCCTCCATGGCTTCGAGCAGCGCCGACTGCGTCTTCGGCGACGCGCGGTTGATCTCGTCGGCGAGCACGACCTGCGCGAAGATCGGGCCGGGATGGAAGGAGAAGCCGTTGCGCTCGCGATCGAAGATCGCATTGCCCACGATGTCGGCGGGCAGCAGGTCGCTGGTGAACTGGATGCGCCGCATGTCGAGACCCAGACAACGCGCCAGCGCATTGGCCAGCGTGGTCTTGCCGACTCCGGGCAGGTCCTCGATGAGCAGATGCCCGCGCGCGAGCAGGCAGCACAGCGCCAGACGCAAGGCCTCGGTCTTGCCCAGGATGATGCCGTCGAGCGTCCTGAGCACCCGGTCGATGTCGTCGCGCATGCGTTCCGCCCGGGGCTATATCGCTGGAAAGCGGCGACTTGGCAAGGCGGTGCCGGGCCGGGGTTTGCAGGGTGGGGGATGCGGTCGCGGCCATCATCTTGCGTCGAACATCGAGGTCGCACCATTCCGCCATGGCTGAGCCTTGGATCGATGGCGTACTGCGCCGCTGCGCCGTCCTGCGCGAGGCCAGCGACCTGGTCCTCGAACCGCTCGACGACGGTTCACTGGCGGTGCGCGCACGGCTGGCCGGCGTCTATCGTGAGCTTGAGCGCGGTCGTGCTGACGGCGCCGCTGCCGCCATCGCCCGGCTCAAGGCCCTGGCCGGCGTGCCCGCCTACATCGTCGACGAACCCCAGGATGGCCGCATCGATGGCCGTCCGTTCGGCTGGCCTGGCGACCTGCGCGCGGCCTTCCTGCCCACGGTGCGCGGTGCGCGCGCGGCGCTGCGCCTGCCTGCGCTCGGCGCCCTGCCGGCGCCGGACGCCCTCGGCCTGCCAGCGGCGGTGATCGCCGGTCTGCGCGCCGGCTTGCAGGCGCCGCAGGGTTTGGTGCTGGTGTGCGGACCGACCGGCTCGGGCAAGACGACGACCATCCACAGTCTGCTCGCCGAGCTCGCCGCCGAACGTCCGGATCGCCAGTGCCTGAGCATCGAAGACCCGGTCGAGCGCCGCCTGCCGGGCGTCGTCCAGGTCGAGGTGCAGCCGCAGCGCGAGTTCGGCTTCGCCGAGGCGCTCAAGGCGGCGGTGCGGCAGGACCCGGATGTGCTGGTCATCGGCGAGGTGCGCGATCCGGCCACTGCCCAGGCGGTGGTGCGCGCGGCGCTGACCGGCCATCTGGTGGTAAGCACGCTGCACTGCTCGCGGGCGGCAGAGGCGTTGCCCCGGCTGATCGAGATGGGCGTCGATCCCGCCCTGCTGCTGCCGGCGCTGTCAGGTGTGCTCGCCCAACGCCTGGTCCGCACCGTCCATGCGGCCTGCGGCGGTCGCGGCTGCGCTGACTGCCACGGCGGGTTCCGTGGCCGCCGCGCGATCGCGGATTGGACGGCGCCCGATCACGTCGCGCGCACGGCGTGGGCAAGCGGTACGCCGCCACTCCTTCAGGCCGATCTCGATGTCCAGGCCGCCGGGCTGGTGACCGACGGATCGACCACGCCGGCCGAGGTGCAGCGCGTCGTCGGCAGTCGGGCATGATCTGGCTGCGCCGCGACCGTGCGGCCGCGCTGGCGGCGGTGGCGCTGGTGGTCGGTGCCGGGCACGAACCGGTGGCGGCACTGCGCGCGCTCGCGGCCGGCGATCCTGGCCTGGGGGTGCTGAACGCGCTGGCGGCACGGCTGCATGCCGGCGTGCCGCTGGCCAACGCGCTGGTCGCCTGCCGGCTGTTCACCAGCGCCGACGCCGCTGATCTCGGCCTGCTGCCACAGGACGCGTTGACCGAGGCGCTCGGCCAGCAGGCGCAGCAGGCGGCGCGCCCGCGCGTGGTCGATGCGCTGGCGCGCTGGTTTCCGCTGTGGGCGGTGCTGGCGGCCAGTGTGCCCTGCCTGGCCATCGGCCTGGTGGTGCGGGTGGTCTCCGGTTCCGACTTCGGCGGCGCGTTCGACTTCTACCGCTGGCCGTACGTGGCGCCGACACCGTGGTGGATGCAGGCAGCCGCCGTGCTGGTGGCGCTGACCGTGGTGGGACTGTGGTGGTGGCTGCTGCGGATCACGCCGGTCCTGCGTCTGGCCACCGTGTTCTCGCACGCCGGCGAGCGCGCCGCTCAGACCAGCGCACTGCTGTGGGCGGCGCGCGCCGGCCGTGCCGACGAATCGGCCTGGCACCGTTGGGCCGACTGGTGCGGCGACGCCCACGCGCGGGAGGTGGCAGAGAACGCTGGTGGCGACGCGGCCGCGGCCCTGGTTGCGCTCGGCGTGCTGGCGCGCCGGGCCGACGGCGGCCTGGACTGGGACGATGCCCTGGCCGACCAGCAGCGCGCGCGCAACCGGGCGGCTGACGCCCTGCAACCACTGCTGCTGGTGACGCTGGCCGGCTTGGTGGTGCATGGTGTCGTGAGTTGGAGCACGACTGGTCCGTCGTCCGGCTTCGACCTCGGCAGCCTGCTGCCGGGGTCGTCCTGGAATGGGCCACTTGCCCATGGCCTGGGATCGGTGCTCACGCTTGGCATCAGCGCGATCATCGCCGTCATCGTCGTCCACGTCCTTGCGCTGGGGCTGGCCCTGCTGCGCCTGCTCGCCGGTGCTGGCCGCGACTGGCCGCTGGTGGCTGACCGCGTCGCGCGTGCGATCGAACGCCGCGACGATCCCGATGTCGCGCTGCGTGGACTGCGGCTCATCGTGGGTCGCGCCATGCGCCGGCGTCTGGAGCGGGCACTGGCCGACCGCGAAGCGCTGCCCGGTCGGCGGCTGGTCGCAGCCGGCGTGGTGCCAGCGGCGCAGGCCAGGACGATCGCTGCGGCCGAAGGCGCCGATCTGCCGGCGCTGCTGTATTTGGCGGCTGCGCCCGTGGACGACCACGGCATGCGCGCGGCGGTCATCCAGGGCGGCCTGGTGGCGCTGCTGATCGCGCTCATCGCCGGGATCGTGGCGCCAGCCTACGAGCAACTGATGCGCTCGACGACCGCTTCGGGCATCGGCTTCGAGCCGGCGTTGGGCATGTTTTCTGGTCAGATCGTGGGGCTGGTCAGCATGGGTTTCGCGGACTGGATCAGCGCCGGGCGAACCAGCGCGCTCACCTTGATCGCGGTGATGACACTGGTCGTGCTGGTGGCGACAATCGCAACCCGACGCGGCTGGCTGGGCGGCTGGACGACGCTGACGCGTGGTCTGGTGCTGCGCCGCTTGCTGGCGCAGGGGGCCGATGAGGCGACCTGTGCGCGGGTGATCGGCATCGGTTCGACGCGGGGTGACGCCCGGGCGCGCGCCGCTGCGGCGCGTGGCGACCTTCCCGCGCTGATGGCCGCGGTCGGCTGGCCGGTGGCGACGCCGGCGGCGCTCGATCGCGCCATCAACGCAGGCCTGATCGCGCGCGACCGTCGTCGCGCCCAGGCGGGATTGCTGGTGCGCCTGGTGCTCCCGATGCTCACCGCCGTACCGGTCGCCCTGGTCAGCATCGGTGTGATCAGCGGATTCATGAGCGTGGAACGCGATGGCATCGCGCGCGCCCAGCGCGGCGCCGAACTCTTCGGCGGCGCCGCGCAACTGCCGACCACGATGATCATCCGCTACTGGGTCGAGCGCAGCGAGGACGCCGGGCAGGCCGCCGTCGACCTCATCCGGCCACCGCCGGCGTCGCCGGTGATCGCGCCGGGAGTCGGCCCATGAGCGATGCCGCCCGATTGTGCGAGGTGGTGCGGGATGCCGCCGAGCGCGGCGACGATCTGGTTGCGGCACTGACGGCGTGCGGCTTGCCTGGCGCCGCCCACGCTGCCGAACGTCTGGCCGGCGGAGCGACCCTGCCTCAGGCGCTGGCCGGTCTGCTGCCGCCGCGTCTCGCCCGGCTGCTCGACGGCGGCGTGCCGCCGTTGGCCACGCTGGCGGCGCTGGCCGCTGACGAGGCCTGGCGCAGCGCTGAGCGCCGTCGCCTGGTGGCTGGTCTGATCGCCTACCCGCTCGCCAGCCTGGCGGTGGTGGCGGTGCTGGCAGTGATGCTGGCGCGTCTGTCGCCTCCGGGGCCATGGTACGCGCCGTTGGCGTCGTTGACCTTGGCGCTGCCGCCGGCGGCGCTGGCGGTGGTGCTGGTGATCGCGCCGTGGACGCCGGTGCGCTGGCGGTTGCCGGGTGCGGGCTGGGCGCGGCAACTCGACCTCGCTGGGCGTTGGGCGCGCGCCGCGCTGGCCGTGCGCTGGCGGCTGACCGAGGCGCAAGCGCAGCGGCTGCTCGGCGTCGATCTGCCCGCGCTCGGGTCCGCGCTGGGGATGCCGGGCGCAGAAGCGCATTGCCGTCTGCTGTACCACTGGCACCAACGCCGCGCGCAGTGGCGGCTGGCAGTGACGGCGTGGACGGTGGCGGCTTTGATCCTGGCTGCCGCCGGCGGCCTGGTGCTGGGAACGGCGCGGCTGTGGACGGCAGCGGGGGCTGGCTGGTAGCTTCTGGCTGATAGCTGATAGCTGGCTGATAGCTGATAGCTGATAGCTGATAGCTGATAGCAAAGGCGCCGCGTGCGTCGCTGCCGTGAGCTACGTAGAGCCTGTCCCAACGCGTGAATGTCCGTCAATCACCGCGCGGGATGATTAGACTGACCTTCTCAAACGCGGGTGAATTCCGTCATCATGGCCGAATCGGTGTCGTATAAGCTGCATGACTA
>Ga0163144_10002886_pt1 | contig 39294 bp, 40 predicted proteins | sample OliLak19BULKMAT1_FD_123175 | JGI IMG/M metagenome (GOLD analysis project Ga0163144, IMG submission 123175) | Freshwater microbial mat bacterial communities from Lake Vanda, McMurdo Dry Valleys, Antarctica - Oligotrophic Lake LV.19.BULKMAT1 | ecosystem: Environmental > Aquatic > Freshwater >...
GATCGAGATCGGCAAGGTCGTGCAGGACATACAGCAGACAGCCGCCGACCGCGATCACGTCGTCCAGCGGCAAAGCGCTGGCCCACGGCGCCCGATCATTGTTGCCGCGTACCGCCGACACGGGGGCGATGGCGGCCAGCGCCTCCAGCACCGCCGGCGCGCCGATGTCACCGGCATGCACAATGTGCGCGCAGCCAGCCAGTGCGGAGATGGCTGCGGGCCGTATCAGACCGTGTGTATCGGCAATCAGACCAATCCGCATGGCGCACTCCCGCTGTGGATGTGGAATGTATCGGGCTTCGATTTCTGGCGCCAGCAGGCAAGTGAAAAACGGCTGTTACCACCGCCGGCGGTGGTGCGGGTCCGTCTGCGGCAATGCTCATTCAGCGCTGACTAAACTGCGCTCCCGGACACCCCCGCGACTTGCAGGCGGCGCCCTCGCCCGTTCTTCACCAGCCTGCTAGGCTTCACGACAACCAGCAGACCTGGAAAGGGAATCGAACATGAAGATCATCAAGCGCGGCAAAGTTCAGCAATATGCGTTCGACGCTCGCGACAAACCTTGCCTGCGGGTCAAGCCGGGCGAAACCTTCCAGATCGAAACCGACGACGCGCTGTCGGGCCTGATTGCCGACGACAGTGACCGGCCCGAGGTGCATTCGATGACCGGCCCGCACATGGCGCAGCTGCAGGCCGCGACGCCACCGCTCTACAATCCGGTGGTCGGCCCGATTTACGTCGAGGGCTGCGAAGCCGGTGACGTGCTCGCCGTGCACCTCGACTGGATCGATCCCTGGCGCTACGGCTTCTCCGGGATCCTGCCTGGCATCGGGCCGCTGACCGATTCCATCCGCTGGCAGTCATGCGCAGCGCCCTATGTCCACGTGATCGAGCATCTGCCCGGGCCCAGCGGGCATACGCGTGACGGCATCGCGCGTTATTCGGACTCATTGAGCTGGGCACTGGAGCCGTTCATCGGCACGCTGGCCACGGCGCCGGAGCGTGAAGTGTTCACCTCGGTGCTCGGCCAGGGCTCCTTCGGCGGCAATATCGACTGCCGCGACATTTGCCCGGGCCACACGATCTACCTGAATGCCTACCATCGCGGCGGCCTCCTGTACGTCGGCGACGTGCACGGCGGTCAGGGCGACACGGAGTTCACGGGCATCGCCGACGAAACGCGCGCAACGGTGCAGCTGTCCTGCACGGTGGTCAAACGCAAGCGGCTGCCCTGCGTACGCATCGACAAACCGGAGAGCGTGGTGGCGCTCGGCATCAACCTGCCAATGGAACAGGCCGTGCTCGACGCCACGCAAAACCTGATGGCCTGGCTCGAGGAAGACTACGGCGTGCCGCCGAAGGATCTGTACGTGCGCATGTCATGCGATCCGGCGTTTCGCATTCGTACCTATCAGATGGTGCGCGCGGCCACGCTGCAGAACGTAATGGGCGCGGAATACCCGAAGGACCGGCTGTTCAGCGCGCTGGCGCCCGTGCCCAAATCGAAATCACGGCGGCCCGCGCGCAAGTCTTGAACGGGCTTTGCCAACGTCTGGCGCGGGCCCTGCTGACGACCTGCGTCAGTGCGCTGTCGTCGGCGGTCTTCGCACTGGACGCTGGCCACGCCGCTGGCGCACTGCACACGGGCGACACCGGGGTGGCACTGACCAGCGCCCTCGCGTTGCACTACGACGACCGCGCGCACCTCGCTGCGCTCGTCGACGGGCGGCCTGAGCTGCGGATTGTGTTGAGCGCACACGCCATCGATGCTGCCGCGCTCGATGGCCCTGGCCGCCAGCGCCTGCGCGCGGCGATGGCGGAACATCCGCAACCCGGGGTCTTGCTGAGCGTCGCGCCGGACGCGCACGGCGCCGTGCGCGCCGGTGAGCTGAGCCTGCTGCCATACAGCGGCCAGACGGCACCCGTGGTCCACAGGCTCAGCGGCCTGCAACTGGCGCGCGGCGAGCAGCGCGTGCTCGGGGTGCTCGACTTCACCAGCGCGGATGGCAGGCTGCGTGTGCTCGCGCGCTTCAACGCCCCGCTGTTTCATGATCTCGCCGCGCTCGCTGACAGGCGCGGTGACGAGGCGCAGTCAAGCCCGCAGACTGCCGTGCTGATCGAGTACGAACAGGCCCTGCGGCAAGGGGCTTTCGACCATGCGCGGCGGCTGGCCACGCCCGCGCTGCGCCAACAGCTGGCCGGTCTCGAGCAACGTGATGAAGGAGACATCGAGGCGCTCGTCGCGCGTTTGTCGTCGCCCGCGGCGCGACGTCGCGAAGTGCAGCGGCTGGTGACGATGCCACCCTACGCCTATCTTGTGACGGCACGGGCCGATGCGCCTCTGATCGCGCTGCGGCAAGCGGCCGGGCGCTGGCGGGTGGATTTGCCCTGAAGCGCGGCTGCTCAGGCCGCAGCGGCGTCGGTGGACACTTCGATACGATTGCGGCCGGCGCGTTTCCCGCGATAGAGCGCTTCGTCCGCCTGCTGCAGCAGTGCGTCGATAGTCTGGCCGGGCCGTATCATCGCGACGCCGAGCGTCATGCGCGCGTGCACGGGCTGCGCGCGATGCAGGACCGGAGACTGCGCGAGCAGCTGTTGAATCCGCTCGGCCACGCCGAGCGCGTCGTCCAGCGTCGTTTCCGGCAGAAACACCAGAAATTCCTCGCCGCCCCAGCGCGCCACCAGATCGGGCGCGCGCACGGCATCGCGAATCACGGCCGATACGGCGACCAGCACGGCATCGCCGCCCTGATGACCGTGCCGGTCATTGATGGACTTGAAGTTGTCGACGTCGCCAACGACCAGCGCAAATGCACGGCCCGAGCGCTGATAGCGGACGAGTTCCTGATGCAGGATGTCGCGCAGGTAGCGCCGGTTATGCAAACCCGTCAGCGAATCGGTATTGGCCTGTCGCGCGAGTTCGGCATTGCGCGTCTCGTACTCGTCAGCGGTCTGCGTGGTCGCCGACGAGAAAATGGCCGAGAGCACCGCGAGCAACGAGGAAAACAGCACGACATTCATGGTGCTGAACAGCACCAGCACCGGCGAGGCCACGCTGAGTGGCGAAAAATGCCGCCAGGCAAACACATACGCTGTCGTCACTGCGCAGAACGCCATGAACTTGGTGACATTGCCCAGGGTTGGCGACAGCAGCAACAGACACAGCACGAGATAGGCGTACAGATGAAATTCGCCGTCCCAGCCGAGCAGCATCGTCGCGCAGGCGGCGTGCACCAGCACCATCAGCGAGCCCGCAGCCAGCGCGAGATTCACCCGGCGACGTGACAGCAGCCACAGGCACAGCCCCGAAATCACCAGCATGCCGGTATTGACCAGTGGCATGCCGCTGATGCCGAAATACCAGAACAGCCCGATGTAGCTGCTGTAGGACGCGAGTCCGGTCAGCAGCATCGCCCGCAGCACGCGCTCGAAGCGGCGGTGCACCGCGGCGAGCAGGACGCGCGGAGGCGGGCGGCGGAACAGACTGCGAGGCATGCTCGATGGCCGGTTGGGTTCCTTCAGATAGCGACAGCCTGCGCCGGAATCGGTGCCGAAAACCATGTCGCAGGTCGCATTGCGCGTCAAACAAGGAAAACAATCGTCGAGGACCCGACGCCAACGGGGGCGTCGGGGCTGGTCTTTACCAGCCGGCGCGCGGGTCGAAGTCGCGAAAGGCGGCGCCCAGCGCTGCGGCCGCGGCGCGCTGTTCGTCGCTGTCCGCGCGCGGCAGCACCACGCCGAGCTCGACATACAGGTCGCCGGGGGGAGTGCCCGGCAGGCCGCGACCGCGCAGGCGCAAGCGCTGACCATCGCCCGCCCTGGCCGGCACGGTGAGCGTAACCTGGCCGTCCAGTGTCGGCACTTCGATGCGTGCGCCGAGCATGGCCTCCCACGGCGCCACGGGCAGGATCAGGCGCAGATCACGGCCGTCGACGGTAAAGCGCGGGTGGGTTTCATACTCGAGATGAAGATACAGGTCTCCCACCCCGCCGCTGCCGGTCTGCCCCTGCCCTTTCAACCGGATCTTGCCGCCGTCGGCGATCCCCTGCGGAATGCTGACCTTGAGCGTTTTCGTGGTTTCACGCAGCACACCGCGGGCGTCAGCCTCCTGGACGGGAATGCTCACGGTGCGGCTTGCGCCGCCTGCGACATCCTCGAGCGACACGGCCAGACGGTAGTGAATGTCCTCACCGCGTTGCCGGAAGCTGCCGGGGCCCGTGGGACCGCTGCGTCGCGAGCCGCCCCCCCGGCCGAACATCGACTCGAAGAATTCGCTGAAGCCCTGCGCGCCTTCGAAGTCGCCGGCGCCGCCGGGTGGCCGGCGCTGCCAGCCCGGCGGTGGCCGGAACTCCGCGCCGTCGCCGCCATAGCGGCGCAACTGGTCGTACTCCGCGCGCTTGTCCGGGTCTTTCAGGACTTCGTTGGCCTCGCCGATTTCCTTGAATCTGGCTTCGGCATTCGGCTCTTTGCTGACGTCCGGATGGAACTTGCGTGCCAGCCGCCGGTAGGCCTTCTTGATTTCTTCGGGCGTTGCCTCTGGCGCTACACCCAGTACTTTGTAGTAGTCGATGAACTTCATGCGTAGAGCGTAACCGCTTCTGGGCTTTACGGGTTGATGTGTATGATTGGCTACCCTTTTAGTCGGGCGCGCCGGGCGTTGATCGCAAGTGCCCGGCGAGCGCCGGACGACCGGCATGCTAACCGCAGGAGCTGACAATGCGAATCTGGCTGATGAGCTGTGTTCTGATGCTGATGGCGGCCCCGGTGCGCGCCGCCGGCACGCTGTGGATCGATGTCCGCAGCCCCCCGGAATACGCGGCCGGTCACCTCGCCGGCGCGGTCAACATCCCGTTTGATGAAATCGCGACGCGCATCCGCGAAGTCACCGCGGACAAGCAGCAGCCGATCAGGCTCTACTGCGGTGTCGGCGTGCGCGCCCAGATGGCAAAGTTCTCGCTCGAGGCCCAAGGCTTCGAGCGCGTTACCAACGCAGGCGCTTACGACCGCCTGCGTGCCGCGGCCGATGCCGCTGCGACCGCCTGCGGCGCAAACTGTTGAGCCGCGCGTTCACCTGAAAACAAAGACCAGAGGGGAGATGTGCCCATGACCGCCACCGCCGATTACGTTCAGATCAACGACCAGCCCTGGATGCCATTCCCGGAGGCTTTCTCTGCCGGCGGGATCCGCTGGAAACTGTTGCACGTGTCGCCCGAAATGGGCGCCTGGACGGCGATTTTCGACTGCCCGAAAGGCTCGTCGTTTGCCAGCCACATTCACATCGGGCCGGGTGAATATCTGCTGATCAAGGGCAAGATGGAAGTGCGCGGCGGCGGGGGAGACGGCGGCGCGACGGCGCTGTCGCTCGGCTACGGCTATGAAGCCTGCAACGCGCGCCATGACAAAACTTTTTTCCCCATCGCCAGCGAGTTCTACATGAACTTCCTCGGCCCGCTGCAGTTCATCCATCCGGACGGCAGCCCGCGCGCGGTCGTCGGCTGGGCGCAGGCGCAGGAACTGTGGCAGGCGCAGACCGGGGGGCAGCGCAAGGCCGCCGCGCCGGCGAAGGTCCGGCAGCAGGTGGTGGTGAAGAAGGCGCCGCAGAAAGTGGCAGAGAAGACCGCGACGCACCGGCGCTAGACGGGGGCTGATTCAACCAGTGCGGCTGCCGCAGCGTCGGCCGCCTGCTGCGCCGCTGTCGCGCAGAAGGCAGCGGCGCGCGTGCAGAAGCCGTTCGTGGCCGCGTCGACGCCCAGCGTCGGCGCCAGTTCCCGGAATTTCTCGAGCGAGGCGGCGAGTAATTCGCCCAGCAGTGACGGCGGGCCCTTGAACACGCCCCGGTAGCGTTGCGCAAGGGCGTCGAGCGTCGTCGCCGGGTCGGCCTCCGGGCTGCTGGCCCGTTCGCAAAGTTCATTCGCCAGGTGAGCATAGGCGTGCAAGGCGGCTCCCTGCGTGTCCGGCGCATGCCGCACGCCGCTCAGCAGGGGCGTCATGCTGTCGACCAGCGCCGGTGGAAACTTCCACGTCGACGCCACGGCCCCGCCAACCGCGGCACAGGTGGTGGCCAGCACGCGCTGCTCGGCTTGCAGCGGCGGCACGTCGGCCGCCATCAGACGCTGGATTTCGACGAATTCGTCCTCGAGGTAATAGATGACGAGATTGCGGCCCAGGCGATTGAACAGCGCACAGATGAACGCCTCTTCCGCCAGTTCACGCCGCACGCGCTGACCAAAGTGCCGTGCCATCAAACCCGCCACGAAGGAACTGACCAGCGCGTCCTGCAGGGCCGGACGGCCGCGCTGCATGTGATCGAACACCAGCAGCCCGTTGCACAGCATGCGCACCAGGCGGGTACCGACGAGGCTGATGGCTTGCGAAACGGTTGCGATGCCACCGCCGGCGCGATCGAAGAATGCAGAATTCGCGATCTTCATCAGGCGGTTGGTGAGACTGAAGTCGCGTTGCACCACGGCCGCGAGTTGATTCAGGCCGGCATTGCTGTCTTCGGCAGTCAGCCGGTTGATCTCGACGATGCTGTTGGAGAACGCTGGAAATTCGGGGCGCCGATGCAGACGTCGTAACAGGAACTGCACCGCGATATCGCTCTCGGCCGGCCGGGCGCGAACCTGGGCGGCGTCGTCCAGCGCCTGCAGCATCTCCACGGCATCGCGAAAGCGCGTGGATTTATCGAGGGCCAGCGCGTCGCGCACAATCGAGACGATCTCGGGCGGGACCGCCAGTTCCGTCAGCGGGCGCCAGTCGAAGCTGCCGGAGGTGATGGCATTGCGCACGCCGTTCAGGCCTTCGGCCGGCACCGCCGGTCGGCCCACAAGCAGTTCGTAGAGCACCAGCCCCAGCGCGAACACGTCGGTCTGCAGATCGAGCGGCCCGCCGCGAAAATGCTCGGGGCTCATATAGCGCGGTGTCCCGTGCACTTCTTCCGGATCTTCATCCTCGACGGTCCCGACGAGCCGGGCCAGTCCGAAATCCATGATCCGCACCCGGCCCCGCGTGTCGAGCAGCAGATTGTTCGGCGACAGGTCGAGATGCGCGACCTGCTGGGCATGGGCGGCGGCGACGCCGTCGAGAATCTGGCGGCACATCGCGACGGCCTCTGCCCACGGCAGCGCGCCACGGCGCCGGATCGCGAGCTTCAGCAATTCGCCTTCCACGAATTCAAAGACCAGGTAAGGCACGTTGCCGTGCACGCCCGCGTCGTACAGCGGGATCACGTTCGGATGGGCCAGACGCGCAACGGCGCGCGCCTCGGTCGTGAATTGCTCGCGGCTCGCCTTGTCGCCGCTGGCGCCGAGCAGCAGCTTCAGCGCAACCTGGCGCTGGAGCTGGGTGTCCCAGGCCCGGTACACCCGCCCATGGAAGCCCCGACCGAGTTCGGCTTGGAGTTCGAAGCGTCCAATGCGTGGCTTTTTGGATTCAGTCATAAGGTGTTCCGCTCACGGGGTAGCGGAATCCCGGCGCGGAACTTTATCGCCAGCGCGGCGCCGGCAGCCTCAGCGGCGCGGCGCGATCTCCCGCATCAGGCCTTCCTGCGCGACGCTGACGACGAGCTGTCCGTCCCGGGTATAGAAGTGTCCGCGGGCCAGACCACGCGCGCCGGTCGAGGCGACGCCTTCGCAGTGGTACAGCAACCATTCGTCGACCCGCAACAGGCGATGGAACCACATGGCATGGTCGAGGCTCGCGACCACGAGGTTGTCGGTCTGCAGGGTGTAGCCGTGGTGGCCGAGCAGGGTCCAGATCAGGCCATAGTCGGACAGATAGGCGAGAATTGCCCGATGCAGATGGGGCTCGTCGGGCAGGCGATCGGTCGTGCGCACCCAGCTGCGGCGCAGCGGGTTGCCGAGGGCGTCCTTGTAACCCTCGGCGCCGTCGATGGCGCGCAGCTCGAAGGGCGCGGCGATCGTCATCATGCGCTGGTAACGGGCCGGCAGGTTCGCGAAGTTAGCCCAGTCGTAGGTGACCGGTGCCACGTCTTCCGGCGCCGGGACTTCCGGCATCTTGCCCTGATAGTCGATGCCCTCCTCGGTCCGGTGAAACGAGGCTTCCATGGTGAAGATCGGCTGGCCGTGCTGGATCGCGGTGACGCGCCGGGCCGAGAAGCTCTTGCCGTCGCGGCTGCGATCAACTTCATAGACCACGGGATGAAAGGCATCGGCTTCGCGTAGGAAATACGAGTGCAGCGAGTGCGCCGGGCGATCTTCGACCGTCATCTGGGCCGCTTCGAGCGCTTCGCCAAGCACCTTGCCGCCATAGACGCGCTTGACCAGCGTGTCGCCAATGCCGCCCCGGAACAGGTTCTCTTCGAGTTTTTCGAGTCGCAGTCCGCTCACCAGCTGTTGCAGCGCCTGATTCATACCTGTTGCTTCGTGTGCATCATGTGAATGCGTATTCGGCGGTCGGGAAGCGCCCTTCCCGTACGTCTGCCACATAACGTTCAATCGCACGATGGATAGACCCGGCGTCCTCGATGTAATTGCGCGAGAAGCGCGTCCGCTTGCCGGGCGCGATGTCAAGAATGTCGTAAAGCACGAGGATCTGACCGTCGACCGACGGGCCGGCGCCGATGCCGATCACCGGCACGCCCGCATTGGCGGTGATCTCGCGCGCCAGATCCATCGGCACGCACTCAAGCAGCAGCATGTCGGCGCCGGCGGCCTCCAGCGCGCGTGCGTCTTCGATCATCTTGGCCGCCGTTGCGTGTTCGCGGCCCTGCACGCGGTAGCTGCCCATCTTGTGAATCGCCTGGGGTGTCAACCCGAGATGCGCACAGACGGGGATGCCGCACTCGGTGAGCCGGTAGACCATGTCGAGTTGCAGTTCGCCCCATTCCAGCTTCACGATTTCCGCGCCCCCTTCCTTCATCAGGCGCCCTGCGTTCAGCAGACAGTCCTGCGCCGACGAATAGCTCATGAACGGCATGTCGGCCATCACCAGCGCGCGCCGGGTGCCGCGCACGACGAGCCGGGTGTGGTAGATGATGTCGTCGACCGTCACCGGAATGGTGGTCGCCTGACCCTGCACGACCATGCCGAGCGAGTCGCCGACGAGGATGAAGTCGCAGCCGGCGACGTCGAGCACGCGCGCGAACGCCGCGTCGTAGGCAGTCAGCGACACGATGCGCTCACCGGCGGTCTTCATCTGCTTTAAAGTCTGGACGGTGACCTTGCGGACGTCCTGGTGCTGAGCGCTCATCGTGGTGTCCTCCGGATCACGGTTGAGTGGCCGCCTTGCGTGCGGTGCCGGCCATGAAACGGGCCAGTTCGATTGGCGCGCGGGCATGCTGGCCGGCGCCGATGCGCTCGACGCCGTCGTGCGCCTCGACGTCGAAACTCACGATCGACTTCGTGACCTCGACGACCGTCGCGGTGACGGTCACCGTGAAACCTGCCGGGGTCGCGGCGAGGTGCCTGACATTCACCAACGCGCCCACCGACACCCAGCCGGCCGGCAGGAACGGCCGCAGCAGATCGGTGCAGACGATCTCCATGCAGAGAATCATGTTCGGTGTCGAATACACGGGCGGCAGGTCGGGCACGCAGGCCTGGACGGTCAGTGCGTGCGTGACCACCAGCGACTGGCTGGCGGTCGCGCCCAGGGGCACCCGTTCTGAAAGGTTCATCAGCGGAGTCCTCAGCGTGCCAGCGTCGGCAGCCAGTCGCGGATCGCGGCGGCGATCTCGTGGGGAGAATCTTCCTGCAGGAAGTGCAGGCCCTTGACCGTCACTTCGCGGGTATTCGGCAAGCGCCGCGCCAGTTCACCGGCGCGACCATTCATGATCATGCCGGGGTCCCCGCTGATGAACAGCTTCGGCACCTCGCTTTCCGCCAGCCACGCGCCGTAGCGTTCAACCGTGGCGCACACCTCGGCCGGTTCGCCGTCGATCGGCAACTGACGCGGCCAGCTGAGCGTCGGACGCCGGCTTTCACCGGGTTCGAGGAATGGCGCACGGTAGGCTTCCATTTCCGCCGGCTCGAGCTGGCGCAGGATCGACTTTGGCAGCACGTTGTCGACGAACACATTCTTCTGCAGCACGAGTTCGTCGCCGGCCGGCGAACGGAAGGCCTGGAAGATGCCGCGCGCATTGTCCGGCCAGTCGGCCCAGGTCAGCGGCATGACCACCCCTTCGAAGTGGCAGATCCCGCTCACGCGCGTCGGATGACGCGACGCCCAGTCGAAGCCGAGCGCCGTTCCCCAGTCGTGGATGATCAGCGTGACTTTGTCGGTGACGCCGAGGGCCGCCAGCGCGCCATCGAAATAGCGCTGGTGTTCCGCGAGCGTGTAGCGCGTGGGGCCGGACCCCGGCAGCTTGGCCGAGTCCCCCATGCCGATCAGGTCCAGCGCGATACAGCGCCCCCGATCCGCGAGCTGCGGCAGAATGTTCCGCCACAGATATGATGAGGTCGGGTTGCCGTGCTGGAACACGATGGGACTGCCCTGCCCCTGCTCGACATAAGCCATGCGAAGGCCGTCGACCTCAATGTACTGCTTCTGCGCCTGCCATTCATTCGTCATGGAAACCTCCGCTGCTGTGCCTGCTGGGTGATCAGTCGCGACGCGCAATCATCATCACGCGTGCGGCCTGTTTGAGATGGGGCATGTCGATCATCTTGCCGTCGAGGCTCAGGGTGCCGGCGTCGGGATTGGCCTTGAAGGCATCGATCACGGCCTGCGCATGCGCAATTTCAGCCTCGCTCGGCGTGAAGCATTCGTTGATCACGGCGACCTGATCCGGATGTATCGCAATCTTGCCCAGAAAGCCGTCGCGGCGGCCGTCGTTGCACTCTTCACGCAGCTTCGTCGGGTTGCGGAAGTCTGGCTGCACCGTGTCGAGCCCCTGCACGCCGGCGGCATGCGCGCCGAACAGGCACAGCGATCGCGCGAGCACGTAAGGGGCCGTGTAGTGGCCGGCCGCGTCCTTGTTCGACGCAGCCCCGATCGCGGCGGCCAGATCTTCCGCGCCCCAGGTCAGAATGCGCAGGCGCGGCGCGCCCTTGTAACGCCCCAGCGCGAACGGCGCAGCCGCGGTTTCGGTGGCGATCGCGCAGATCGCAATGCTGCCCTGGGTGATGCCGTGTTCGATTTCGAGCACATCGAGATAATGGCTCAGCTGCACCACGTCTTCCGGGCCGTTGCACTTCGGCAGCGCGATGCCATCAGGCTTCGCGCGCGCCACGGCGGCGACGTCACGCAGCGCGTCGGCGGTGTCGAGCGGATTGATGCGGACCCACAGCTCACCGCGCGACCGATCGGCGGCCTTCAGATATTCGTGAATCATCTCGCGCGCAAGCGGCCGACGCGACGCGGCGACCGAGTCTTCGAGATCGAGAATCAGCGCATCCGCGCCGACGCTGCCGCCCTTGGCCATCTTCTTTTCGCTGTCGCCCGGCACGAACAGCATCGAACGGAGAATACTCATTGCGGCTTCCTCAGCATCAGGCCGCTGCGCTTGCAGCTGGCGACGAGCTGATTGCGCTGGTTGTAGGCGCGATGGGCGAATATCACGATCCCGTTCTGCGGGCGGGACTTCGATTCGCGCAGCTCGAGCACCTCGGTCTGGAAGTGCAGCGTGTCGCCGTGGAACACGGGCGCCGGGAAGCGAACTTCATCCCAGCCGAGATTGCCGACGGTAGTGCCGAGCGTGGTGTCGTAAACCGAGACGCCGACCATCACCGATAGCGTGAAGCAGCTGTTGACGATGCGCTGGCCGAATTCCGTCTGCGTGCGGCAGTACTCTTCGTCGAGGTGCAGCAGCGCCGGATTGTGCGTCATCGTCGTGAACAGCACATTGTCGGTTTCGGTGACGGTGCGTCGAATCGGATGTTCGAATGTCTGACCGACGTGAAACTCTTCGAAATAAAGACCGGACATGAACTCCCCCCTCGGCGGCTGATGTGATGTGTGACCGGGGCTGGCAAACCGCCCGGCGGGAGCGGGCATTATACGGCTTGCAGCGCGTGCGGCTTATAGTGGTGAAAATTGCTGCCATCTGTTCCGACCTGAGGTGACCGATGCACTACTGCGAGCAACTGCGCGCACTCAACGGCTTCGAGCCATGGAACGCCATGACCAATGCCGGCTTCGTACTGGCCGCAATCTGGGGTCACATCGCGTTGCGGCGTGCGGCGCTGCTGGGCCTCGCCGGCCCGCGCTGGCTCGTGAGGCTGGCCGCCGCCATCGGGGTCGGCAGTTTCGCCTGGCATGCCACCGGTGCGGCCTGGGCCCAACTCGCCGACGTGCTGCCGATTCTCGGCTTTGTGCTGGTGTTCCTCGGCACCGCGCTGACGGGGCTGTTCGGGTGGATCAGGCGGGCAGCGGGAGCCGCCTGCGTCGTGCTCGTGCTCACGGTCGTCCTCGCGGCCTGCGTGGCGGGCGACGCGCTGAACGGATCCGTGGCCTATCTGCCGGTGTGGGCCGGCCTGCTCGCCCTCAGCGTGCTCGCCGGTCGGCAGGCTTCCCCGGCCGGCCGGCCGTTCGCGGGGGCGACCCTGTTATTTGCCCTCTCGCTGGGCTTGCGAACGATCGATCTGCGCGTGTGCTCCGCCACCGTCATTGGCACGCACTTCCTGTGGCATCTCTGCAATGCCCTGCTGATCGTCCTGCTGCTGACAGTCGTTGCCCGCCATCATCGGGCGCGTCACGCGCCGGCCTGAACCTCAGTCAGCGCCGTAGCGCTCACGCAGCAGATTCTTCTGCACCTTGCCCATCGCGTTGCGCGGCAGCGCGTCGGCAATCAGATACTGCTTCGGCTGCTTGTAGGCCGCGATCTGTTGGCGCACGGTGAGGCGCATTGCTGCCTCGTCGAAGTCGGCCCCCGGCTTCAGCACGAGCACGGCCACGACCTGCTCGCCAAAATCGGCGTGCGGCAGGCCGATGACGGCGGATTCGACGACGCCCGGCAGCGCATCGAGCACGGTCTCGACTTCACTGGGATAGACGTTGAGCCCGCCGGTGATGATCAGATCTTTGCCGCGCCCGACCAGCGTCAGGTAGCCGGCAGCATCAAGTTGGCCGTCGTCGCCGGTCCTGAACCAGCCATCGGCGGTGAAGTCTTCGCGCGTCTTGTCCGGCTTGCGCCAGTAGGCTTTGAAGACGCCCTCGCCGCGGACCTGGACGTGGCCCGTGATGTCGCCGCCGACCGCCGCGTCGTGTGCGTCGACGATGCGCACCGCCATGCCGTTCAACGGCAAGCCTACCACGCCGGCCCTGCGCTCACCGTGCAGTGGATTACTGGCGATCACGCTCGTTTCGGTCATGCCGTAGCGTTCCAGGATGCGCTGACCCGTGCGCGCCTCGAAGGCGCGGAAAGTCTCGGCGAGCAGTGGCGCAGAGCCGCAGGTGAAGACTCTTATCGTGCGGCAGCGCGCGGCGTCGAGCGCCGGACAGGCGAGCAGGCGTGTGTAGAAGGTCGGCACGCCCATCATGACGCTCGCGAGCGGGAGCGCCGCGAGCACGGCCTCCGCGTCGAATCTGGGCTGGAACAGCATGCGTGAACCGGACAGCAGCACGCAGCCGAGCGCGATGAACAGGCCGTGCACGTGAAACAGCGGCAGCGCATGCAGCAGCACGTCAGATCCGGTGAAGCCCCAGGCGGCGGTCAGCGCGTCGGCGTTCACGGCCAGGTTGCGATGCGTGAGACCGATGCCCTTCGGCTTGCCGGTCGTGCCGGACGAATACAACAGGGCCGCCAGCGCGTCGCTGTCGAGCGCAGTGACCGGCCAGTCGGCGGATACGCCGCGGCTGTCGGCCCACACACTGCCCTGACCGGCCGCGTCGAGCGTCAGGCAGCAGCGCGTCCCGGCGCGCCGTGCGAGGTCGAAGACAGCGTCCGCCCGCGACGGATCGGCAACCACCGCCGCCGGCTCGGCGTCGTGCAGGAAGTAGTCGAGTTCGGCGGCGGTATAGCCCGGATTTAGCGGATGAAAGACGAGCCCGGCGCGCAGGCAGGCCAGATAGAGGAGCATCGCCTGCGGGCTCTTCTCGACCTGCACGCTGACGCGCTCGCCGATCGCGAGCCCGGCTTCGCGCAGAAAGCGCGCGAGCCGCGCTGTTTCGCACTCGACTTCGCCGTAGGACAGGATCATGCCATCGGGCGTTTCCAGCAGCGGACTCGCCGCGGGCGGAAACTGTGCGGCGAAGCGTGCATACAGATTCACGGCGTTCGGCATGCAGTCGACCCTACAGCGAGCGCGCAATCAGTTCTTTCATGATCTCGTTGCTGCCGCCATAAATCGAGGCTACGCGGGTGTCCGCGAAATAGTGGGCGATCGAGTAGTCGAGCGTATAGCCGTAGCCGCCGTGCAGTTGCAGGCAGCGATTGGCGATCTCGAAGGCCTTGTCGGAGCACCAGTATTTAGCCATCGACGCCGTTTCGGCGTCGAGCTCGCCGGCGATCAGCCGTTCGATGCAGTGGTCGATGAAGACCCGCGCGATGCGCGCTTCGGTCTTGCATTCGACGAGCGTGAACTTCGTGTTCTGGAAGTCGATCAGCTTCTGGCCGAAGGCCTCGCGTTGCTTGACGTAGTCGGTAGTCACACGCACGGCGTTCTCCATCGTCGACACGCCGGACAGGCCGATGATCAGCCGCTCGCGGCCCAGCTGGTTCATCAGCTGGTAGAAGCCCTGCCCTTCGAGTGTGCCGAGCAGGTTGCCGGCCGGTACCCGGACGTCATCGAAGAACAGTTCGCAAGTGTCCTGGCCCTTCTGGCCAATTTTCTTCAAGGGCTTGCCGCGGCGGAAGCCCTCCAGCCGGTCGGTTTCGACGCAGAGTAGCGAGATGCCGCGCGCCTTTTCCTTCGGATCGGTCTTGCAGACGACGATGATGAGGTTCGCGTTGTAGCCGTTGGTGATGAAGGTCTTGGCGCCGTTAAGCACATAGTGATCGCCGTCGCGTACGGCGCGGGTTTTCACCGCCTGCAGATCCGAGCCCGTGCCGGGTTCGGTCATCGCGATGGCCGTGATGAGGTCGCCGCTCGCCATGCCGGGCAGCCAGCGCTGCTTCTGCGCCTCGGCGCCGTAGACCAGCAGGTAATGCGCGACGATGCTCTGAATCGCGCAGCCGAAACTCGACACGCAGGCACGGCCAAGCTCCTCATACACCACGGCGTCGAAGCCGAAGTCGCAACCGCCGCCCCCGTATTCAACCGGAATATCCGGGCACAGCAGCCCGACTTCGCCGGCCTTGCGCCAGTAAGCGGGATCCATGTGGCCGCTCTCGATCCAGCGCTCCCGGTTCGGCACCAGCTCGGCTGCCATGAAGCGGCGCACGTTCTCGCGAAAAAGCTCGTGCTCGGCTGTGACCCAGGGTGATTGATAGGCTTGCATGGGAACTCCGACGTTCAGGATTTGAAAGGGGTCAGGACCAAGCCGGGCGCGGCACCGAGGCCGCTGCCGCGCCGCTCTGTGCGGGGCCGCGTGGTCGAGTCGAATTGCGTGGGTACGACATCGGGGGCAAATTCGCGCACCCAGGCCCGTCTGGCCTTGACGGTCATCATCGCGGCGTCCTCGTCCCGGTACGCGACCGGGCGTTCGTCTGTGGCGAGTCCTCTGCATTCGAAAAACCCCCAGGACACCGCCCCGGCCATGGCTGTAGTCATCCGGCGCTGCCTGGGCCACTGCCCTTAGCTGGGAAAATCTCTTCTGGCATCAATGATCTCGCCGGTTTCAGATCGGACATGACGAGTTTGCGGCTGGCCGGATTATAGAGCAGTGACCCGGTCTTCATCCAAGCACCAGCCAGCGTTGCCCGTGGCGTGTGTGCCGGATTCATCAACCAGCTGCCGGCGCGGACGTTGGCAAGAAAGTCGGCGACTCGGCGACCCAGACGGGCACGCCGGCCCTGCGCCGGGGCAAATTCGAAATCAGGAACCAGGTCGGTGACTTCGGTTGGCGGATCGGCGGCCGCCTGCACCATGACGCCGCGTGCTTCGACAGCGACGCGAACTTCAAGCAGACCGACGACGCGCAGTTCCGGCGCGTGCGCTTCAACGTCGCCGGCACCCTGAACACGAACTGGCAGATCAAGGCCGGACAGGGCGGCGTCCTGCCGCGCCGATCCCAAGGGCGTTCGTCCTCAAGCTCGTTGTGCCATCGACGTCGATGGGGATAATAGCCCCTCCTCCCTCCGTCGATTCTTAAAAATGGCTCAATACGTCTTCTCCATGCATCGGGTCGGCAAGGTCGTCCCGCCGAAGCGCCACATCCTCAAGGACATCTCGCTGTCGTTTTTCCCCGGCGCCAAGATCGGGGTGCTCGGCCTGAACGGCTCGGGCAAGTCCACGCTGCTGCGGATAATGGCCGGCGTCGACAAGGACATCCTCGGCGAGGCTATGCCGATGAAGGGGCTGAACATCGGCTTTCTGCCGCAGGAACCGCAACTCAATCCGGCCAAAGACGTGCGCGGCAACGTCGAGGAAGGCGTCGCGTCCGGCAAGGCCCTGCTCGATCGCTTCAACGAGATCAGCATGAAGTTCGCTGAGCCGATGAGTGACGACGACATGAATGCACTGCTCGAAGAGCAGGCCGAACTGCAGGACGCCATCGACAGCGCGAACCTTTGGGAGCTCGACCGTACGCTCGAACGCGCGGCGGATGCGCTGCGCCTGCCGCCATGGGAGATGGACGTCACCAAGCTCTCGGGCGGCGAACGCCGCCGCGTTGCGCTGTGCAGATTGCTGCTGGCCAAACCCGACATGCTGCTGCTCGACGAACCGACCAATCACCTGGACGCTGAATCGGTCGCCTGGCTCGAGCGCTTCCTCGAGGTGTTCCCGGGCACTGTCGTCGCGGTCACCCACGATCGCTACTTCCTCGACAACGTCTGCGGCTGGATACTCGAACTCGACCGCGGCATGGGCATTCCGTGGGAAGGCAATTACAGCTCCTGGCTCGAACAGAAGGAAAAGCGCCTCCAACAGGAAGAAAAGCAGCAGTCGGCGCATCGGAAGTCGATGGCAGCCGAACTCGAGTGGGTGCGCCAGAATCCGAAAGGCCGTCAGGCCAAGAGCAAGGCGCGTATCGCCCGCTTCGAGGAACTGTCCTCGCAGGAATTCCAGAAGCGAAACGAAACCAACGAACTCTATATTCCGCCAGGCGACCGTCTCGGCGACCTCGTGATCGAAGCCACCGACCTGCGCAAGAGCTACGGCGATCGGCTGCTGATCGACGGGCTGTCGATGAACGTGCCGGCCGGCGCGGTGGTCGGCATCATCGGCGCGAACGGCGCCGGCAAGACCACGCTGTTCCGCATGCTGACGGGCCAGGAACAGCCGGATGGCGGCAGCATCCGGATCGGTGAGACCGTCAAGTTCGCGTATGTCGATCAGATGCGCGACGCGCTCGATCCGGCGAAGACGGTGTACGAGGAGATCTCCGACGGCCAGGACATCCTGCAGGTCGGGCAGTATCAGACGCCGGCCCGCGGCTATGTCGGCCGTTTCAATTTCTCCGGGCAGGATCAGCAGAAGCGCATCGGAGATCTGTCGGGCGGTGAGCGTAACCGCGTCCATCTCGCGAAGCTGCTGCGCGCCGGCGGCAACGTGCTGCTGCTCGACGAACCGACCAACGACCTCGATATCGAAACCCTGCGCGCGCTCGAAGAGGCGATTCTGACCTTCCCGGGCTGCGTGCTGGTGATTTCGCATGATCGCTGGTTTCTCGATCGCATCGCAACGCACATCCTCGCCTTCGAAGGCGACAGCCAGGTCACCTGGTTCGCGGGCAACTACCAGGAGTACGAGACCGATCGCAAACGGCGCCTTGGCAACGATGCCGAACAGCCACAACGCATCAGATACAAGCCCCTGATCAAAGTGTAAGGACGCCACCGATGCACAGCGCTACTGCACTTTCACTGGCGATCGGCGGCACGGCCGACGGTCGCGAGGTCTCCCAGATCGCGGCGATGATGAACCGGCACGGCCTGATCACCGGCGCGACCGGCACCGGCAAAACCGTGACCTTGCAGGTGCTGGTCGAAGGGCTGTCGCAGCTCGGGGTGCCGGTGTTCACCGCCGACATCAAGGGCGACCTGTCAGGTGTCGCCGATGCCGGGCGGATGACACCGAAGCTCGGGGAACGGCTCGACGCGCTCGGGCTGCCGACGCCGGCCTTTGCCGGCATGCCGGTCGCACTCTGGGATCTGTTTGGCAAGACCGGCGTGCCAATCCGCATGACCGTCTCCGAAATGGGCCCGCTGCTGCTGTCCCGCCTGCTCGATCTGAATGACACGCAAACCGGCGTGCTGTACGCGACATTCAGGATCGCCGACGACAACGGCCTGCTGCTGCTCGATCTGGCGGATCTGCGCACGATGCTCGCGCACGTTGGCCACCAGGCCTCCGAATACAAACTCGAATACGGCAACCTGTCGCCGACCAGCATTGCGGCGATTCAACGCAGTCTGCTGGTGCTCGAGGAACAGGGCGCCGATGCGGTGTTCGGCGAACCGGCACTGGCTCTGTCCGATCTGATCCAGACGACGGCCGACGGCCGCGGCGTGGTCAATCTGCTCGACGCGACGAAACTCGCCGCCGAAGCGCCGCACCTTTACGCATGCTTCCTGTTCTGGCTGCTGTCGGAGCTGTTCGAGGAACTGCCTGAGCGCGGCGACGCCGACAAACCGCTGTTCGTGCTGTTCTTCGACGAAGCCCATCTGCTGTTCAAGGGTGCGCCGAAGAATCTCGTCGACAAGATTGAGCAGGTCGTGCGCCTCATTCGCTCGAAGGGCGTTGGCGTGTTCTTCGTGACGCAGAGTCCGCTCGATCTGCCGGAAGCGGTGCTGGGGCAGCTGGGGCTGAAAATTCAGCATGCACTGCGCGCCTTCACGCCGAAGGATCAGAAAGCGGTGCGCGTGGTCGCGGAAACCTTCCGCGCGAGCCCGGGCCTCGACACCGCGCAGGTCATCACCGAACTGGCGACCGGCGAAGCCCTCGTGTCCACGCTCGACGCGAAAGGCCAGCCGACGCCGGTCGAGCGCACATTCATTCGTCCGCCGGGTTCGCAGATCGGTCCGATTGCGCCCGAGCGGCGTCAGGAGTTACTGGAATCGAGCGCGCTGCGTGACCGCTACCAGACAGCGGTCGACCGTGAGTCGGCGCATGAAGTGCTCGCGCAGCGCGCGACACAGAAGAGCGAAGCCGCGGCGGCCGCCGGGTCCGCTGACAATGCACCCGTTGCGCGCAGGCCGCGCGCCGCCAGTGAGCGACAGTCCACCGGTGAAGCGCTGATTAAAAGCGTCGTGCGCTCGGTGGGCAGTCAAATCGGCAGCCAGATTGGCCGTCAGGTCGTGCGCGGCCTGCTCGGCTCCCTGTTCGGCAAATCACGTTGACGGGCCCGCGCCCGCCACTCAGGAGACCAGCATGTTGAGTCCAGACGAAATCATCGATCACCACACCTTGACTTTCGACCCGGGTGACAAGCGCAATGGCAGCCTCTATCTCGGCACGCCGCCGGGCAGCGGCGGCAATTTCGATGTCACGGCCACCCTGAGTGCGATGCGCCAAGCCGGGCTGTGGTCGTCGACGCCGCCGAAAACCGTCGGCGACGATCAGAAGCAGGCCTACAAGGAGCAGCTCAAACTGGTCGATGCGGTCGAGTACGACGCCGGCTTTCTGGTGGCACGCTTCGATCACCCGAAATTTCCGTCGGACGGCGCGCGCTGGCAGGCCTGGCTCACCTTTTTCGACCAGCGTCATGCGCGCAGCGTTGACTGAGCATACGGAGCAAGCGTCATGAGCACCGGATTCCAGACCGGCTCGGTACGGGCCAACGATGTCGACTTCAGCTATCTCGAACTCGGCAAGGGGCCGCTCGCACTGTGCATGCACGGCTTCCCGGATTCGCCCTGGACCTACCGCCACCTGCTGCCCGAACTGGCCGCGGCCGGCTTTCGCGCGGTGGCGCCGTTCATGCGCGGATTCGCGCCGACCTCCGTACCCGGCGACTGGCGCTACGATCTGCGCACCATCGGTCAGGACTTCAATGCCCTGCACGCCGCGCTCGGGGGCGACGCGAGCTCGATTCTGATTGCGCACGACTGGGGCGCGGTGGCGGCCTACGCGGCACTGGCCGATGCCCCGGCGAACTGGCGTCGCGCCGTGATTTGCAATATTCCGCCGCTGCCGGTGTTCGGCCAGGTGGCGTTCACCTACGCACAGCTGAAGCGCTTCTTCTACATCTGGTTCTTCCAGCTCGACTGCGCCGAGGACGTGCTGCTCGGCGGCGACCTCGAGTTCCTGCGCGACCTGTGGGCGGACTGGTCGCCGGGCTACGACGCGAGCTTCGACCTCGAGCAAGCCAAAGCCTGCCTGCGCGATCCCGCGAACCTGAAAGCGGCGCTCGGCTATTACCGGACCGTGATGAACCCGCGGCGTTTTGGCCAGGCGGACTATGTGCAGGCGCAGGCCGAGGTGTGGGGCCGGCCCTTGCGCACACCCACGCTGTACTTTCATGGGCTGCGCGATGGCTGTCTCGCGATCACGCACGAACTGGCGCAGCAGATCCCGGCGAGTCTCGGGCCGGGCAGCGAAGTCGAGTTGCTCGAAGACGCCGGGCATTTTCTGCTCGTCGAACAGCCGGCGCGCGTGAACCGACGCATTCTGGAGTTCTTGCAGCGCAACTGAGCGCCAGCACGCCGCCCGATGAAGGCTGCGCTCGCACTGGCATCCGCATCAGGACTGCCACGGGTGCCGAGCGATCAGGCACTGACGCTGAAGGGGTGTATCCGATCCGGCATGCGCCCACTATCATCGCGCCATTGCTCGACCGGACGCGACTCGTGACCCGCCACTGGCCACCCTCACTGCCACGTTGCTGTGCGCCGCTGCTGCTCGCCGCGTTATGCGGCGACGTCACGGCCTATGAACTGTTCAACCGTGACGGCCTCGTCGCCACCGGTGAACTGAATGTTCGCGCCGGTTTTCGCCACGGCGAAAACATCAACTTCGGGCTAGGCGCGGTCAAGGGCTTCGGTTCGCTGACGCCGGTGGGTGAAACGTCGCGTGACGATCTGCAGATGGCCATCAAGCCCGGCCTCAACGTCGAGTACGCGTTACGCGGTACAACGCTCTATGGCGGCCTGACCGCCGTCGCAGCGACTACTACGCTCGATGGCGAGCTGTCCGGCCAGTTCGCGCGCAGCGGAGATCAGGCGACCGACACGGATGCGGCCTACGTTGGCTGGCGCAACGACTGGCTCGATTTGTCCTACGGCGGCCGCGAGTTTACGGTCGGCGACGGCTTCATCGTCGGTGACGGCAATTTCAATCAGGGGCATGATAACGGCCAGTACTGGATCGGCGCTTTTACCGCATGGCGCAACACCGGCGTGCTCAAGATCGACACGGCACCGGTGCGTGGCGACCTGTTCTGGCTGCGCACCGACGGCGATCTGGGCGACAGCCGCATCGCGGGCGTCAACATCGAGAATTCGGATGCACAGCGCTGGGGCCGGCTGGGCCTGATGTACTTCGAGGTCTTCGATGACAACGGCGTGATCGGCTTCGATGGTCTGGCCGTTGGCGGCGTGCGCGGCGCGGATTTGCACCTGCCATTGCTGCCGCAACTGAAGCTCTACGGGGAGTTCGTGCAGCAGGGCGGCGAGGTGCAGCGCACCGGGGCCGAAGTCGATGCGAATGCCTGGTATGTCGAACCGACGTGGCAGTTCACCGGGCTGCCGTGGACGCCGCGACTCTACTATCGCTACGCCTATTATTCGGGCGACGAGGCCGGCACCCCCCAACTGGAGGAATACCGCGGGCTGTTCTTCACGATTTTCAAGCGCGACTGGGACACCTGGTATCAGGGCGAGGTGACGGGCGAGTTTCACCTGTTCAACCAGAATCAGCGCACCCACATGGCGAAACTGAAGGTGTTCCCGACCGCGCGCAGCGCATTCGGGTTCTGGTATTACCACCACGCGCTCGACACCCCCCAGTACTTCGGGTTGCCGACGCGCAGTACCGAGTGGGCGAACGAAGTGAATTTCTCGTTCGAGTACTACCCGAGCGACCGCCTGTACTATTTCGCCGGCTTCGCGCTCGCGACACCAGCAGCGGCCGCGCAGGAGGTCTATCGCCACAACCGGACCCAGGTGGTGCTTGAAACATTCGTGTCCTACACCTTCCGCTAGCCGGGCCCCCCCGCCCTGTCGGGGGCGGGGGGCCTGCCGGCGTGCTAAGCTCGGCCGATTCTTTGCCCCAGACTCTCGTCACACATTTCCGTTCCGGAGGTTCCGCCGCATGAAGGCCGTGGTAGCAAGCAAACTCAACGAATATTCCGTCGTCAGCGTCAACCTCGACCCGCCGAAAGCGGGTGAAGTGCTGATCAAAATGAAAGCCACCGGCGTCTGCCATTCAGACCTGTCGGTGATCAATGGCACGATCCCGAGCCCCTTCCCGGTGGTGCTGGGCCACGAAGGCGCCGGCATCGTCGATCAGGTTGGCGAAGGCGTCACCAATGTAAAGCCTGGCGATCATGTCGTGATCTCCTTCATCCCCAACTGCGGCAGCTGTTTCTACTGCCTGCATCAGGAACCTTTTCTGTGCTCCGGCGCGAAGCAGGACGGCAACCAGTTCGACGGTACGACGCGCGTGCACAAGGATGGCCAGAAGATTTTCGTGATGTCCTTCGTCGGCATCATGGCCGAATACGCAGTGGTGCCGTCATCCTGCGTGGTCGCGATCGACAAGTCCTTCGATTTCAAGGTGGCCGCTCTCGTCGGCTGCGGTGTGACCACCGGTGCCGGTGCGGCCATCCGCACCGCACAAGTGAAGCCCGGCAGCACGGTCGCCGTGTTCGGCTGCGGCGGCGTGGGCCTGAACGTGGTCCAGGGCGCGCGCATCGCTGGCGCGGCCAAAATCATCGCCTGCGATCTGTCGGCCGAGAAAATGGAACTCGCGAGGAGCTTCGGCGCAACCGATACGGTCGACCCGGCCGGTGACTTCACCAAGCAGATCTGGGCGATGACCAACGGCATCGGCGTCGACTACGCCTTCGACGTCGTCGGTCACAGCAAGGTCATCGAGCAGTGCATCAAGGCGACGCGCAAGAACGGCATGGCCGTGCTCGTCGGCGTCGGCCGCCTCGACGATCGCTTCTCGGTCAACGCGGCCATCCTGCCGTTCACCGCGAAAACGATCAAAGGCTGCATGTATGGCAGCGCCAACTTCAAGGCCGACTTCCCGATGTATCTGGACTTGTACAAGGCCGGCAAGCTCGACCTCGATCGTCTCGTCAGCAAGACCTACACGCTCGATGAGGCACCGCAGGCTTTCGAGGACATGGAAAAGGGCAAGAACGCCCGCGGCGTGATCGTTCACGCCTGAGCCAGCGCGGGCCGGTATGACCTCGCTGCCGGCGCCGCGCCCGGCATCCAGGGGACACCGCTTGCGCTGGGCAACCGCCCGGCGCAAGCGGGACCACGCCGCTCCGCGCGCATCGAAGCCACAGCACCCCTGGGGTTGATGCCTTGGAACCAGTCCACGAAAACTTCACGACCGACGGCATCTTTCGCCGGATTGCCGAAGCAACCGCCTCTGTCACCGGCGGCGATTTCCTGCGCGCGCTGCTGGCCCCGCTGTGCGACGTGCTCCAGATCCGTTACGCCTTCATCGCCGAGTTTATCGACAACGCATCGACCGCGCGCGTACTCGCCTGGTGGGACGGCGAGAGCTACGCGGCAGAAGACGAATACCTGCTCGCCGGCACGCCCTGCGAATGCGTGCTGGATGGCGCGCTCCACTGTTTTACCGACGGCGTCGCTGAGCAGTTTCCCGAGGAGCACGAATTGATCGAACTCGGCATCCGCAGCTACATGGCGGTACCGCTCATCAATGCGGCCAGCACGGTACTGGGCCATCTGGCGATCATGGACACGCGCCCGATGATCGGCAGCCCGCGTGACCGGCACGTGTTCCGGATCTTCGGTGCCATGGCCGGCGCGGAGTTGCAGCGCAAACATATCGAAGAGGCGCTGCTCGCCAGTGAACGGAGTCTCGCGCGCGTGATTGGCAGCGCGCCGGACGCGATAGTCACGCTCGATGCGCATCTGCGTGTGGCCAGTTTCAATCCGGCTGCGGTGCGCATCTTCGGGGCTTACGACGGCGAGGTGCGCGGCAGCGACTTCGGGCGTTGCCTGAGCCCTGAACTGCGCGAGGCGCTGTTGACGCAGATGGGCCAGCCGTTGAACGTCGTGCGCTGGTCCCCGCCAGGTCTGTCCGCACTGCGCGCCGACGGGTCGCCGTTCCCTGTCGAATACACGCTGGCGGCGCTTGAACCCGCCGCCGACGGCCGCTTCGTGCTGATTCTGCGCGATACCGCCGAACGCGAACGTACTGCCGCCGAATTGAGCGACCTGCAGTCAACGCGGCGCTTCCTGCTCAATGAAGCGCGGGCGGCGAATGCGCCGGAAGGCGTGATTGGCCAGTCGGCGGCGATGCAGGCGCTGTGGCGCGCGATCGCCGCCGTCGCGGGCGCTGATTCGACGGTCCTGATTCATGGCGAAACGGGCACCGGCAAGGAGCGCATCGCACACGCCATCCATCAGCAGTCACGGCGTGCCGATGCGATGCTGGTCAAGATGAACTGTGCCGCCTTGCCGGCGGAGCTGATCGAAAGCGAATTGTTCGGGCATGAGAAAGGCGCCTTCACCGGCGCCACCGCCCAGCGCAAGGGCCGCTTCGAACTGGCGCACAGTGGCACACTGTTTCTCGACGAAGTGGGTGAGTTGACACCCGCGGCGCAGGCCAAGTTGCTGCGCGTGTTGCAGGAACAAGAGTTCGAACGCGTGGGTGGCAGCCGGCCGATAAAGGTCGACGTGCGCGTGATCGCGGCGACCAATCGCGATCTCGAGGCGATGGTCAAACGCGGCGAGTTTCGCGCCGACCTGTACTACCGCATACACGTCTTCCCGCTGCGCGTGCCGCCACTGCGCGAACGGCGCGCCGACATCGAGCCACTGGCGCGACATTTTCTCGCACAGCAGGCGCGCAAGCTCGGCCGCGCCCTGCGCAACTTCGATCAGGCGTCCTGGCGCTTCATGCAGGGCTACGACTGGCCCGGCAATGTGCGGGAACTGCAGAACGTCGTCGAGCGCGCTGCTGTGCTTGCCAGTGGGGACATTGCCACCGTGCGTGACATCGCGAGTACCGAACGCCCGACGGCCGAAGACGCCGGTGAATCTGCGCTTGCGCTGACGATGGTCGAGGCCGCGCATCTGCGCCACGTGCTTGGACGCACCGCTTGGGTCATCGAGGGTCCGCAGGGCGCGGCTGCGCTGCTGGGCCTCGAGCCCAGCACCCTGCGCTCCCGGATGCGCAAGCTGGGCATCACTCGCCCCGCTCCGCCACCCCGCTCTGCGTAGCCGGCTCGGCCGTGGCCGCACCGCCGGGCCTGGCGTTGGCTGCCACCTCGCGACCGACCGCCGCCATCAGTGCGGCAACCACCGCCAGGCAGGACCGCTTGCGCGGCCCGTCCCAACGGTCGTCCTCGCCGCTGGCCATTGCTGTTGGCCTGCGACCCTGTCCTACTGATTTTCGGGGTTCGTCGCCATGAAGCCCGTGTTCTTGTAGAACTGGTTGACCATCTGCTTGTCCGCCCAGGCCTTCGTCTGCTTCATCGCGGCCAGTTCGTCCTGCATGACGATACCGTCGCCGTTGGCATCGAGTTCCTTGAAATGATCGACCATGAACGGTTGAAAGCCGATGAAGCTTTCGCCGAGTTTGCGGTCCTTCGCTTCTTCCATGCTGACGCCGCCGTCGGCATTGGCATCGAACTTCGCGAACACGTCCGTCCACGGCATGAAGCCGGCAGCGCCGGCCACGTTGACGGCCGCGCCAAGCAACAGGGTGATGAGGGTCTTGTGCATGTCTGTGTCTCCCGATGGGTCTCCAGCAATGGCGCTGGTGGGCCGATACCGGAACCGTCCGGTGTCGGACTAACACACTCAAGAGGCGTGCCAGTCCCCCGCGGGACGCAGAGGCCCCAAGATTCACGGACTTGGCACGCGCACCCAAAAGATTGCCCGGAGTTTGCCGATAGCCAGACCACGACCGGCAGTGGCCGGCCGCGACATGCGGTGGACCGGTCAAATAATGTTAAGCAGTTCACATTCGGCCGCGGCGCCCCTATAGTAGCCGGACCCATTTTTTTCGATCAGACACAAGCACTTACCCGAACATTCATGGGCTGGGAAATACGCCTTACAGATCTCGAACGCGGCGGCCAGACGGCCCGCTCGTTCGCGCACAATTCGGTTCGCATCGGCCGCCAGCCCGACAACGAACTGGTCCTCAAGCACAACCAGATTTCCCGCGTCCATCTGACCCTGAGCAAGGAAGGCGAACGCTTTTTTGCCGAAGACAGCAGCCGCAACGGATCCTTTCTCAAGCAGGGCGAACAGTGGACCCGCCTCGAAGGCAAAACCGAACTGAGCCTCCCGGCGACCATCCGCCTCGCCGACTGGAGCGCGCGCATCGAGTATCAGGCCGAGGAAGAATGGGACAAGTCGGTGATCATGCCGGCCGGACATCTGGTGAAGCGCACGGAGGCGATCCTCGTGTTCGATCTCTGCGAATCCTCGCGCATCGCGAACGAAAACGACCACATGGCCTATCACCTCAAACAGCGCCTGATGCAGATCTGCGATCCCGTGCTGGCCGACACCGGCATGCGCTTTCTGAAAGGCACCGGCGACGGCTTTCTCGCGACCTTTCCGTCGTCGGGCAAGGCGGTGACCGCCGCGCTCGAAATCGAGAAACGGGTGCAGCAGCGCAACAGCCGCACGGCCAACGAAGAGATTCACTATCGCATCGCCGTGCACTGCGGTGAAACCTGGGGCATTTCCACCGGTGGCCAGGACATTCACGGTAACGACGTCAACATCACCTTCCGTATTGAAGGCGTGCAGCGCGAAGCCATTCCGGATGCCGCCGTCGATTTCCCGCGGATGGATCGCCTGATGTGTTCGAAGGTCCTGCTGGACGAAGTCGCCAGACAGGACGCATTGCCGGCAGGCGTCGAGCCGATCGAAATCGGCAGCGCGGCGCTGAAGGGGATTCAGGATCCCGTCACGATTTTCTGGTTGAAGACGGGCTGAGGCCCGTCATGCCCGCCCCGCGACCAGCCACATGTTGTCGCTGGTCGGCAATCGATCCAGCCACGAGAACGCCCGCACCCCGAGCCCGCATTCGGCGCACAGCCGGACCAGCGAATCGGGGGTGAAGTAGTTCATGTGATCGGGAAAGCGGAAGCCGCACCAGCGGCGGCCGAACACCCGCCGGTTCACGCTGCCGTAGTTCGGCACCTTGATGATCAGCACCCCGTCTGGGGTCAGCGCATGCGCGGCACCTTCGAGGGCTGCGCGCGGCTGGCTCTCGTGCTCGAGATAGGATCTCATCATGATGCCGGTGAAAAAGCCGGCCGGAAACTCGCGCAGCCCCGTCGCCCCCGGCTGCACCATGATCGTCCCACCCCGCTGCGTGACGAGGTCCTGCGCGAACTTCGCCTGTCCGGCCGAAATCTCGATGCCGTAGGGAATGTACTGCGGGGGCAGTCGCGCGAGTTGAGAACCCTTGCCGCAGCCGACGTCCAGCACCGGCCCCGGCGCGGCGAGTGCTGCGATCATCTGATCCATGCGCCGACGTTTGCGCACCAGGTGCGTGCCGCGACGGATGCCACGCCCGACCTTCGACAACATCTGCTGTGCGGCGGCCTTGTCGCGCGCCTCGTGCCACGCGAGGAAGGTGTGATCCCAGGCCAGGGTTTCAGCGGTCGCCGAATAATCAGGAATGCTTTCGAGATAGACGAAACCGCAGCCTGCACACTGTTTCAGATCCCAGTCGTCAGGGCTGTAGGCGGTGAACACGGGGCCGGCGTGATTGTCACGTTGGCACAGCGGGCAGGCGCGATGTAGAGCGGCGCGGATTTCCATCGGCCTCATTCTAACCCGGCCAGCCGACATCGGCCGCAAAAGGAAACCCCGCCACGCGGGCGGGGTCGTGAACTCGCCCTGCTTCGCGTGCGATCAACAGAGGCAATCCATGGCGGTCGACTCCACCACCGTCGTCAGGCGCGGGCTGGCAGGCCCGCCTCAGCGCACGGGGGTGAGCTTGCGACTGCCTTCGTCGAAGATCTGGATGCGGACCTTGATCCGTGCCCCGACAGCAGGTGCCGGTGATGACACCCACAGCCTGGCGCGGCCCCCGTCGGCGAGTTCGACGGTGACCAGCACCGGCTTGTGCGTGCCTTTGTCGGGACCGCGCTGACGCAGTTCGACCGCGGTCACCGTGGCGCTCGAGATCTGTTCGCTGAGCAACGTGCCCGGCGCCCGCGACGCCCACCACATCACGCCGCAGACGATCACGGCGCCAGCAAGCCCGTAGGGCAGGCGGCGGTCCATCACACGGCGCGCCCGGCGCAACACCGGGCGCCGGGCCAGGCTGGCCATCGGGCAGAGCGGATATTCATCGGCTTTGGGGCGGTCACGCGGCGGTCAACTGCGCTAGGATGAGCCGCACTTTAACGCCGCATCGTGACCCGTGCCACCCAGCACCAGACCGCCAGTCGACTCTTCCCCCAGGCCACGCGGCCGCATCGCCGTGGTCGGGGGCTCGATGGCTGGCCTCTTCGCCGGCGTACTGTTGCAGCGTGCGGGTTGGCAGGTCTCGATCTTCGAGCGCAGCGAAAGCGAACTCGCGAGCCGCGGGGCCGGCATTGCTACTCATGACGAACTCTATGCGGCCTTCGCTCAGGCCGGCGTGGCCCTGTCCGCCGCGATGGGTGTGGAGTCCACCGGGCGCGTGACCTTCGAACGCAGCGGGCAGGCGATAGGCCGCCTGCCGATGCGCCAGATCATGACCTCGTGGGGCCTGATGTACCGCTTCCTGCGGGCACAATGCGCGGTCGACGCCTATGTGGGCGGCGCCAGCGTCACCGATCTTGCGCAGGACGCCGGGGGCGTCACCCTGTTGCTGGCCGACGGCAGCTCGCATCGCGCCGACTATGTGATTGCCGCCGACGGCCTGCGCTCGACGCTGCGCGCCAGGCTGATGCCCGACGTCACGCTGAGCTACGGCGGCTATGTCGCGTGGCGAGGCCTCGCCCCCGAGCGCGATCTGCCGCCTGCCGTGCTCACTGAACTGGCCGGCCGCATGGCGTTCTGTCTGCCCTCTGGCGAGCACATGCTCGGCTATCTCGTGGCCGGGCCCGATGATCGACTGACACCCGGCGAACGCTGGTACAACTGGGTCTGGTATCGACCCGCGCCGGCCGATCACGCGCTGCACGACCTGCTGACCGATGCCACCGGCACTTTGCACGCACAGGGCATTCCGCCGCCGCTGCTGCGCGACGCGCACGTGGCCGCGATGCGCCGCGCTGCCGCGTGTGTGTTGTGTCCGCAGTTCAACGCGGTGATCGAGGCCACCGCGAAACCTTTCATTCAGCCAATCTGGGATGTCTGCGCGCCGCGCTTCATCGACGGCCGTGTGCTGCTGATTGGCGACGCCGCCTGCACCGCGCGCCCGCACATCGGTCTCGGCGTGTCGAAAGCAGCCGACGACGCCGCCCGTCTGGCCGACGCACTGGCCGTGCCGATCGCTGGGCGCGCTGCCGCGCTGCGCGACTGGGAAACCGGCCGGCTGCGCTTCGCACGCGCCGCGATGCGCCAGAGCCGACGGCTCGGCAGTTACATCGGGGCGATCGACAATCCGGCGGACGCCGCACACTATCGAATGCCGGCGCAGGTGATGGCGCAGGTCGCCGCCGCTCATCCCCAGCAGTATCTGGAGTATGCCGATGCCTGACACGCCCGCTGTACCCGGCCAGCGCGCCATCATCATCGGCGGCTCGATGGCGGGCCTCTTCTGCGGGGTGCTGCTGCGCGCCGCGGGCTGGGAGGTCGACATCTACGAGCGCGCCGGCGAGGAACTGGCGAGCCGCGGCGCGGGGATCGCAACGCACGACGAACTGTACGCGGCGTTCGTCGCCGCCGGCATCGATCTGCAGGCCGAAATGGGCGTGCAGTCCACAGGCCGCATCGTGTTCGATCGCACCGGGGCCGTCCTCGGCGAATGCGCGATGCCGCAGATCATGACCTCCTGGGGATTCGTGTTCCGCTTTCTGCGCGCGCGTTTTCCGGACGTGCACTATCACAGCGGCTACAGCTTTGAAGACCTGCGCGAAGATTCAGCCGGCGTTGAGGCCCGCTTCAGCAATGGCCACACGGTCCGCGCCGATATCCTGATCGGCGCCGACGGCACGCGCTCGACGGTGCGCCAGCGTCTGCTGCCGCAGGCTGCACTCGACTACTGCGGCTATTTTGCGTGGCGCGGTCTGTTCGACGAAGCGCGCGTTCCGCCGGCGGTGCTCGAACGCGTGGCCTGTCGGATGGCGTTCAGCGCAACGCCGCGCGGCCACTGGCTCGGCTATCTCGTCGCCGGCCCGAACGACGATCTCACGCCCGGTGGGCGCTGGTACAACTGGGGCTGGTATCGTCGCGGTGATGCAGACGCGCTGCGCGCGCACCTCACCGATACCGACGGTCGCCACTATCCGCTGGGCATTCCACACCATCGCATGCATCCCGCCCTGGTCGGCGCGATGCGCCGCCAGGCGCACGAGGAACTGGCGCCGCCGATACAGCGCATCGTCGAGGCGACGCCGACCGCATATATTCAGGCGATTTACGAACTGGCCTCGCCGCAGATGGTCATGGGCCGCACGTGTCTGATTGGGGATGCCGCGTTCACCGCGCGCCCGCACGTCGGCCTCGGCGTATCGAAAGCCGCCGAGGATGCGCGGACGCTCGCCGCGGCCCTGTGCGTGCCTGATCGCCGCACGGCGCTCGCGAACTGGGAAGCGGCGCGGCTGCGTTACGGCCGCGCGGCGCTGCGCTGGGGACAGGATCTCGGCAGCTACATCGCAGCCGACACCGACGATCCCGCGCAGCGTGCGAAGGCCGACTACTACCGGCGCGCCGACACGCTGCTGGTCGAAACCGCGGCCAACGAACCGGGGCCTTACCTTGAGGCGCGGATGGGGCGCTGACCGCAACGGGCGATCCCTTCGCGGGTCCCCGCCGGCAGTGCCGCCGCATCCGGGCTGGGCCATCGCTATCGTCACTGGCCCAGCCCCGGTCCTCAGCGTTCCGGATAGCGAAACACTGGCAAGCTCAGGTTCCAGACTATCGCGGCGAGCCGGAGCACGGCGACGGCGGCCATGCCGGCGAGCGCGGCCTCCTGACGGCCGAACTCGGCGAGCTGCAGCAGCAGATACAGCGCGATGCCGACGATTGCAGCGGTCGCGTAGATTTGACCTTTGCGCAGGATCATCGGCACGTCGTTGACGAGCACATCACGCAACATGCCCCCGGCCACACCGGTCACTGTCCCGAGCGCGATCACCACCACGCTGTCGACCCCGGCCCGCTCGGCGATTTGCGCGCCGGCAATCGAGAACAGGGCAAGGCCCAGTGCATCGGCGACCAGCAGCGCACGCTCGGGCACGGCCCGCAACCGCGCGTAGAGCACGGTGAACGCCGCGGTGAGCAACACGACCTCCACATAGCGCGGGTCGTCGATCCAGAACGCCCGGTGACCAAGCAGCAGATCGCGCAAGGTCCCGCCGCCCATCGCCGTCACGAGCGCAATCACCACCACGCCGAGCAGGTCCAGATGTTTGCGCCCTGCCGCCAGCGCGCCGGAGACCGCGAAGACGGCGACGCCGAGCAGATCGAGCACCGCCAGAAAGCTCATGCCGGCTTACGTTTGGGGACCATCGGGCTGCCCTGCATCCACAGGCCGAGCAGGCCGATCCCGATACCGACGGCCCCGAGGGCGACCGTATAGCCTTCACGATCGATCAGCCAGCCAACGGCCGTCACGCCAATCGCCTGGCCCGCGAACAGCGCGAACGCGAACAGGGCGAAAGAAGTGCCACGCGCTGACGGAACCATCTCGGTCGCCAGCGTCTGCAAGGTGCTGTGCATCAGATAGAAGCCGAAGCCGAGCACCACCAGGGCCAGCGGGCAGGCCCACCACACTGAACTGATCGCAAGCATGATGAAGCTCCAGGCCATCAGCACGCCGCCGAAGGCAATCATCCCGCGCTGACCGAGATAGCGCAGCAGCAGCGGCGCGGTCGCGCTGTAGAGCAGACCGCCGATGCCGTAGCACAGCAGGCTAAGACCGACCATCGTGAAACTGAGCGCATGCCGTTCATGCAGCATGGCACCGACGAAGGCCAGGCCGCCGAAGACACAGAAGCCTTCGATCAGCGCCGTGGTGATCAAATCGGCGGCTTTGGGATCGCGCAGCAGGGACGCGTAGCGCGCGCCGGCCTGGCGCAGCGGCGCCGGGGCGCCGAGCGGTTTCACCTCCGTGCGCACCAGCGTCCACACCAGCAGCGCCGCGAGACCGGTCGCCACGCCGAACAAGAGGAATATCGCGCGCCAGCCGAACCAGTCCGACAGCACCCCGCCGAGCGCGCTGCCGAGCATCTGGCCGACGATGATGCCGCTCATGTAGCGCGCGATCGTCGCCTGGCGTTGCGCCATGCCCACCTGATCACCGATGTACGCGAGCGCCAGCGGCACCGTGGCCGCACTCGCGATCCCGGTCAGGAAACGCAGGGACGCGAGGCTCATCAGGCTGTCGGCATAGGCGCAGGCCGCAACACAGAACGCGGCGGCAGTCAGCGTGAGGGCGATGATCTTCAGCTTGCCGTAGCGGTCGCCGAGGGGGCCGTAGGCGAGCATGAACACGCCGTACGCCACCGCGTAGGCCGTGACGACGATGCCGGCCTGGCCGACACTGACCCCGAAATCGGCGGCAATCACCGGCAGCAGCGGGTCGGTGACCCGCATGCAGGCGACGACGATGAAGCCGGCCAGGCTCAGGGCGATGATCAGGAACTGCATGAAGACACGCAAAAACCGGGCGCGACGGGGCGGCTGGGGCGAGGCTGGATGATACAGAGTGACAGCCCCGCCCGCGAGCAGGCTTGCGGGCGGCAACGCGACCTGATTACTCTGCGGGTAGTTTGCTGCACGAGGGTGATTCATGGCCCGTTACCTGGTTGGCGTCGACGTCGGAGGCACGTTCACGGATTTCGTCGCCTACGACCGTGACACGCGCGCGCTGACGGTGTGGAAAAACCTGACCACGCCAGCGGATCCGACGCTCGGGATCCTGAAAGGCCTCGCGCGCATCGAGCACCCCGGCAGCATCGACAACCTCCGGCTCGGGACCACCGTGGCCACCAACGCCATCCTCGAGCGCAAGGGCGCGCGCATCGCCTATGTCGCGACCCGCGGTTTCCGCGACATTCCCTTCCTCCAGCGCGGTCATCGCAAGCACCACTACGACAGCGGCTGGGTGCGCTCCCGGCCGCTGGTGCTGCGCCGGGATTGCCATGAGGTCGATGAGCGCCTGCTCGCGACCGGTGAAGTGCTGCAGCCGCTGGCAGCAGCCAGCGTAGACGCGGTGATCGCTGCAATACGCGCCGCCGGCGACATCGAAGCGATTGCCGTCACCCTGCTGTTCTCCTACATCAACCCGGCTCACGAGCGCGAGGTACGCGAGCGCCTGCGTGCCGCGCTGCCGGACGTGCCGGTGTCGATCAGTTACGACGTGCTGCCGAAGTGGAAGGAGTACGAACGCGCGTCGACCACCCTCGCGGACGCCTATGTCAAACCCGTACTCCAGCGCTATCTGAGCACCATGCGTGAACGCCTGACGGCGAGCGGCGTAACGGCGCCGGTAGTGATGATCAAATCGAACGGCGGCGAGATGAGTCTCGATGCCGCGCGTCAGCAGCCGGTGCAACTGACGCTCTCGGGGCCGACGGGCGGCGTCGTCGCGGCGCGGGAAGTGGCGGCCGAACTCGGGCTGCGGCGCGCCGTGACGCTCGACATGGGGGGCACTTCGACCGACTGCTCGACGGTCGTTGACGGCCAGATCAGCTTCACCACCAACTTCGAAATCGAGTTCGGCCTGCCGATCCAGATCCCGATGATCGACATTCGCACCATCGGCGCCGGCGGCGGCTCGATTGCGTGGATCGACAAGGGCGGCATGCTGCGCGTGGGCCCCGAAAGCGCGGGTGCGCAGCCCGGACCTGCGTGCTACGGCTTCGGCGGTGAAAGACCCACGGTGACGGATGCGAACGTGGTGCTCGGCCGCATCAACCCGTCGAACTTTCTCGGCGGCGACATGGCGCTGGCGGCGGAACGTGCGACGCGCGCGCTTGAAGCCGTCGCCACGCCTCTGAGCATGAGTCTGGATGAGGCCGCGCTGGCGATACTCCGGATCGTCAACAACAACATGACCGGCGCCTTGCGCACGGTGCTGCTCGAACGCGGGCTGGACCCACGCGAGTTCGCCCTCTTCGCCTTCGGTGGCGCAGGCCCGCTCCACCTGTCCGATCTGATGGACGAGGCGGGTATCCCGCAGGGTGTGGTGCCGCTGCATCCGGGGCAGTTCTCGGCGCTGGGCTTCGTGCTGACGGACGCCCGCGTCGATCTCGAACGCACGATCCAGATGACCTCCAGCCGCTTCCTCGCCGAGCGCGCGAGCAGCTTCCTGAGAGAACTGATCGAAACCGCGCGCACCGATCTCGCGGCCCAGGGGTATCTGGGTGATCAGCGCATCACGCGCACGATTGACCTGCGCTATCTCGGCCAGAACTACGAACTCGAAGTGCCCTTCGCGTTCGATGACTTCACGCCGGCGCATCTGGCCGGGCTGTGGGCCGATTTCCACGCGCTGCACGAAGCGCGCTTCGGCTTCAATATTCCGCAGGAAGTGATCGAGGCCATCACGCTCCGCTGCACCGTGCAGTGCTCGACTGGCCAGCCGGAGTTCCTGCCGCTGGCCGCGCGTGACGGAAAGCTCGAAGCGCAGGCAATGCGGCGTGTGGTGTACAGCACCGGCGCGCTCGACACGCCGGTCTATGCGCGCGATAACCTGCGGGCCGGGGACCTCATTCAAGGGCCCGCACTCGTTGAGGAAGCCGCCTCCGTGACCGTGCTCGCGCCGCACCACCAGTTACGCGTGTCGCCGGCCGGCCATTTGCGGGTGACGCGCGCATGATGCGGACACGCCAAATCTTCACCCTGCCCTGCGTTGAGGAGTAGCCGATGGACTTCGTGACGATGAACATCCTCGACAACACGATGCTCTCGCTGTGCCGCGAGATGGGCATCGTGCTGATGAAAACGAGCTACTCGACGATCTTCAACGAGGCACTCGACTTCACCTGTGGCATCGCCTCACCGAAAGGCGAAATGCTGGCCGCCGCAGAGTTCTGTCCCGCGCAGATCGGTGGCCTGCCGCTGCTGATTCGCTCCTGCCTGCAGGAAGTGCCGCTGTCGGAGATCGAACCGGGGGATGTGCTGATCCACAACGATCCCTATCGCGGGGGCCTGCATACGCCCGAGCACACGCTGTTCTGCCCGGTGTTCGTCGACGGCGAACTGGTGGCCTTCACGGTCGTGATCGGTCACGTGGCGGAAGTCGGTGGCATGGTGCCGGGTGGCTTTCCGTCCGAGGCCACCGAAATCTTCCACGAAGGCATCCGCGTGCCGCCGGTCAAAATCCGCAAGCGCGGCGAAGACGTCGTGGAGGTCTGGAAGCTGTGGCTCGCGAACGTGCGCACGCCGCGCTACAACTACGGTGACATGCGGGCGATGATCTCGGGCGTGGAACTGGGCTCGGCCCGCCTCGCCGACATCGTGCGGAAGTACGGCCGTGAGGTCTTCAGGCAGACCTGCGAAGACCTGATGGACTATGCGGAGAAGCGCATGTGCGCCGAGATCGCCGCCATTCCGGACGGACGCTACAGCTTCGTCGACTACATGGACAACGACGGCGTATCGGATTCCGAAATCCGCATCGAAGCGCACTGCCACGTGATCGGTGATCGTCTGGTCGTTGACTACACCGGTTCGAGTCCGCAGGTTCGTGGCCCGATCAACGCCACGCTGGGGGTTGCCTGGTCGGCGGCGTACAACGCCGTGCTGCACCTGACGGACCCGAGCATCCCGAAGAATTCCGGCTGCTTCCGGCCGATCAAGATCATCGCGCCGCGCGGCACGGTGGTGAATGTCGACTATCCGGCCCCTGAAGTCGGTGGCAATACGGAAGCCCACCCGCGCATTGCCGGCGCGGTGATCGGTGCGCTGGCCCAGGCCGCGCCTAAACGCGCGATGGCCGGCGAAGGGGGCACGCATCTGAACTTCGTGTTCGGCGGTCACGATCCGAAGCACGACGAATACTTCGCCTGCTACGACATCGAAGTCGTGGGCTGGGGGGCGCGCGCCAATGCCGACGGCAATGACGCCACGGATTCTATCAACGGCAACTGCCGCGTGATGCCGGTCGAAGTGTTCGAAACGCGCTATCCGTGGCTGACCGAGGAGTACGCACTGCGCATGGACTCCGGCGGCGCCGGGCGTCAGCGCGGCGGCCTCGGCACGCAGAAGATCTACCGTTGCCTCGACGCCGAAATCACCGCCTCGCAGTTGACCGACCGCCACCAGCATCAGGCCTATGGTCTCGACGGTGGCCAGCCGGGCGCGTCCGGCATGACCTGGTATCAGGCGAGCAACAGCGAGATCTGGCAGACGATGGTCGAGGCTTTCGCCAAGCGCTCGACGAGCAAATGGTCCAACGTGACCTTTAAACCCGGCGACCGCGTGCAAATTCTGACGCCGGGTGGCGGTGGCTTCGGCGAACCTGCCGAGCGCGACCCATCGCAGTTGGCGGCGGATGTCAGCGACGGTTTCGTGTCGGCGGAAGCCGCGCGCCGCGACTACGCGCGATGAACAACGGAGGACAGCGATCATGAGATTCAGTGCCAACGGTTACTACATCGAACGCTATGTGAAGTGCGACTGTTGCGGCGTGCTGATCTACGACGACGGCATCCCCGTCACGCACCCGACCGCGGGACCGCTGCTGTTCTGCTCCGCCTGGTGCCGTGAGTGGCAGGCGCAAAAGCTCGCCGGCATCGAGTCACCGGTCGTCAACGAAACCTTCGCCTGATCTCGCACAGGACAGACCCCAGATGACCATCCACCAATTGCGTCTAAACAATCTCGACTACGCCGTGACCGAAGAAGGCAGCGGCGAGCCGCTGCTGATGTTGCACGGCTTCCCCGATTCCGCGCGCGTGTGGCGCCATCAGATCCCTGAACTCGTGACGGCCGGCTATCGCGTGATTGCGCCGGATCTGCGCGGCTTCGGCGCCAGTGCCAAGCCTGCCGAGGAAGCGGCCTACACGCTCGGCAGTGTGCTCGGCGATGTCACCGCCCTGCTCGACCACTTCAAGCTCGACCGCGTGAAGCTCATCAGCCACGACTGGGGTGCGGCGCTGGGCTGGGCACTTGCGGCCTTTATGCCGGAACGAGTCGAGCGCCATATCGCGTGCTCGGTTGGCCATCTGTCCGCGCTGTGGCATGCCGGCATCGCACAGCGCCGGCTCGCCTGGTACATGCTGTTGTTCATGAATCGGGGGGGCGCCGAAGACCTCCTCCAGCGCGACAACTGGCAATGGTTCCGCGACATCTTCCAGCACCACCCTGAAATGGACAGTTGGCTGTTAGACCTCGGGCGCACCGGTGCGCTGACCGCCGCGCTGAACTGGTATCGCGCGAATGTCGACCTTCAATCCTGGACCAGCGAAGGCTGGGTACTGCCGCGCGTACGCGTACCGACGCTCGGCGTCTGGAGTACGGGCGACAGCTACCTCACCGAAACTCAGATGGTGACTTCCGCAGGCTATATGGACGCGCCCTGGGAGTACTGCCGCCTCGAAGGCGGCAGTCACTGGTTCATGCTCGATCGGCCGGCAGCAGTCAGCCGGGTGTTCATCGATTATCTAGGCAGGGTCCTGCCTTAGGAGTTTGCATGGCCGGACGCTTACGCGGCAAGACCGCCCTTATCACCGGCGCCTCGCGAGGCATCGGCCGCGCGATCGCCGACGCCTACGCCGCCGAAGGCGCGAACCTCGTGCTGAACGCGCGCGACGCAACGATACTCGCGGCCGTGGCCCGCGAAATTGCGCAGACCCACGGTGTCGCGGTGCACACGGCGGCCTGCGATGTCACGGATCGCGAAGCCGTGTTCGCCGCCGTGGCCAAGCTGAAGGGACTGGCGATCGACGTGCTCGTCAACAATGCGGGCGTGCACAAGGCGCGGCGCTTTCTTGACTACACCTTCGAGGAATTCCGCGAAGTGCTGGAGACGAACGTCTACGGCGTGCTGCATATCACGCAGGCCGTGTTGCCCGGCATGATCGAACGCAAAGCCGGCCGCGTCGTGAACCTCGCCTCCACCGCCGGCAAGTGGGGCTCACGCAACCAGAGCGCCTACAACGCGTCCAAGCACGCCGTCGTCGGCCTGACGCGCTGTCTGGGCCTCGAGATGGCGGCACACAACATTCTGGTCAACGCGATCTGCCCGTGGGTGGTCGACACCGACATGGCGGTGGGCTTCATCGGTGAACACGCCGCGGTGAACGGCGTGAGCCCCGAGCAGATGCTTGAAGCGTTCAAGGGCACGGTGCCGATCAAACGCATGATTCAGCCGCAGGAAGTGGCTGCCGTGGCGGTGTTCCTCGCGTCCGAAGAGTCCAGTTACGTCAATGGCCAGACCTGGGCGGTTGACGGTGGGTATACGATGATTTGAGACGAACCGTAGGCCCGGGCGCGCCGCCCGGGCTTCCTGGTGCTGATCGCTGTTGGCTGCCCGCCTGGGCTGATAACCAGTCTGGACCTCGACTCCCCGCTACTCTCTGCCTGTGCCGTCGCGACGCTGCCGATCGCGCCGTGCACGCACGCGGTCGTCAATGGCTAATGCGGTGCCTGTCTGGGCTTGTCAGTGACCTCTTCGTTGAACGGGATATTGCCATCGGCCACATATCGCCGTTTGGCGCCCGGCCGATAGATCCAGGCGACGATGGCGATGAAGACCAGCGGGATGAGCAGATACAGACCGTAGTCGCGCAAGAATTCGAAAATCGTATTCATGTCATGGTCCTTGTTTCACGTGAGCGGCTGGCGGGTGTCGACAGGTGTCCGTGTGATGCCTGGCTGAGCCTTTCATGTCGATGCCCGGTCGCCCTTGTCCAGGTTTGAAGCCGCGCCGAAGTACATGCTGCCGCAGCATCTTGCGTGGCGTATTGTCAGGCCGACATCCTGCGCGGATGCGCCATCGCCCACCGTGCGCTACGTAACCAAGTGGCAAACCGCCACGCGTGTGCGCCAGCAGGACGACACGGCGC
>Ga0163144_10002888_pt1 | contig 39271 bp, 30 predicted proteins | sample OliLak19BULKMAT1_FD_123175 | JGI IMG/M metagenome (GOLD analysis project Ga0163144, IMG submission 123175) | Freshwater microbial mat bacterial communities from Lake Vanda, McMurdo Dry Valleys, Antarctica - Oligotrophic Lake LV.19.BULKMAT1 | ecosystem: Environmental > Aquatic > Freshwater >...
AAGAAGCTGCGTAGCCGCGCTGCTGCACAAGGAGTGTCTGTTGAGGAGGCCCATCGGCGACTGCTGCGTTCAACCTTAGTCGGCAACCGACCGGGACCGCAGAGCAACTTTCTCGAATACCTCTGCAGCATTCCACGAGGGGAGGATGTCGAGTTTCCTCGTTCCCCGGAACTTCCTCGCACAATCGCGCTTTGACCCGTGGCTTACCTACTCGACACCTGCCTTATCTCCGAGCTTCGAAAGCCCTCGTGCAACCCTGGCGTTGCGGCGTGGATGACTCGCGTCGAACCCGACGAGGCCTATCTGAGTGTGATCACCCTTGGTGAAATCCGCCGAGGGATCGAACTACATCGTGCCAAAGACGCGAAAGCCGCCGGCGCACTCGAACGCTGGCTTCTCGGGTTGGAGTCTCATTACGCAGAGCGAGTTCTCCCCATCACCCCGGCGGTCGCCGACCGGTGGGGGCGGTTGTCGCCGGCGCAGCCGCTCACCGTTTCTGACGGACTGATCGCGGCTACCGCGATTGAGCACAAGCTAACCGTCGTGACCCGCAACATCGCTGACTTTCAGCGATCGGGCGTCAACACACTCAACCCGTTTGTTTGAACCTGAGCCGCGGACCGCGTAAGTACGACCGCACAGAAGCCGAACAGGGCGCGAATGTGCGCAAGGGTATCGGGACTGAAGTCACGCTGCGGCAAAATTTTGGACGTGGAACGGAACTTTCGCAACCGCCGCGTTTTTCAGTCAAGAGATCGATCCAGAGGGTCAGTCCTTACGTCTGAACCAAATTCAGAGATCCGAGCGAGCCCCTCGCTGTCGGCGTGAAGGATTGATCCTCCAAGCTGGGCGAGGCAGTCCGCCGCGATAAAACCGCGTGTTACCGCGTAATCAACCGGGGCAACCATCGTGAGAAGGCGTCACCTGGTCAACCGGCACGACCGGATCGTTCGACAGGACGACGTGGGATTATGGAACGACCACGGGATTCTAACCCCTCCCGAACCGCCCCCCCGGAGAATCCAGTTTCCTATCAGCCGAGGCCCCATCGTCGGATTTCGGCCGGCAGAGGAAATAAACTGTCCTTTCGTTGTCCGGCAACGGTTAACAAATGTAGTTTCTTGAGAGGAACAACGTTCGAAAAAGATAAGGTGACAGCCCACGTGTGCCGTATGCTCAAAGGCTCAAGACCTTTTCAAGCTAAGGTGGGCACCACTAGACGGCTTATTGCTTTCCGATTTACGGCCTAGCAGCCACCGTCGATTTCGCGGCTCCCGAGTTAATTCAAAGGCAAAGAGCAGTTATTGAAAGCACCTCGAACACTGCAGGCTGTCACCGACCAAGGTAGAACGGTACGGGTGCGCGTCAAATGAGAAGGCGAGTCTAAGTGGACGATTTATTTCTGAGCAATCCACGCAGACTCCACCCCAACGCAGCCACGTTTGCAAACGCCGCGCAACTGAGACCGCCCGTGAAAGCCGCGAGTGCCAGAATCGCCGCGGTCAGGATCATCACGATCGTGTCCGCAGCGCTTCGCGCGCCCACGCGGTGCTGAACAATCATCAGCCCAGCCCAAAAGAGACCGGCGCTGATCAGGGAGCCGAGCTGCAATCGCGCCGCCAACTGCATCTTCCCTTCGGATACGAAGTGTGAAAGGCTCGCGAGCAACACCTGATTGAATCCAACCAGACCGAGGACCAACGCGACCGCCAGGGTGCCGTTCGCCGGAAAGTCGCCGTTCTCGTCGCGCGGCACCCGGGTCGCGAGAGCGCAGCCCGCGCAACAGAAGCGGTCGGCCGACGAATCCAAAGCAATCCCGCAACCGCAGCGCCGGCACACCCGGCTGGTTCGCCGCACCTCACCGTCCGGAACCTGCGCCATCGTGCTCATGCCTGCGCAGGGACTCAGTTCTCAAGGATCGACGAATCGAGATGCTGGATGATCAATTCCTGGATCGTCGCCAGAAAAAGGTAACACATGAACGCCTTGCGACTCGGTTCCTCCAACGCCTCGAGCTCGATATCGCCGCTCTCGAGAACTTCCTCGTTGAGATCGTGCAGGAAGGACTCGCGCAGCCTCAACCGCACCGCCGCGCATGCCCGGACGATCGGTTCGGCATTGGAACCGTCGAACGCCACGACTCCGCTGGAAAAGAACTCGGTGTCAAAGAGCGCCAGCAGCTGCTTGACCTCATCGTTTTGTGAAAGAATCAGCTCATCGCGCCAGGTGTCACGCAGCTCCGGCTCGATGTCCGTCAGCGTATTGGGGGCGGCCAGTTCGGATGAAAGCGAGTCCGCCGTCGCCTTGATGACGTCGAGCAAGGGGGCCACCACGGGAAGGCTCAATTTGACTTCAATGCGCTTCATCAGGTTCGATCACCGCGTTCAGATGCCAGTGCTGCAGAGTGAAGGTATAGTGCTCCGCCTGCTCCCGTTCTCCACTCCAGACAATCGAACGGCCTTGCTCGTGAACCTCCAGCATGTGCTTGCGCGCCGCTGCATCGTTGAAGGCGAAGACCTTCTTGAAGACCAGGACGACGTACGACATCAGGTTTACCGGATCGTTCAATACCACCACGTTCCAGCGTCCGGAAAGCTCGGTCACGGTCGCTGTTTCCGTCTCTGGCGAGGGTTGTGTTTTGGTTCGGGTGCTCATTCTCGCTTGATCCACACTATCTGGATTCGTCGATTTATCGACCCGCGGAGGCGGCAAGTTGAGCAATGACCTCCGTCAGGCGACTTTCCGCATCCGCCAACGGCACCTTGACCGCTTCTTTCACGGTCCGCGGCTTGAGTTCGATGACCCCTTCCTTGAGTCCCTTTCCGCCAATGGTGATTCGCAGGGGAATGCCAATCAGATCCGCATCCTTGAACTTCACTCCCGGGCGTTCGGTCCGGTCATCGATCAGCACATCGGCTCCCGCACGTTCCGCGGCCGCCGCGAGCGTGCGCGCCAACTGGGCCGCCTCTTCGACCAAAGGATCAAGGACGCAAATCAACACCTGAAACGGGGCGGTCGCCCAAGGCCAGATGATGCCATCGGCGTCATGACTCTGCTCGATCACCGCCTGAAGGGTCCGGCTGATGCCGATTCCGTAACAGCCCATGACCATCAGGTGCGACTGCTTCTGGTCATCCGTGTAGACCGCGCCGAATTTCTCCGAGTACTTCGTACCCAGTTTAAAAATATGACCCACTTCAATGCCGCGACGGCTCTTCAGGGGCTGGCCCGACTTCGGGCACGGCTCCCCCGCTCGCACCCGGCGAAAGTCGCCAAAGCGATCGATCGCGAGGTCGCGCGTGACATTGACGTGACGCAGATGAAACCCGTCCTTGTTCGCCCCCGTGGTCCCGTTGCCGACCAAGCGGATGGCCTGATCCGCGAAGATCCCGGCAAGCGCCGACGGATTGGCGATGGTTCCGCGAACCGTTCCGAGACTGCCGGGTTTTGCTCCCATCACGGGAAGAATTTCGTCCGGGGTCGCAGGACGAAAGACCCCGAAGCCCAGTTGACCCAGCTTCGCCTCCTCAAGTTCGTCGCAACCGCGAATCACCACGAGGAACGGTTTGCCATCGCCGATGTAAACCAACGTCTTGAACTGCTGGTTCGCCGGCACGGAATACGGCGCGGCTTCCAACGCTGCGATCGTCACCGCGCCCGGCGTGGCAAACTCCTCGACCGGCGCCCCCGCGGGCGCGTCGGCCAAATCCGCGGGAACCAGCGCGCTCGTCGCCTTCTCCCGGTTCGCCGCATAGCCACCCTCTTCGCAATAGATGATGTCGTCATCACCGATCTCCGCCGGAACCATGAACTCGTGCGAGAAGCTGCCGCCCATCACCCCCGTGTCGGCCTCCACCGCGATCGCGAGCGTGCCGATTCGTTTGAAGAAACGTTCATAGGCCGCCTTCATCGCAAAGTAACTCTTCACCGCGCCCTCATCGTGGGCGTCGAATGAATACGCATCCATCATCACGAACTCGCGCGCCCGCATCAGTCCGAACCGGGGACGAATCTCGTTCCGGAACTTGGTCGCGATCTGGTAGAAATTCTTGGGCAGATCGCGGTAGCTCGTGATCTCCGTCTTCACCAGCGGCGTAATGATTTCCTCGTGGGTTGGTCCGAGCACAAACTCGGGTTCACGCGATGGACGCTTGCCTTCTCCCGCGCCGTCCGCGCGAAACATGATCTCGCGAGCCGCGGCCCAACGCGGTCCCTGCTGCCAGTTTTCGACCGGATGCACGTGCGGCATCCACAACTCAATGCCCCCACCGGCATTGATTTCCTGCCGGCAGATCTCTGTGAGCTTTTGCATAACCCGCAGCCCGAGCGGCATGTAAGTGTAGAGCCCTCCGCTCAATTTACGAACTAAACCCGCCCTGATCAACAATTTATGTGAAGCAATCTCGGCGTCGGCCGGGCTTTCCTTGAGGGTCGGAATAAAAAACTGGGACCAAAGCGTCATGGGATCGCTCAACCAAACGCTCGGTCCGGAGGGGGGCAACCGTAATTGCATCCCGGACGACCGACGCGCTTACGGAAGGATTGCTCCTCGCCCGGGGATGGGTTGGCTCGGCAATCGATGTCCACCCCCCCCAGTCCCAAACCTTGGCCGATGAAGTGGATCGTGCTCGCGATCGCCCTCGTGGTTGTGCCTTACACGGCGATCACCTTGCATTACCGAAAACCCGGCAAGGCCTTCGAGCCCTACCGTGATCTGAAAAAACAGGCGAACGTGCATCGGTTGCTCTCGGCCGGTTTCCACCGGGCGACCCTGACCGCGGAGAGGCCGGCCGACCTCTTCCCCAGTCTCCCCTCCGGTTCCGCGAAGGCCGCGACGACCGTGATCACGGGTGGCCTTCCGGCAATTCTGGCCGAATCACTCATCGAGGTACCCAACCTTCCCGTGACCGTGGGCTCGGTCCAGGCACCGGCTTCGATCAATGCGCTGCTCCCCAGTGTGATCGAATTCACCGCCAGTCTGAGTGACAAGAAAGACACGCTGCACAGTGCCCACCTGTACTCGAAGGACTCGGAACTCTATCTCCTGGTCCACTTCGAGCACCTGGCAGGTGAACTGCAGTCACGTTCGCGGGATAACGTGGTCCGACTCACGATTCCCGGAGGAACGCTTCAACCAGGGAGTTACGCGATTACGTTGGTGGCTGCGAAACAATCGCAGTCCTGGCACCTCGAGGTCAAATGAAGGCACCGCCGCGCGGCTCAGTCATCCAGGAGATTCGGTGCCAGACCGACCGGCAGTGCCGCAGGTCGCGCCGGCGCACTGGTTAAGTTCACGTACACTCCTTGCTTGGATGCCGTCTCAAACGCCGCCATCGCTTCCAGTACATGCTGGGCAAGCTCTCCACTGGCTCGGTGCGCCCGTCCGCTCCGCAATGCGTGGGCCAGATCGGCCACGCCTGTGCCGCGGCCCCGGCTCTCGTCGTGTGTCAGCGAAACCTCATCGTAGGTCTTTCCGTCATTGGATCGAATTCGAACCGGCCCTTTGAACGTGTTCGGATCCGGCACTTCCATCGTGCTCTCCGTGCCGAAAATGAGCAGCCGGGGCAGCGGGTAAGGCCAGACATCAAAGCTGGTCGTCAGGCTGGCCGAGGCTCCACCGTGAAATTCGAGCGTCCCCATGGTGTGAGTCGGCACCTCCACCGTGATCTTCTGCCCGGCATGCGGCTGGCTGGTGATCGTCCGCTCCGCAAAGGTGGTTTGCGCCACACCGCTGATTCGTCGAATCGGACCGAGCAGCGTGACCAGCGCCGTCAGGTAGTAGGGCCCCATGTCGAACATCGGACCACCGCCAGCCTTGTAGTAAAACTCGGGTGCCGGGTGCCACGACTCATGCCCGTGGCAGAGCATGAAGCCCATCGCAGAGACCGGACGACCAATCGCGCCCGCATCGATCAGGCGCCGGGCCGTTTGCAGGCCGCCACCGAGAAAGGTGTCGGGCGCACAGCCTACGCGACGATTGAGGCTGCGCGACAACTCCAAAATCCGTTGCCCTTCGGCGACGTCCAAACCGAAGGGCTTTTCGCAATAGACGTGCTTTCCGGCGCGCATTGCCCGCTCGTTGATCGCACTGTGCGCCTGGGGAATGGTCAGGTTGATCACGATCTCCACATCCGCCCGCGCGAAGAGTTCGTCGACTGAACACCCCGTGACACCCTGCTCCCGGGCTTTGACGCGCGCACGCTCGACGTCCAGATCCGCGCAGGCCACCACTTCAAGAATTTCGTAGGCTTTGCAGCCGAGGAAATAGGCATCGCTGATCTTGCCGCAGCCGACGATCCCGACTTTCGTTTTGGGTCCAACGCTCATGCCTCGATGATTGGGCCAGAAGCGCGCACGGGGCTAGGAATATTCGTTGTACGTGTTTAAGGACCCGAGGGCAACGCATCGGAAGGTGGATTCCCCACCCGCGCCCCGAAAGCGAGGACGCATTCTCGTCAATCGCGGAAAACTCTGCGTGCATCAACGTTCGATCATGTCCGCGCCCCTTCAGTCCGAACGCCACGACCCTTACCTCGCCCTGCGCGTGAGAAATTATCGTGACTACATGGTGGGCAGTTTTCTGGCGCTGATCGGTCGCCAGGCGGTCAGCATCGCGGTGACTTGGGAAATCTATCAATGGACGGGTTCCGCCACGGCGCTGGGGTTGGTGGGATTGATCAATGTGATCCCGCTGCTGGCACTTTCCTTGCCCGCTGGCGCCCTCGCCGACCACGCGGACCGGCGAACCATCATCCGCAATGCCCAAGCAGTGCTGGTCGTCCTCTCGCTGGCCCTGGCCGCGCTCTCGGTGGGTCGGAGCCACTTGCCCGATCTGGCGGCGCTGCGTTGGGCCAACGCGGGACTGAAGCAGATCGCCCTGCTCTTTGAGCGACACACCGATCCGGCTACCTTGCGATTCGACGAACCCGCGCTGCCGCTGATGCTCCTCCTGCTCGCGGCCAGTGCCTGTGTGCGGATCCTCGGCTGGCCTGCACGCTCGACGATCATTCCGCTTCTGCTCCCGCAGTCGGCACTGAGCAACGCGATCACGTGGAACACCTCTGCGTTCGAAGTCGCGACCATGGCCGGACCCGCGGTCGGCGGCTTCATCATTGCCGGTCTGGGATTTCCGTCCGTCTACCTGATGGACGCGGTCCTCGGCGTGGCCTTCTGTCTGGTGCTTGGGCGGGTCAAATACTTCCAAGTCCCCCAACCGGCGGCCAAGGCCCGAACGTGGAAACATCTGCTGGCCGGCGCGGACTTCATCTGGCGAAAGAAAGTGATCCTCGGGGCGAGTTCGCTCGATCTGTTCGCCACCCTTCTCGGAGGCGCCGTGGCCCTGCTGCCGATTTACGCCGATCGCATCCTGCACGTCGGGCCAATCGGTCTTGGATGGCTCAGGGCGGCCCCGAGCATCGGTGCCTTTGCCATGGCCATGTGGATCGCCCACCGCGCGCCCATGGCCCACCCCGGTCGGGTTCTACTCTGGTCGGTCGCCGGCTTCGGTCTGGCCATCCTCGTTTTCGGCTTCTCGACGTGGTTCTGGCTCTCGTTCGTCGCCCTGATTTTTACGGGTGCCTTCGACAACGTCAGCGTCGTCGTACGCCAAACGCTCGTGCAACTGCTCACCCCCGACGCGCTCCGGGGCCGGGTCACGGGCGTGAACCAGATCTTCATCGGATCCTCCAACGAAATCGGCGCCCTGCGTGCAGGTTTGATGGGGGCTCTCCTCGGACCGGTCGCCGCTGTCGTCAGCGGCGGCTTGGGCACGCTCGTGGTGGTTGCCTTGATCGCCCGCAAGGTCCCTGCCCTCCGACGACTCGCGCCACTCCATACTCTCCGGCCGGAGGACTGAGAGGGACACGCGGGCGGCGATTCCCGCAATTTCAGGTCTTGCGGCGACAAAAATTATCCTGCAACGTCCCGAACTTCCTGGATTCGGCGCGGTAGCCAAGTGGTAAGGCCGAGCTCTGCAAAAGCTCTATGCGACGGTTCAATTCCGTCCCGCGCCTCCAGTGACGAAACCCGCTATCCATTAGGGGTAAGCGGATTTTTGCTTTTTCGGATAGCGCGAAAACGGTAACAAACCGTAACAAAATCCACCGAAGTTTACTCCAACTCGTGGAGGGGTCCATGCACTCGCACCGTCCCTGCAATTCGGCATCAAGAGCTGCCTCCACCCACAAAAGCTCCGCCGTCCCGGCCATCGTCCGCCCCACTCAACGGCCGGTATGGCCAGCTCCATCGCAGCCCGGTCGGGCTAAAATCCGTTTAAACGCGGCTGAAGCGCGCTAGGTCGAGTGCCTGCCTGACGCGGTGCTCCATCAAGGTCGTTTCCGCCTCCAGCCGGGCGCAGTCCCCGGGTGCCGGGTTCGACCGAAGCTTGGCCGTCCGGTCTTCGAAGGCGTGACGACATGAGCTATTGGCGCAGAAAGACGAAGCCGGTCGGTCCAACGGAAGCAGGCTTTCGATCGTTCAATGAAGCGTCCGTCAGAGACGATCCGCCGCCCGCCGACGTTGCTTCCGCCGATCAGGATGCAGCCTCCACGATGTCGCCTCGCAAACCATCCGTTTCGCCGCTGGGCAGTCCGGTCCTTTCGTAGGCGAGAATGCCCGGAGACGTCGATTGGAGAACCGCTGTGGCACCCGTTTTCAATTCGGCGATCCGCCAGTCGACGAGAGAGCCGGTGCCGTGAAGGCATAGCTGCCCGAACCAACGGCGAACACCGCGACGCCGGTCTGCGCGCTCAGGCGGCGCACGTGCGGGCTCCGGTCTGCGGCGACTTTGCCCTCCAGAACCTGACTCGCATCGGAGGTGGGAACGAAGACGGTGGCGGTGGCGTTGGGCGGCACTTCAACTTCGAGGTAAAATCGCCCCGCTTCACGCCGCCAAGCCACGCGGACCTTGCCGCGCGGTGACTCGTAGGTCGCTCGCGCCCAGTCAATGCCAGCGACGGGCTGCGGACGCACCAGAATGTTCTTGAAGCCCGGTGCCGTCGGATCAGGCGCGAGACCGGCGAGGTCGCCGTAGAACCACTCCATGATCTGCCCGAGCATGAAATGATTCTGGCTGCTGTAGGGACTCGCGTTCCACGCCTCGGTCAGACTCGTTGCTCCGCGGGCCAACTGGTAGCCATAGCCCGGTTTCTCCGACTGATGGTTCATCGCGAAGATGACGTCCGAGCGCCCGCCATCGGCAAACACGACATATTCCGGCGCGCTGTCGGGCACGAGGCCCTCCGGCGTCTGGGCGTCCGCCATGTCGCCGATTGTCTTTCCGTAGAGTCGCGTCAGGTCGAATTCGGTCAGATCGGCGCCGGACGCCGTGACCGGCGTGGCGAGCGCAAGTGCCGCGAGGATCGCCGCCCAAACCTGTCGGACGATGCGGGGAGTTTTCATGGTAAACGAGAAGGGTGATCCCTGGTTGAACGTCATTGGAGACCCCGCCGTCGCGGTCCCGCGTGTTCATTTGATCGCTGCTGCCGGAGCAACCGTCTATTTTGATGAACTCGGGCACTCCATTGGCAGTTGCCGCGGGGTCGAGCGGCCCTCTGGTTGCAAATCCAACGTGCGGGCAATGGTGGCGGATTCGCATGGGATGACTTGCTGCCAGAAACTCGCTGACACGTCTGTTGGCCAAGTCAGATGAAGGTCGGAATCGATCGACGGGTCAACCGTGATGATCCGGGGCTGGTCCAGCGGATGGCGTTTCTTTCCCGCTCGCGAGGCGTGGCCCGCCTTGGCATGATCCGGTTCATGCTCGACAGGCCTGTTCCCTCCTCCTCTTCCGACGCGGCGGGGTCGCCCCATCGCCGCCGACCGCGTTACCCCGGCAAGAACCCGCGCCGTTTCGAGGACAAGTACAAGGAACACGATCCGGCGCGCCATGCGGCCACCATCGCGAAGGTGCTCGCCTCCGGAAAGACGCCGGCCGGCACGCATCGGCCCATCATGGTTGCGGAGATTTTGGCGGCGCTCGCGCCAGGGCCGGGTGAGAATGCGGCGGATTGCACGCTGGGCTATGGCGGGCACGCCCGGGAGATTCTTCCGCGGCTGCAGCCCGGCGGCCGCTTGCTCGGCCTTGACGCCGACCCGATCGAGCTCCCGAAGACCGAGGCCCGTATGCGGGCACTCGGCTTTGGCCCGGAGGTTTTTGAAGCCCACCGCAGCAATTTTGCCGGCCTGCCACAGGTGCTCGCGTCCGTCGGCATGAGTGGCGTCGATCTGATTCTGGCCGACCTCGGTGTTTCCTCGATGCAGCTCGACGACCCGGCCCGCGGGTTTTCCGTGAAACACACCGGCCCCCTCGACATGCGGATGAATCCGCGACGCGGTCTGCCCGCGTCCGCCGTGCTCGAACGGACCAGCGTCGACGACCTCGCGCGACTGCTGGTGGACCATGCCGACGAACCCCACGCCGTCTCGCTGGCACCGCTGCTCGCCGGCCGTAGTTTCAGGACAACCACTGAGCTGGCCCAGGCAGTCCGTGCCGGGCTGCCGCGTCTGGCTGAGGACGTCGCCGACCTGACCGTGCGCCGCGTCTTTCAGGCGCTGCGGATCGCGGTCAACGATGAACTTTCCGCCCTCGACCGGTTTCTCTGCGCCCTGCCGGTGTGTCTGAAACCCGGAGGACGCGTGGCCGTGCTGACCTTTCATTCCGGCGAGGATCGCCGGGTGAAAAAAGCCTTCGCCGCCGGGCGGCTCGATGGCCTCTACGCCGCCATTTCCGACGAGGTCATCCGTCCGACGCCCGGGGAGCAGAGCGCAAATCCACGCTCCGCCCCGGCCAAGTTGCGCTGGGCCCGCAGAGCCGGGTAGTCAACCTCCCCGGGTGGATGCCAGCCTCATCACGGGCGGCTGATTTGCCTGTCAGTGCGTGGGAGCTTGCTCCCGCGATCGCGGCAGGAAAAAACGATCCGAACGAGTCAGACCCTGGGGTTTGGGGTTGATGGGGTGGATTGAGCTGCTGGGATGCTGCGCGTGGCGAGGCCGTTGCAATTGGAATCAGCGGCGGGTGCTTACCTCGTGTTGAACCGGGGTAACTACCGGGCAGGCCCTCACTCACCTTTGGTTACAGCAGGACGCGAAGGTTCAATTTCATCCCGCGCCTCCAGTGACGAAACGGTCAAGGCCCAGCAGAACTGCAGCCGGGCGATTTCCAAAAACGACAAAGGGGCGACCGGCTGGCCGCCCCTTCCATCAAGCCGTTCTTCGCGAGAATGGGCCCAACCCGCCACTCACTGGGTCGCGCTGCGGACTACGGTCACCGGCGCGACGCAAAACTCAGGAACGAACGCCGCACTCGATGGCGACACCGAAGCAACTGAGGTGGAAGACGGTCTGTCGGACATCGCCAGGGTCAGATCGTCCACCGCCACGATGTTGGCGCTGGATCCGTTCCTCAATTCGAAGGATTCCACCAAGGCGATGCCGGTGGTGGCGCCGACCCCGGAGATGACGATGGAGTAACCACCCGGCGGAAGGATCACATCCAACACGGACTCCTTCGCATCGAGCGAAGGAGTCGTCGGGGACGCGACCAGGGTGTGGTTGTCGTTGGTCGCCATCACCGCACCCGCTCCATTGAACAGCGAAATGGCCGGGTCGGCCAAGGCTCCCTGCACTCCGTAGGCGGCCAGGGAAGGCCCACGCCCAACAATGCGCACGGCAACCGGCTCGTTGCCTGTCACCCCCAAACCTGCGATCAAAACCTGGTTCCCCGTGCCGGCAAATCCGCGCACCGAGGCATTGATCAGCCGGGACATCGGAACCGCCTCTTCCGAGGCGCGAACCTGTCCACGAATCTCTCCGCCGCCATAGACGTTGCTGTGGAAGTTCAGGTAAGCGCCGCCGGTCAGAAGGCGGATCGGATCCGCCGTCCCGTAGTCGAGGTTATTGAACGTCTGCGTGATGTAGGGCCGATTGACGGAATAGGCCGCGGCTCCACCCAGGTTGGTCACCACGGGGCCGTTGACCCCCGCCGGCGCCTCGTGGAAGTGAGACGCGGCGAGGGTGTTGGTGAAATTGAAGAGCGTAATCTGCAGGTTCATCCGATTCGTGCCGGGATTGTAGCTCATCACCGCCGCGCCAAACGCACCCGAGACGACGGGTGACGCAGCCACTTCCTGCGAAGGCGTGATGATCGCGGTCAGGCGCTTGGGCTGGGCGATCAACTGACCACGGATTTCGCCACCGGTGAACTGCGCGGAGTGAAAGTTCAGATACGCACCATTCCGGAGCAGCGTGAGCTTGCTGCCACCGTGCACCACACCGCGAAACGCACCGGTGACCGTGCTGCCGGAACGGGTGTAGACCGCTTCGCTGCCAAGATTCGTCACCACCGGACCGTTCACTCCCGCCGCGGCTTCGTGGATATGCGAAAGGGTGATCGTGTTGGTGACGTTGTTCAGCGTCACAAACAGATCGAAGGTGTTGGCCGTCATATCATACAGCAGGATGGCAGTTCCGGTTGCGGTCGACGTACTGGAGGAGTTTGGCTCCTGGGCCGCATCGATTGTGGATCGAAACTCGATGACTTGAGCCTGACTTGTACTGACCAAACCGGCCGATCCGCAAAGAAACAGCAGGAAAGCAATGAGACGCGCATTCATAGGCATGTGGGTGAGTTTGAACGACCCCGTGAGTGGATCCGTCGTCGATTAATCGGGTCGGTCGAACCTCGATGAGGATGTACCAGTCCGGGAGAATACCCAGAGGAAAGGAAAACTGTTCCGTAACAGGTCAGTTACTTTTCGACGTGGAGTCGGACTGTCGTGACCCGCGGGGCCCCGATCACCACCGAAACCGGCCTACGTGTCATCGACCGTCTCGCTCGAGGGTTCCTCATGCAGCCAGGCCTTGAAGTCCCGCAGGTGCTCCGGAGTCCCCAAGGCGAGAATCTCATCCCCCACCTCGAGTTTCTGTTCCCCCCGAGGCGTAAAAATGCGCGTGCCGTTACGGTGGATACCGGCGATCTGCACGTGATGGCTGTGGGCGGGCGCAAGTCGAAAGAGCGTCAACCCCACCGCACGACTCCATCTCGGCAACTTCATCAGTTCCATGCGAATGTCATCGAATTCCGCCAGGTCGATCGCGGTTCCACTCACGGTCTGGAGAAACCGCTTCGCGGCATCGACCTGCTCCGCCGTGCCGAGGAGCAGAACCTTGTCACGCGGATAGAGGATCGAGTCAGGAGCCGGCAGGGAAATCATGTGTCCCTGCCGCTCGATGCCCACCACTGTGCAACCAAAACGCGATCGCAACGCCAGCTCCCCGATCGGTTTCCCCTGGCAGTCCGCCAAATCCGGGAGCACACAGTCACCGACGCTGAAATTCCATTCACTATGCGCCCTCAACCAAGGTGTGCGATCGTCTGCCAGCGGGTTTTCCCGCGCGCCCAGCACCTCCTGAAGTTCCACTTCAAGTTCGCTGTGCCACCGGATCAGCTGCCGCCGCAGGAGCAACAGCGCGACCAAGGCGACACCACCGCTCCAAGCCAGGACCCAACGCGCGAAGCCTTCACTCGGCAGGAGATTCGACAGCCAGAGAAACATCGCACCTCCCGCAAGGATCTTGAAGGCGTGCTCGATCAGCGGAACCACGCGCGCCCGCCGGGTCATGCCGTGCGTCAGTACCTGGGCATAGAGCAGGGCCATGGCCGAAACATTTCTCCAAATCGCCACCAGCGGTGCCAGCGCCACCAGACAGAGGACAATCCAGAAAAGGACCTGCAACCCTCCGGGAAAAAAGAAATCCCGACCCAACCACTCCCGAAAGACGACCAGCAAACGCTCCGAGAGGAGCATCAGGCCCGTGACAAACAGCACACTGACCGACACCTGCAGCAATCGCTTCCGACTCAATTGCCAGAGCCGGTTTCGTTTCCGCCGAGCCTGCAGTCGATCCACCCAGGCCCGGTAGTACCCGCCCCAGTCGTCGAGCCACTTCGGCTGGCGTTCGGCTACCCACTGGATGAGCGGGCCCGATTTTCGCGTCAGAAGGGATGCGCCCAGGGTCGTGAGCAACGAGACGCCCACCACCATGGAATAGAAGTCCGCCGGCAAAACGGCGGCGCTCACGCCAACCTGCGCAATGATGAAGGAAAATTCGCCGACAGGGGTCACCGTGAGACCGGCCCGCAGTGCATCGCGCGGCGGCGTGCCGATCAGCGTCAGGGACGTGGTGGTTGAGACGACACGCACCACCAAGGTGAAGGCGGCGATTAAGAGGACCAACCAGAGGTGGTGATCGAGCAATGACAGGTCGATCTGCATGCCAACCGCGACAAAGAAAACCGCGGTGAAGATGTCGCGCAAGCCCTCAAAGGTCCGCTCAATCTGAAAGCGTTGCGGCGTTTCAGCCACGATCATGCCGAGGAAAAACGCTCCAAGGGCCAGCGAATAACCCGCGGCATAGGTCGTCACCGCCAAAACGAAGAGCAGACTGGCCGTACCGAGGGTCTGCAACTCCTCTCCGACCGAGACGCTCAAACGCCGAAGTAACCAAGGCACGATCAGCAGTCCCGCGACGCCCACAAGCACGACGAACGCACCGAATTGCCCCAACGTCGCGCCAATCGGCGTCCGCATTCCCTCGACGCCAAAAGCCACAAGTGAGCTTAACAGGGTCAGCATGACCACCGCGAGGATGTCTTCGATCACGGTTATCCCCATCGCCAGTTGCCCGGCCCGCTCATGGGTTTTTCCGGTTTCCAACAGTATCCGGACAACAATCGCCGACGAAGACACCACGATCACGGAGGCGAAAAACACGCCCTGCATGCCCTCAAATCCGAGCATCGCACCGAACAGGCGCGAGAGGTAGAAGGTCATCGCAGAAGCCGCGCAGACGCTGAGAAAGATCCCAAATCCCAGACGGCGGAGCTTGCGTAAACTCAGTCGGAGACCGATCGCGAACATCAGGAAGATCAGGCCCAGTTGAGCCAGCGTCTGCACCTGAGCCATATCTTGAACAATCGCTCCCCAGGGAGCGAGCGGTCCAATCAACACGCCCGCCACGATATACCCGACCACCACCGACAGGCGAAGTCGCTGGCAAACCCAGCCGATCAGCGCGGCCACGACCAGCATGACCGCAAAATTCTGAATGAAATCGATCCCGTTCATGACTGCGGCACGCGAGCGAGAGCTTCGATCATTCCTCGACGTGGGTCCGGTGCCGGAAGGGTTTGGCCTCGTCCGGATTGCGCCGCCAACCCGGCTTGCCAGCCAATGCGCTGGGCTTCCTTTGCGCCGGTCGCGCGGCCCCTTGCTCCGCTTTGAGCTTGCGGTAGCTCTCCAATCGAGAACGAGGGAGAGCTCCGGTCGCCAGCGCCGCTTGCACCGCACAACCGGGTTCCGATTCGTGGGAGCAACGGCCAAAACGGCACTGGGTCGCCAACGCCGAAATGTCGGAAAATGCCTCTTGCAGGCCATCCTCCGCCGCCCAGAGCTGCAACTCACGCATTCCCGGGGTATCGATCAGGAGCGCGCCGGAGGGACACAGGAGCAACTCCCGACGGGTCGTCGTGTGACGTCCCTTGCTGTCCTTCTCCCGCACCTCCGCGGTCGGCATGGCCTCCTCACGCAACAAGGCGTTGATCAGGCTTGATTTACCCACCCCCGAGGAACCGATGAAGGCCAGCGTCCGACCCGGTCGCGCATAGGTCGCTGTCAGCGCCTTCAGTCCCTTCCGCGTACGCACGCTGGTAACCACCACCGGCACACCCGGAACCAAGGCCTGAACGTGACGGCTGATCGCATCCGCCTCATCGCAGGTGTCCGACTTATTCAGCAAGATCACCGCCTCGGCGCCGCTCTCTTTGGCTGCCACCAGAAAGCGTTGGATCCGCTTCGGATTGAAATTCCGATCAAGTCCGCCCACAAGAAAGACCGTGTCGACATTGGCGGCGACGATCTGCTCGATGTCCTCGGTACCGGACGCCCGCCGGGAAAACTTCGTCTTTCGCGGGAGAACCGCATGCAGGTCAACCCGTTGCTCCGTCCCGCGACGCCTCACGGCCACCCAGTCGCCCACCGCGGGAAATTGGTCTGGCGTTCGCGCGAGGTGAAAGAAGCCGCCGCCGCACTCCGCGAGCACCTCGCCTGCCGCAGTCTGCACCGCGTAAAAATTACGGCGCAGTTCGCACACGACCCGAGCCGGTTCAAGCCCAGCAGTTGCATGGACTGAAAAGGCCTGCGCGAAGTCGTCGGTCCATCCGAAGTCGGCCAAGGTCATTGGCAAAAAACTGAGCGATCTCAGGTCCCGTTGCCAGTCCGGACATCCCCTTTCCCGGATCTCGCAAAGAGCGACGATCGCGGATCCACCTCGGGCGGTGGTAGTTCCGCCTATTTAAGTTTCTCCGAAGTGTGCCGATAATCCGCCTGACCTACAGCGCCAGACAACCGCCTACCACCGATGAAACGACTCCTCTGCCTGTTTCTCCTGATCAGCAGCATTTGCAGCGCCCAGAGTGATCTGGTGGGAATTCTCTACAAGGGACGGGTCGAGTACTACTGGGTCCTCTACCGTTCCCCGAACGGCCAGTTGACCAAGGTTTCGAACTTCAACTCTTCGATCGGCTTCTTCATCGAAACCGCCTACCTCAACTCGATCATCGTCGAGCGACCGCTCCAGTTTCAGCAGCGCGTCATCCGGATCAGTCGCACGTAACCTGGATATTTCACCAGGAGGGTCTCGAAGCGGACTGGCGCACCAATTAACTCTTTAGTGCAAACAAGATAAGGAAAAAAGTCTGCCGATCCGCTTCAAACAGACTGTTTGTATTCGGAGTTCGGGTCTCAAGACTTGGCTTCGCCCGAAGTGGCCCAAACTCGGATCCAAGATGAAGGAACCCGCCGCGCCGGAGAAACGCTGACGTGGACGCACTCTTCATCTCGCCAGCATCCCGCTGATCGTCGGTTTTCTGCAAGGCGGAGGCCCGGTTTCGTCCCGTCGTGCGGCGGGTCTCTCCGGGTTGTTCGCTCTGGGTATCTTGATTTCGATAGCGTTGATCGGGGCCACAACCGCCGCGGCCGGGCGTATGCTGGGCGAACTGGACGTGTGGGGAAACTATGCGGTGGCGGCGGTGTTTTTCGTTTTCGGGCTGCACCTGCTTGGCGTAATGCCGCTACCCGAGAACTGGCGCCCGGCCCCCTACCAGCCCCGGCGCGGTCCGATGGGCGCATTGCTCTTCGGGCTGGCGTTTGGCGTGGCCCTCGGTCCCTGCACGTTCGGCTTCATGGCCCCGGTGCTGGGCGTGACCTTCGGGATGACGCGCAGCGCTCCTTCCCTTGCCTTCGGGTGCTGGCCCTGTTCGGACTGGGCCACTGCTTCGTGATCGGCCTGGCCGGGGTGTCCAGTTCCTAGGTTCAACGCTGGCTCAACTGGCAGGATCGGACTCCCGGCGCACAGTGGTTGCGCCGCGTCTGCGGCTTGCTCGTTTGTTTGGCTGGCGGTTACCTGCTGTTCAGCGCGACTTGATCGAACCGCTGACATCCGACGTCCAGGCAAAAATCAGCGGCTTTTCGGCGCCAAACACCGCGTCGTAAGAAGTTGGAAGAATGAACTTCGCTCCGTTGTCGGCGGGCAGGGCGGGACCCTCGGTGATTGACATCGCGATGGCAACCCGGAGGAAGGAGGCGGGACCCGTCGGTCCCGTCGCGGCCTCAGCGAGGCCACCTACAGCACGGAGGCGGAACCCGTCGGTCCCGTCGCGGCCTCAGCGAGGCCACCTACAGCACGGAGGCGGGACCCGTCGGTCCCGTCGCGGCCTCGGCGAGGCCACCTACAGCACGGAGGCGGGACCCGTCGGTCCCGTCGCGGCCTCAGCGAGGCCACCTACAAATGAGGCGGAATTTGTCTCTGCCGATCTACAACGGGGGCGGAATTTGTCTGCTCCGATCTCCTTGAGTTGAATCTCGATACCGGTGGCCGGCGGGCTGTTCGTCGAACAGTGACAGACGGGGGACTCTTGAGAGGTTTTCATGGATGCCGTTCAGTTGAATTCAGTCGCCGTCGGCTTTGATCGAGGAGGTCGCGAGTTTGTCGGCGTGCAGTGCCTCGCGGGGCAGTTTCAACGCCACCATGGCGGCGGCCGCGGCGAAAGCAAAGGCGCCCCAGAGGCAGCCGGACAGCCCGGCGACCTGGTAAAGCACGCCCGAAAGCAGGCAGCCGACCAGCCGTCCGCCGGCGTTGGCCATGTAGTAGAAGCCGACGTTGAGAGCGACTTTGTCACCGTCGGTGTAGTCGAGAATGAGGTAGGAATGGACGGCGGAGTTGAGTGCAAAGACCGCCCCAAATGCGGCAAGACCACCGACGATTACGGTGGCCGGGTGCAGCCCGGTCGCCAACCCGAGTGGGATCGCCGCTGCGACTGCCGCCAACACGAACGCGATGGCGGCAGCCGTGCCACCTGCCGGTGCCCGCCCGCGCAGAATCGCGGGTGCCGCGCCCTGGATGATGCCGTAACCGATCACCCAGAACGCCATGAACGCACCCACTTGGGAAAAACTCCAACCAAGCACTCCGCGCAGAAACACGGGCACCCCGACGACAAACCAGATGTCGCGCGCGCCAAAGAGGAAAAAGCGCGCGAGGCAGAGCACATTGATTTCTCGGCTTTTCGAAAACAGATCCCGCCAACCGGCCTTGCTCTTCGCCTTGCCCATCGCGCGAGGCAGGGAAAGCCACGAACCGATCCAGACAACGGCGAGCGCGCCTGCCATGGTCCACAGGGCCCCCGCAAAGCCGACCGTTGTGAGCAGGAAACTGCCGCCAAAAAAGCCGACGCCTTTCAACGCGTTCTTGGAGCCGGTCAGCACCGCGACCCATTTGAACAGGGCACCCTTCGCGTCGGGCGGGAGGAGCACCTTGATCGCGCTCTTGGAGCTCATCTTGGTGAGATCCTTCGCGATGCCGGAGAGCGCCTGGGAAATCATCACCCACGTGACCGACGCCACCTCTGACCAGTGGGGATTGAGCAGCGCGAGCATTCCGAGCGCCGAAACTTGCAACGCGAGCCCGGCGACAAGCGTGACACGCAATCCCATGTGCGATGCGATCCAGCCTCCGAGCAGATTCGTGACGATGCCGAAGAACTCGTAGAGCAGAAATAGGAACGCGAGCGTCAGCGGCGAGTAGCCGAGGTTGAAGAAGTGCAACAGCACCAGCATCCGCAGCGCTCCATCGGTGAGCGTGAAGCCCCAATAGGCACCGGTGACGAGGATGTAGTTGCGCAGGTTCACGCGGTCTGGATCAGAGCGATTGGCCGACCTTGCGCGTCAGCTCGGCCATACGATTGGAGTAACCCCATTCGTTGTCATACCACGCATAGATTTTCACCATGCGCTTGTTCACGATCATCGTGGAAAGCGCGTCGATGGTGGCGGAGGCGGGGTTGCCCTTGAAGTCGATGGAGACGAGTGGACGAGTTTCATAGGCGAGGATGCCCTTGAGCGGGCCGGTCTCACTCGCCGCCTTGAGCAACGCGTTGACCTCCTCGACTGTTGTGTCGCGTTTCACCTGGAAGACACAATCGGTGAGCGAACCGGTAAGCAGCGGCACGCGCACGGCGTGGCCGTTCAGCTTGCCCTGCAACTCGGGATAAATGAGGCCGATGGCCGTGGCACTGCCGGTCGTGGTCGGAATGAGCGAGAGTCCGGCCGCCCGCGCGCGGCGCAGATCCTTGTGCGGGGCATCGATGATCGTCTGGGTATTGGTCGCGTCGTGAACGGTGGTGATCGCACCGTGCTCGATGCCAATGCCCTCGTGGATGACCTTCACCACGGGCGCGAGACAGTTGGTGGTGCAGGATGCGTTCGTCAGCAGGCGGTGTTTTGCCGGGTCGTAAAGGTGGTCGTTCACACCCATGACGATGTTCAGCGCGTCGCCGCCTTTCACCGGTGCGGCCACGATCACCTTCTTCACCCCGCGTTCAAAATAGGGGGAGATCTGCTCGGGGGTGCGGAACTTGCCACTGCACTCAAGCACGATCTCCACCCCATGTGCGGCCCAGTCCACCTCGCCTGGCTTGAGGTGCTCAGTGAGGGTAATTCGGTTATCGCCGACGCGGATGGAGTCCTTCCCATCCGCGACGACCTCCTGTGACCAGCGGCCCTGCACGGAGTCGAAGGTCAGCAGGTGCGCGGCGCACTCGGCACCGCACTTCGGGTCGTTGATCAGTACCCAATCGAACTCCGGCCAGTTCCACGCAGCGCGGTAGGTGAGGCGGCCGATGCGGCCAAATCCGTTGATCGCGATACGGGCGGGTTTCATGGAGTCAGAGGGCGTTGATCAGACGGTCAAATCGGGCGGGTTGCCGAGAGTGATGGAAGGGGGCCTTCTCGCTCAGGAGGCATTCAGCTTGATCGGTTGGGGCCTTGCGCAGCAGGTGGGATCATCCCCGCCGAGGTTGCATCGCAGCGTTCGCAATTTTTCGGAATCGCGGCTGAAAATGCGGTCCTCCGCCGCACAGTCCTGCAGGCACGCGAGATTGGACTCCAGCGCCTTGGTCCGCCGCGCGACCAACCCGTAGATCCGCCAGTTGCCTTCCCGGCGAACGTTGACCATGCCGTGGGTCTTGAGGTAGCCCAGATGCTTGGAGACCTTCACCTGGGGCTCGCCCAGAATGTCCTGAAGGTGGCAGACGCACAGCGGCCCCTGACAAAGCAGGTGGAGAATCCGGAGCCGCGTCTTGTCGCAGAGGCATTCGTAGATGGTCACCAGCTCGTTCATGGTCGATGACGTATTCTGGCTACAGTATATACGGCAAGAAGAATATGATTATCCGGCAGGTCACCCCTCAGTTCGTAGCTTGATTGAAGAATCGACTCCATCGGGGCCCGAGCCGAGGAGGGCTTTGACTCCGGCGGGGTTCCGAGGCTTCTTGGGCGTGGATGACTCACGACGTTTCCGTTTCCCGATGGCCGTTGCAACCGGCGGTCCTCCGCCTAGTCTGCGCCTTGATCGCCATGCCGGCTGCCCACGCCCTTGCCCAGTTGTCGCCACTTGTCATCGCGCATCGCGGAGCCAGCGCCTATCTGCCCGAACACACGCCGGCCGCGAAGGCTCTGGCCCACGGTCAGGGGGCTGACTTTCTCGAACAGGATCTCGTCCTGTCGCGAGACGGGGTCCCAATCGTGCTGCATGATATTCACCTCGACACCGTGACCGACGTGGCCCGCCGCTTCCCCGATCGCAAGCGCGCAGACGGGCGCTACTACGCGCTCGATTTCACGGTGGCGGAGCTCAAGCAACTCCAGGTCAGCGAACGGTTCAATCCAGCGACCGGAGGCGCCGTTTTTCCCGGGCGGTTCCCGCTGGCTCGCGCCTCGTTTCAACTCTCCACCCTTGAGGAGGAGCTGCAACTGATCCAGGGGCTCAATCAAAGCACCGAACGCATCGCCGGAATCTACCCTGAGCTGAAGCAACCCTCTTGGCACCGGGCGCAAGGCTTCGATCTCAGTCGAAAGGTTCTGCCGATTCTCGAGCGTTATGGGTACGCCCGGCGGGAGGCACCCTGCTTCGTGCAGTGTTTTGAGCTCTCGGAAATTCGCCGTCTTCGCGGGGAACTGGGCTGGGCCGGACGACTGATCATGCTGATCGAGGCCAGTCCAACAGGCGATGATGGCACGGACTACGAAGCCCTCTGCCTCCCCTCCGGATTACGCACACTCGCCACCTTGGTCGACGGCATCGGCCCCCCCATCGGCAGGATCGTGACCTGGCCCGCCGGGGGTTCGATCCGCGTCTCCTCACTCGTCGCTGATGCCCACCAGGCCGGCTTGCTGGTGCATCCCTACACGCTGCGCATGGATCAATTGCCCGACGGTTGCGCCTCGGCGGACGATCTCCATCGGGCAATCTTCCGCGATGCGGGAGTCGATGGTGCGTTCACCGACTTTCCTGACATCACTGCCGCCTGGTTAAAACGCGCGCGCTGACCCCGAGGCACAGCCGAGCCCTCGACCTCGCAGCCACCTCACCGGGGTCAGGGATTCCCGCCGCCGCGTCGGAACGCCCAGTGTTCGTTCGGCACATGCGTCGCGTCCATCGCCGCAACCAACCGGGCCGCGATCTCCGGCTGAGCCATCGCCACGTCGGACTTCTCCGCGATGTCCGCGGTCAGATCGTAAACCTTCAGCGTCAGGTTGTCCCCGCCCGTGCGAATTCCCTTCCATCGTCCCTGCCAAATCACGGCTTGGGAAAAGGCTCTCTCATGGAACTCCCAATAGAGATATTCGTGAGTCTTTTGATCCGCCGGCCGGCCCGTCAGCACCGGGACCAAGCTGATGCTATCGGTCGCGGTCGGAGCTTGGGCAGCAGCCAACTCCGCCCAGGTTGCAAAGAGATCACCGAAGTAGGAGGCATGCCCGGAGACGGTCGCCGCCGGAATCGTACCCGGCCAGCGGGCGATCATCGGAACGCGAATTCCTCCTTCGGTCAGATCGCGTTTGATCCCCCGGAGTCCGCCGCCGGCGTTGAAGAAGGCCGGATCGTAGTCTGGACCGCCTTCGCGATGAGGACCGTTGTCGCTGGAGAAGATCACGAGTGTCTTCTCGTCGATTCCCAGTTCCCGCAGGCGGCCAAGCAACCGGCCGATTCCGGCGTCCATGCGAGTGATCATTGCCGCCTGCCCCTTGACCGCGTCCGGCCACTTCTCTTTCGCGTAGCGGCCGTAATCGGGCACCTCCTGCCCGTCACCGAGGGCGCGGGAGCGCTCGTTGTTCGCATGTGGCACGGTCAACGACAGAAACAGAAAGAAAGGTGACGCCCGGTTTTTTTCGAGAAACGCTTCGCTTTCGGCAAAAAAGAGATCGTTGGCATATTCGATCCGGTGCGTGGCATAACCGGCACCCGTTGAACCGATCGGCACGAGATCGTTTTTCAAGACAACGCGCTGATCGTTCCGCCAGAGGTGATCAGGGAAGTGGTTGTGCGCGTGGGTTTGATTGAGAAATCCGAAGAACTCGTCGAAGCCCTGGCGCCAGGGAGCCCCCGCGCTGTCGGCCTCTCCAAGTCCCCATTTGCCAACCAAGGATGTCCGGTACCCTGCCAGCCGGAGCACTTCCGCCAAGGTGACATCCTCGTCGCGCAGGGTCTGGGCCGCCGGCCCATTTGCCCCCGCATTGCCGCGCACCGTCGTATGGCCGGTGTGCTGGCCGGTCATCAACACGCTCCGCGAAGGAGCGCACACCGTGCTTCCAGCATAGAACTGGCTGAAGCGCATGCCTTCCGCCGCCATTCGGTCGAGGTGCGGCGTCGCGATCGTCCGCTGCCCGTAACTGCCGAGGTCTCCGTAACCGAGATCGTCGGCGAGGATGAAGATGACGTTGGGCATCCGCGTCTGCGCAGCACCGGCGGCGGCCGCCAGAAACAGAAAGAGGAGCGGAACGAGGCGGAATTTCAGCGGCTTGGATCTCATGCGAAAGGAAGGCGGGATCGTCAGCGGTCGAGAGTCGGCGATCGCGCTCAATCGGAGGCATGCCGGGTTCGCAGGCGGTCCGACGCGACTGCGATTACGATCACGAGTCCCTTGACGACCAGTTGCCAAAAATAGGATACATTCATCAGCGTCAGCCCGTTATTGAGCACCGCGATGATCAGGGCCCCGTAAAGCGTGCCCATGATCCCGCCCACGCCACCGGCAAAACTGGTGCCTCCGAGAATGACCGCGGCGATGGCGTCGAGCTCGTAACCCGTTCCCACCTGACCGTTCGCGCTGTAAAGCCGGCTCGCACTCATCACACCGCCAAGGGCGGAGAACAGACCGCTGAGCGCATAGACCACGACCAGCGTCCAGCCGACGTTCACTCCCGTGAGGCGGGCCGCCTCGGGATTCCCCCCGACGGCGTAAATGTGCAGCCCGAGCACCGTCTTGCGAAGGATGAATCCGGACAGCAGCACGACCGCGAGCGCGATCACCACCAGCCACGGGATCGGACCGAGGTAATCATTGCCAATCCAAGCGAAGCCGAGGTCGTTGTTGATCACGGTGCGTCCGTCCGCAAGCAGGTAGGCGGCACCCCGCAGCGCGGTGTAAGTGCCGAGCGTGACGATGAAAGGCGGCAATCCGCCGAAGGCCACAACCGCTCCGGTTCCCGCTCCGAGCGCGGCACCGACCAACAGGCTCACGGGAATGGCCGCGAATCCCCATGCGGGAGAAAGTGAAAGCAGGACCGCGATCACCGCGCTCACACCCAGCACCGAACCGGCAGCCAGGTCGATTCCCCGGGTCAGGATCACAAAGGTCATGCCCGCCGCGAGCACCAGGTTGATCGAAGCCTGCCGCGCCACGTTCACTGCATTGTCGGCCGTGAGGAACTTTGGGGTGAGCAATGCAAAGAGCACGATGACTGCGAGAAGCACCGGAAGAATGCCCACCGCGCGCAGCCACTGGCGGGCCGGATGCGTGGGAACGTTTCGCGTGGAGGGAAGGGAGGTCATGAAACGAACGTGGAATTGCCGGTGGCGAGCGACATGATGGCCTCCTGGGTCAAGGGACTGCGCGCGCGATCGAGCGTGCCGGCCAACGAACCTTCATGCAGGACCGCGATCCGATCGCAGAGTAAAAGGAGCTCCGGCAGTTCGCTGGAAATCAGCAGAATCGCCACCCCGCGTTCCGCCACTTCAACGATTTTGCGGTAGATCTCCTGTTTCGCACCAATATCGACGCCTCGCGTCGGCTCATCGAGGATCAAGAGCCGGGGATTCAACGCCAGCCAACGGGCGAAGAGCAGCTTCTGTTGATTCCCGCCGGAGAGAAGTCGCGTCGGCTGGTCGAGATCCGTCAGCCGGATCGAAAACTCCTCGACCGCCTGCAGCGCATGCTCGCGCAGCACCCGCGGACGAAGGATGCCGCGGCGCGAGGTCGGTCCCGCGAGGGTGAAGCTGATATTGTCTCCCGCACCCAGGTGGAGAAAAAGTCCCTGCGTTTTTCGATCCTCGGGCAGATAGGCGACACCGGCCCGAATCGCGTCACTCGGCGAGGAAAACCGGCATAAACGCCCCTCAATCTCAACCGTTCCTTCTCCCCGTAAATCCACCCCCGCGATCACCCGCGCAAACTCCGAACGTCCGGCTCCCATCAAACCGGCCAGGCCGACGATTTCACCCGCATGCACCTCAAGATCGACTCCACGCACCCGGCCGCGCGTGTCGGAAACCCCTCGGGCGCACAGGACCCGGGCTCCTCGCGGGCGGGTGGCGATTCGGTCGGGTTGGTCGATCAGCGCCCGGCCGACCATGAGCGAGACGATCCGCTTCCGATCAATCTCCGTGCGCTCGAGGGTACCCGCAACCTCCCCGTCCCGCAATACGGTGACCCGGTCCGCGAGTTGCTCGATTTCCGCCATCCGGTGGGTGATGTAGACGATGCCCGTCCCCTGGGAACGCAGCCGGTGGATCAGAGAGAAAAGGCGGGCCGATTCGCGTTCGGTCAGAGCCGCCGTCGGTTCATCCATCACCAGAATCCGGTTCTCGTGACGAAGCGCCCGGGCGATTTCAACCACTTGCTGCTCGGCGATCGAGAGTCGCTCGACGCGGGCCGATGGATCGATCCGATCGTCGAGGCTCGAAAGGAGAGAACGCGCACGCGTTGCCATCGCTTGACGGTCCAGCAAAAAACCGCGCCGGATCGGTTCCGCCCCGAGCAGCAGGTTCTCCGCCACCGTGAGATGCGGCACGAGAGAGATCTCCTGGTGGATCAACGCAATTCCGGCATGCAGCACATGTCCCGGATCCGTCGCCTGAAAGGGTTTTCCCAAGAAACGAACCTGCCCGGCGGACGGCCGATGAACGCCCCCGAGGATCTTCATCAGCGTGCTCTTCCCGGCACCGTTCTCGCCCATCAGCGCGTGGACTTCGCCGGCGCGCACGGAGAAATCCACGTTCCGCAGAACGGTGACGCCGGCAAACCGCTTGGTCATGCCCAGCATCTCCAAGATTGGAGATTCAGGCGAAGGTTCCATGAGTGCAGGCACCGGCACGTGATCGACGTGCTACTTGGACGTCCAGCCCCGATACGTCGGCAGGTTTTCCCGCGTGATCAATGTCACCGGAATCTTCACCGTCCGCTCTGCCGGAACCGCACCGGAACGGATCGCGAAGCCGAGTTCGACCGCACGGGCGGCCATCATGAAGGGATCCTGAGCCGCGGTTGCCGCCAACGCATTGCCGGACTCAGCCAAGGCCACTTCGGCGTCCGGCGCGCCATCCACGGCGGCGATGAAGATGCCCGCCCGACGAGCCTGCCTGATCGCCAAACCCGCACCCAGCGCAGTCGGATCATTCACGGCAAACACCGCATCGATCTTCGGGTTGGCCACGAGCAGATCGGTCATCACCGACATCCCGCCATCGCGGTGACCAAAACCATTCTGATCGCGCGATAGAACCGTGATGCCGGGTGCCGCCGCGAACGCGGCCTCGACGCCGGAAATCCGGTCGATCACCGCCGAGACCGGAGGACCATTGATGATCACGACGGAACCTTTTCCCTTGAGCCGATTCACGATGTAGTCGCCCGCCAGCCGGCCCGCCTGAACATTGTCGGACATCACCGTGCCATCCACGCCACCCTCCGCACTGACGTCGATGGCCACCACCGTGATGCCGGCCGCACGAGCCTTGCGCACCGCGGGGGCGATACCCTGAGAGTCCGCCGCATTCAGCAGAATCAAGTCGGTCTTGGCGGCGATGAAATCATCGATCTGATTGGTTTGTCGATTCAGGTCATACGCGCTGGAGACCGCGGTGAAGGTCACGCTCGCGCCGCCCATTTCCTTGACCTTGGCCTCGGCACCCTTGGCGATCTGGACAAAGAAGGGATTGCTCAAATCGCCGACGGTCAAACCAACGGACCGCACCGGCCCACCCGCGCCGGCCTCCGGCGCGGCCTTCGGGGCTTCGGGACGACCGCAGCCGGAAAAAAACGCCGCGAAACCGAGCGCGGAAAGGATCAGCGCGGCGTGGAGACGCAACCGAGGAACGAGGCAGGGCCGAAGAGAGGGTAAACGCATGGCGTGAGGGGTTGTCGAAGTGGACCAGACCAATCGGCCGCCGTCGAGCCCTCGTCTTGGGCAAGGGGAAGGGTCGGAGGGTGCCAGGCAGCTCGAAGCCTCGGAATCAAGGTGCCAGATTCGAAAGCCGAGATTGCGGCTGCGCGCGCGCCGTACTAAGGATCCGGTCAGCGATGAAATCGGTCAACAAGCCTGTGGTCACCATTTACGAGATCGCCAAGCATGTCGGAGTGTCGCCCGCCACGGTCTCGTCGGTCCTCGCAAACCGGCATGTGGAGCGACGCATCGCCACCGAAACTGTCCGGCGGATCCGGGAAGCGACCCACCTTCTCGGTTATGTGCCCAACATGGCCGGCCGCCGACTCCGGGCCCATCGTTCAGCGACCCGACAGTTCGACTTGGCCATTCTGACTTCCTTCGAGGCCCCCCTGCCCCTCGTTGGCCAAGCCTTGCAGGCCCTTCAGCGCGCGGTGGATGTGCAGACCACGACGGACACCCGCTACGCCGTCGCCATCGAAATGTTTCGCGCCGGCCGGATCAGGGATAAACCGGGCCTGCTCGACTCCGATCGTTATCATGGCGTGATCATCACCAACACCCTGCCGGAGGACGACGCGTTTCTCACCGAAGCGAAACTCCCTTATCCGGTGGTGATTCTTGGTCGCCGCATTCCCGGGTACTGCTGCGTCCTCGAAGCGCCGACTTTCGTCGGCCGCCACTCCGCCGAGGTTCTCCTCGATGCAGGTTGCCGGCAACCGGCTGTGCTCCACGGACGACGTTTGACGCACACGACCTCTGATCGCCTGCAATCCTTTGTCCAAACCGTCCGGGAACGAACTGGGCGCGACCCCGCCGTGCTCGTGAGTGAAGGCCTGCAACCCCCGCAGGGCGCCACGGCGCTGGAGGATTTCTTTGTCCGGGGCGGAAAACTGGACGGACTCTTCACCGTCACCGACAGTCTCGCGCTGGGTGCGTACCGGATCATCAAACAAAGCGGCCGCACGATCCCGGCGAACGTGGCCGTGGTCGGAGTCGGTGACTACGAACTCGCCGAGTATTTTGATCCTCCGCTCACCACCGTCGCCGGCGCAAACGATGCCATGGTGGCGGAGGCCATACCGCTTCTATTTCGTCTGCTCCGAGGGGAGGCCGACACCCCCCACGAAGTGCTGGTGGTTCCGCCGGTGTTCCTGCGTGAGTCGACTCAACGCAAGGAGCCCACGACGACCCGGACGGAGAGAAGCAAGCCAGGCACGACGCGTCGATCGAGTTAAGCCCAAGAGCGTTGACTCCGCCCGATCAGGCACCCCTTCGACGTTCGGCCGTGCCCGTCGGTTCCGACGGAGCCACGCTCGAACAGGCCCTGCGCTTCCGGCAACTCCCCAAGCCGCGAGCGCATGGATCGAAAAAAATCACGATAGTGCTTGTCTGGCTAAATCCATTTAGCCAGTTGTGCTGAGTCTTCCCCGTTATCCCGGCTTAACTAGGTGGTCGTTCCCGCAGACGCGGAAGATCAACCGACTTGGTCCGGGTTCCAACCCACTCCTGAACCCTTGGTGTCCATGACTCGCATCACCCTCCTCCGCCGCACCCTCCTCACCACACTGGCCTTGCTCCCGGTTTCGTCATCGCTCTTCGCACAAAGCACGACACCGGGCTCTTCGGTCAACACCGAAGAGACCGTCAAACTGCAGCCCTTCTCCGTGACCGCGGAGAAGTCGTCAGGCTACAAGGTGTCGACGGCTTCAACCGCCACCCGCACCAATACGGCGATCATCGACATCCCTCAAACGGTCGACATCGTGACAAAGGAATTTTGGAACGATATCGGCGCGACCACGTTCGACCAGTCGTTCAAATACGTCGCAAACGTCTTCACCCGCAACCGTCATGCGGGCAGCGGCGATGGTATCAGCCTCCGCGGCTTTGAGATTTTCAGCGGTTCGACCTCCGTCGACGGGGTTCGCATGGGCAACAACAAGCGTGACCTGGTCGGCTACGAGCGTCTCGAGATCGTCAAAGGCCCGCCTTCGGCCGTCCAGGGACGCGCCGGTGGAACGGGGCTGCTCAATTACATCGTCAAGAAGCCCGAATTCGGGGGCAATGCGGCCTCGTTCAAGTACTCTTTCAGCTTTGACAAGTACGATGCGTACATGAATCGGGTGGAGTTCGACGCAAACTACTCCCCCAAAGGCAGCGGCAAGATCGCCTTTCGCGTGGCCGGTGCGCTGCAGGACGGCGACGACTACATCCAGTTTCAGAAAATTAAGAACCTCGCCGTTTATCCGTCGTTCAAGTGGCAGATCACGCCCAGGACGGACCTCGTGGTGACCGGTGAATTCCTGAAGCTCAACACACCCAATCGCGAGGAAGGTCACGGCTTCGCGATCTATCCCGAGAAGATGCGCCGCCTGATCCCGATCTTCAACAACTCGACCGACCCGATCACCGCTCTCGGACTGCCGGCCAACTTCAACATCTCGGGACCAGGCGCCAATCAGGACAAGAACGACATCGCCAACGGCACGCTCTTCCTCACCCACCAATTCAACGACTGGCTGTACTTCCGCCAAGTCGCCAACCACCGCTTCGTCAACAACGACGGATTCTGGTTCACCGGTGAGGACAATACCAAGACGGTCGTCAACTCCCAGCATCAGGGGTCGATCGGCTGGCGGCGGGGCACCACCGCCCAAGGCGATTTGATCGCCAAGTACGCGTTTCGCGACGTCATCAACGGCACGACCATGGTCGGATACTCGTACGACGACGGCTCCAATGAAGATTCGTTCTTCAATGGGCTGCCAGGCGGCACGTTCAACACGCTCAACATGGCAGCCATCAAGGCGGGTGGGTATAGCGCTTCCTACTACAACGGCCGCAGCCTCGCCGCTCCGGCGCGAGCCCGCTACACTGAGAACGATTCGTACGCCCGCGGTTACTTCATCCAGCAGGATCTCGGATTCCTTCAGGACCGCCTGCTGATCACCGGCGGCCTTCGCTCGGATCACGAGGTCACCGAGACCCGCAACAAGCTCACCGGCGCGCGCAACAGCGGTGCAAACACCACGCTGAATTCCTATCGTTATGGAGCAACTTTCAAGTTCCGGCCGAACCTCGCGCTCTACGTCGTCAACAGCGTTCAGAATGACGCTCCAGCAACCCTCGCCCGGTACAACGGCCTGCTCCCGGGCGACCCTCGCCTGACCGAATTCTTCACGGTCTCCCCGCTCACGGAACTCAAGGAAATTGGCATCAAGGGCGAGGCCTTTGACAACCGTCTCTCTTTCACGGCGACCTATTGGGAGATGACCAAGGAAGGCAGCACGGTGAACATTCTCAACAACGGCGTTTCTCAAGGACAGAACGTCACCTTCGGCACGGTCAGCGAGATCGCGGGCGCGGAATCCAAGGGATGGGAGCTCACTGCCTACGGCAGCATCACGGATCGCTTGAGTCTCATCGCCAACTACACGGACTTGAACACCAGCCAGGGCTTCACCGGGCAGCAGAATACCGCAGGATGGTCGGTCGCTTCCAACAACCCGGGCCGGATCCCGCTGCGCTTCGCTCCGGAGTGGAACGTCAATATCTTTGCGAAATACAGCCTCCTCAACGAGCAGGACCAAGGCTGGGAGCTCAAAGCCGGCGTGGCCGCAATCGGCTCCCTTTACACACAGCTCTCCGGTTTCGGACTCACCCGAATTCCGGACAGCCAGCAGACGTACGACGCGGGCGCAACCTATCGCTGGAAGCGATACGTGTTCGACCTGATGGTCACCAATCTCACCGATGAGGTGTTTCTGATCACGCGCGACCAAGCGCCTCGCACCATCCGCTTCAGCGCCAGCACCCAGTTCTAATCCGATGAGCCGAACCCGACACGCGGCACTGCCGATCCTCCTCTCGATCTTCGGACTGCTCGGAGTCGCGAAGGCCGATGACCAAATCTCCCAGCTGAAGTACAACAATCCCGGCTTGCTGGTGGACTTGGGCGTTGGTCTGTGGGCCTGGCCGCTGCCGATGGACTGGAACGACGATGGACTGATGGACTTGGTGGTCGCCTGCACGGACAAACCGTCGAATGGCGTCTACATCTTCCTCAACTCGGGCGAGGTCGATCCGGTGACGAGCCTGCCCGTCTTCACTCCCGGCCGGCGGATTGGACCCGCCGGTCGGTCACCTCAAGTGTCGTATATCAACGGCCAGCCGATGGTGACCACCTCTGGGAACTACCACCCCAACTTCAAGCAGACCGGACTCGCTGAATCGGTCCTGCTGGGCGATCCCGAAAAGATTCACCTCGGCGAAGGCAGAATCCGCGCGAACCAGTGGAAGTTCCTCGATCTCGACGGCAATGGCGTCCTCGACCTGGCCGTGGGCATCGGCTACTGGGGCGAATACGGCTGGGATGATGCTTGGGATGAAACGGGAAAGTGGAAGAACGGTCCCCTCCGCGGCTATGTTTACCACTTGAGAAACTCAGGAACCAACGAGACGCCGAAGTATGGCTCTCCGGAAAAACTCCAGACCACGGAGGGACAACCGGTCGACGTGTTCGGCATGCCTTCTCCCAGTTTCGGCGATTTTGACGGTGACGGCGACTCAGATCTCCTCTGCGGCGAGTTCCTCGACGGGTTTACCTACTTCGAGAACATCGGCACGCGCACGGCCCCTCGCTTTGCGCCCGGCCGCCGCCTGATGACGGGCGGGCGCCGTCTGACGATGGATCTCTGCATGATCGTCCCGGTCGCGGTCGACTTCAACGGCGACGGTCACCTCGATCTCGTGGTCGGGGATGAGGATGGTCGCGTGGCCCTGATCGAGGGCACCGGCGTAGTGGTCGATCGGATGCCTCAGTTCCTCCCTCCCCGCTATTTCCGGCAGCACGCCGACAGCGTGAAATTCGGCGCGTTGGCCGCGCCCGTCAGTGTCGACTGGGATGGTGATGGCATTGAAGACCTGATCGTCGGCAACACCGCCGGTTACATCGGCTTCATCAAGAATCTCGGCGGCACCCCTCCGCGTTGGGCCGCTCCGGTCTATCTCGCCGCCGGCACCTCCGTGCTGCGGGAACTCGCCGGGCCCAATGGTTCAATCCAGGGGCCGGCGGAAGCAAAGTGGGGCTACACCAATCCCAGCGTCGCCGACTGGGATGGTGACGGGCTGCTCGACATCGTGACCAACGGGATTTGGGGAAAGATTCTCTTCTATCGGAATGTCGGAACCCGCACCCAACCGCGCCTCGCTGAGGCTCAGCCGATCGAGGTCACCTGGCCCGGCCCGACTCCCAAACCGACGTGGGTCTGGTGGCAACCCAAGGGCAAGGAGCTCGTCACCCAATGGCGAACCACGCCAAAGTTGATCGACTGGAACAACGACGGCCTGCTCGACCTCGTGATGCTTGATGCCGAGGGCTACCTCTGTCTCTTCGAACGACGACGCGATCAGGGCGGTTCCCTGGTCCTTCTTCCACCGCAACGTGTCTTCTGGGGCGAGGGCGTGTCGGCCTACGATGGCAGTGGACGTCCCCGCAACGAGGTTTCCGGCCTGCTGAGGATGAACGACCGCAACGCCGGCGGCAGCGGCCGCCGCACCTTCACGTTCCATGACTGGACCGGCGACGGCGTGCTCGACCTGCTGGTCAACAGCGACACGAACGTGAATGTCCTTCAGGGCCTCGGTCGCGACGCCGAGGGGAGATGGCGTTTCAAAGACGCCGGTCCCGTCCATCGTCATCTTCTCGCCGCCCATTCCACCACGCCGACGATCGCCCGATGGAGCGACGGTGAGCCGCACCTCGTGATTGGTGCGGAGGATGGGTTCTTCTACCAACTTCCGATCAAACCGTGAACGCCACCCTCGCTTCGCCAGCCACGACCCCGGCCGCATCGTCCTCACTTTCATCCCACGCCGTCCCCCGAAAGGGAGTCCTGGCCGCGCTCTGGCTGCCGACCGACGCGGACGGGCTGATCCTCCGCGATGATCTCGCGAAGAATCTCACTTTTCTCAAGGCACACCAAATCAGCGGTGTGCTCGCCCTCGGGAGCACCGGCGAGTTTCCGCACTTTGACCTCGACCAGCGCAAACGCGCGCTGGCGATCGTCGCCGAGTTGGCCGACCCGCTGCCGGTGATCGCCAACGTGAGCGACATCCGGCCCAAGGCGATCGCTGAGCTGGGTCGGTTTGCCCGGGAGCTCGGCCTGCCGGCAATCGCCATCATGCCTCCGGGGTTCTTCCCTTCCCGTCAGGACGACCTGCTCGCGCACTTCCTCCACGCCGCGGAATCCTCCCAGCTGCCCACCTTCCTCTATAATTTCCCCGAGCTGACCGGCACGCGGATCAATCTGGAAACCGTCACCGCGTTCGCCGAGCGCGCAAAGATGGCGGGAATCAAGCAGAGCGGCGGAGAGTTCGCCTACCACAAGGATCTCATCGCCCTCGGGAAGCAGAAGGGTTTCTCAGTCTTCTCCGGTGCGGACACGCGGCTGCCGGAAGTGTTCGCGCTCGGCGCCGATGGCTGCATCGGTGGCCTGGTGAACATCGCCCCCGACCTTATGGTGCACCTGTATCGGGTTTGCCGTGAAGGCGCGCCGGGGGACATCAGCCCCGCCTTCGAGCGTTTGCGGGAAATCGGAACCATTGTCGATCGCCTCACCTTCCCGTTGAATGTGGCCGCCGGCATGGAGGCACGGGGTCAGCTCACCGGTGCTCCCAAATCGGTCGTCTCCCCTTCCTCCCAGAAGATCTATCGAGAAATCGTCCAGGACTTGCGCGCGCGCTTCCGCTCGTGGAATCTCGGCCCGGTCTGATCCCTGACCGTCCGGCCCTAACTCCTCCATGCAGAGCCACTTTACCCCGCTCGACCTGATTGTCCTCGTCGGCTACTTCGTTGCGACGCTGGCGATTGGACTGGCCTTCTGGAAACGCAGCCGCTCGGTCGCAGGCTTCACGGCCGCCGAAGGAAGTCTGCCCGGATGGCTCACCGGGCTTTCCATTCTCGGTACGTATGTGAGCAGCATCAGTTTTCTGGCCCTGCCAGGAAAGGCCTTTGCCACCAACTGGAATTCGTTCGTCTTCAGCCTTTCGGTCCCCTTGGCAGCGTGGCTCGGGGTGAAGTACTTTCTCCCCTTCTATCGCAGCCGGGGGAAGATCTCTGCTTACGAGCACCTCGAGGAGCGGTTCGGCCCATGGGCCCGCACGTACGCGAGTGCGTGTTACCTGCTCACCCAGACGGCTCGCATCGGCACCGTCACCTACCTGACGGCATTACCGATGAATGTGCTGCTCGGTTGGGACATCCGGATGATCATCATTGTCACCGGCGTCACCACAACCCTCTATACGTTCATCGGCGGGATCGTGGGCGTGATCTGGACCGATGCGATTCAGACGCTGCTGCTGATGGCGGGTGCCGTGCTGTGCGCGCTCCTGATGGTCTTTGGTTTACCCGGGGGTCCCTCTCAGATCTTCGACATCGCTGCTCAAAGCGATAAGTTCAGCCTTGGTAGCTTCAGTGCGAGTTGGTCGGAGTCCACCTTCTGGGTCGTCCTGGTTTACGGACTGGTGATCAACCTGCAGAATTTCGGTGTCGATCAGAACTACGTGCAACGTTACCACACCTCGAGTTCAGACTCCGAAGCGCGGAAGAGTGTCTGGATCGGCAGCCTCCTTTACGTGCCGCTCTCGGCGGTCTTCTTCTTCATCGGCACCGCCTTGTTTGCCTACTACACGGTTCATCCGGGTGCGCTGCCGGAGGTCTATCGAGCTCCAGCTCGCGCCGATTCGGTTTTTCCTTGGTTCATCGTCTCGGTGCTGCCCCCCGGCGTGACCGGCCTGTTGATCGCATCCATCTTCGCGGCCGCGATGAGCACGATCTCCAGCAGCTTGAATTCGTCGGCGACGATTTTTCTCAATGACTATTACCAGCGCTACCTCAATCGCTCCGCGACTGAGCCGCAAAAGATGAAGGCGCTCTACTTTTCGACGATCGTCTTCGGAGTGCTCGGCACCAGTTTGGCCCTGGCCATGATCAACGTTCGCAGCGCGCTGGATGCGTGGTGGATGCTCGGCCGGTGTCTTCAGCGGTGGCATGCTCGGGCTTTTCCTACTCGGATTTCTCTCACCCCGCGCCGGTCGCACGGCCGCACTGATCGCCGTGCCCGTGGGTGTCACGGTGATTCTTTGGATGAGTCTCTCTACCCGGTGGGACGGAGCCCTGCTCGCCTGGCGCAGTCCTTTCCACAGCTTTCTCACCGTTGTCTTCGGCACGGCTTCCCTGCTCGTGACCGGCTTGATCGCTACAAGCCTTTTGAAAGGCCCGCGCAAAACCGCGGCCTAAACACCGCATCGTAAGAATGGGGCATCCGTGATCTGGAGGGCGACGCGCCGTCGGCGCCGAGCCCGCGGGTTCACGCCATCGAAGACGAGATGTACCGACGATTCGGTTCGACTCACGTCCCCACGGCGTTGACGGCGCGCCGCCCTCCCCCCCAGATCAGGTGGAAATCCCCAGCAGCCCACGGGTCAACTGGAAGGCCTGCAACCCCTGCCGCGCACTCACCGGCTGATCCACCGCTCCCGCCACACCGACGACTTTCCCAAGAACCTGAGCCAAGTCGCCGTCTAGGGAAACTCCACCGAGAAAGCCATCGATGTCCTCGACCGCGATCGTCGCCCGTTCTGAGGCTTCGGCAAATTGCAGCACCGGCACCAGCGGGTGCCCCGACCGCGCATGGGTGCCGACCACCGTGGCAAACAGGTGCGCACCGCAGCCACCAAGACCCGCGAGGTTTTCCGACCAGTCGCTGGATTCCGTTTCGACCAAATGCAGGCCGGGTCTTTTCGGTCGTTGTCCATAGGCCAGCGTGGCGCGAAACTCAAAATCTCCCACCAAACGGCGACGCCACTCGGGCTGCGCGACCAGGGCATCCGCCACCGGCACCAAGACCGAGCCGCCTGCCGCGACGATCCCGTTCGCCAGTTCGGCCCACGTATCCACCGTCGACGGACTCAGGCTCGCCGCCGTCATCAGACCCACCGTGAGCGCCCCGAGGTCGACTTGTTTTGCGGGCACGACCGGCAATCCGGCCATTTTTTGCGCGAACCATGCCTCGACCCGGCCAAGCGCTTGGTCGATGCCTCCATCAAGCTGAACACTGGCCCAGCCAAAGCGGTCCGGAGAAATCCCGGCGGAAACGAAATGGTGTCTCACGATGTCGTTGGGCACTTTCTCGCACCCATGTTCCAGCAAGAGGGTCGCCGCGACATTTGGATGCGTCGCGTAACCCGCATAGGTCCGCAGAAGCAGTTGGTACATGCTCTCCCCACCAAAACCGCAGCCCTCCGTATGAACCAGCGCCGCAAACCGGGTGATTCCGTTCGACCGTCCCAGCCCGCTCGCATTCAGCCGTTCGGCCGCCATGCGCGCGACCTGCGTCGAGCAAAGGCTCGTCGGCAGGACCAGGCCAATCCGTTCGGTCGCGCAACTCCCATCTTCGTTGACGTGGGCAAACAACGGCGGGCTTGGCGGCTCACTGGCGGTCCGGCGAAGACTCCGGGCACCTTCCCGGCCGTAGAGTGGCTCCCCCTCCGGTTCAGAGCGCGCAAGGATCGCGGGCAGTTGCGAGGCATCGGTTTGACGCCAATTTCTCCACAGGGAGACCTGCGAATGTCCCGCGTGCTCGCCCTGAGTCCGGCGACCTGAAGCCGTGGCGAGCACGAGCTCGAACGTCTCGGCCGCCAACTCCTCCATCGCTTCACCGTCAAGATAGCGTCCCGCATTCACGTCCATCTCATGCACGAGCAATCGATGCCGGCGCGTGGTTGTCGTGATCTTCAGCGTTGGAACAAACGGAAAGTTGGTGATCGAGCCGTTGCCCGTGACGAACAGGAAGAGGTTGCAACCGGACGCCACCTGGCCGGCGATGCCCTCCAGATCGTTGCCGGGGCTGTCCATGAAATGAAACCCGGAGTGACGCATCGGCTCCCCGTAAGCGATCACGTGGTCAATCCGGGTGCGGGGATCCTTCTTGTGCGCGGCACCCAGCGACTTGAGCACGATGTTGTACAATCCGCGGAGTTTGTTTCCTGCCGACGGGTTGGATTCGGGGGTGATGCCATGCCAGGAAAGCCGCTCTTTGAAGGCGTCAATCGCCGCCAGCAAGGCCCGGGCGGTCGGCAGGTCGCGGACCTTTCTCAGAGCGTAACTCTCCGCACCCACGATCTCATCCGTTTCACAGAGACTGGCCGCGCCACCATGACGGATGACCTCATGGACCACCGCGCCGGCCAGCGGATTTCCGGAGATTCCGGAAAAGGCGTCCGAGCCCCCGCATTGCAGGGCAATCCGAAGCGCGGCGACCGGCTGTTCACTGCGCTCAAAGGCGTTCACGACCGGCAACCAGCCTCGCACGATCCGTTCCGCCTCCGCCATCGACCGGGTCAGCGGTCCGCGGAGCGTGAGGAATTCATGCAGCACCTCGGTCACTGGATAGCCCGCTTCCCGGAGGTAGGCCTGCACGTGTCGGTTGGTGATGGGCTCAACGCCAAAATCGAGCGCGAGCACCGCACCGACGTTGGGATGCACCATGAAGCCGGCAAGCGCGCGCAGAACCTCGCGAGAATTGTTCGGCGCGTCGGGACCTCCGCCCTCGGTGTGTGCGATCGCGACAATCCCGTCGATCCCCGGGAAAAGGCGCGCAAGCGGCTGCAGGCGGGCCGCAAGCTGGCGGGCCACCGCCGCCGTCCGGGACGTCGTCCCGAGAATCACGACGGTATTCCGCGTCCCGACCCCACGGGAACCCGGCCTCGCGTACCCGGAAAAGGTCCGCGGATCCGACGCCTGTTCCGTCGGCAAAGCAGGCTCGAACGCAGCCTCATCGAGTGCAAACGGCTCGATCGCATCCGCAAAATTCGCCCCTTCCGGCAAACAGAGCTCAATCGCTCGCACCTTCAGCGCCTCGAGCATCGACGGATTGCAGACATACTCGCCTGGCGCGATTGCGACCGTGGCACAGCCGAAGGGCAATCCCCACGAGTTCAGCGCCTCACCGACGTCGATCGAACGGACCGCAAACCGATGTCCCTCCAACACTGTATGACTCACCACCCACAGCTGTCCGTCCCGGACCAGCCGCGTGCCGGCTTCGATTCGTTGAATTGCAACCGCCACGTTGTCGTCGGGGCTCGCCAGACGGGCGTGAAGAGAAAAATCGGAGGACGGGATACTCACGCAGCGAGCAAGAGGATCCGAGCCCTCGGTGTCGAGGGGCGGATCGATCGCCCGACTTTCAGCGTCAGGATCCTTTGTTTTGGGAGTGCGAAGCGTGAGGAGCAGCGAGGCTCCGGCGGTGCAGCGGGGCGTCAACTTAAGGAGATCGGAGGAGACGAATTCCGCCTCCGTTGTGGGTGGCCTCGTTGAGGCCGCGACGGGACCACCCGGCCCCGCCTCCGTTGTGGGTGGCCTCGTTGAGGCCGCGACGGGACCACCCGGTCCCGCCTCCGTCCTCCGCGTTTTCATCGCGACGCCCATCCCCGCGGCCCTCCCGCGTCTGCGACCCCGCCTACAACGGAGCGAAGGTCATTCTGGCCAATTTCTAGGGATGCTGGGCTTCAAAAACAAAACCCCAATCCGTAGCCAACGCTCGACAGCCGGCAACGAAAGCGGTTTACCACCACCACCCCCATTACCCGATGAAAATGTCCTCGGCCTTTCGCGACCGCGTGCTCTCCGGCCAATTTGTTGGCGGCACGTTCATCAACCTTGGTTCCCCACTGACCGCGGAAATTGCGGGGCTGGCCGGCTTCGACTGGTTGTTGCTCGATCACGAGCACGGACCTGGCAGCGACTCCACCCTCCTCCACCAGCTTCAAGCCGTCGCGGCCACACCGGCGTTCGGCGTGGTCCGGATCGCCGCGAACGAAGCCCCGCGCTTCAAACGAACGCTCGATGCCGGCGCTCATGGGATCATGGTCCCATACGTCAGCTCCGCCGAGGAAGCCCGCTCCGCCGTGGCCGCGCTGCGTTACCCCCCCCGCGGCATTCGAGGCGTCTCGAAAATGAACCGCGCCGCGGCCTTCGGCGCCGATTTCGACGCCTACTTTGCCCATGCGCACGAGTGGTTGGTGACCATGCTCCAGATTGAGACGATCGAGGCCCTGGCACACGTCGACGAGATCGCCGCGGTCGATGGTGCGGACGTGCTCTTTGTCGGTCCGCTCGATCTTTCAACCAATCTGGGGATCTCGGGGGA
>Ga0163144_10002889_pt1 | contig 39269 bp, 37 predicted proteins | sample OliLak19BULKMAT1_FD_123175 | JGI IMG/M metagenome (GOLD analysis project Ga0163144, IMG submission 123175) | Freshwater microbial mat bacterial communities from Lake Vanda, McMurdo Dry Valleys, Antarctica - Oligotrophic Lake LV.19.BULKMAT1 | ecosystem: Environmental > Aquatic > Freshwater >...
ATAAATAGTGTTTTTCATTTTCAAAAATCATAGCTAACCCAAAGGGTTAACAAGAAACAAGATTTAACTTAGTCTCCATTGCTTTATCTTGTGATTCGGCAAAGACTTTTGAAAAACACTATATGAGTTCAGTAGAACATTCTTTAGATCCAATTGCAGAAACAGATGATAATCCTGGTTTGATGAAAGAAGATGTTGAAGAAAACAATAAAATAAACAACGATTCTCAAACTGTTTTTAGACGACTGATACACGTTGCATGGCTTTCGATCATATTAGGAATTTTGCTTGAAATTATCTTAGTTGTCGTCGCTGGCGTTTCACAATCATTGGGAAATTCCAAACCTGTTATCGTTGATCTTGTGCAAAAAGTTTCTTGGTCATTCTTTGTATGCATGGGCCTAGCTGTTGGTACTGCTGTTACGAAAACTCGTGTTGCAACAATGGGACTTATGGGACTTTTGGCTGCACCAATGGCTTTTTATATTGCACGTGCGCTACACAAGGCACTAGCTCAAGCACTCTCACTTACTAACAGTGCGGCATTATCTGGGCCGTCCCCTCTTTTACTCGCAACTTGCAAAGCTCTTGAGTATTGCTTTTTAGGTATGGCACTTGGCTGGCTAGCAACGAATCATAAAAATAAAACTTGGCATTATCTTGTTGTTGGGATTTTTACCGGCATTGTTTTCGGCGGATCGATTGTAACAATAATGGCCAATACGATGACCCAACCTTTGATTGGAGTCGCGCTTTACACTCGCTTAGCCAATGAAATTCTTTTTCCAGTTGGCTGCGCTTTAGTGATTTTTTCAGCTGATACATTGGCTAGACAAAAGTAGAATAAATTGACCAACGAAAGATGATCAAACAAACTCCTGAATTATTAGCGCTATGTGTTTTAAGCTTTGGGTGTAGCGGTCCTAGAGCTGAAATTGACCTTGATCAGAATATCCTGCCCCAGCATGAACATTCAAATAATAGCAATGAATTAAATCAGAAAATATCAGCTAATGAAATTGTATTATATAGCGGAGCAGGTGTTGCTAAGAGATCACTAACAGAAATTCCTGATGTGATCGAAGGACTACTTGGCAGCCGTGGCTACCATGTTCGGAAAGAAGATAGTTCATATTTTTTGACCGCTGATTGGGAGAAAAGAACAGCTCTAATTATCATGCCAGGTGGTGCCGATCTGCCATATGTCAAAGCCTTAACAGGTTTACAAAATAAAAGAATTATTGAATTTGTAGAAAATGGAGGCACCTATGTTGGGTTTTGTGCCGGTGCCTATTATGGATCGAAATATGTTGAGTTTGACAAGAGTGGTCCCTTAGAAGTGTTAGGCGAAAGAGAGCTCGGATTTTTTCCCGGAATTGCACGCGGTCCAGCTTATGGAGTTTATCATTATGAAAATGATGAAGGTGCACGAATAGCCAAGATACAAATGACAGGAAATGATCGGATATTTTACTCTTATTTTAATGGTGGCTGTTCTTTCGTTGATGCTGATCAATATTCCAATATAACGGTCTTAGGACGGTACTCTGATTTAGCAGGCAAACCAGCAGCTTTTATTGAGTGCCAAGTTGGTAAAGGTAAAGCTTATCTCTTGGGATTTCATCCTGAGTTCACTTTAGATTCTTTTCCAGTTGAGTCTTCGCAAGCTTCAGAGCTTGTAGAGAGGCAACATCGACATTGGGAAGATCGAAAAGCCATCTTAAATATAGTCTTTTCTGATTTGCCACAATTATAATGTAATTTCAAATACTTACACCACAAGGTCTCAGAGCACTTGTGGTGCGATCACAAAGTCTCAGAGCACTTGTGATCCGCAATTGTGATCGTAACCGCTTTTTAGACTAGTTGTTTATATTGAGATAATGTTTGTTTGAGTTACAGAGCAAATCCTTGTATAATCCCAACAAATTCTTACTGAGGTGATAAATGGAAGACGTTTGGAAACAATTTGAAGAGAATGGCATTACCCACAGTGCCGCCCATCACCTTTTGGCTGTACTGAGCTTAAAGAAGGAACGCGGCTATGCCCGAGTTACCGACGTAGCCAAACACCTAAACATCACCACCGGTAGTGCCTCAACAAATCTAAAGAGTCTTAAACAAAAAGGTTTCGTAGTTGAAGACACAAATAGATTCTTAGTTCTCTCAGATAAAGGTGAAATGCTCGCCCGAGCTGTAATTGCTCGTAAGGAGATCTTTAAAAAATTCTTAACTGACTATCTTCACGTTAAAGAAGATCAAGCAGAGATCGATGCCTGTAAAACAGAACATCTCTTAAGTCACGAGACTTGTGAAAGACTCTTGGCTTTTATCCAACTATTAGCTGGAGAATGTTCTGTTGATTGGAAAAAAATCGATCCTGCTTTAAAAAAGTCAGGCAGCTTGAAATTTGTTTGTCCTGCTCATAACGGATCTGTCAAAAAAGACTGTAACGTATGCCATGATCACTGTTTATTGGATGACTGCTAAAAGGAAATTTTATGAAAACAATAATGAAAGAAGCTCTGAAAAGTGCCATGAAAGCCCAAGATAAAGTAAAAATGGAAGCTTTGCGCGGAGCACTGAGTGCCATTCAGTACGAGGAGATGCAAGCCGGTGTTGAGAATCTCGATACCAACGAAAATATCGCAATAATTAAGCGTGAGATAAAAAAGAAACATGAAGAGATTGATTTTGCAAAACAAGCTAATCGTCTAGAAAAAATCGAATCAATCCAAACAGAAATTGCAACTCTTGAGTCATTTTTACCTCAACAAATGTCGGCTTCCGATCTCGAATCCCAAGTTAAGGGTTTCATTACAGCCAATCCAGGATCTAACATGGGTGCAGTCATGAAATTTTTGAAAGAAAAATTCGAAGGGCAATACGATGGCAAAATGGCTAGTGAAGTAGTTAAAAAAACTATGCCTTAGTTTTCTAGAAAGGTGCTCAAATATACATAGGCCTCTCTTCTCAAAGATGATTTAGATCATACTATACATAAAATCTCAATATTGCTTGATTTATAAAGATAGAATAGGCAGACAATCGTTCAATTTATTTGATTACAAAGCATATCTGTTTTACACTGCCACCTACATTTACATTACAATTTGAGTAGACGTTATTCTTGGCTGATGCAGCTCGAGAATTAATTTTCATAATTAATTCAAAGCCGCACCAGGCAGGCCGTTGAAGACCGTCATGGCTCTCGTTCTCTCCAGCTTCTTCAGCAGCTGCAACAACAAGAACAACAACAATGGCAGCAACAATCCCCCGATCATCGAGGGATTCATGGTGGAGTTGCTCTACCCGCAAGGCTTCAGCAATCTCGGGATGGAACTCGGGAAAACCCCCAAGATCCTTCCGCACTACCCTGTGAAGTTCGAGGGGACTCTGTACAAAAAGCCTGTGGCCGTCAATCACGGGATTCTCTCGCCTTCGGGAGTGCCGTTCAATTACCCGGCAGATCTCGATGGAGTGCTCGATTTTGCAGTGCCAGATGTTGGCAACGGAATCTGGCACTACGCAGGAAACATGTTCGGCGTACCCAGTTCTTCGATTCGTCTCAGCTTCAAGGGCTCATCATGGGACCGTACCGTGATATTCCCCAAGAGGACCTTGCTGCCAGGAGAGCAAATTCCATTCTCGATCGCCAACAGGGACACCCTTGTTCCAATCGTAAGTGGATTCGGCTCGAATCAAGACGCTCTCTTCATCTACCGTTGGAACGGTGAAGACAATGTCGAGCAAGTTGCAGGACCGATCTACATCCCCTCGGACAGTAGCTCGGTTGTGAATCCGATGATCTTCTCACCTGGTGAGTATTGGATCGTCGGAATCGACCATGGTAGCACCACCCACTTTACTCCAGTCAACTCCTTTCGAGTGGTGGATCCGCTTCGTGATCTCTCGCTGGAATTCAATGGGTACCATGTCGAGATTCCTCCTTCCAGCGCAAGCCAGGAGCAACTCGACCAATTGGCCCTGCGAATCTCCTTCCGAGGCTACACATCGCCGTCACCCACAGAAGCTTTTTCGAATTTGGTGTTGCAGCTCCGCTGCATCTCCAATCCGAATCTGCCCCCTGTGATTCGCAACCTCTCTTCGATCGACCAGATCGAACGCTTCAATCCAAACTCTCCCGGAAGCTGGGAGATCCGTTTGGATGGAGATATTTTGGGTTATCCCGAGACTTCCATCGCGACAATCTGGGCACAGTGACATCAAGGCACAGCGGCACTTGAGTGAGGAATTACAACCCTCATTCAATGCCGCTGCCAACCTCCACTCTTAAAGACCGGTTTTTTCAAAAGGATTTCTAAACGGCTTGCTTGGGTGGTAATTTTTCAAATTTACTCTTTAGAATTTTTCCATCTTATCTCTACATTTTTAAGCAATCTAGTCATTTCAATACCTGCTCCAAACTTTGTTACTGCGATTACTTTATCTGGCTTGTCAAAATCTAAATTTTTGGATCTATTAGTTATCACTTCTTTGTAGCCTTCAAAAAAATCTTTACTATCTACTTCACTATCCCATGCAGTATTCCAAACAACTTCAGTCGAACCAGTGATCGTCTCATAGACACCGACTCGATCTCCTCCCCAACCAGCAGATAATTTTGCAATCCTAGCTTTATCAGGCAAATACATTGAAAAAATCCCAGAGATAGAAAATTCTCCAAGAGTATCTTCATAAACAAGATCTGACTCAGTCAGAACCGATTTACTTATACTAACTTTGGTAAAATCACTTTTTTCAGCAAAATATTTTTCTGGATGTAAAATCTCTTCAGTCGATCTCGGTGGTTTCATAAAAGCTCGATCAACCCTAATATATTCTTTTTCATTCTCTAAAGTATTCTTTAAAAGCTCATGAACAAACCTAAGTCCACTAGTATAAGGAAATAATAATGTTAATTTTAAACTCTCTGGAACTTCTTTTAATCCGGCAAACATGGATGCGCCTAAAAGGTTTTGCATCATAATGGCCGTAACATCCTTATCCTTGGAGATTGGTTCCAGACCGGCAAGTTTCCTAGTATAATCAAGCATAACCGCAGTGGCATCCCCTTCAATCAAAGCGGATCTGGCTAATAGTTCATCACTTGAATATTTTTTAATATTTGTAAATTCGTTCAAATCATAATGTTGATCTTGGAGAGCATGAGTTAACTCATGAACAGCAACTGGAACTTGCATAATTGCTGGTATCCATGCAGCCATTACAAAGTGATCTTTTTCCGGATCATAATACCCTCCCAACTGATCTAAATATAATTTTAAAAGTCCCTTTTCATAATCAAAATTTTCGGCGATTAGTCCCAATGCTTTATAGACCTGGCTCTCAGCTTTCATCCTAGCTGGCGGAACTTTGCTACTTATAGCTTCCAAAAGGTAAGCTTGAACTTCTGCTTTATTATGTAAGAAGCAAGGTGTTTGCTTCTTAATTTTAAGACCCCTGATTTCACTTGCTTGTTTAATGGCATCATTGGAGATTATGCATAGGCTCTCATCAGCCCAAGCTGTAGCAGATAAAAAGATAATAAAGACGGTAAATAGTTTTGTGTAATTTTTCATAATTAAAGAAGTTACTATTGGTAGCTTATAGTAAGTCCAAAAAGAATCTTCGGAAAGAAAATTTTTTGGACTTACGTTCCCCCGGAGGGATAATAAATAGTTATCCCAATCAAAGGCAGTATAGTAAACCGAAGGTTTTCAATTGAAAAGTATTCGGAATTTACTTATTGGGATAACTATATGTCTGCAAATAGAGATGAATCGTGTTAAGAACTGAAAAAAGTAAAAAGAAAACAAAAAAAGTTGTTACGCTTTATCGCACCCATCCTATACAAGAACTCTCAGCTCTTTTGTTTTTTTTTCTTATTCTTTGTCTGTATCGAGCTCAGGCTCTTAAATCTTTCTCCAGCCACTATCTTGGCGGATACGAACATGATGCTGGTCTTTATATTTGGCTTGTAAAAGTAAACATTGAAAACTTCTCTCTTTGGTGGACATTGGTTGTCGATAACTTCGTCTCATTTATTATTGCTGGCGATGAAAAACCTTTAAATATAAATTTCTGGTTTAATAGTCGGGCCTTCTATCCATATGGTGCTACGTTAGCTTTCAGCGATAATTTTATTCTTCCATCTTTATTAATGGGGCTACTGACAAAGCTCGGATTTAGCTTTGTTCAAAGTTGGAATGCCATTATTTTGTTTGCCAATGTCCTAAATGGCTATCTGACACATCGCTTAAGCATGCGCCTTTCGGGAGGATATCTTGCTTCTCTCTTGGCAGGTGTGGCTTTCATGACCTGGTCCTGGTTTGGCGAGCACCTTGGTCATCCGCAATTACAATTTGCTTTTTTTATCCCATTAGCCCTGTTGGCCTTCTTTCGGTTTATTGAAAAACCTAAAACAAATTGGGCCTTTTCGGTCGGGCTTGTACTACTGATGGCTCATCTATCAACTGTTTATTATGCAGTCTTTATAACTTTAATACTTATAGTAGCTGGAATATTTTTCTCGATTTGCAATCCAGCTTTATTTAAACCCAAAAATATAGTGCGATTCATCCTTGGATTTGGAAGTGCTACGATACTTTTTATTCCATTTATTTTACCCTACTTACATGTAAAAAACGCTTTCGGAGCGAGATTTTTATATGAGCCATTTTTTTTCGCAGCTAATGGGCTGTCCTATCTTTCCTCTCCTGTCTATAACTGGCTCTATGGAGCAAGTACTGCAAACTTAACTCATACAGAAGGACACTTATTCCCAACTTTTCTTTTATTTCTTTCTCTATGTACGGTGATTTATAAAATCTCGAAAAATGCAAAAGCTCAGTTATCAGGTCTGTTATTAATTTTGTTTCTTTTACTATCAGGATTATTCTCAACACTAGTTTCTTCTAATTATAATTTTCCACATAGTTTTTTACTTAATCAAGTTGCTGGAGCAACTACCTGGCTAACTCTTTTGAGCAGCATCTCTTGGATTTCCCTAACAAAAAGCCAAGGCTCGCCTCTTACTAAATTCTTTATTTTGATTTTTGTACTCTTTTATCTTATTTCATTTGGACCACTTGGAAATGTGGTTATGCATGAACCAACTTGGGGAATTTATACAGCTTTATATTATATTTTCCCAGGATTTGATGCTGTAAGAGCCATAGCTAGATCCGGTATAATTGTTACTTTCTCACTTTCTATGATTCTAGGATTATTTTTTGCCAATTTAAAAAAACTTGACTATTTGCTCGCTAGCCTGAAAGTGAGTGCCCTAGTTATAATTTTAGTTGAGAATTTTAATGTTGTTTATCCTTTAGAAACGGCAAGCAACAAACCTGAGATTTTTAATTCTCTTAATACCACAGCTCAAGTTCAAGATTCTGCAATAGTAATTCCATTTGCCCCAGGAATTAGTAGTAAAGATTTTAAGATTAAAAATTGGACACTATTTACGAAACTAAATGTAAATTACATGAATTGGGCAGTAGACTCTAAGGCCAAACTGATCAATGGATATAGTGGTCAACAAACATGGATTATGAAAGAATTACCCAAAAAATTATATAATTTCCCAGATGAACGCTCGCTAACATCACTCAGTCTTGTAGCAAACTTAAAGTATATTTTAGTTTTACCAAAATACATCGCTGATTTTAATGATGAGGAATTTAATTTTGCAATTCAAAAACAGATCGAGAATATTGAAGTAGTAAACCAGGATTCAGAGGGTAATTATCTACTAAAATTAAAAAAGATAACTCAACTTAAGGCTAAAGAAGATCTAACTATAATCACAGAGCCTGATCGAGGTAGAAAATCAAACTTCCGCTTGCAGGTTAGAGCAGCCATGGCAGGACAAGAGCTTTCATCAACAATTCGAGTTGAAGAACCAGATAGTAATAAACTTTTATTTTCGCAAGATATTCAACATGATGGATTATGGCATGTTCTAGAGTTTAATCCCGATCCAACCGCAGAACAGGTCAAGCCGCGTCGATTTACACTAAGATTAGCCGATAATAACGATACAAATAGTAAAAATTTGACTGCTAAAGTCTTTGTACGTGAGCCTCAATTTCAAGTATATTAAATTCGTGCAAACAGAAAAAACGCCTCGCATAACCTGGATCCTCTTAATCTGCATTGTTTTGTTTGCTGCATGGATGCGCTTGCCATTTATCGGTAAAGACCTACCTTTTTTTTATAATGAAGATGAAGCCCATCATTTCAATCGCACAATAAACATGGTGAAAGAGGGAGATCTAAATCCTCATTATTTTCATAAACCATCACTTCATTTCTATCTACGTATTCCAGTTGTTGTTGCATCATTTTTTTGGAATGTTGCAGAGGGAAACATTAAATCAGTAAAAGAAATTAAAACTGCTGATCCATTTGGATTAAACGGATATGCCCTAACTGCCTCTCATCCTGGAATGGTCAAATGGAATAGAGCCTTCAGTGTTGTCCTTTCTCTTCTAACTATTATTTTAACGTATTTTATAGCTATCAATTTATTTGGCTCTAGCTACGTAGGCTTAAGCGCTGCGTTCTTATTGGCAATCTCTCCTCAATTTGTTTCTGAATCAGCAGTAGTGGGAGTGGATGTCGTTATGACATTTTTTATTGCGCTCTCGGTTTTTCTTGCCTTGCAGCTTGAAACAACCTTTTCTCTTGCTTTACTTTCTTGGGTGGGAATTACTGCTGGCCTCTCGGTTTCATCGAAATACAATGCTTGGCCTATCTTCTTGCTGCCATTTCTATCCTGTTTATTTTTTAAGCATCTAAAAATTAAAACGATTCTTATATCAATCACCACTCCAGTTTTGGGCTTTCTCCTGGGTAGTCCATTTATTATTACTAACCTGCCAATCTTTATGGACCAAGCTGGTTATGAGATTTGGCATTATAAGATTGCAGGCCATGAAGGACATACCGCCACTCCAGGCTGGGAGCAAGCAATGTTTTATTTTAATTTCTTTATAACTGACAGTGTAGGTTTTGCTGTTCTTCTTCTAGCTCTGATTGCAACAATATATGCAATCTTAAGGAGAGATAAAAAATTCCTTCTCTTTCTATCTTTTCCCATAATCTATTTTCTTTACATGATTGAGCAAAAGGTAAATTTTACCAGAAATATGCTACCGATGATTCCATTTATTGCAGTATTAGCTTTGGGATTTTTAAGTTTCTTGACTCAACGTATCAAGCACAATATCAAAAGAACTCTCCTTGTTTTTTTAACTCCGCTAGTATTATACCAACCTACTAAAGCTGGGTTAGACTTAAGAGAGGAACTCGGCGCAACTTCCATCGAATCTCGCAGCTTGGCAATTGACTGGATCAGTCAAAATCAAATTTCGCTATCAGATATGGCAATTGCAGGAAACTTAAACTTACCTACGCAGGTTTATGGACTTTCTGGAGTAACAAAAATTAACGAAATCAAAACTACAGCCTCAGAACTTTACTTAAATGGATTCGATAAGATCGTCGTAGGACCTTCCTTCATACCTTCAGATGAAGAATTAAAATTACTTCACTTAGAAAACTATATTGCTGGAGAAAAGAAATATAGCCGTCTATCTATAAATCCTGAAATAAGAATCTATAAATTTAGCGAAGATGTAATTCAAGTTCTTTCTCAAAAAGGCGAAACTATAAATCCCCAATGCTCACAAGAGGAAGGTCATTGTTGGATAAATTCTAGACTCTCCATGCTCGAAATTGACATGACGAAAGTTCGCATCGACAGCAATAATCCTGAAATTGCTCATTTAGAAATTGATTTAATGACTCCCTGGCCGGGACAATCTGTTACTTTTGCAATCGCAGACTGGGCCTATACTTTTGATAAATTTGACAATATTATTGGTAAATGGGTAACCGTGACTTTGGATATTCCAGTGAATAGAATCAGTATCGTTCCCTCTCTAAGAGTTTTGGTTGAAGAAATACACTCTCCACTTACTCAAAAAATTAGTTCGGATCCCAGACGTTTGGGAGTTGCTGTAAAAGGAAGTGTGCTAAAAGAAAGTCTCTTATTGAAATAATTTTAATATTTAGAAAGTAAGCATGTTTATAGTGACAGGTGGTGCAGGATTTATTGGAAGTGCCTTCGTTAGAAAACTTAACGATGAAGGTATTTCAGATATAATTATTGTAGATTCTCTTGGAAGTGATCAAAAATGGCAAAATCTAAATGGAAAGAAATTTTTTGATTATATTCACAAAGACAAATTCCTAAATTTAATTGAAAATGATGCTCTTAGTCTTCCAATTAAGGGCATAATCCATCTGGGTGCCTGCTCAACCACAACGGAAACCGATGGCGAATACATGATGAGCAATAATTACCGTTATACAAAAATTCTTGCTGAATGGGCCTTAGAAAGAAAAGTTCGATTTATTTACGCAAGTAGTGCCGCAACTTATGGAGATGGCAAGTCTGGCTACTCTGATAGTGAAGAGAATTTAGAAAAATTTAAACCGCTTAATTTATATGGATTCTCCAAGCATGCCTTTGATATGTGCGCATTCGAGACTGGTGCTTGCCAAAAAATTGCTGGATTAAAATTTTTCAATGTTTATGGACCAAACGAATATCATAAAGGAGATCAAGCCAGTGTTGCTTTTAAAGGGTTCAATAGCATAAAGAGCAGTGGCAAGATTAAACTTTTTAAATCGCATCACCAACTTTATAAAGATGGCGAATTTTATAGAGACTTTATCTACGTTAAAGATTGTCTTGATGTTCTGTGGTGGCTTCTCAATAAACCAAAAGTGAACGGTATTTTTAATCTTGGAACTGGCAAAGCTTCAAGTTGGAACGACTTGGCATTAGCATTGTTTAAGGCTTTAAATCTTGAACCTAATATTGAGTATATTGAAATGCCTGAAAACATACGAAACCAGTACCAATATCTAACTCAGGCTAGTATGGAAAAACTTAAAAAAGCTGGTTGTCCAGTAAGTTTTCGCACTATAGAAGACGGTGTTAAGGATTACGTGGAAAACTATCTTGAAAAAGAAGATCGTTATTATTAATTATTTTATTATTAAATTGTAGTGTCGCTTAAATCAAAATCTACAACTTTCGCTTTTGGTAAAAACTGGCTTTCCTTTGCCAAAAAAGCAGTAACAAAAGAAAAAATAGACTCAGGTAGAGTTCATTTTAGAAATCTCTGTGCTGCTATAAATTTTCAAAATAAATCTTTTCTAGATATTGGTTATGGACAAGGCTTGGCCCTGTTTTATGCAGCCGAGTTGGGAGCCAATGTCTCTGGAATCGATCCAGACATTCAAAACATAGCTGCTGTTAAGGAATTAAAAAAATATTTTGATACAAATCTTAGTGTCGAACCAATAAACGACTCTATTCTGAATGAAAGATTTGTAAAAAGTTCTGAAGACCCTGGATTTGATGTTGTCTATAGTTGGGGAGTTTTACATCACACCGGTAATTTAAATTCGGCGATTCACAATTCAATAAGACTTACTAAAAAAGATGGATTTTTAGTCTTAGCCATTTACAATCGTCATTGGAGTTCGCAAATTTGGAAGGTAATTAAATGGCTTTACGTTGTAAGTCCCCCTACATTTAAAGAATTTCTAATTTTATTTTTCTATTTGCCTCTCAAAATTGCAACCTGGGTTTTTGTTGGAAAATCACACGGAAACTCTATGCGTGGCATGGATTTTTATCATGATTTGCGTGATCGGATTGGAGGATATCCTTACGAGTATCTAACGAAGAAAGAGCTGTTAGATCTAATTCCTAGTGATTTTAAACTTATTCATTATATCCCTCCAGCTGTACCAACTGGGAATCATCAGCTTGTTTTTAAAAGAGATTAAATTTAAATTAAACACCGCAGACCCTGTAGGACTGGGGAAATTATACTGTCTTATTTCTGAGATCTCTGTGGTAATTTTTATTGATCCAACAGATCGTCAATCTCTTGTTCTTGCTTTTTAGAAATCTTAGAAATGCTCGGTGGTGCATCTTCTTTTTTTTGTTTTTGCAGCCAGATACTCATTACTATAAGTCCGAGAAATAGAAATCCAAATGGTGCAATCCAAGCTAAAAGTCCGAAGCCTTTTGCTTCAGGCGCAGCTCTTAACTGTTCACCATAAACTGAAAATAAATAAGACTCGATCTGATCTACACTTTGACCAGCAAGAATCTTCTCTCTAATTTTATCCTTTAATTCTGTAGCAGAAGTACTTGGGCAGTCAGAAATAAGTCTGCCGGGACAAAAAGGGCTCATTTCATTTGAAAAAATCTCATTAGCAATTGCCTCTTGTTCTGGGGATAACTCAATAGCAGAAAGAGAGGTGGGAAGCACTAAAAGCAAAATAAATAAGAGAATTCTCATTTGGCTCCATAAATTTCTAAATATTGAGCAATCTTACTATTCATTTCTTCACTTAAAATTATACCACTATTATTCTGAGTAGAAAGATAGCTTACGATCTCATGTATAGTAACTATTGGAAAAACCTTTACGCCCAATGATTGTTCAGCTTCTTTGACTGCTGATAACTCTGCGCTTCCTTTCTCAGATCTATCAACAGAAATAATAACTCCTAAAATATCCACTTTGCCCAGACCTTTAATCATTGGCACTACTTCTCTTACTGTAGTACCGGCTGTAATAACATCCTCTACGATAACAACTTTTGAACCATCAGATATCTTGCTGCCAACAAAAGTTCCCGCATCGCCATGATCTTTGGCTTCTTTTCTATTAAAACAAAATCCGATATCAAGCTTGTGTCCTTGAAAGAGAGCGGAGGCGGTCGTTACGGAAAGGGGAATACCTTTGTAGGCTGGGCCAAAAATGACACTTACACTTGTAAGTCCCGAACTTACTAGATGAGAAGCATAGTAAGTTCCAAGTTCGGAGATCTTACCTCCGCTATTGAAGTTTCCAGTATTTACAAAGTAAGGTGTTTTTCGCCCAGACTTTGTAATAAAATCTCCAAATGTTAAAGCACCGCTTTTAACTAAGAAATCTATGAACCGTTTTTGATAGTCTTGCATTCCTCTTTATACGAGCATTATGGGTCTGTTGCAAAACTATCTCCGTAACGAGAAAAGTGAGATTTGAGTCGAGACAAGGAAGTCGAGAGAAAAAACCGAAAGCATATCCTCTGGATATTTTGAGGCTTTTCTCTCGAAGACTGACGATGTCGCAAGCCAAAGATCGCTTTTCGCAGTAGGAGAGAGTTTTGCAACAGACCCATTATATAAACAAAACAATTTCAATTGCTTAGCTATATTTATATGTTTCAAGAAAAACACAGTTTGGGCCGATACTATATTGGGTAATTTCAAAGGTTTAGGGAAGTTGAAGCATACCATCAATGAAGGCTCTTCTAATGAGCCGTTTGCAGCAAGGTACCAGATTACTGAATCACTCGGTGAAGGTGGGATGGGGAAAGTGTATCTTGCGAAGGATACGCTTCTCGATGGCTATAAGCTGGCATTGAAATTTCTTCATCCAGATCTCTGCCAAGATCAAATTCAGGTCAAAAGATTTTTTAGAGAAGCTCAGTTAAATAGAAAAGTTAATCACCCAAATGTTGTAAGAATTTTTGATGTTGGTCAAGTTGAAGAAACTGTTTATTTCACGATGGAATATATTGAAGGCATCTCTTTAAAAGAAAAGATTGCAAGAGGTACTTTATCAACTGAAGAGATTGTAAGAATATTTAAAGAAATCTGTTCTGGTATGACGGCTATTCATGAAGCCGGAATAGTGCACCGAGATCTAAAGCCAGGCAATGTCATGATTGAGGTCGGAGGAGTTGCAAAAATAGCAGATTTTGGAATCGCTAAAACAATTAACTCGGATCTCTCAAATCAAAATGAATTAATGGGTTGTGCTCAGTACATTGCTCCCGAGATCTGGAAAGGCAAAGAAGCTACTACTAAAACAGATATTTATTCTCTTGGAGTTATTCTTTTTGAAATGATGACTGGCAAGGTTCCATATTCTGAAGGATCTCCAGCAGATATGTTAAGACAACATTTATGTTCTCCAATCCCTGAGATTAAAAATGATTCAATTCCAAGTTATTTAAAAAGGCTTTGTTATAAGCTTCTTTCTAAAAATGAACATGATCGTCCAGTTAATTGTGGAGAAATTATTCAAAAATTATCTTCCGCTACTTCAACTTCCATGACTCAAATTAGTAGGGATGATTTTATTAGGCCTACTGTTTTATCGGGATTGGCAAGCATTGCTAAAAATGACACCCCACAAAAACTAACAAACTTACCTGATTACTCAATGTTAAAGAGGAAAACAAACCCTAGTACATATAAAATTCCCATAAAGGAAGTTCGAGAAGCTTTAGGCAATAATAGTATCGGATCTTTTCTTGAAAATGACTTCCCGAATAACACCATCGCTGATTATTCTAAAAACCATTCATATCCTTGGATCATAAGAATCTCATCTTCATTATTAACTTTATTAGTAGTATGCAGTATTGCCTACAATTTTCTTGTGCCTTGGAATACTTTAATCAAATTAAGCTTGGCTAATAGCTCAACTGTTCCCTTTTTTCTTTGTTTTGCAACTTGTGCAATTGGAATTTCAATTCTTTTTGCATTTCCAGCAGCACTTGTTGCGGCTTTTAAGCCTGCCTATATGAGTGAAAAGAAATTCGTAATTATGTGGGCTGAAGTATCTTGCCTACTATTAGGTATTTTAATGTCTCTGTTTTTCTGGGAGCTCTTTAAAACTTCAGAAGACTTGGTTGCAACATTAATAGATAATCCAAACAGACTTTATAATATCCTAAAAAGATCCTGTGAGATGCTTCTCTATGTTTCACTTATGGTTCCAAAGTTTATTTTAGAAGATCAAAGCATCCTCTACTATGTAGTTTTGGGATTATATGCGATGGGGATCTTTGCAGTTTTTCAAACAAAACTACCCGGTAAAAATTTAATGCTGCTTATTTCCATAGTTTTGTTGCCAGCTATTTTATATCTTGAATATTTTATTCCGACTTACCTCACAGATTATGTATACAACTCTACTGTCCAGACTGTGACTATCCCAATTGGCGAACAGGTTTTTACCATGAGCCAATACGCTTTGTACTGCGGTTTAATAAACTGGTTTGGAATTTTAATTCTTGTGAACTTCTTAAGACAGATGTTACTTGGAATTTCGGGAAGAAGATAAGAAAGTAACAAAAAGATTTGAAGAAACGACCGTTACAAAAAAATTACCTTCTATAAAAACAGAAAAACATTACTTAAATCCTAAAACCTCAATTCATCGTTACAATTCAATTTAAAGTCATTAAAATTGAAGCGCTGGAGTTCGCTAAGCCTAATGACGCTCGCATGCCATGTCAGCCGTACGAACTCCAGCAATAATTCTTCAAAAAGAATACAGAAGATGTAAGAACAGGGAGTTTGGACTGCGTTTCCGCATCACAAAAAGATCTCCCTGGGCCTGCTCAAAGCGATCAAACCCATTTTCGCGACGAACACGCGGTTCGTTGGGTCTGACCCTGGAGGGTCGCAGGCACTTATCTCTTACTTCAAAATTTGAAGTAACAAAAAAGCACCTGCGAAAATCAAGGTCTGCTTTAGCAAAAATCTTCAACGATAAAAAAATATCAAAAAACCTTTTGGTCGTTTCTTCACTCAAGGAAACAAGCCTTCAGTGAAGAAACTTCGATTCACTACTACACAAATATCAATTTATAAGATTCTAAGTTATTACCTGGTCTAAAGCAAACAAGGAGGCATCTTAAATCTACTTCTTACCTAATTTGCGCCTAAGCTTACGAGCTTCCTTGAGTTTTTCTCTTTGCTGAGAAGGATCTTTAGATTCGTCATTAGTTGGATCTGAATCATTTGCATCTTCAATTGTTGACTCATGAACCAATGAAATCTTCTTTTCCTGCTCCTGTCTCCTTTTTAGATCGGCTTCTTCTAAAGCCTTAGCTTCCTCTTCTGTTAAAAGTCTAACGGCATAAACCTTTCTAACAAAATCTTCTTTGATGGAATGAAGCATTCTTTGAAAAAGTTGAAAGCCATCTTTTTGATATTCATGTAAAGGATTTTTTTGGCCATAGCCACGAAGTCCAATTCCCTCTTTGAGGTGATCCATCTCTAATAAATGTAGCTTCCAAAAATGATCTAAAGATTGGAGATAGATATGCTGTTCAATATGAGAAAATTGTTCCGAGCCAATTTTTTCAACTTGATTTTGATAAAGTTTTTGAGCATTCTCTCTAACTTCATCAAAAATTGCCTGAGCATTTAATTGAAAATCTTCCTGCATTTCTAGTTCAGCAGTAAATAGAAACTTATATTGATTCTTAATTGTGCCTAGTTCCCATTCAACGGCGCGCTTCTTTTCATCGCAAATGACTAAAATGGCTTCTTCTAATAAATCATCTCTGAAATTTTCAATTTTTGCGCGAACTTCCTTTCCCTCAAGGACAAGATGTCTTTCTGAATAAATAACCTCTCTTTGTTTATTCATTACATCATCGTATTCAAGAAGATGTTTTCTAATATCGAAATTATACCCTTCCACTCTAGTTTGTGCATTTTCAATTGCTTTTGAAATCATGCCACCTTCAATTGGCTCATCTTCCTTCATGCCAAATCTAGTCATTATGGCTTGCAGTCTCTCTCCGCCAAATCGTTTCATTAGATCGTCTTCTAAAGATACGTAGAATCTTGTTGAACCTGGATCTCCTTGACGACCCGAACGTCCCCGAAGCTGGTTGTCAATGCGTCTAGATTCATGCCGCTCAGTTCCTAAAATATGAAGTCCGCCAGCTTCGATAACCTTCCTTTTTTCTTCGGCGCAAACTAGAGCATACTTTTTAACTGCAGCTTTAAAGCTTTCATCACTTTCTTCTTTGGTTCCAACTTCTGCTTGTGCTAAGAATTCCGGATTACCACCCAACATAATATCAGTACCGCGACCTGCCATATTAGTCGAAATAGTAATAGATCCAAAGCGTCCAGCTTGAGCTACAATCTCAGCTTCTCTTTCATGCTGCTTTGCATTTAAAACATTATGCTTTATTCCTTTTTGCTGAAGAAGTTTCGATAAGTGTTCGCTTTGCTCAATACTAATAGTGCCAACAAGAACTGGTTGGCCATTTTTAGCTAGCTCCTCAATTTCAGTTACCGCAGCATCAAACTTTCCTTTTCGAGTAGCGTAGATCATGTCGCTATAATCTTTTCTGATCATAGGACGATTTGTAGGAATACTGACAACTTCTAAGTTGTAGATCTTTTTAAACTCAACTGCTTCAGTATCAGCAGTTCCAGTCATACCGGAAAGTTTTTCATACATTCTAAAATAATTTTGAAAAGTAATAGATGCTAAAGTTTGATTTTCTCTAGCTACCTTAACTCCCTCTTTGGCTTCCACGGCTTGATGCAGACCATCGGACCAGCGACGACCAGCCATTAATCTTCCAGTAAACTCATCAACAATAATTACTTGTCCATCTCTCACCACATAATCAACATCACGCTCCATTGTTACATGAGCTTTAAGACTTTGATTCACATGGTGTACTAATTCGGCATGCCTAGGATCATATAGATTATCGATCTTAAGTAGTCCCTCAACATTTGTAATTCCTTCATCAGAAAGACTTGGTTGTTTTGATTTTGCTTCGATTTGATAATCTTTGTCTTTAACTAACCTGGGAATAATTTGATTTATAGTGGCATACAGCGCGGAAGAATCTTCAGCAGGTCCAGAGATGATCAAGGGAGTTCGAGCTTCATCGATTAGAATCGAATCGACTTCATCAACAATTGCATAATTATGAGGTCTTTGACATTTATCCTCTAGTTTAAACTTCATGTTATCGCGAAGATAATCAAAACCAAATTCGTTATTTTGACCGTAGGTAATATCAGAGCGGTAAGCAGCTTGCCTCTGCTCTTCGTCTAGACCAGGAACAACTACCCCAACCTCTAGACCAAGAAAATTATAGATTTTACCCATCCAGCCAGCATCACGCTTTGCTAGATAATCGTTAACTGTAACAACATGAACCCCTTTGCCAGTTAGTGAATTTAGATATGCCGGCAAGGTGGCGACTAGAGTCTTGCCTTCACCAGTTTTCATCTCTGCAATCATGCCTGTATGCAAAACTGCACCGCCTATTAACTGCACATCAAAATGTCGCATGCCCAAAACTCTTTTTGAAGTTTCTCTTACAACAGCAAAGGCTTCCGGCATAAGATTATCTAAGGTTTCGCCAGCGCCTAAACGCTCCTTGAAAGCATTTGTACAACCCTTAAGCTCATCATCACTCATTTTTGTAAACTGAGCTTCTAGAGCATTAACTCTTTGTACAAATGGTTTTAGAGATTTAAGAATTCGATCATTTCGAGTTCCAAAGATTTTTTTTGCAGCGTATGACAACATATTATTAAAAGTTTTATTCTGGTTAAAGATCTCTTACGACTGTTACGTCCATATCTTTTTCTCCGAGGAATACTTGGGCTACCTCTTTGAAGCGAGAAGGCTCGTCAGTCACAAAAAATTTGGTATCACCTCTACTTGTTTGAGTATTACAGATATTTTTTTCATTCAGAATACCTAGTACAACCAAGGCAGAGGCTTCTCCACAATCTATTATACGAATCTCTGAAGCAAAATACCGCTTAAGTGGCTCTCTCAACAAGGGATAATGGGTACAGGCCATAATTAAAGTATCAGGGCAGGCAATTTTAAGTGGAGCTAAATACTTATCAATTGCATGCTCCACAAGGGGGCCATCAAAAATTCCCTCTTCTACAAGTGGCACAAAGAGAGGACAGGCAGCTTCAAGTACGTCGCATTTTGCATTTAAATCTCTAATCAAAATCTGATAGGCATTGCTTTTAATTGTGGCCCTGGTCCCAATCACTGCAATTTTGCCTTTTGTTACCTTGATAGCCTCGCCGGAAGCTGGCTCGATCATTCCGATGACGGGGACACGGCAAGTTTTTTTTAGTTCAACTAGGGCCGCGCTTGAAGCTGTGTTGCAAGCTACCACTACTAATTTTACACCTTGGCTTTCTAAAAAACCTAAGCACTCTTTAGAATATTGAATAATTGTCTGAGGCCCTTTGGGTCCATATGGGGTCCGTGCTGTATCTCCAAGATAAACATAATCTTCATTTGGCAAAATTTTTCTTAATTGTTTAAGAACAGTTAGACCGCCAATACCGCTGTCGAATAATCCTATCGGAAGATTTGCTGTCTCAGTCATGACTACTTTTTCTTAAATGATTTCCCATAAATTTTAGAGAATATTCGGGCCATCTCTAAGTCTCTCAAAGTAATCCCAGCCACATCGTGTGAAATGTAATTTACTTTGAGTTTATTATAAACATTCGACCATTCTGGATGATGATTCTTCTCTTCAATATAGAAAGAAGTTCTGACCATAAAAGCTATTGTCTCTCTGAAATCAGAAAAAACAAATTCAGAGACTAGTTTGCCATTCACTAATTTCCACTCGGGAAGTTTTTTTAGAGCATCTTTAATTTCAATCTTTTTTAGTACTTTTTTCATAATAATAAGGATGTAATTCTTTTTGGTATAGGAATAATATAATAGACTTTGCTCTTAGAATAAACTCTTTAAGCCACTTTATTTGCTAAGATTCAAAAACCCATTAAAGTGACACTCTATATGAAAAGCAGAAATTCAGAACAAAAACCGATAATCAATAATCGTAGTGTCGAAGAGAGGTACTGTGGAAGGAACGCTTGTTTAGCAATTTGGAATGTTCGTCCCCAAGAAATAATTAAGATATACCTAGAGCAATCTAATTTTAAAAATTTTGCAGCTTGCCTTAAATGGTGCGCCGAAAAGAAAATTGCCTACAAAGTTGTTTCCTTTGATGAGCTTGATAAAGTTACTCAAGCAACTCATCACGAGGGAATTTGTATTATTGCCAAGAAAAGAACTGAACTTGATACCGAGAAGTTTCTTTCTCAAATAAAGGATAAAAAGTTAGAAGCTCCGATAGTCCTAGTTGATGGTCTAAAAAATCCTCATAACTTTGGATCTGTCCTTCGAAGTTGCGCAAACTTTGGTGTAAAATATGTAATTGGAGATCAAGAGATGCCAAAACTCTCTGCGGCAGCTTGTAGAGTTGCCGAAGGTGGAGCGGAGCATCTTAATTTAGTTAGGACTGATAATCTGGGCGATATATTGATGAGGTTAAAAAAATCTGGATTTTCTATTATTTCAACAAGTAGTCATGCTAAAGCTTCAATATTTTCGACAAAGTTTCCAGCTAAAACTGTCTTGGTTATGGGTTCGGAAAGTGTCGGAATTAGTAGACGAATCGAAGATCTCTCCGATCAAGTGCTCTCAATCCCAAGTTCAGGTTCAATACAAAGTCTAAATGTATCAACTGCCACCTCGATTATTTTAGCAGAATTTTGGCGTCAAACTCACATATAACAAAATACATTCCTAATATCATTTTCTAACTTATGGTAATCTCCGTGCGAGAGCATACGATAATAACTACATTGATGATTATCTCTTTTTGAGATTTCTCTTTTAACTGAAATTGGAATGTATCTTGAGTTATTATTTATTCTAGTAACGTTTCTTGGCTTTAATTTTGTTTTTGCCTCAGCTTCAAAGTTATTTAAAAGCTCATTAAATACACTTTCCATTGATAAATCAGATCCCAGCTTATTAGATAATTTAGCTTTGGCTTTTTGAAACTTCTCATAAGCTTCTTTCGATACTGAGAATTTAATCTCATATCTTGTTTCTGCCTCTTTGGGTTTTACTGCCGACGTTGGCAGTAAAGATATGTTATTAGATTCATTTATAACCTTTATTTCTTTAATTCTCTCTCTTGGCTTTTCCATAGGAGCAACTTCAGCAATTAGGCTTTGCACCTCTCTAGCTGATTTGCCGATAATTTCAGTTATAGATGTTTTCTCTGCCTTAATGGCTTTGGCGGCTGAGGCAATAGTGCAGATTGATACTTCTCCTTTAATAAAGCTTTCTTCTAATTCAGGAGGATCTCTTAGACACCTAGCACTTTCAACCCGCCTATATGCAGCGCTTTCTGAATACCCAAGCTTTCTTGTGCAGTAATCAAAAAGGCTCGAATAAACTAAAGATAAATAAATCTTTCGTTTATCAAATTCCCCCAGATGGATTAAAAACTTAAGCACCACCTCTCTTTCTTTAGATCTTAATATATCTATTCTATTTGTTAATTCACTATTTGATATGTTTTCTAAATTCATGACTATTTTCCTTAATAAATTATTTTTACCTTTATATCATAGGTTTTTGAGACTGAATTTATCCGTTAAAACTGCCACCACTAAAAGATCTAAGAGTAATAGATTGAAAACGTATCAATTATTTTGATGATTTTTATAGAGAATTTTTGGCGGGATAAACGTTATTTTTATGAAGGAATGTCCATCTTAGGGGCTATTTTGAAAACCCCTTGTCAATATAGAATGCCCAAAATATTTGCATTTTATATGTGCAAGAGTCTACATAGGAAACAAAATGAACCGGGAACATAGGTTACACTTTTTTAAGTTTTCCCTCCAACGTCGGAAGTAAAATAAAAAATCTATTAAATTTAAGAAAAGAGTAACTGACACCAATATTCTTCCGAATCAAAAATCCAAAATAATTAGATCAAGATTCCCCTTTTTGCATATTAGCTTCTGTAATTATTGAGATGTCATTAATAGATCACATCTCATTGGTCAGTGGGGAGTCTATGCAAAAAGGGGAGAATCAAGATTTCATTCCTGTCTCGCCGAAACTTTAGTAAAGGCGGATATTAATTATCTAATTTTTTAATTCAAGAGGGGCCGCGCCAGCGACAACCAAGAAGTCGTCAGCAAGGAGATCAGGGTAGGGCTACAAGCTATGGATTCGAAATGCTTGATCACAAAGTCTCAGAGAACTTGTGATCCTAGAAAATCTAGATAGCTAGATCACTTTGCTGGTAATTCTTTATATTTCCGTTCTTTTAGACTAGATTAAGTTAAAAGAACCGGCTATTAAACCGTTAATTATGCTCAAAAGACCGGCTGTTATGATCGTAAAATCACAAGATATTGAATTTACTAGAACTAGTGAAATAGCCCTTGGCGAATGGTTTAAAAATGAGGATAGAAAGCCACTTCTTGTCCGAGGAGCTAGACAAGTAGGTAAAAGTTTTCTGGTTCGCAAGTGGGCCAAGGAGTTTCTCTCAAAAGAAAAATTTCTCGAGGTCAATCTTGAGGAACAACCAAAATTTCGAGAGCTTTTCAAACGTAGCCTTGATCCTGCTGATATTTTAAAGGAATTAAATTTATTGACGGGATTTAGCTTTTCAGATGGCTCGCTATTGTTCATTGATGAAATTCAGGCCTGCCCCCAAGCTTTAACCGCGTTGCGCTATTTTTATGAAAAAATGCCTAAGCAGCTTATTATCGCTGCCGGATCTTTGCTTGAGTTTATTTTAGAAGAAGTTTCTTTCCCAGTTGGACGAGTACAATCACTATACCTCTTTCCCATGAGCTTTAGCGAATTTTTAGGAGCAGTTAAGGGAGTGGATTTTAGAGAGAGATTCAATTCCTTGAAAATTGAAGAATCAGTGCCAACACTCTTTCATAATGAACTGAATGCACTTTTGAAAACCTATTTTAGAGTCGGGGGCATGCCAAAAGCTGTTAAGCGATATATTGAAAACTTTGATATTGCTTCGACGGCAGTGGAGCAAAAAGAGATCCTACAAGATTATTTGGATGATATAGGAAAGTTCTCTAAAAGAGTTTCTTGGGAAGTACTACAGGTTGTATTCTCCCGTCTTCCCTCTTTTATGCTGCTCTCAAACATCAAGCTTTCAAAGCTTGGCAATGGACTTAGGGCCGATAAAGTTCGAACTGCCCTACGCCTCTTTGAATTAGCCCACCTTATAACCAGAATAAGTTCTTCATCAGCCAGCAAACCACCGCTCGAAGGATTTGTAGATCCGAATCGTAGCAAGTATGCTTTTCTTGATTTGGGACTGCTGCAAATAGCATTGGGATTCGATTGGAGCAGACTTTCTTTGGACGTTGATCTTCTTAATATTTATGATGGAGTTTTTGCTGAGCAATTTGTAGCGCAGGAGTTTCTTTGTTCACAAAGTGTTTTTTCAAAACCAAAGCTCTACTATTGGGATCGTTCGGTGAAAGGCTCGGAAGCTGAGGTCGATTTTTTAATTGAGGCGCACAATAAAATTATTCCAGTTGAAGTAAAAAACTCGCCCAAAGGACGCTTGAAGAGTTTGCATCTTTATCTTCAAGAAAAGCAATTGCATGAAGGATTCGTTCTTTGTCAAAGAAATGTTGAAAAACGAGAAGGTATAAAATGGGCTCCACTTTATATGGCTAGTAAATTCTCTTCTCAATATTTATGACAAATGAAATAGCAAACATTAAATCTGCATTCCTTGCTCCCGAAGATTACACTACAAATCTAATTGCCGAGCTTAAATCTGTTGGACCTGTTTTTGATCGACTTGTCACTTCCACAATAAAAAATCAAACTCCCGCCTGGTGTCATAATATTTGGCAGGATCCAAAAATATTTACCTTTGAATCAATTGGAGATGCTGCAAAGATACTTCGCGGCATGGGCAGAAATTGGTCCCTTTATCCTTACAAAGAATTTAGACGTGCCAAGTTAATCGAGGAAAAATTACCACATATTTCTTATAAACCTTTTAAGTTCGGATCTCCTCTTCCTAAAGCACCTCTCGGTTCATGGACATTGTTAGATAAAAATACAATTTTGGCCTCGGCTGAGTGTTCAAGTCCATTTCCAAATGGAGAGATAACTTTTGATGAAGATAAGACTGGGCCACCTAATAGAGCTTATCTAAAATTGTGGGAGGCATTTACTCATATTCAAAATTTTCCAAAAAAAGGCCAGCGTGTCTTAGATGCCGGAGCTAGTCCAGGCGGCTGGACATGGGTTTTGCAAAATCTTGGTGCAGAAGTTTTGGCAGTAGATCGCGCAGTTTTAGATCCAAGTATCTCACGCCTTTCAGGTATTGAATTTAAAAAAGGAGACGCACTTTCATTTACTCCAGAAGATCTTGGAGAGTTTGATTGGATATTTTCAGATGTGATCTGTTATCCTGATAAATTATTAGAATGGCTTACTCCCTGGCTTGAGTCAGGAGCTTCCAAAAATTTTATCTGTACTTTAAAATTTCAAGGTAGTTCTCACTATTCTACCATCGATAAATTCCGGGCACTCCCAAATAGCCAGCTGCTACATCTGTCAGTCAATAAACATGAGCTTACTTGGATTAAACAAAATAAAGAATCCTAAGAATCCTCTCATATTGTGATACTTTTGTAGCGTGATTTTAGTTTAGGAAGATCCTGTCTGTCGATCTTCCTAAACCCATTATCCAAGCATAGCTAAGCAAAGAGATCTCTAATTACAGCTTTTGCCACTTCTTGAATGTTTGGTTTATATGTACCATTTGCGACTGCGGCTTTAAGTTCCGCAACTTTTGCTTTGTTTGATGCAGCGGAAGCTTCATCTTTTCGCACAGCATCAATATTAACAGCATCGACATTAGTCTTAATGCTTTCAGTTGATCCTGATTGAGTTTGTTCTTTTTTGTTTATTTTACTTAAACGGGATTGAAGTTCCTGAGCGGAACTTAAATAATTGTTAATTTTCATGACACCTCGTCCTTGACAGATTAAGAGTTAAATAACCTCATGTTATCCAACCTACGCTACGTGTTCCGGCAAATCGTAAAACCTACAACACCTAACGATTTGCTCGCCTGTCCATGGCAAACAACGAGATTCCTTTCTTCGAGGGGAAAGTCGTCATATGTGCTATGTTCCTTTAACTGATATTTTTTTGGATTAATTTAAAATGAAAATAACGGTCTATAGTATCGGAAAGACTAAGGAAAACTACGTTTTGATAGGTGAAACGAAATATCTAAAAAGACTTAAAAATAGAGCGAAAATTGAGATTGAAGAAATTATAAACAAGGGCGCCTCTACTGATCCAAAAGCGAGAATGCTCAAAGAAGCAGATCTAATTCTTGATCGAATTAAGGAATCCGCTTTTTTAATTGCACTAGATGAACGTGGTGAAAATCTTTCTTCAGAAAAATTCTCAGAATTTTTAGGGAATAAAATGACCGCGGGAATTTCTCATTTTGTCTTTGTTATTGGTGGTGCTTTTGGGCTTCATGAAAAGATTAGAAAAAGAGCAAATTATATTATGTCACTTTCCAAAATGACATTTCCACACGAACTTGCTAGATTATTTTTAATTGAACAGATCTATCGAGCTTTTTCGATTCAAAATAATGAGCCGTATCATAAATAGGCTTTTTGGTTTTTATTTGATTTTAAACTAACTTTGCTCAACTATCAATTTGAGTTTTGCTAAGCCCTTTTCAAATTCGCAACCGACCATTTTGTCCATATTCATAAAGAAATAAAAAATACGACAGGTAAATGGATTTTGACCAGTCACTGACCAGCGAATAAGTGTGCCACTATCTGAAGGAACATTTTATGCGTGAGGCTCAGTTAAAAATCTTCCAAAATCTATTAACAACGGCATGTCATTCTTTAAAGAAGCTTTAAAAAATAAGGTTCTAACAGTTCCAGGGGAATTTTTTGATGTAAATCCAAATAAGCTTAGAAAGCCCCCTTCAAGACTAGCTCAGTACGTGCGATTCTCTTACAGTCCGAAAAAGGTAAATATACTATAGTGCTTTTCAGAAGTCTTTGCCGAATGAGATGAGGTAAAGATTCTAGAAAAGACTATATCCGCTGTAGCTTTAACGTAAGCGGATCATCGAATATCGGCAAAGACTTTCGAAATTCACTATAGATGGTCTGGAAAGATTAGTTTCCATGATTTAAAAGCGCAAAATAATATTTTCGAGAATTTGTCATGAAAAAGATTCCTGGATGGTTTTATCTAGTTGCAATTGCAACTCTTGCTCATTTTGCATCTACCCTTTATTCAGTCGCAGGTAAAAATCCTCTCGAGGCTACAGCCTTGGCAATTGTACTTGGATTATTACTTAGACAATTTTCCCTTGTTCCAAAATCTTGTGAGGCTGGAATTAAGGAATCAGAAAAGGCACTTTTGTGGGGAATAGTACTCTTAGGAGTTAGCCTAAATTTCAATACAATTATCTCAAGCGGAACTTCGATGTTAATTGTGGTTATGACAACAATGGTTTTTGGTTTCTTAATAATCAGTCTCTTTGGAAGACTTTTTGGTTTATCTTCTAATCTCTCTTTGCTTTTAGCCGTTGGCACAACAATTTGTGGTGGATCAGCAATTGCAGTTACTGCTCCGATTATAAAAGCTAAAGAAGAAGAAACAAGTTATGCTATTGGCACAATTACACTTTGGGGTGTCTTAGCTATTTTTATTTATCCGTATATTGCTCGATTATTTGAAGTTTCTAATTTTAATTTTGGACTTTTTGCGGGATCGGCGATTCACTCAACACCTCAGGTTGTTGGTGCGGGATTTATTTATTCTGAACTTTCTGGACAAACAGCAACTACTGTAAAACTTATTAGAAATTGCTTTATGGCTCCTTTGGCATTGTTCATTGCCTTTTGGTATCAAAGGAAAGAAAAAGCTATGAGTGGCACTAAAGTAAATTATGCCAAAGCTTTTCCTTGGTTTTTGTTTGGATTTTTTATTACTGCGGCACTTAATACTTGGGGAATCTTACCAACAAATATTATCAGCTCAATTACAAATATTGCCAAATTTTTAATTATTATAAGTATGGTTGGAATCGGATTATCAGTAAATTTTTCCTCATTTAAAGGTATCGGTTTTCGACCATTAATAGTGGGATTCATCGGGGCGCTTGTTGTGGCGGGTATTTCGATCGCTACAATTTCTTGGAATAAATAACCGAAAATACTCGTAGAAACAAAGAGTTTAATCAAATATTCAGACTTAATTGTTATTGCACCCTTTTTTTGCAAAATCACCTAGGATAATCTACGTCTTATGGGAAAGATAAAAAAATTTGCAGCCGTCCAAATTAAAAAAATTACTGGTGGCAAGGATCCATTAAGACTTGTTGAGGAATTTATCGTTAGACGAGGCCACGATCCTGAGAAATGTTCTAAAGAAAAAACTCCTGATAATGCTCGTTGGATGATCCCATTAACTGATGATGAAGAGCTCGAAGTTTTAGTTGAAGGCCTCACTCGTCATCCAGAAACCACAGTCTATATGGGTGTAAATGTTGCAACAGTTCCAATAAGAAATTCTGCTGAAGTTTTAGCCGCAGCTTTGGAAATTGCTGATGGTTTAGTTGGTATTAAAATAAGTCTAGTTGGTCATTACTTAGTTCTTAGCTCTAGCTTTCCTGCTGCAGGAGTAAGCCTTGAAGAGCTTGATTATAATTATGAAATAATTTCTGTTCAGCAAACTTGGTTTCGCGAAGCATTGGCAGATGAGCTTGGTTGGGAGACAATGCCTGAGGAGTAACTCTTGATTGACTATCACACATAAATAGGCATATTTAATTACACTTAAAAAAAGCAAAAAAATCCATCTTGATTTATATGTATCAATGATGCATACTCATATGTATGAGAACCACATTAAACATAGATGACGCAACCTTAAAAAAAGCCAGTCAACTAAGTGGAATTCGTGAAAAGACTGCTCTTGTAAAAGCTGGATTGGAGGCTTTGATTGCTAAGGAAAGCAGCAATCGCTTGGCTAATCTTGGTGGAACCGAACGTTCCATAAAGCCCATACGCCGCAGAAAATCGGCTTAATTATGGTCCTAGTTGATACTTCTATTTGGGTTGAGCATCTTCGTGTCAAAAATAATGAACTTGTTTCTTTGCTTAACAAGGTAGAAGTGGCTACTCATCCTTTTATTATAGGCGAAATTGCCTTAGGTAATCTTAAAAATAGAAAGGAATTGCTTTCTTTATTTAAAGAACTTCCGCAAGTCACTGTAGCAGAACATGAGGAGGTTCTTGAGTTTACATATAATCGAAAATTAATGGGCCAAGGTATCGGTTGGATCGATGCCCACCTTCTTGCCTCAGCACTTTTGACAGGCACACCCCTATGGACTAGAGATAAAAAATTGCGTTCGTTAGCGGTTTTGTTCGGAATACTTTACTAATCCAAACTATCCGCCGTCTTCAACCAGCCACTTTCGTTAGCGGTTTTGTTCGGAATACTTTACTAATCCAAACTATCCGCCGTCTTCAACCAGCCACTCTTGCCTTTAATACTCTTTTCTTTTGCAGATCCTTTCTTTCGCCTGATAAAGAACTCCGTATCTTGAGGTTCGCTCTGCTCTTCTTTATTATCTCGATCTTCTTCTAAAAATTCATCGTCAATCTCAATTGAGGAATCTGACCAGGCCGAGAAAGAGCCAAATTTTTCACTGCGGTGGGCAAGTCTCTGATCGGGCATCTCTCGAGCAAAGCGGCTGACTTCTCGGTAACCGCCGCCTGCACCAAAGCTACCTCCCGAAGAGAACATTCCGCGAGATTTAGCCCTTGTAATATATAGGAACTTCATAGCTCTAGTAATACCTACGTAACAAAGCCGGCGTTCCTCTTCGACATTGCCATCATCAATAGATCTAGAATGCGGCAAAAGCCCCTCTTCAAGTCCCACCAAAAATACAACTGGAAATTCTAAGCCTTTTGCTAAATGAAGAGTCATTAAAGATACAAATTGCGAGGGCTCTCGCTTAGCTTTATCTTTTGTTTCCTCAACTGGTAATTCCTGGCTCGATGACAGAGACACTCGATCTAAAAAGTCAGAAAGAATTTCTTTTTTATCTTCATCTCTTTCCATTGAAGCCCCAATGGCTTTTAATTCGGCTAAGTTTTCTAAACGTGAATTTGAATCATCATCCCCAACAGCCTTTAACTTTGGACCATATCCAGAATCCTGGATAACTTTATCGATAAGTTTTGAAAGTGGGATCTTAGAGATCTGATCTTGAAAACTATCTATCAAATCTAAGAATATCTTAATTCCTTTGCCGCCACCTGGACCATCATCTCTAATCTCGAGTCTGCTAGCTTCAAGTAGCGATATCGATTCTTTAGATGCTCGTTGCCTAATGAATTCTACGGCCCTTGGCCCCACCCCACGTGTCGGATTATTAACAACTCTAACAAAAGCTTGATTATCATCTTTATTAACTAATAGTTTTAGATAAGCGATGATGTCTTTAATTTCACGACGATCATAAAATTTTAAGCCGCCAAAAATACGGTAAGGAATGCCATTGTCCAGCAAAGCTTCTTCAAGAGCACGGGATTGGGCATTGGTGCGGTAAAGAATCGCATGGTGGTTTAAGCCAATCCCCTCTTTCTCTCTAAATCGGATCTCTTCTGCTACAAAACGGGCCTCTTCTTGCTCGTCCCAAGCTACAAAAGTTGTTACTTGCTCTCCTTCTTCTCCATCAGTCCAGAGTTTTTTGGGGGTGCGTGCGGTGTTTAATTTAATTACAGCGTTGGCAGTTTCTAGGATATTAGTCGTAGATCTATAATTTTGCTCTAGCTTTATAATCTTTGCGCCAGAAAAATCATTTTTAAAATATTCGATATTGGCAATTGTAGCTCCACGAAATCCATAAATGGACTGATCGTCATCTCCAACAACAAATATATTTTTATGCTTTTCAGAAAGTAGTTTTAAAAATTCATATTGTACTGGATTGGTATCTTGAAACTCATCAACTAATAAAAATTGAAAGTTTCGTTGATAAAGTTCGCATAAAGATTTGTTCTCTTTAAAAAGTTTCACAATATTTAAAAGAAGATCGCCAAAATCCATGGCATTAGCTTTCAAAAGCTCCCGTTGATACATCTCGTAAACGAGAGCCGTCTTCATTGAATCGTGACCCTTAAAGCTCGCTTGATATTCTTCAGGGGAAAGTTCGCGATTTTTCGCGCTATCTATTGCTCGCGAGTAAACTTTGATTGGAAATTTTTTAGGATCAAGGGTTAGTTCGGCTAAAACTTGTTTGATAACTTTTTCGCTATCATCCGTATCGTAAACAACAAAGTTAGGTCGGTAACCTAAACTTTGACCATGTCGTCTTAAAATTCTTAAAGCAGTAGAGTGGAAAGTTCCGATCCAAACTCTATCGGCGGCATCGCCCAAAAGAGCTTTCATGCGGGCGCGCATCTCTTCGGTAGCTTTGTTAGTAAAGGTAACTGCTAGGATTGTATCGGGTTGAACTTTATGATCGAGTACAAGGGAGGTAATTCTTCTGGTTAAAACGCGAGTTTTACCACTACCAGCTCCTGCAAAAACCATTATGGGCCCAAGGAAATGTTGGACAGCCTCCAATTGTGGTGGATTTAGATCTTCTAGATGACTCGATACTTGTTGATTAGATAATGACACAGCTGGACTATAGCTTGCTTAGGCGCGTCTTAAAACTCTTTGGCCTAAAAGAGAGCGCTTAGAATTCGCAAGTATTGAGACATCGCCCTGACTTGTGCCTTTGTTTTCTATGCCCATAAGATAAAGAAGCTTAAATGCATAAAATGAAGTGGCTATGAGCACTGTTAAATCAATTATTGTTTCTAGGTTAATCATCTCAATATCTCCTTAAATTTCACTTTTCTTCTTAATCTTTCTATTATTATTCTATATCATATGAAAATCGAGACTTCAAGTCTTTTTCTAGTATAAAAATGTTATGATTTAAGTGTTTGAATGGATTAGTAAAATAATTTTCTTTGCCTACACTTTGAATTGCCGTTTTTAAATGAAAAATCATCCGGATTTGCCGTACAATATAGGAGCATAGTCGATAAAATCTGTAAGTTACTAAAACAGCCTAGTTTTTCCTTTTTGTGACTAAGGGAACGGGCAACATTAAAAATAGATGCTTTTCTGACTTCGGCACTCTTATTTTACACTTCTATCCGCCATTATTCTTTGCACTTAAGAAAAACTATGACACCTCCGATTATCCTAACGGGGGCAAAAGGGTAATAGGAGTATTTTTTCTTCTAATCATATCCCCACCCAGAATTAATTATTTTTTGGTTGCATTTATGACCATAGGAAAAAGAACTGTTCTTGGTTTTACGATCTTGCTTTTGCTTGTTTTAATAACTGGCGGAACTGGCGTTATTACAATTAATAGATCCACCGGCGGATTTGATGAGTTCAATACCGCAACTGCTCAACTCGTTTTGATTGGCAATCTGCAAAAATCATTATTAGTTGAAGATGCGGCCCTTCGATCATATCTCTTTGATAAGACTCCGGAGAAATGGGAGAACTATAAAAAGCTAAATGAGGAATCAAACGCCTACTTCACTGAGGTAGAAAGTAAACTTTCAGGAACAGCATATAGCGATCAAGTTGCTTCTCTTAAAAAAAATCATACAGAATATGACATAAAAGCTAAAGAACTAGGTACTCTTATCAAAACAGAAGTAGATCTAGTGCAAAACACAATGATTCCAAAAGGTCGTGACGCAGAAAGAGCAATTAAGATGCTATTTGATAAGCTCAGTCTAGATAATAATGTTACCGGGATGGTTAATGCTGCAAGTGCTACCAGAAAATATCTAAACGGCAGATATTTTGTCACACAGTTTTTAACATTTATAACAGAAGAAAACTCCAAAAGTGCTAGACAAGAGTTCACTGAATTAGATCAGATTATCAAAACTGTTGATACTTTATTAATAGATCCAATTCACGTTATGAGACTTAAATCTTTTAAGGATAATTTCGCAGCATATGAGGGGGGATTTCATAAGATAGAAGAAACACTCTTTGCTAGAGCAAAACTAGTGAGTGAAGGAATCAATGTTCTGGGACCAGTTATGCTGGGAAAAATGGGTAATTTAAAAGATTCAATTGCTGCTGATCAATTCTCAACAGGTGAAAAACTCGGAGCCTCCAATCTCTTTGCAAGTTGGATGTTAAAGGTGGTGGTTTTTGCAGCGATATTGATCGGAGTTTTTGGTGGATGGTGGTTAATTAAATCAATTACCGGACCGTTACTTCGTTCGGTTCGCGGTCTTAATACAGCCACAAAAGAAATTTCTTCTGCTGCAACCCAAATTGCCAGCACCAGCCAACACTTAGCCGCTGGCACAACAGAACAAGCGACTTCTTTACAAGAAAGCACTAATAACCTTACTGCTGTTTCCGCAGCTGCTGGTGAAAACGTCAAGGCAACTGTTCAGGCTAAAGGACTTGCGGCAGAAGCAAAGTCTGCTGCTGAAGATGGTGTCTCAAGTATGAACAACCTGAAAACAGCCATGGCTGCCATCAAACAATCAAGTGAAGAGATTCTAAACATCGTAAGCGTTATTGACTCAATCGCTTTCCAAACTAATCTTTTGGCTCTAAATGCTGCGGTAGAAGCTGCAAGAGCTGGAGATGCTGGAAAAGGCTTTGCTGTTGTTGCTGAAGAAGTAAGAAGTTTGGCTCAACGAAGTGCTCAAGCGGCTAGCGAGACTTCTTTGAAGATCCAGGCTTGTGTTTTAAATAGCACTCAAGGTGTGGCTATTAGTGCTCAGGCATATAAACACTTAGAATTAATTTCAAAGAAAGTATTAGAAGTTGATTCTATCTTAACATTGGTTAATGAGTCTTCAGAAAAGCAAAGTCAGAGAGTCAATGGCATTGCTCAATCTGTCGCTGAGATTGATAATGTTACCCAGACAAATGCTGCCAGTGCCGAGCAAAGTGCAGCAGCATCTCAAGAATTAAGTGCGCAGGCTGAAAGTCTTTTTGACTTAGCAAGAGATCTTGGAAAACTTGTGGGGGAAACTGCCTCCCTTGGAGAATCATTGTCAAATAAAACTTATGATTCTAATAATAGCGACGTTGAATCAGATGAGTTGACTGAACTTTCAATGATAGAAGGTCAAGGCGATCGTCCTTATATTCAATAAACTGCCTTTCTCTGACCCACTCTGGGCATAAAAAAAGGGGAGGCTAAGCCTCCCCTTTTTTATTGAAAAACTATCGTTATCCCACCCAATAAGTAATTTACCGAATACTTATCTTTTGAAAACCTTCGGTTCACTTAAAACATTTAGTTGGGATAACTATCTATACAAAAAGAATTATGGATTAACTTGATAAGCCATAGTTCCTATTCGTGTAGCTCCATCATAAACTGGAGTCGATATGAAAAGCGCAAGCACATCATACGAGAATCCGTATTTATCTACGCTTGACTCAACAACTTCGCCTTGCTTTGCAGCTTGAGCTTTTTGGTATACCTGACCAAGTCCGGAACCAGCATTCGGTCCTGACTTTACGATACCAAAGAAATCTAGCTCCTTGTACACTGTATAAAAAACCCGTCCGGTAGCATCATCAAAGAAGAAGATATCATAGAGACCATTCTCATCCAAAGTGGCCCTAGTCTTAGGGTGACACTTAGCGTGAATTTCAGAATATTTTGACTTATCATCAGATTTATCCATTTTTTGCTTTGAACCTAGTGGGTTGCTGTTCTTAGCGATGTAATAATACTGAGCTGCCATCTGAGCTGAATCAATTGCGTTAACATGAGAATCTAGTGCAGCAAAGGCAGTACCATTATTTTTCTTTTTGTACTCTTCGCCAAATTGACCTCTGTAGTAACCTTCTACGTCAGCTTTTAATGTAGCTGTGTCGGTTATGGCATTCTCAGATCCAAGGTTAAGCGCAGCTTCCTTCAATTCTTTATAGCAATTGATGACATCCGGATTTGCAGCTTGAGCTTTTAATATTTCTTTTTCAGCCTCTGCAGCAGCAAAAGCTGATGATGAAGTTACAAGCAAACTTAGCGTTGTGAATACAAACGCTTTTGATATTACCTTAATCATAGTTCTCCATAATTGAATGTGTAAGTTTGGAATTTCAACTGGATTTAGGAAATTGCAACTACAAGGCGTTTTACCCTACTAGATTCCAATTGAATCACCAGTCGAAAGCCATCGGCATCTAAGATGACAAAGCAACCGTCTAGATGCAGGAAATAATAGTACAACTATGTTTTAACGCCAGATTGAATTATCAGTCAGGTCAACTAAGATCTACTATTAAAAGTGGCCATAGGTCATAAACGATCATAAACGATACTGCCTCGATTTGGGAGTTCGTCCTAAAAGACCAGCAGTGCAGTAAATTCTTGAGATCCTATACCAATAACAAGCCCGTCCTGAAGTCCAACAAAGTCTCAGGGAATTTGTGATTAGTAAAACTAGGCTTAGAATAAAACCATTATCTAATCATCTACAACTATTAGTTGTTCAGGTCTGTTTTCTTAAGAATTAATAGTGTGATATTTTCACTCATATGAAACCTAGCTACCACCTTGTCTTAGTAAGGAGCCTTGAAGATAAACTTCATTGATCTCTCGACAGATAGTCCATTGGGTCGTGAATCTGATGTTCATTGAGCAACGCAATCATTGACCATTGAACGTACCAAAATTGCTAATCACTATGATTTTTTAGATTTCCATAGGAATTATCTTTAGGAACAATCGTATGGTGCAATTGCAAATTACCTTTTAAACTTTTAAGATATAAAACATGAAAGTTAAAAACCTCCTAATTACTGTTTTGCTTATATTACTCTTAGGCTGTAATTCTGATTCAGATACAACTGCCTCTTCTCTTTCACTGCCCCAAACTAGCCCCTCAACCGATCCACTTGCTGGGGATTCTTGCGATTTTAGTAACCCATGTTCAGACACCACCCAATTTTGCGATTTCACATCAGGTGCATGTGGAGCCGCAGACGATACCGGTAACTGTCGAACCCCTCCTGAAGTTTGCACCGAGGATTATACGCCTGTTTGCGGATGCAACGGAAAGACATATGGCAATGTTTGTCAGGCTGCGAGTGCCAAGGCTTCAGTATATACATTGGGCGCTTGCGAGTCTTAAGATCAACTTCTATTCAAATATTAAAAAACACTTTTTTTAATTCGATAACAGAAAAAATGTTAATTAAAATTGCATAAATTCTCTCTAAAGTGTAATTATTATCGATTCTTTTATTCTTTATTGTTTTAAGATATCGCGCTTACGCCCACACCCTCAATGTCAAAGTCAAACAATGTCAAAGTCAAACAATGTCAAAGTCGAAGAAAAAACAATACGAACGCCAAGACAAATATTACCACATGGCCAAAGAAGAAGGCTTTATGTCTCGGGCCGCCTATAAGATTAAAGAAATCGATAAAAAATTTAATTTGCTACGTCGAGGACATAAAGTTTTGGATCTTGGGGCTTGGCCTGGCGGATGGCTTCAAGTAGTTGGGCCAATAGTGGGACCAAGTGGTGTTCTTGTTGGTATCGATTTTAAAGAAATTGAGAACCTAAAAGTTCCAGCAAAGTTTCAATCAATTGTGGGAGATGTCTATGATGAAGCAACTCTGAACGAAGCTCTGAAATTTGCAGAATCCCCATTTGATGTAATTCTTTCAGATATGTCCCCAAAACTTACTGGTATTCGTCTTGTTGATGAGGGAGCTCTTTCGGGATGTTACGAAGCTGCATTAGTTGCTGCCCATAAATGTTTAAAGAAAGGCGGAAGTATGGTGATTAAGGCTTTCAAGGGCAACGAAGGCCAGCAGTTCTTTGCGCAAATACGCCCACTGTTTAATATTATCAAAAGATGTGAACTTGACTCGACTCGCAAAAGTTCAAATGAGTATTATATTGTTTGTCTAAACTTTAAAGAAGGCACGCCATGTCAGTCGTCCGAGGAATCTCCGCATTCGGAAGGGGAACAATAGAAAACACAACCGGCTGGGGGGCTGCTTGGGTTTTTATGTACCATATTCTTGTTGGTATCTTTTCACGACCATTTCGAGGTCGCCTTATTTTACGCCAACTTCTTGAAATTGGCTTTAATTCAACTTTAGTAATTTTTTTAATTGGTGGATTTACTGGTGCTGTTCTCGCTGTTCAAGGGGAATACACTCTTTCAAAATTTGGAGCTACCGCTTGGACTGGTCCAATGGTGGCACTAAGTTTAATTCGGGAGCTGGCTCCAGTTTTAACAGCTCTTATGGTTATCGGTCGTGCAGGATCGGCAATTACCGCTGAGATCGGCATCATGCGCATAACTGAACAAATTGATGCATTACGATCCATGGCAGTTGATCCAATCCGATATTTAATGGTGCCACGTTTTATTGCTGCGGTAATTTCTATGCCACTTCTGATGTGTGTTTTCACATCCGTCGGTATTGGTGGTGGCTACTTAGTTGGGGTAAAGCTTTTAGGCCTCTCTCCTGGATCGTTTATGGGTCAAATAATATCTAATATCGATATCTTAGATGTAAATTCTGGACTTATTAAATCTACTGTATTTGGAATAATTTTTGGTTGGGTCTGTTGTTACAAAGGTTACACCTGCGGATTCGGTGCAGTTGGCGTTAACAAAGCCACAACTCAAGCAGTAGTAACAGCTTCTGTATGTGTATTGGTCGTTGATTATTTCTTAACCAGTATCTTGAACAGGATCTTCTTCTAATGATCTCTGTTAAAGATATTCATAAAAGATTTGGCAAGCAGATAGTTCTAAATGGAATTTCACATGATTTTATGCCTGGTAAGATCACAACTGTTGTGGGTCCGAGCGGAGTCGGAAAATCCGTTCTTTTAAAATTAATTCTTGGAATTTTAGTTCCCGAAAAAGGTGATATCTTAATTGAAGGTCACAGTATTACTTTGGCCAATACCGAAGCTGAGAAAAATGAGATCCGAGCAAATCTGGGAGTACTTTTTCAGTCAGCGGCTCTTTTTGATTCATTAACTGTTTACGATAATATCGCCTTTCCTCTCGTAGAACGAACCTATCTCTCACGACCTGAAATTCACGAAAAAGTTTCTTTCATGCTCGAGGCCCTCTCATTACAGCCTTACTATACAAAATTACCTCAAGAGATCTCTTTAGGCATGCGTAAGCGAGTCGGCATGGCCAGATCCCTCATAATGGAGCCTAAGGTTCTCTTAATAGATGAACCAAATACGGGTCTCGATCCTTTAGTCGGCCAAGAGGTTTACGATCTTATCAAACTTTGTCATTCTCAATGGAAATTCACCGGAGTAGTAATAAGTCACGAGCTGCCTGAGGTTTTCCAAGTTTCAGATAGAATGATAATGCTCTTAAATGGGAAAATTCATCTTGAGGGTACGCCGCAAGATTTTATAGACTCAACCGATTTAGCCGTTCAGCAGTTTATTCAAGGGAGATTAGATGGACCAATCACAATCCAATAAAGTAAAATCAGCAGCAATTGAAATTCCTGCTCGAACATTTACTGTAGAATTTTATGTCGGCATCTTTGCTATAATTGGAGTTCTGGCTGCTGGGTATCTCTCAGTCGGACTTGCCGGAATCAACCTTGGAACATCGGATACTTACACGATAACTGCCGAGTTTGATAATATTTCAGGATTAGAAGCTGGTGCTTCTGTTGAAATTGCCGGTGTGCCAGTTGGAGAGGTTAAAAAGATAGAGCTAAATGATCCTATGGCTAAAATCATTATGGACATAAATAATGATGTGAAGATCAAAGACGACGATATCGTCTCAATAAGGACGAAGGGAATCATTGGGGATCGCTACGTTAAGATATCTCGTGGGGCTTCAGATATTCTAGTTCCTGCTGGTGGAACGATTACTGAAACAGAATCAGTATTAGATATTGAAGATATCGTTGGGAAATTTATCCATAGTTTCGAATCGAAGGATGAATCAAAAGAAGAAGTTAAAGAACAGAAATAACTCGGAAAAAAATAATATGAAGAATAAAAAATCAAATCTTAACGCCAAGCTGACAGCCTTTACTCTAACTTTAATTCTTTGCTTACTAACTTTTGTTTTAAATGCAGTTGCTGAAGAAACTCCCCTCAATCTAATAAAAGACACAATTAACAAAGTTGTTGAAGTAAACAAAAGACTCTCTGGAGAAACTAATCTTACTGAGCGCAGAAAAGAACTTCGTGCAATTATAGCTCCCTACTTTGATTTCGATGAGATGGCCAAAAGATCTCTCGGCGCTCATTGGGAAACGGTCACAGAAATTCAAAGAAAAGATTTTATTGAGGTCTTCTCGGAACTCTTGGCTCGTACTTACCTTTCTAGAATTGATAAAGTAACTACGCAGATAGTGGAATTTCAAGGCGAGAAAATTACACCTCCAAAGGCTTCGGTAAAAACAACCATCAACTACAAAGGTGACTCCTTTCCTATTGAGTACAAATTTCTTCAAGAGGAATCTGCCTGGAAAGTCTATGATGTAGTAATTGAAAATATTGGACTCGTTGCAAACTACAGAAACGAGTTTGCTGGAATTATTCGCAAAGAAAAGTTTGAGGGTCTCATGGAAAAGCTTAAAAAGAAGCTTGAATCAAATGAAAAGGTAGTTACTGCCCGTAGCCTCTTAAATAACTCCATGTTTTTGTAGAGATTTTTTATTTTGTGAACTGCCTGCTAACACAGGTTAAGTCTCTATTAGCAGACACAAGAATAATTTACTAAATTTTTACCAATTAATTTTTACAGTCACATTACCTTGAGCGAAACTGGCATTACTTACATAACACTCATTTCCTTCTTGAGTAATCTCCTCTGAAACACCACGACGAATTACCTGAATTATAAGAGCTTCTCCAGTATTTCTTAGAGCTGATGCTACTGAAGAAGGAATATCAACTCTGGCATTACGCTTAATATCAATATCAGGTGCCGAAAGTTGTGGTCCAAAAGTATTGACAACCATAGATGCTGAAGTGTTAGTTCTAATACCTACATCTGCATCATATAGGTGAGTATGCTGACCTCCCATTGCAGGAGTCGAATAGAATTTCAGAGTGAACTCTTCAGAATAAGTTACGGAAAGATCTCTATCTTCAGCCGGAGTAGCTAAACAGAAAGCATTAACTCTAGTGATCTCCTTTAATCGTGCCGCAATTTCAATAGTATTTAACTGTGCAACTTGAGAAGGACTTAGATAAATAGTTCCAATTCCATTTTCTTGGTTTAATCCAGGAGAAGAACCATATTCAGATACAGGAAAGGTTGAGATAAAGTCGTAAGCAAAGGTTATGGATGGAATAAAAGTTAATAACCCAGTTAATAATAAACGATGCATAAAAATCCTTATATTTAAAAATGTTTTTAAACCGACTATCCGACTAATGCAGATATTAT
>Ga0163144_10002890_pt1 | contig 39268 bp, 31 predicted proteins | sample OliLak19BULKMAT1_FD_123175 | JGI IMG/M metagenome (GOLD analysis project Ga0163144, IMG submission 123175) | Freshwater microbial mat bacterial communities from Lake Vanda, McMurdo Dry Valleys, Antarctica - Oligotrophic Lake LV.19.BULKMAT1 | ecosystem: Environmental > Aquatic > Freshwater >...
ATACGCGAGATGCGCCCGCCGTAGAGCAGGTAACCTGCTCGCAGGATCGCGACCGGGTCTTCCAGTTCCAGGCGTTCCTCGTCGCGGCGCAGCGTGGCGCGGATCGTCAGCTCCCGCGGGCGCATCGACGCGATCGTGTCGAGCCATAGTTCGTACGGGGGTCCATCGTCCCAACTGAGAGGCGTGTACTCGCGCTCGTCGTTCGTCTGCCTCAACATGGCCCGACCAGTGTCGCAAATCTGCCGAAGAATCGTCGAGACCGCAGGACCATCGAGGTAAAACCGCGCTTCCAGCGCAGCCGGGTCGCTCGATCCCGTGCCAAAAAGCATCTGCACGATCTGTCGGTCAACCGCTTCTGGTGACGACAGCCACTGCTGAGGTGAAAAGGGGACGCGCTTGGGGGGGTGCCAGCTGTTTTCCCTGCGCCGCCGTTGAGTGGTCAGTTCGAGTGCGACGCGCCCGTCGGCGAGCGTCACGTCTGCGTTGATGATATAGGCGATTCGCGCATCGGACGGGAATCCTTCATCCGCCGGTGATGCCGCGACTGACGTCTCATCCGGTGTGTCCTTCAGATCAGTGATCGCGCGCTTCCACATCGGCTCAAGGCTGCTACCGCGCTGGATGCCTGCGTTGGCAAAATTGGGCCTCAGCGCGAAGGGGCCGGTCACCTGCAATGGCCCTGCGACCGTCGCTTCTTCGTCGGGCATGCTCGCGAGCAACCCACGGTCCTCGGCGACCATCAGTGTCGCCCAGATGTGCTTGCACGGTTCCTCGTTGAACCGGTAATCCGCGCATTCGCAAGCGAAGACTACCTCGCCGTCCCCGTTAAACGTCACCGTCACGTTGTACCGGTCACCACCGATGACGTGCGACGTGACGACGTGCCCGTTGACGTCCAGATCCTGTACGAGATCGTCGTCAACGTACTGACGCCCCCGTGAACGGACCGCGGACGAAAAATACTTCTTCAGACTTCTCAGAGACGCCAATTCAAACTCCCGGCTGCAAGGGGGGAAGATTATAGCAGGAAAGCTGCCCGTAGGGCACTGCGCCGGTGGAATTGTCGCGGAGAGGGCCGTCGGGGCGGTGGGAACTGCCCTCATGTTCGAATCAAGCGGGCACGTTAGACCGAAATCGATCAAAATGACGCGGACGATGGATGGACCATCGTCCGCGTTATGGGGAAGAGAAGGTTTACTTGCCGATGCGGAACTACTTCCGATCCGGATTATTCTTGTTCCGGCGGTCTGAGCGGACACGTTGGCCGGGGTAGCTCGAGGGGCGATTGGGTTGGGTCTTCATGATTAGACCTTTCCGGTGGTCGATGAGAGGGGCGTGGTGACACCGAGTTCTTCCTCGGAGACATGGACCTCGTCCTTGTCGCCGGGATTGTTGGCCGCACGGGCGGTGACCTTGGTGACCGCGCTCTCGATCGCGCTGACGGCGGCGCTGACCTTGTTGACGATGGCCTGCCCCGGTTTCGTGGTGGGGATGACTTCCTCGGGGTTGGTCTTCGATGCCGAAGACATGACGCCTGAATTCGCCAAACCGTTGTTTGCGGTCGCTCTGTCGAGAGCCTTCTTGGGGTCACCACTTCCGGCGTGGGTGCTTCGCTCGTGTCTTGCGGCGTTGCGGCCGTCGTTGGTGGACTCGTACTTAATGCCGATCGTCGATTCCGCTTCACCAAGGATCAGGCGGTTGACGACTTCCACGCCTTGCATGAGCGAGTGGTCGGTGTTGGAAACTTCATACTTCCACATGCCGAACCGGCCGCGCGAGTAGATGCCTTGTTCTTCCAGATAAGGGATGACCTGTTGCAGCAGGCCGTCGCGCTCAACGGAGGGCGTCGGGTAACTGTACTCGGCGTGGTAAAGCCACTTGCTGACGATGTCCTTGCGATCTTCGTCGGTGATCAGACCAGCGTTGACGAGACCGGTGACGGTGTCTTCGATGATGGTGTCTTTGTCGACGGGCTTGTGGTCGCTGTAGCTGGTTTCGCAAAGGAGCGAATAGTGCGTGTCCTTGTCGGGCGTCATGTAGGGGCTGTAGTTCGACAGGTACGTGACGCGGTAGAAGGGGCAGTTGTCTTCGGGGAAGTACATCCACGATTTGGTCGACGGGCAGGGCTGTTTGATGCCGATGCCAACCATGTAACCCCCACTGTGCTTCAGGCCGGCAGCGGCTTTTTTAATCTCGCGGGGCATTTCACCGTTGATGACGTCGTTGCAGAGTTTGTCGAGCGGCATCGAGGAGATGAGCACGTCGTATTTGACGATCTCGCCGTCCTTGAACTTGATCTCCTTACGCTTGATGTTGATGAAATCGATGGTCTTGTTGAGGTTGACGTGACCATCGAGCGCGGGGCCGAAGCGTTTGTAGAACTCACCGGTGCCACCGAACAGGGGGAACTTGAACTGGTTGTTTGGGCCCCAGCCGAAGTCATCACCACCGAGGACAACGTTTTTGAGCGCGCGGTTGATGTCCAACACGGCGACGCGTTCGCCGATCCATTCCTTGTTCATCATCTCGGCGGGGTGGGCCCAGACTTTGAAGTTGTAGGGCGTCATGAAATGCCTGGCGATGCCGTCACCGAAGACGGCGTCGATGAACTCCTTGAAGTTCGTGGCGGCCTTGGGGTCGCGCTTCGTCTGCGCCTCGATCAGGCCAGAGAGGCACTCGAACTGCTGTTGCTTGGGCAGGTAGCGGATGTTGTTCTGGAACGGGTAGGGGACCCAGGTGTCGAACATACGTACCCAGCACTCGCGGTTGTTCATCTGGAAGTCGTTGCCCATCAGCTTTTCGAAGCACTGGTCATAGTACTTGTAGTGGCTGAACATCACGTGCCCACCGATGTCCCAGGTGAAGCCTGCTTCGTCTTTGAAGCTGGCCGACAGGCCACCGATGTAGGGCAGGCGGTCATACATCTGGAAGTTCTTGTAGCCCAGTTCCTTCAGGCGATACCCAGCGCCGAGCCCCGTGGGGCCACAGCCGATGATGACGATCTTTTTTTCGGGTGTCATGACGTTTCCTTCTTGGTTGAACTAATTTCGTGACACGGTCCTCTGGACCGTGAGGCATACACACAGGCCCAGTGGCCCGTGTCACAAGTTATTACGATCCCTGCGTGTGCTTAAACTGGTATTCGAGTTCGGTTTCGCTCAGTGGCTCGACGTTGCGGTTGGAGCGGCGTTCTTTTTTGCCGATCGATTCGCGAATGAGTCGTTGCATCTCAGCGACGGTGCTTTCCCAACTACTCTGTTGTGCGAGTTCCAGGCCCTTTTGAATGCGGGCACGATCCGGGCTTTCGAGGGCACGCTGGGCGGCGGCGACGAATTCGTCGGCGTTTTTGGCTATGTCGACGATGTCGCTCCACTGGCGGACGACGTCGCGCACCGGCGTGCTGATGATCGGCTTGCCGGTCGCCATGTATTCGAGACCCTTCGTCGGGTTGATGTACTGCGTTGCGGCATTGTTAGCGAAGCACATCATGTTGATGTCGAAAGCGGCACAGTAGTTGGGCAGTTGCTGATAGTCGCGCCCACCCATCCAGAAAAGGTTCGGGAAATGCGGCAGCAGGTTCGGGTCGACCTTGACGACCGGGCCCACCATCGCGAACGACCAGTCCGGCCGCATGCGCGCCATCTCACCGACCATTGCGTAATCAACACGCTCATCGACCACACCGAACCAGCCGAGGATCGGGCGGTTCATGAAATCGATATCGGGCGGGATGTTGGTCTGCGGGTCCTGGGCTTTGTTAAAGTGACTGAACTCCACGCCGCACCCGAAGATGTGGACGTTGTCGTGCAGCTTCTTCTTGTTGGCGCCCATCTCGTAGCCACCGGTGAAGACGACGTCGGCGTGCTCGATGAGGCGGGCCTCGTTGTTCACGAGCTGCTTGGGAGCCCCGCTGAACTGTGAGAGTTCGTCCATACAATCGTAAACGACGCCGCGATTCTCGAAGTGGCCCAGCGACCAGGCGCTGTCCATCGGGCTGTAGTACCAGAGGACCGGGCGCTCGAATTCACCGTTCTCGTTCATGACGTCGATCGCTTCCTTCGCCCACTCGCGCAGCATCGCGGGGAGCTTGGGATTCTTGGCCAGCGAAGGCGCGACATGCGGGCAGAAAACCGTGACGTTGGGCATAACCCGGTGGTATTGCAGGTCAGGCTCAGCGCCTTCAGGGCGATCGAAGAAGGGTTCTTCAATGAAGAGGATCGGGTGCTTCTTGGCAAAGCGCGACAGGAACTGCTGCGGCCGCTGCCAGACAAATCCCCAGCGCAGGTGGCAGAAGACGACAATGCCGTAGCGGTCGAGCGACTTGGGGTCGACGCCGTCAATTTCACCGGAAGGGGCCGCAAGTTTCTCGATTGCCTTAATGACGGCCGGCTCGGCAGCGGTGCCGGGGGCGGGGTCGACCTTCAGACCTTGGACGCCAGCCGATTGCTGTGGGGCAACCTGCGGTTGAATCCACTCGCCGATCGGGGGGAGCTGTTCTTCTTCCGCTTCCAGTGAGGGGTAGTCGATCGTGTCGATCTTGCCGACCTTCTCGTCACCACCGGCGGACAACTCCTTGAACAGCGCGACCAGCGGGCTGGCGACGCGGTTCATCGTGCCGTCCTTGTCGCGCTTGATGTTGTACAGCCCTACCTCGTGGATCTTGCCCACGCGGTGGGTGAGCGCGCCGTCCCAGTCGACCTGGTCGATCATCGGCCACCAGATCAAGCCGAGCATCGGCACGCCTTCCTCGCGCAGGCGTTTGATATGGTCGACGTTCGTCTCGAGCCAGATCTCGCGGTTGATAGGCTGACCTTCGATGCTCGTCTCGGTCAGCATGAGCGGGATGCCGTAGCGCTTCCAATAGGCGTTGGCCACGTTGTACAAGCCCGTCGGGTTGTCCGCGCGTCGCTGGCGCACCGCGCCGGTGGGGCCAATGTCGATCTGCCAGTCACTATGCGGGTAATAATCCATCCCGAAGACGTCGGGCTGTTGCGGGTTAGAGCGGAACCATGCGAGGTCGAGGTCGCTCAGGCCGTAGCTCGACACCCACGAGTGCAGCGGGTGATGCTGGTCAACCCGGCCCATCAACAGGTCCATGACGAGAAAGCGGCGCAAGTTGCGACGCTTTACCTCGGCTTCAAGGGATTTCGTACGCGTTTTGTAGCTTTCAACGGCATCGCAGAGCAGGACGATCGCGTCAGGCTGCGCAGCGCGAATCGCACGGATGCTGCGTGAGACGGCCTGCACGATGCGCGACAGCACCGGCATGTATCCGCGCCATTTGCGGGCGTGGGGTGGCCAGAAGCCGAAGTCGCCACTGAACAGGGCACTGACGAGCGGTTCGTTGAACGGGCACCATGTCTTTACCTGCCCACGGTAGCGTGTGACCATCGCGGTGGTGAACCGTTCGAGAGCCTCGGGGAACTCGGGATCACCGACAGCCTGCTTCAACCACAGCGGGGTGCCGAAGTGCATGACGTCAAGCATCAATTCAATGCCAAGCTTCTCAAACTCGGCAATCCGTTCGTCCGCCATCGTCCAGTCATATACGCCTGGTGACGACTCGATCTTGTGCCACGGCAACGCGTAACGCAGGTGCGTGCAACCGAGTTCCTTGGCCTTGGCCAGGTCTTCTTTCCAGAATGTGTTGTGCTGGGTCCAGTCGAACTGGTCGACATTCAGGTGAGGAATAAAAGAGCACTCAATGCCTGCACCCCAAACGAAATTGGTGAACGGAAGTCGCTCAGTCGTCGTAAACGAATCTGATCGCGATGCTGTTTTAATCGTTGCAATTGCTGATCCCTGCATGCGCACACCTTCTCCCCGTCCGAGCCAGGGCTCGAATGAAAAAAAACAAACGTATCTCGTCACAAAGGCGGGTGAGCTGGCGAGTTGCGGTCTTGAACGTCGGAGCAAGACGCACTACCGGCAACTGAACTGCTTCAGACGGCTGTCGACAAACCGAGTTGAAATACTCGCGTTCGTTGCAAACGGCCTGCAATCAGTCTCACGACGTTCCTCACCTGATTTGCTCGACAGCGAAACCAAAACGTCCGAAACGCTGCTGGGGCTTGATGGTGACGTCCTTGTCCGATTGGTTTGCTTCATTTGACGATTCCCTTAAGACATACACTTTGCAGCGGTGAGGCCTCCCGAGAGGCCTTCCTACTTTCCAAAGCAAAACGGGTGCCCATGGGCAATTCATGATCTCATTGGACGCGTCGATTTATGAAGCCCTGTAAGGGAACCGTGGGGGATACTACGGAAATTAATTTTCGCTGCGTTACAGCGGAGCCTGCTCACCTATTTTGAGTTGCGACAGGATGGGTACTTGGGGGATGAGAAATGGGACAGTTTGACGCACAAGAATTGCGCGTCCTAGGTTCGCCGAGGAGAGTGATTGGCGCGATGCTTAGTTGTGGCTAAGCGATTGTTGCCCAACTAATTACTAGCAAATCATCGCAGCTTGCGCTGACTCGTTTCTACTCAGCAACAAGACTGTGGGTCCGCTGCCGCATTCTATTGCGATTTGTCTTGACGATCGCTCACGAGCGATGCGGTTGCTTCAATCTCGACCCGCCGGTTGGGGCTCTGTCGAATGGCGTCATAAACGCGTTGGGCGATCGGTTCAAAAGTCGAGCAACCTTGCACGCGTAGGATGTCCGGTTGGACACCTTGCGCGACCAGAATGTCTGCGACCGCCTGGGCGCGTCGCAGTGACAAGTCCATCTTTTGATCGGCTGTCGCGCCCTCGGCGAAGTCGTCGAGTGAAGCGTGACCTTTCACGAGGACGATATTGCGATGTCCGCGAATCATCTTGGCAATGTCGGGCAGTTGTGCCAGCACGTCTGCTGGTGGCATCGACGATCCAGATTCGAACGCCAACCGCCCACCGACGATTGCCTGCTTACCGGGACGGATGGTGGTGACCTCCGGATCCGTGCCAACCGCGCCGTCGCGCTTTACCTTCGTCTCACCACCTTCACCTGGCGAGGTGCGCGGCTTCATCAGGTGAAGCTTTTCCATCAGCATGTACGTGTTGACTCTATCGTCGGTCTTGGACGGGTCGGGCTCGTACCCGAACGCCTCACGGATGGCGGCCGCCATCTTCACCCATTCCTCGTCCTGCGGCTGGGCCGACCCGACGTTGGGGCTCGGTGAGGGCTTCAACACCCACAGCAACACGAACAACCCCATCATGCACATAATCAGATCGGCGAGCGTGAAGATCCACTCGGGGCATTCCTCGCAGATCTCATGCGGGTCGCATTTACCACACTTTTTGGCCATGGGTCACATCCGGAGCAGAGGGTTCACCGCAGAGATGCGGAGACGCAGAGAAAACGGAAGATTAAGACTACGCTTCTCGGTAGTTCAGCACTTTGCGGCGGATGCCGTCCTTCAAAACTGGAACATTGAAGTTGATGAGCAACCCAATCTGCCAACCACCAAGGCGGAGATAGGTAAGAAGCTGGGCGTCGTGAATCGGATGGAGCGCATCGACAGACTTCAACTCAACGACAACTCGTTCGCGAACCAGTAAATCGATCCGGTACCCAACATCCAGATTCATACCTTTGTAGGAAACCGGCAATGCGAGCTGTTCCTTGAATTCGAGCTTTCTCAGCGTCAGTTCGTGTGCCATGCACATTTGATATGCCGACTCTAGTAAACCTGGCCCAAGCGCTTTGTGCACTTCCATCGCTGCGCCGATTATGGATTCCGTCAGCTCGTTCATGTGCCCAGCTCTCCAATTGGTTTTTTGCCTTCTCTGCGTCTCCGCGTCTCTGCGGTGCACACGCCTTTTACGCAGCCTTGGGGACGTGCGATTGTTGTTTGGCGCTGAGGAAGCTCAGGAGCTGCATTTCGACGACGCGGGGGTTGTTGCCGGCCTGGATGCTTAGCACACCCTGGATGATGATTTCCTTCGTGAACGCCTCTTCCTTGCTCTTCAACCCCAGCTTCTCGGCGATCGGGCCGGCGACGACGTTTTGGAGCAACGCGCCGTAGAGGGTTCCGGTCAAAGCACCGGCCAACGCTTTACCGATAATGGCGGCGTCACCGGCGAGGTTTTGGAACATGCCGACCTGGGCACAGAGACACGCGATCAAACCGCAACCCGGGCCGAACTTGGCCATCGAGGCCCAGAAGTGCTTTCCGTGCTTGTGGCGTTCAACCATCGAGTCGATCTCGATGCGCATAATGCGCTCGATGATCTCGGGGTCGGTGCCGTCGATCGTCAACTGCAACCCGCGGCGAAGGAACGGGTCCGGGGCTTCACGCGCGACCGATTCCAACGCCAGCACCCCGTCGCGGCGGGCGGTCTCGGCGTAGGTGACCATCTCTTTGATCAGGTGTTCGACGTGCGCGCCACCGCCGAACAGCATCTTCTTTGTGCAGAGCAGAGCGCCCATGATCGAGTGCAACGGCATCGACGCCATCGTCGCGCCCAGGGCGCAACCACCGACCAGCATAATTTCGGCCGGGACGAAGAACGCCCCGAGGTTGCCGTGGGTCGAGTGGTGCATGCCGTACAGCAGCATGGCCCAGGCGAGCAGGTAACCAATAATCGTTGCGATATCCAAGACGAACTCCCCGGTACCTGTCGGCACCGAAATACGACGCCACCCATCGGTTCCACCGAGGGAGGACTACCGTCTATTTCGGCAACGCGGGGAGAAAACGTGCAGGATTATTGGACGCTGGCTGGAAAAGGCCCCGATTTTAGCGTTGAACGCCAGGAATCTGGTTGACCTGGTCGTAAATCGACGACCGCGGCGCCTTAACCGGGGCCGCCGGCGCGACGGAACTGGGGTCAGCGGGAACCGGGGCAGGTGGGGTGGTTCCCGGAGCTGCCTGCGGAATAGCAGAAGCTGCGGGCGCTGCATTACCGTCAATCGGGATCGCTCCGGGCATAGCCAAGCGGACGCCGCTGCGTTGGATGATCAGGTCCTGCTTCCGCTGGTACGCTTCCAGGACCAGCGCCTTGGCCAACTCGTTGTCGTTGAGGTCACGAACTTTCTGGTTGGCGACTTCAACAATTTGGTCGTTGGCCATCAGACCAAAGTGAGCCTGCATAGGCCCACCGGCCACGACGCTCGTCACGACCAGTGCGTCGGTACGCGTGCCACCGGGACTTGTAACGGAATCAAGGACGATCGATTCACTGGCCCGCATTCCATTCGCGTCCTGGCCTGCCAGTTGACCCGCATCGATCTGGGCTTCGCGCCCCTTCTGCAGTGTCGAGACCATGTAGTCACCCGGACCGCCCCTGGCCGAGAGCAAGATGACGATCACGAGCAGTGTGATAAGGATTCCGCCGACGCCAAATATCCAGCGCATGGTTGGTCCTGTGTGAAAACTCTACGGCTCGTATTATGACGCGCCACCACCGGTTACAGCAATGAAAATGCGCTGGCAAGGCGAGCAACACGCTGAACCCGCAATAGGCCAATCGAGCCTTTACAGCGGCGCGACGACCTTCACGGCTTCTTTTTGGGTGGGCTTGATCTTCAGGATCCGATCGAGGCGCGTGATTTTGATCAGTTCCATCAACCGGTCACCTACACCACACAACACGAAGCTGCTTCGTTTCATCGCGGCAAGCTTCTTGTGCATCTGGATGACGATGCCGATCGCCTGGCTGGAGATATACTGCACGCGCTCGAAGTCGAGGATGATGAGGCGCTTGTCTTCCACGTCAATGAGATAATACAAGCCGGACGCGATCTCCTCGAGCGCGATGGGGTCCATCAGCGAGGCCTCGGTGAACTCGACGATGGTGTATTTCTCGACGGTGGTGATGTTGAAGTGCGAGTTCATGTGCGGTTGAGAGACTACCTTAAGACAGTATCGGCCGCGATAGCCTGCCCCTTTACACCGACCCGCTTTTTGCTTTTTTCGGCTTTGAAGCCGCCTTTTTACTGGTCCCCACAGGGGGACCCAGCGCAACCTGGAGCACTTCATCCACGTTGCTGACGAAATGGAACTTCAACGTCTTTTTCACCTCTTCGGGCAGGTCGGGCAGGTCTTTTTCGTTCCGCTTGGGAACGATGACCTGCTTGATGCCCGCCCGCATGGCAGCGAGCGTCTTTTCCTTCAAGCCACCGATGGGCAGCACCAGCCCGCGCAGGGTGATTTCACCGGTCATCGCGACGTCGTGATGAACCGGGCGGTTCATGAGCAGTGATGCAAGCGACGTAAACATCGCCGTGCCGGCACTCGGGCCGTCTTTTGGAACAGCGCCGGCGGGGACGTGGATGTGGATGTCGCTTTCGGCGAGTAGTTTCGGGTCGATGCCCAACTGCGCCGACCGCGATCGCACAAGGCTAAACGCCGCTGTCGCCGATTCCTTCATCACGTCACCGATCTGACCGGTCAGCGTGATGCCACCCTTACCAGGGTAGCGGGTCGCTTCGATGAAGAGGATCTCACCACCAACGGGCGTGTAGGCCATGCCGGTCGCCACACCGGGCACGCTCGTGCGGCTGGCCAGCTCAGGCTCAAACCGGCGCGGACCGAGCGTCTTACCGACGTAGGTTGGGTCCACTGTGATCTTCTTGGTGTTCCCACCAACCACTTCGGCAGCAATAGAACGGGCGACCGATCCGATGTTGCGCTCCAGGTTACGAACGCCCGCTTCGCGGGTGTAGCCTTCGATGATCAGCTTTAGCGCCGGGTCGTTGAACTTCGCGTTCTTTCCCGTCAATCCATTCGCTTCCAACTGGCGTGGGACGAGATAGGTCTTGCTGATGCTGAGTTTGTCCGCCTGCGTATAGCCGGGTATCTCGATCACCTCCATGCGGTCGCGCAAGGGTCCGGGGACCGGGTCCATGCTGTTGGCGGTCGAGATGAACAGCACCTTCGACAGATCGAAGGGCACATCGAGATAGTGGTCAGTGAAGGTGTGATTCTGGGCAGGGTCGAGGACCTCAAGCAATGCGCTGGACGGATCACCACGGAAGTCGGAGCCGATTTTGTCGATTTCGTCGAGCATCATGACGGGGTTGCGCGTCCCCGCTTTGCGCAACTCGGCGATGATGCGGCCGGGCATGCTGCCGATGTATGTGCGACGGTGACCGCGGATGTCGGCCTCGTCGCGCACGCCACCCAGGGCTACGCGAATGAACTTGCGGCCCATCGCGTCGGCGATGCTCTTGCCCAGGCTGGTCTTGCCGACGCCCGGTGGGCCTACGAAGCACAAAATCGCTCCACCCCCGTCGGGCTTGAGCTTGCGCACGGCGAGATACTCGATGATGCGGCGTTTGACCTTGTCGAGGTCGAAATGATCGCGGTCGAGAATTTTTCGAGCCTCTTTCAAGTCCAGATGGTCGGTACTGAGCAAGGACCAGGGCAGTTCACTGAGGATCTGAATGTACGTGCGGATGACGCCGTACTCCGGGCTGGCGCTGGGAATGGCTTCGAGGCGGTTAAGCTCGCGCGTCGCTTCCTTCATTACCAGTTCGGGCAGCTTCGCCTCTTCAAGCTTGGCGCGAAGGTTGTCGACTTCGCTGCCACCTGCTTCCCCGGTGGCTTCACCGAGTTCCTTGCGGATGGCCTTCATCTGCTCTTGTAGATAGTAACGTCGCTGGGATTTGTCGATGTTCTCTTTGACCTGTGACTGAATTTTGCTCTGCAGCTCCAGGACGTCCAACTGCGTCGCGAGTCGCGCTGCGATGAGACGGAGGCGTTTTTCGACGTCCAGCTCTTCAAGCATCATCTGCTTGTCAGCGGTATCGGCCTGCAGGTTGGCTGAGAGGAAGTCGGCCAGCGCCGAAGGATTCTGAATGCTGTTGAGAACCTGGGCCGCTTCATCGGGCGTGTTGGGCGACAACTCGATGACGCGGTTGGCCTGTTGGCGCACGGAGGCGATCAGCGCGTCGATCGGCGCACCACTGGCGAGCGTGTCCTCGATGACCTCGATGCGCCCGGACGCAAACGGGTCGCTTTGCGTCAGTTCGAGCAGCCGGAACCGTGCCAGACCATGGACGATGATCGATTGATTGCCATCCGGCAACTTGAAGAGTTTCAGGATCATGCAAGCGACACCAACCGTGTGCAGGTCGGCATACTGCGGGTCCTCTACGTCCGGATTTTTCTGCGTGACGACCCCGATGATCTTTTCACCCGGCATGACCTCGTCGAGAAGGTTCTTGCTCTTGGCGCGACCCACGTTCAACGGCATGACAGTGCCGGGAAACACAACGATGTTGCGGATCGGCAGGACCGGCAACAAAGACGGGACCGTGAGCTTCTGACCATTGCTGCCACCCGTACGGATGATGGTTGCGTTGGGACTGCGTTCAATGATGGTGGTTTCGGCCATGTAAATGCGGTAGGCGGCAGGCGGTAGGCGGTAGGCAGCGAGGGATGGTTGCCCGCTCTGCCTACTGCCTGCTGCCTACTGCCTACTCCTCCTTCACTTCTTCGGAATTTCAATCCAGAGCAATCCGTCGCGGTAGGTGGCGCTGATTTGCTCCTGGGCGGCGTCGGGGGGCAGTTCGACGGTGCGGCAGAAGCTGCCGTGGTCGATCTCCATTACGTGGACGCGGAGCTTGGACTCGCTTGCCTGGGCTTTGTCGTTCAGCCACGGGACTTGGCGGTGTCCGCGCAGGGTCAGTTCACCGCCTTGGACCTCGACGTCAATCTTTTCCTTGTCGACGCCCGACAGATCCACGCAAACGAGGTAGATGCCCTCGCTTTCGTAGAGGTTAACTGGTGGTGTCCACGTGTCGGTCCCGTACAGGTTGTAGTAGCCACCACCAGGCATGTCCGGGCCGGGCTTGCGCTTCCCGACATTGCCAAACGGTGGATCCGATGCCAATTGCACCATAGGGTTCTCCCTGTGATCTCGATGACATGATACGGGGTTGCGCGGAAATGGGAAAACGGGAAAGCGAATCTCTGTTGATCTACCGGCGGCGCGCCGGAAAGCCAGTTGCCAGCAACTGCATGATCGAAGGGGATTAGACGGACGACGCGGGCGTGTCACCGGCCTTACGCTTCAACTCCGCGTCGGCCGCGAAGATAACACTGTGGGCGCGTTGATCGATTTCGTCCAATGCTTTAACGATCGTCGGCTCCACACTGACGCTGGCGACGCACGCGATGCGGGCGGCGGCCTTTTCCACGTCGCCTTTGAACGACCAGAGCCCGACCACGGTCGGCATGTTAGGCAGCTTCTGGTGGAGTCGCTTACAGAGATAGCGGGAGTGCATAACAGCGCCGGGTGGCAGGGCACTTACACAGACGACGTCTGCTTTGGTCTTCTCTACTTGCTCCACCATCTCGCCAGCCAACGTATTGACGGACATGGGCACGGCGCAGTAGCCCCGCCGGTTAAGCAATTGTGCGATCATTAGCCCGACAACCTCGTCGGCATCGTCGTGGGCCGGCATAATCAAGACGTTGACGATGCAATCTTTCGGCAATGTTAACCGTGCCACCGGCGATAAAGCCGTGGTAGCAAGGGTGGCGGTGCTCGCGAGGGTGGCAGACAGCGTTGATCGGACTGATCCAGTAATCGTCGGGCGATCGGCATCGTCCATGCCCCTGGCGATCTTTACGCGGTTGCTATCACCCAATTCGTCGACTAGTTCACGCATACTTAACAGGATGAACTTGGCGCGCTCTTCATCAATCTGCCCGCGGTGCCGGTCCTGTTCGCTTAACGCCAGTGCCGGCATCAGCACGGTGTCATAGACCTGCTCCAGTGACATCTTCTGGAGATACTCGTCAGCTATGTCGGCAGCCTCCTCAGCGTCGCCGGCAAGAAGGCGCTGGTAGATCCGTTCCGGTGGCGCGAATACCGGATCGTCCCCCAACAGAATGTCGAAGAATCGCAAGTTGGGCACATATTTACCGAGCACGACAATGCAGACTGTCATCGGCGTCGCGAGCACCAGACCGACCGGTCCCCATAGCCACGTCCAGAAGACCGCGCTGACAATCACGGCGACGGCGGACATGCCGGTACTGGAACCGTACAGCCAGGGCTCCATAAAGTTGTTGCTCAGCAGTTCGATGACGACGAACAGAACGAGCACGGCTGTGAAAACGCCAAAACCGGGGTAGACCGCAAACGCCACGATCAACGGAAAAGCCGCCGCCAACCAGGGTCCAACGTACGGGATGAAACGCAGGATGGCGCACAGCAAACCCCATAGCACCGCGCTTGGGAAGATCTGGTCGCCGAAGATGGCACCGAGCGCCCACAGGCCGAGGGTGATCGCAATGCCATACGTGCCGTTCACGATCGCCTGCGCGAACAGATATCGGCTGATGCGCGTCGTCGCGTCGTCGACCGCCTTGGTGGTAATGTTCAACTGCCCAAATCCTACGAGGCGCACCATGCGGTCGCGCAGGTCTTCGCGTTCAAGCAGCATGAAGATCAAAAAAACGGCGACAATACCAGCAGTGCCCAACGGGCTGAGCGCGAGGCCCAGGTAAGCACCCAACTGACCCAAAGGGGACGAGCCGGTTTGGACAACAGCCACCGGCAGTGGGTTGCTCTTCGTGTAATCCTTGCTAACAGCGTCCTTAGCTTCCATTGAAGCATCGGGTGAATCGTCGCGCACAAGCGGCTTTGGTTCAGGTTTGACCGCAGTTGCCAGCAAATCAGTGGTTTGAGTCGTAGCCTGTGTCGTCGATGGCGCAGCCAAATCGGTTTGCACTTTATCGCCAAATTTACTCAGCTTGCTGTAGAGGCCCCCTTCGGGCTTCACCGCTTTCAGCTTGTTGATGATGTTGTCCTGGTATTGCTCTACGTTCTGCGCAAGGTTGAGCGTCTGCACACTGACGACATAGCCCAGCGCAACAATCCCCGCCGACACCGCTAGCACGACGACCAGGACTGCCCCTATCCGACCCAGATACCATCGCTCAATACGCCTCACTACTGGTGCCAACAGGAAGCTGAGCAGTATCGAGAGGCTGAGCGGAATTAGAACGTCTGCACCAAAGTACAGCGTCGCAACAACAAGTAGGATCGTAACGAAAGTCAGAAATCGACTGGGACTTCGGTCAGGGGCAACGGTGCGAGGCATAATGGTGGTCTCTGCGAGGGAGCCCTGAGCTCTTTTATGTTCCAATGACAGAATCAGCATACGCCAACGAACGATCGTGGGTAACGGACAAAACGGCGTCCTATAACGGCGAAGATGCACGGCTTCAGCGTCGAATCTAGGGTCGGTGGAGCGATCGGGCCGATAGGAAGGTTGAGGCGTATTCCATGAAATCCACATCCCTGTCGTTCGCGGTCGCGTTTACGGCCTTCACCACTGCGCAATTGTTCGCCCAGGCGACGCAGCCGACCGTGCCGTCGGCGACCGCAGTGAATGTACAAGCAGTTGCCGCAAGCGATTGGGCTGCGACGGTCGAACGGTTTACGACCTCGCTCGTCAATGGTGACGTGCCGACGGCCCGAGCGATGACTGCGGAACTGACGGTCGTCCGCGCCGGGTCGACGGAACAGATCGACCTCGCGACCGTCGTCCAGCGATCGCATGCCGGTGCGCTGCTTGGGGCCCACGCGTACGTCTACCCACCGATTGCGCTGGCTGCCGACATAGCAGCGGACGTGAAGGGTTCACCGGTCGTCACCGAATCAACGAAGGCGCTACTGATCCCCGAGGATGACGCCGCGATGACGCGTGCCAACGCGACGGCGATGCAATGGGTTGCCCAGGCGCTGGGCGCGACAAAAGGCACGCCCGTCGCCATCGCGATCATCATGCCTGGCGCAACGAATGAGTCTACGGGTAAGATCGCTGCGCCACTTCTGATCCTCATGCGTGGTGCACCAGCGACGGATGGCATCTTCCACGTCAACCGCATTGTCTTTGGCACGCCACCGCAGATCGTCGAATAGCTCCATCGCATCCGACCGCTGTTCAGAATTCGATAAGTTGGCATCGTCCAACCCTCGTTATTACCATGGACCCCGTCTTTCATTGGGAGTCACATGCGTCGTCTGATTCTTGCCTGCCTCGGTCTATTGTTGCCCACTGCCACGGTTCACGCCTGGGGGACGAAGGAACACCTTCAACTTACTCGTTTCGCTGCGATGCAGTTGCTCGCCGATGATTCGACTCCACCCGAGATGAAGGCCTGGTTGAAAGAGGCCGCGCCAGGGCTCATGGATATGGATGGTGAGCGCGATTACTTCATGAACAAGCGGATGGGCATCATTCCGCGCGGTGCCGATGGGCTGATGTTCTGGTCCGTGATGCCAGACATGGCGACGCTCATGGACAAGTACAACAAGAAGCTCAAGCCCCTGAACATCCCTGAAGGTCCGATGCACTTTTTCGAGATCGAGTTCTACGGCCCCAATCCGCCACCACTGTCGAGCGATGGGAAACCCAAAGGGACCGGCAAGGAACTGCTCGGCGACGCGGCGCCTGCTTCGTCGAGCTATACACCACCAGAATACTCGCGCATCGCGATCAAGCCTGACCTGTCCAAAAAGCCACCCCTTGAAGCCATCAAGCGCGACCCGACGGATAAGCGTCTTGCGGACGGTGGCGCACTCCCTTACCGCGCCGCCGAATGTTACGACGCGATGGTGAAGGCGATTAGCGCAGGTAAATTGAACGACAAGCCGGGTCAATACCCGCGCGACGAGCATGCCACCAAGTGGGCCGGTTACCTCGCTCACTACGTGCAGGACAGCACCCAGCCACAGCACTCAACATGGGACTACAAGAGCCGGGCGTTCTTCCCTGAAAAGACGCGTAACCCCGACGTGCACTCATTAATCGAGTGGAAGATGGCTGACGAAGAGTTCGACGATTATCCGGAGCTGCGTGCTGCCTACTGGCCGATCCTGGTCGAGGCGATCAAGGACGCAAAGGAACTGTCCAAGTCTTCCGATGCGTGGCAGTCGAGCGTCGAAGCGTCCTACCTCAGCTATGACGCGCTACCACTCATTGGCGAGGCCGCGATCGCTGCGTGGGACAAGGACGCAAAGCCCGAAGGAGAGAACTCCAGAGAACAGGGCCGGATTGATATCGTCAAATTTTACAACCACCGAGGTCAAGCCTTCGGTCGCGAAATGAGCGTGCTGGAACTGAAAGCTCGTCAGCAGGCGTTTGCAGTAGGACGTACCAAAGCCGCGTGGCTCAACGCGTGGAAAGAAGCGAAAGCTCCAGCGCCCGTGGAGCACATCGGACCGTGATCGATCCTGGCGCGCTCCCGGTAACCCCAGATCGGTTGAGTGAGAGTGATTTTCAACGAAAAACGGGCTGGCCCTTTGCAAGGGCGGGCCCGTTTCGTTTTGTGCGAATGAGAGAAAAATCCTACCGCACTTCAACGGCGATAATCGTTAGATCGTCTTTCGGTTGAAGGCTTCCTGCTTGCGAATCGATGCAGTCTGCGAACTCACGGAGCATGACATCGGTCGCCAGTTCGCGTCGGCCGGTAATTTCGCGCTGCCAGCGGTGCGTGTCGACCTCGACGTCGGTGAAGGCAACTTCGACACCGTCTGAATAGAAGATCAACCGATCGCCGGCGTTCATGCGGAACGACTGGGTCTCAAATTCCTGACCCGGAAAGATGCCCAGCAAGCCACCGTCAGCGTCGATCGGGATCGTCTCACCGCCACGTTTCAATAGCAGGGGCAGGGGGTGACCCGCTCGCGCGTACTGCACGACAAGCGTCTGCGTGTTGATGATGCCGTAGACCGCCGTTGCGAACGTGGCTTGCGATAAGTTCTGCTCGACCATCGCTTCGTTGAGGCGTGACAGCGTTTCACCCGGCATGAGCAACCGGTAGCCGGTGCCCGAGATTTCCTTGGTGACGAAAGCGTTCTTGATGAACATCGTCAACAGCGCCGCGGGCATACCGTGGCCGACCGCGTCGGTCATCCAGAAGCCGACGTGCTGCTCGTCGAGCCGGCAGACGTCGTACAGATCGCCACTCACGTAACCGGCTGGTCGATAGAGCGTGTGGAAGTGGACGTTGCCCACCTGCGGTAGAATACGCGGCAGGAAATCCTGCTGCAGCTTGGCTGCGAGGCGTAGCTCCTCGTCAATCCGCCGCATGCAGAAGTTCAGCGTCTCGTCCCGGTGACGCAGCAGTTTCACCTCTGCCTTGAGTGCGTCCATCTCACGCTGCAGTGCATCAAGCTCATCGTGCAGCGGCATGGTGTGTGACGGCACGATCAACGGCGTTGCGTTCATCTCGGGCGCGTCATCGCGGACAAGTCGCAAGGCTGCGGATGAACTGGGTGCCATGGGCGCTTTCTACGAAAGACGGCTTAAAACGTGACGCTCTACTTAACGGTACAAACCGAACTATCCCATTCGTCGGCACCCCGGAAGGGTCGCTTGACCGAATTTCTGTCCGTCGCTCGTAAATTTCGGGTGAACGTAGTGAATCGACAACCCTTATGATGCTGCCATGGAACTTCAGTTGCTTACCGACATCCCGATGCTTCCGGAACGCCCGTTAGAGGGACACAAAGGCCTGTTTGGAAGGGTGCTAATTGTGGGGGGGCAGGAGGCAATGCCCGGCGCGCCGGCGCTGGCCGGGCTGGCGGCGTTGCGCATGGGCGCGGCGTTGGTTCAGGTCGCGACGGTCAAGGCAGCACTGCCTGCGGTGTTATCGGTCGTGCCGGAACTGATCGGCTTACCGTTGCGTCACTCGGATGGCAAAGAGCTACTGATCGAGGCTGCGGAGAGAGCTGACGCGATCGTGGTCGGGCCGGGGCTGGGTCAGAGCAAGGTGTCACGCAGGTGGGTCAAGGCATTGATCCGGCTGGACAAGCCACTGGTAATCGACGCCGACGCGTTGAACATCCTCGCTGAGGGCAATACGTGGCCAGCGCAGTTCACCGCCAAGGCCGTGCTGACTCCGCATCCGGGTGAAATGAAACGTCTCGGCACGCTGATTGGGATCGACGAGATTCCCACTGACGACGAGTCCCGTGTGCAGATTGCAGCTAAGGCCGCTGGCGAGTTTGGGCAGATCGTTGTTCTGAAGGGCTACAACACGGTTGTCAGTGACGGCCATCGGGCGTTCGTAAACAAGACTGGCAACAGCGCCCTCTCCAAGGCCGGTACGGGTGACGTGCTCAGCGGGATGCTCGGCGCCTTGCTGGCGCTGAATATCGACCCGTTCGACGCTGCTTGCCTTGCCGTTCATCTGCACGGTCGAGCCGGGGAAATCGCGGGTGATAAACTTGGACTTCGGAGCGTTCTGGCGCGCGACGTCACGGATGCCATTGGTCCCGCTATTGCCCGATTGGTGGGTTAACGGTTCGTCCGTCCGGAACGAAGGCCGGACGGAACTCGGGAGCAATGGCCTGTCTAGCGAATCGCGCAAAATGGCTTTGCCGACGTGACACGGTCCTCCGAATCGTGAATCTAAAATGCCCTGTCACGGTCCGGAGGACCGTGTCACGTCGGAGGTCAGTTCGTTGGGAAGTGCCCATTTGGGCGCGAGCCACAACCTTGAGGTTCTACTACGGATCCATCGAAGGTTGGTTAGACCGTCGAGTCGTGCAGGTTGATGTCGCTCGTCGGGAAGGCGTTGGGGTTGGCCTGTTTGATCAGGATATGCTTGACCAACTCCAACCGGGTCAGGACCTGGTCCATGTCGGCAGGGCGCTTCTGGGGCTTGGTCGAGATCATCTCCATGACAAGATTCGATAGCGGGGTTGGCACTTTGGCGTTCAGGTCCTGTGGCGTATCAAACGTGCTGTCCAGCAGGAAGCTGTTCTCGCCTTTCTTGTTGACCGTGTATAGCGTCGGGATGTGCCGATTGGTCAACGTCCAGTAGAGCGTCGCGCCAAGATTGAAGACGTCCGTCTGCACAGAAATTGGGCGACGGGCAACCTGCTCGGGCGCGATGAAATCGGGCGTGCCCTGGATGCGTTCCTTGACCGTGCCGATCTTGCAGCTTTGACCGTAGTCGATGACCTTCACTTTGCCGCGGTCGTTGCGAAGGATGTTGTTGGGCTTGATGTCGCAGTGCGCGTACCCGGCGGCATGCATAGCCTTGAGTCCTTGGGCTGCCTGGATGAAGGTGTCGACGGTATCTAGCATTTCCGTCGGTGGACGCACGTCCAGGGGCTTGCCTTCGACGAGCTCCATGATCAGGTAAGCGTCCGTAACCTTCAGCAGCATCGTCTTGTTGAGTTTAAGCTCGTAGGTTCGACGCAGGTTCGGGTGATTGAAATCTTTGGAAATAGTGTACTCCGCTTCCATCTGTTCGATGAAGCGGATGTCTTTGGGGTCTTTACGCTCGACGTGTTTGAGCGCAAAGTGCTGGTGCGTAATGGTATCGGTCACGGAGTAAATAACACTCCGCGCACCTTCTCCTAAACGCTCCAAAACGTCATAGTGGAGGATTCGCTGACCCATGAAATATTAGCCCCACCCGGGTGAATCGTCCGCCTGTACCGTTAGGGTGGAATACGGACAGCTTCGAATCGTGCGAAAGGATAACGGTATAATGATATTGCCTTCGCAGGCGATTCAGAGAGACACCCTAGAGTTCGCTTCTGGAAACCAAATTGAGCCAACCAAGCAGGCTAAACAGGGTCTGCAGACCGACAAACATCTGTACGGCACATTAGATGAATCGGATGCCAATAGCAAGGGAAAGTTAGGCGAGCATTAACTACGTTTTGGGTGCCTAGAAAATGGGCAGTGGGGTGGAGGGAATCGAGTTCCACTCGAAGCGCGGGTCGAGTTCAACGTAGTGTGCGGATTGAGAGAAGCAAAAAGCCACAAGCGAACGAGAAAGGTCGATTGCGGCTAAAGGGTCTATCGGGAGGACAACGTTACGGAAGCAAACCTTCCCGGAACGAGGTCGCTGGAAAATACTTCCCTGCGGTTGCGCTTGTGCCAGTGCTCTGGGTAGCCAGCAGGACGTGCTCAGCGGGGATGCCGAGACGGCTCTGCAAGGCGTTGACCAGTTGGGACAGGCGGCGCATTTGGGTCGGGGTTGGCAGGCTGGCGTCAAAGTCACCGACGACGCAGACGCTGACACACGCGGGGTCGATCTTGTCCGCACCAGCCGGGGGCAGTGCACCGTGCTGGTTGCGCCAGCGTTGACCGATCTGGATCTCGCCATCAAACGCGCCATCCCCATTGCCGATCAGGAAGTGGTCGGGCATACCGTTGGTGTGCCGGCCCAGCGTCGAGGCATTGCCGGTCGGGGTCTTGGATTGGTGGACGTAGATGTACTTCCAGCCACCCGCTCGGACGGGCGCTTTGGTGTTGGCAAAGATCTCGTCGAGCGATTCCGGCGCATCGATCGCGAACAAGCTGTTCGACGCGTCGGCCGTTAAAGGGGCCGGGGCAAGCGCCAGCAATAAGGCGCTTGTCAGGGTCAGCAGACCCACAAGGGAAGTGAAAACGATAAATTTGCGTTCTGATTTTCTCACAAGCCCACCGTGTGACATCCTGTCTTGCCGGGGGACGGCGTCCAATAAACGTCCACCTGGCTGACAGACCTTTCATCGGTCCGCAGCGGAGGACTCTGACAGAAAAAGTTAGGAATTTTCGTTAAGTCGGTCATCCGTGACGCGCTCAACTTACCCAACTTGCAGCTTAACCGCTTATTCACGAAAAGCACGTCCAGAAATCAGTGGATAGTTGTCAGTGGACAGTGGGCAGTTAAAAAAACGCGATCTGACCGCTCACTGTCCACTGACAACTGCCCACTCTTTTACACCGGCACCTTAAAGTTCTCCGGTTGTGGCAGGTCCTTCAAGCTGTTCAGCCCGAACAACTCCAGAAACCGCTTCGTCGTCCCGTACAGAATGGGACGTCCCGGCACTTCCGCTCGCCCGGCAATTTTGACCAGATGCTTTTCCATCAGCGACCGAACCGTCTCACCACACGCCACACCACGAACGGCCTCGATGTCGGCCCGCAGGATCGGTTGCTTGTAGGCGATGATCGCCAACGTCTCCAAGGACGCCTTGGTCAGCTTGGCGTCGATTTCCTTCTGGTACAGTTTCTTGAGGTGATCGCCAAACTCCGGAAGGGTCAGGATCTGATACCCACCGGCGACCTGCTCGATACGAAAGGCCCCGTCCGTTTGTTCGTACTTTTCGTTCAGAAGTTTAATGCCCTTGCGGATCGACTTGGTCGTATCCAGCCCCATTAACTCGGCCAATCGACCAGCAGTGAGGGGTGATTGCGTGCCGACGAGCAACGCTTCGAGCAGCCGGGTGTCGATCGGCCCGACGTCCGGGGCACCAGTGCTTTCGGTCTCTTCGACCGCCTCGACCGCGCCGTCCTGAGGCTCGGCGAGCGCTGTGCCTAAACTGGCGTCTGGTTCGTCGGTCGGGGCTGGACGTTTGGCTTCACTCATCGGTTGGTCTCAGGCTGCGATGATCGCAGTGTACAGGGCGCAACGCACCGTTCAAGCACGGTTGATGGGTTGGCCGTTTCCCGCTTGACTTTGTGTCTCTTCGACCACTACGTTCTGGTGAGCCAATCCAGGAGATTCAGATGCCCGCCAATGTCACGATCATTTTCTACAGCATGTACGGTCACGTCTACAAACTCGCCAAGGCGATTGAGGAAGGCGCTAAAAGCGCCGGCGCGGACGTGAAGCTTTTACAGGTTAAGGAGACACTGCCCGACGAGGTGCTGACCAAAATGGGCGCGCTGGGTGCGAAAAAGGAGTGGGAAAGCCTGCCCATCGCCAAGCCCGATGACCTTAAAGCTGCAGACGCGATTATCCTCGGCACAGGCACGCGGTACGGCGCGTCCACGGCCCAACTGCAAACCTTCCTCGACAGCACGGGTGGCCTGTGGGGTGCAGGCGCGCTTATCGGTAAGGTCGGCTCTGCCTTTGCCAGCACTGCTAGCCAGCATGGTGGGCAGGAGACGACACTTGTCCACCTGCATACGTTCTTCTACCACCAGGGCATGGTCGTCTCAGGCGTTCCGTACGCTGCCCAGGAACTGCTGAATCTGAGTGAAGTCAGTGGGGGAACGCCATACGGCGCGACGACGATCGCCGGTCCCAAAGGAGAACGTCAACCGACAGCGAATGAACTGGCGATCGCGAAGTTCCAAGGCAAGCACGTGGCGCAGCTCGCTGCGAAGCTGGCAGGGAAATAAAAATCAACGGCGACCTGTCATCGCGTCAGTAGCGATAGCTTCTGAAAACAATCACATTACCAGCGAAGGCGCGAAGTGGAACGAACACGAAGTGTGTCGGGCGTTCATCGCGCATTTTGGATTCCTTCGCGTCTTTTAGGTTCGATCAATATTTTTCGAATCTGTTGGTTAATAAGAGCGCCTACGATGTCAGCGACCTCAGCATTTGAGCTTTGGCGTGTATGGGTTTAGTATGGTGCTTTCCGCCCTCTCCATGCGGGGGTTCAACCGATGTTTAAGCTCGCTTCACTCATATTCCGGAATGTCCTGCGGAATCGTCGGCGCAGTTTGCTGACGCTGGCGAGCACGGCGATTTCATTGGCGTTGCTCGCGTTGCTGCTGGCGATCTACCAGGGCTTCTTTCATGCCGAAGATGCGTCGCCGTCCGAAGCGATGCGCCTCGTTTGCCGGCACCGCGTTTCACTGACGCAGACACTGCCGGCGAGCTATCAGCAGCGCATTCTAGCGGTCGAGGGTGTACAGGAGGCGTCGGCGTGGACGTGGTTTCAAGGCGTCTACATCAAGCCAGAGAACTTCTTCGCACGATTTGCCGCCGACGCCGACCGGGTCTTTCGGGTCCGCCAGGATTGGACCGTCTCTGATGAGCAACTGACCGCCTTCAAGCGCGAGCGGACTGCGTGCGCAATCGGTGAAGCGCTCGCCAAAAAATACAACATCAAGCTCGGTGACCGCATGACGATCGTGGGTGACATCTATAACGTCACGCTCGAACTCACGGTCGCGGCGATCTTCGCCCATCCGAAGAACACCGAGAGCCTTGTCTTTCATCGTGAGTATCTGACCGAACTGCTGCCCAAGACCGCTGCCGCCCGCGACGAGGTCGGCACCTACCTGATTCTGGCTAACACCGTCTCGGACGTGCCGCGTGTCGCCAAGGCGATCGACACGATGTTCGATAACTCGCCCTATCCGACCCGCACGGAATCGGAAAAGGAGTTCGGCCGATCGTTCCTCGCGTTCCTGGGAAACATCAAACTCTTCCTCGCGGCCATCTGTGGCGCCGTGACGTTTACGATTTTGCTTGTGTCCGCCAACACCGTCGCGATGGCGGTGCGTGAGCGGACGCGCGAGATGGCGATCTTGCGCACGCTCGGCTACGCGCCGGGTGAGATCCTGCAACTCGTTATTGGTGAATCGGTGCTCATTAGCATTGTCGGTGGCGCGATCGGCGTCGGAATCGGCGCCGGGTTGGCTTTGCTCGTGTCTGAAGGAGGCGGCTTCCCACTCCCCGGTTTGAAATGGCAGGCGGCCAGCATTGTGCTGGGGATGGCGGTCGTCATCGGCCTGATCGCCGCGCTCGTGCCAGCGATCATCGCCGCGCGCAAGAACATCGTGGAGTCATTGAGGTTTACCGGATAGGACGACTCAACAGTAACTCACGTTGTATTGGCGTCCTGTTTTCATCAATCAGCCTTCAACTTTCATCCTTATTCCATTATGGGCGTCCCGATCAATTACAACATCCGCAACCTGATCGAGCGCAAGGGCACCACGCTGATGACCGCCGTCGGCATCGGCCTGACCGTCGCGGTGCTCGTGACGGCGATGGCGCTGACCACGGGTCTTAAAAGTGTCTTCGCGTCCAGTGGTGACGAACGGCAGGCGGTCGTGTTGCGCAAGGGTGTCGATTCGGAGCTGAGTTCGACCGTGTCCGGCGACGCATACCAGATCATCCGCCGGTTGCCCGGCATTGCGACGGACGACAAAGGTGAACCGATGGTGTCGCCGGAGGGGATCACCGTCGTGAACCTGCCCAGCGTCGATTCACCCGAAGGCATGAATGTCAGTGTGCGCGGTATGCTGCCTATTGGGTTGACGATGCGCGACGTGCGCATTGTGCAGGGCAAGATGTTCGAACCGGGCCTGCGGCAGGTCGTCGTCGGTGAATCAATCGCCCAGCGGTACCCCGGCGCTCGCATCGGCAAACAGGTGCGTTTCGGGCGAGGTTACTGGGAAGTCGTCGGCGTTTTTGCGTCGGGGGCGTCTGCGGCCAATAGTGAAATCTGGACGGACCTCAACCAGCTTCGCGGGGACTTTGAACAGCAAGGTGGCAGCAGTTCGCTGTTGATCCGTGGTGACATTCCACTCACCGACGCCATCGCCCAGTTGGCCGTTGCCGAGCGTGCCGCCGATGAGGCTCGAGCCGTGCGGGAGTCCGCCATCAAGGCCGGGAAGAAGGAGGAAGACCTTCCCGCCGTCGAGGAGCCCTTGCCCCCTCTATTGGCATCAATGCGAAAGACAGTCGATGACGACCAACGCCTTGGTGTGCAGTTGCTAAGTGAAAAGGACTATTACGGTCGCATGACCCAGTCGGGCGCGCCACTGCAGGCGCTCGGGTTCTCGGTCGCCGTCATCATGGCGGTCGGCAGCGCGTTCGCCGCGACCAACACCATGTACGCCGCGGTCGCAAGACGGACGCGCGAGATCGGGACGTTGCGCGCCTTGGGCTTTGGTCGCTGGGCAATCCTGTGGTCGTTTATGCTTGAGTCGATCTGCCTGGCGCTGCTGGGCGGCATCCTGGGCGTTCTGATCGCGCTGCCTGTGAATGGGTTCACGACGGGCGTTGGAAATTTTCAGACGTTCAGCGAGGTCGCGTTCAAGTTTCAGATCGGCCCGGGCGCGATTGCTTTGGGGCTTGGATTTTCCGCGTTGATCGGCGCGATCGGTGGCTTCCTTCCCGCCTGGGCTGCAGCGAAGAAGAACGTGATCGTCGCGATGCGCGAGGGGTAACTTGGTGGTTGTGAGCTACGACGACCGTCGTAGCGTTTGAATTTCATGGACAACGAGCTGAACAAACTTCGCATCGACAAGAGCCAGAAGGCCCGCCGTGACCAGCGGGCGGTTTGGCCTTGGGTGTTGGGCATCCTGATCCTGCTGGTCGGTGGTTATTTCGTGTGGAGCTGGGCGAGCAACACCACGGTCGCCACCGTTCAAACGATTCGCGTACGCGTGCCGGAAGGCGCGGTTCTCGAATCCGACCTCATCCTGCTGAATGCCACGGGCTACGTGGTCGCGGCCCACAAGATCGAACTGGCCAGCAAGGTGATCGGGCGGGTGGCGTGGGTCGGTGTGGAAATGGGTGACAAGGTGACGAAGGGGCAGGAACTGGTCCGCATTGAAGACGAGGAATACAAGGCCCGCGTGGCCGAGTCGCAAGGCCAGGTCGATAACGCCAAGGCGCGCCTGGACGAACTGGAAGCCGGTTCGCGCGTCGAGGAGATTGGTCAGGCCAAAGCGCAGCTTGCGCAGGCCCAATCGGACCTGACCAATGCGGAAATTAATTACAAGCGATTGCAGGAGCTCGAGGCATCGCGATCGGTGTCGCGCCAGCAGATCGACGACGCCGCTGCCCTGATGCGAGAGCGCGCTGCGAATGTGGACGCGGTCAACCAGCAGTTCCTGCTGGTCAAGGCCGGCCCGCGCAAAGAACAGATCGCGGCCCAGCGGGCGACCGTCCGACAGCTCGAAGGCAGCCTCGCGCTGTCGATGGTCGACCTGAACAACACGATCGTCCGCGCGCCGGTCACTGGCACGATCCTTGGACGCAATGTCGAGATCGGCGAGTTCGTCACGACCGGGTTTGTCGGTGACAACGGCGCGAAGGGTTTCGTCGTGTCGATCGCCGACCTGAACGACTTGCGCGTCGAGCTGGACATCAGTCAGAACGACTTCGCAAAAGTTCTGCCGGCCCAGCCATGCTGGATCGTGACGGATGCCTATCCTGATCGGCGGTACGAAGGCGTCGTCGACCTGATCTCACCCGAGGCCAACCGCCAGAAGGCCACAGTGCTCGTTCGCGTAAAGGTGTTGAACCCGGACGAGCTGTTGAAGCCCGACATGAACGCGACGGTGTCGTTCCTGTCGCCAAAGAAGCTCGCCACGACGCGCGCGGCGTCGACGATGCCCGTCGCCGAGCGACCGGCGATCCGCGTGCCGGTGTCTGCGGTGCGCGACGGGGCGGTGTTCGTCGTCGAGGCGGGCAAAGCAGTCCGCAGAACCGTCACCGTCGGCACGACGGCCGTTGGTGGGGACGCCGAGATCCGCAAGGGGCTCATCGGTGGTGAAGACCTGATCGTCCAGCCGACCGATGCACTTAAGGATGGCGACCCTGTCCGCACCGCCGATGGTGGTAATTAAATCTGATTTCACGCATTGGAGCGCACCCGTGTCCGACTCACAACCGATCGTTCAAGCCATCCAGCTGACCAAAGAATTCACGCGCGGCCAAACCGTCGTCAGCGCGCTGGCCAGCGTTGACGTCAGCGTGCGTCGCGGTGAATTCGTCGCGCTCATGGGACCGTCCGGCTCAGGCAAGAGCACGCTTTTGCACTTGATCGCGGGCATGGACAAGCCGACGGAAGGTCGGCTTCTCGTGCTCGATGAAGAGCCAGCGACGATGTCCGAACGCAGCATCGCTCGCTGGCGCAACAATCACCTTGGGTTCGTCTTTCAGGCGTTCAATCTCATTCCGGTGCTGACGGCCTTAGAGAACGTCGAACTGCCGTTGAAATTGACGTCCCTGTCGCGCGCCAAGCGGCGCGAGAACGCCACGACTGCGTTGAATCTTGTCGGCCTGGGCGATCGCCTGGACCATTTCCCCCGCCAACTGTCCGGCGGGCAGGAGCAGCGTGTCGCGATCGCCCGCGCGATCGTCACCGACCCGGACATCATCCTCGCCGACGAACCGACGGGTAACCTCGACGCCGTCAGCGCACAGGATGTGCTGGCGTTGTTGCAGAAGTTAAACAAGGACTTCGGCAAGACGATCGTGATGGTCACCCACGACCCCCACTCCGCCGCCGCGGCGTCGCGGTTGATTCACCTCGATAAAGGCAAGTTCGTCGAGGCCGAGGACATGCCGGTGAGCGCCAAGGCTATCTAGCACTGTTCGTATTCAGCGCGCATTTCCAAGATCGGTAGCTGTTGGTCTCACACTTTCAGCACTGGCTGCATCTCTGAAGCCGTTGAGCGTCTCGTACCGCATCTCTTGGTCGATATCGATAGTCTGTTCCCCGTTAAACTCCCGCGTCCGAACAACTGTTTTAAGTTAGATCAACAAACCTGCCGAATCAGCCTTTGACCATTTCGTATTATAACAATACCCTAACGTTGACGTTGTTGGAGTTGTAATGCGTTGGGTACGAATTTGCGATAAGAAGCTTCGGATCGACGACGAGAGCGCTGCCGCTCCACTGCGCGGGGTTGGCGATGCATTGGAATCGATTGTGGCTCGTCGGGCGGTCAACGAGTTTCTGTTCAACCCGAACGCAGGTGGGTTCGTTCCTTTTTTCCCCGCGTTGCATGTTGCTCGAAACGGCTTGGCCGAGGTGACGCGGTTGGCGCGTTCGTCGGCGCGGAGCCTGGTGTGGGTCGATTCCACCCACACCTTTTACCCACCGGCTGCGGTGGCGATGGGGATTGCAGTCGAGCAGCTGCGTGTGTTACGACCCTTGCGCGAGGATGTAGTGTCGGCAGCGCTCGAGTGCATGCGATGTCCGGGCGTCGGGGTGGTGGTCGCGCTGATCCATCAGCCGTTGACCGGCGTTGACGTGCGCCGCTTTCAACTGGCAGCCGAGCGCGGCGGTGGGGTGGGACTGCTGCTGCGACCGTACGGTAAGGACACCCATTCCCATATCCACGCATCGGCGACGCGATGGCTTGTCGCGCCAGCGCCCGGTGAGCGCACGGTTCAACGCTGGCGCCTTCAATTGATTCATGGTCACGGAAGACAGATCGGCCAAACCATTCTGTTGGAGAAACACCGTGACACCGGTCAAGCAAATTTTGTGCATCTACCTGCCCCTTTGGTCCATCGTCCGCCAGTGTCGGCGGCATCCTGAATTGCGGACGCGCGCGGTCGCGATCGTTCAAACAACCAGGCAGCGGCAGGACGTTGCAGAGGCATCGCATCTGGCGCAAACGCAAGGCGTGCGGCGCGGCATGACGGCTGCCGACGCGCGAGCCCTCTGTCGTGACCTGGTCTGCATCGACGTCGATCCACAACGCGATCGTCGGGCGCTCGACGCACTGGGACTGTGGCTGACACGCTTCACGCCCGATGTGTCACGCGGTTGGGACGAATGCAGCGACCCGTCACCGGCGGCGTTGTTTCTGGACCTGACCGGTTGCGAACGCTACTTCGACGGCCTCGAACGGTTGGTGGGGCTGGTTAAACGATCGATGGACCAGTTCGGCATCCCCACGCGCATGGCCGTCGCGCCGACCGTGGGGGCGTCGTGGGCGCTGGCGGTCACGAACGACCGGGTCGCGCGGATCGTTGGCGCGCAATCGTTGGTCGCGTCCTTAAAGCCGTTACCGATCGCGGTGCTGCGGCTTGATGGGGAGGTGCTCGGCGATCTGCGCCATCTGGGTCTGGCGCACGTGGGTGAGGTGCTGGCTTTGCCGCGCGAACAGCTTCCCGCGCGGTTTGGTCCGTCGTTGATCAAACGGCTGGATCAATTGACCGGCGCACGCCCAGAACCGTTGACCAAACTGGCGTACGAGCGGCCAATCACCAACCAGATCGAGTTTGACGCACCGATCGAAGACCCTGAAGACATCCAGCGGATTTTCGAAAAGCTCCTGGATCAAGCGATATTTGAACTTACACGACGACATCGGCGTGTTCGACGGTTGCACATGATCCTTGAGCCCGACCGTGGCTGGGGCCGCGCAACGGTCCGCCGGGCGATCGTGCTTTCGCGCCCGCACCGCGACCGGGCGGTGCTGGTCAATCTGCTTTGGTGCGATGTCGAGCGCATCGATTGCGAACACGGGTTCGTCCGCTTCCACCTCAACGTCCCCTCGCACGAGCCGATGAACGATGCGCAGTCGCAGTTGTTCGAGTGGCAAAAGGCCGAAGACGAATTGGAATTACAGCGATTGTTCGAACGACTCAGCGCGCGACTGGGCGCAGAGGCCGTCATTCAACCGCAATTGGTCGAATCGTATCTCCCCGAACGCGCCTGGCAGCCCGCGATGGACAAAGCGCCTGGCCCTGTGAGCGCCACTGTTCTCCCAAGACCATCGCGCCCGTTGACGTTGTTTCCGATGCCGATCGAAATCCGCGTCGTTTGCGAACCCTCTGACGATCGCACCGGTCAGCCTCACCAGTTCGCATGGAATGGACAGGTCCATCGCGTGGCGCACGCGGTCGGTCCCGAACGCATTGCCAATGAATGGTGGCGAGGGCATCGACACACGCGTGATTACTACGACGTGGAAGATGAGGTCGGCTGTCGGTTCTGGTTGTTTCGCGTCATTCACGTGGGTAGTGAGGAAACGCTCGTAGCACGGTGGTTTTTGCATGGTCGGTTTGAGTAGAGATCGCGATGCCGGAAAACGAAAACATCAAGCTCTACACCGGCTCGGCGATGGACGTTCCCGCAGAGGTGGCGCCTTGCGATCACGATTACGCTGAACTGGACGTAACGACCAACTTCTCGTTCCTGCGCGGTGCGTCTCATCCGGATGAACTGGTCTACACCGCTGCCTGGCTGGGATACAGGGCGCTGGCGATCACCGACATCAATACACTCGCGGGCGTTGTGCGGGCGTACGAGGCTGCCAAGAAAGTGAATGGCTTCAAGCTGATCATCGGCGCGCGACTGGTGTTTAACGATGGGTCGCCTGACCTGCTTGTCTGGCCCACCGACCGAGATGCCTATTCTCGGTTGTCCCGCTTGCTCACCCTTGGTCGCCGGCGGGCGCCAAAGGGGGAGTGTTACATCGCGCTTTCCGATTTTCTCGAACACAGTGACGGAATGCTCGCTGCCATCGCGTCGGTAACACCGTGGGACGACGAATACGTCTGCAATCAACTACGCTCAGTCTTGGGCGATCGGTTGTCGCTTGCAATCAGTCTTAACTACGGCCCAGACGATGAAACCCTGCTCGATCAGGCGATGAACTTCGCGAGGCACACGTGCATTCCACTCGTGGCCACCAATCACGTTCACTATCACGACCACGGGCGACGTGCATTGCAGGACGTGCTGACCTGCGTGCGCCATGGTTGCTCGCTGCGCGATGCGGGATTCAAAATTTTTCCTAACGGGGAACGTTATCTCAAAACCCCGGGTCAGATGGCGAGATTATTCGTGCGATGTCCGCAGGCGATCGCGCGGGGGTTGGAGATCAAAGAGCAATGTCAGTTCAAGCTCAAGGATCTGAAGTATGAGTATCCCAGCGAGGTGGTGCCAGTGGGTCTATCGCCATCGGAACATCTTCGCAATCTGACTTACGCCGGCGCGGTAAAGCGATACCCGGATGGAATTCCGTTCCCCGTATGGGCATCGATCGAACGAGAATTGCACTACATCCACCACGCAAAATACGAATCCTATTTTTTGACGGTCCACGATCTGGTGCGTTACGCACGATCGAAAGGCATTCTCTGTCAAGGACGCGGTTCAGCAGCCAATTCGGCGGTGTGTTATTGCCTGGAAGTGACGGCCGTCGATCCCGCTGTATTCCAACTCGTATTCGAGCGGTTTGCCAGTAGCGCACGAAAAGAACCACCCGATATTGACATCGACTTTGAGCACGAAAGACGTGAAGAGGTGATTCAGTATGTCTACCAGAAATATGGTCGCAATCGTGCTGCCATGACGGCGTCCCTGATCACCTACCGTGGTCGCTCGGCTGTTCGCGATGTGGGAAAAACACTTGGATTCAGCGAAGACACGTTGAGCCAACTGGCCGGAAAACTCGATTGGTGGCATCGGGGCACGCTGACGGCGACTCAATTAGCTGAAGCTGAAATCGATTCGCAAGATCAGCGCATTCGTCATCTTTTGGCTCTAACGAGCGAGTTGCTCGGATTTCCTCGTCACCTCAGTCAACACGTCGGGGGAATGGTTATTTCGCAACAACCTTTGTGTGACATCGTGCCGATCGAAGCGACTGCAATGGAAGGTCGAACTGTTATCCAATGGGACAAGGACGATCTGGATACGGTTGGATTGTTCAAAGTGGACATCCTGGCGCTTGGGATGCTCACATGTATTTCGAAATCGATGGAGTTGATGAATGCCTATGTCCCGGGGCCACCAATCGAGATGCACACGATTCCATCCGAAATACGTGACGTGTATGACATGATCAGTGATGCCGACACGGTTGGCGTATTCCAAGTCGAAAGCAGGGCGCAGATGTCCATGTTGCCCCGATTACGGCCAGAAAAATTTTATGATTTGGTCATCGAGGTAGCGATCGTTCGTCCCGGGCCGATCCAGGGTGATATGGTGCATCCGTATCTCCAACGTCGTGAAAAGAAGCGGGAAATTGAACGACTCGGGAAAACATACAGAACCGATTATCCGAAAGAAGAACTGGTTGACGTCCTCGAAAAAACGCTGGGCGTTCCCTTATTTCAAGAACAGGCCATGCGACTGGCGATGGTTGCGGCAGGCTTCACCGGGGGTCAGGCCGATGCACTACGAAGGGGAATGGCCGCTTGGAAGCGAGGGGGTGGGGTCGAGCAATTTCGCACTCCCTTTATTGGCGGTATGACCCGGCGCGGCTACGAACTCGACTTCGCCGAGCGGTGCTTCAAGCAGATCTGTGGTTTCGGTGAATATGGCTTTCCCGAGAGTCACGCTGCGTCGTTTGCCAAGTTGGTGTACATCTCCGCATGGCTCAAGCGGTTTCACCCGGCGGCGTTTGTCGTGGGACTGCTTAACAGTCAACCAATGGGGTTTTACGCGCCGGCGCAGCTCATTCGCGATGCGCGCGAGCATGGAGTAGACGTTCGACCGATCGACGTCAACGCGAGCGATTGGGATTGCACGCTCGAACAGGATGGCGTGGTATCGGCTGCATCGGTTGACGCTGGAAAGTCGACGTGGGGAACGGGTGGCCCGAGCGTGCGATTGGGATTTCGTCAGGTGAAAGGCCTCAGTGAGGTCGACGCCCACCGGATCGTGGTGGCGCGGAAGCGATGTGGGCGCTTCGTGTCGATGCTTCACATTCAACGAATGGCGGATCTGGATGTGTCGGTCCTGCGACGGTTGGCGCGGGCGGACGCGTTGTCGTCCGTTCCGATGAATCGCCGCACGGGTGCCTGGGATGCGCTGGCGCTGTCAAAGTCTGATGCGCCACTGTTCGATGCCATTGTCCGTCCACCGGGCCCGGCCGTGCCACTGCCCGTGATGCCGATGGGGGAAGAAGTCATCGCCGACTATGCGACGACCGGTCTGTCGTTAAAGCAGCACCCTGTGTCGTTGGTCCGGGGTGCGCTCGATCGCTGGAAGATCGTCACCGCGGCGCAGCTTCAGCATGTCGATCAATGCCCTGTTGGTCGCGTCGTCAGTGTGGCGGGGCTGGTGCTGGTCCGACAGCGTCCCGGGACGGCGTCGGGTGTGGTCTTCATCACGCTGGAAGACGAGACCGGTGTTGTCAACTTGATCGTGTGGGCCAGCACGTACGAGCGTTACCGCCTGGCAGCACGGCACGCTACGCTGCTGCAGGCCAATGGCGTCGTTCAACGTGAAGGTCAGGTCATTCACGTCGTTGTACAAAAAATGATCGACCGCACGACGTTGCTACCGAGCCTGACGCAGCCCTCGAGGGATTTTCATTAACGCCAAACTCGCCTCAACCCTTCGGGGTCGTTATCAACCCCTTAAACTGCCTGCCTCAACCATGTCCTTCAGAAGTGACCCACAGGCTTCGATTTCCTCTTCCTTGATCGTGTGCGGCATGCCAGCGTAGCGGCGCAAGTCGACTGTCGCGCCCATGCGCGCCAAGACGTCCGCGGTTTCCTGGGCGCGGGTGAACAGGACGTGCATGTCGGGGTCGCTCGTGCCGATGAAAACAGGTGTGCCGTCTAACGCGCCAGCGTACTAACGCGGTGTGCCCGGTGGGCCGATCAGCCCACCGGTCAACACCATTACCGCGCCATATCGCCTCGGGTTGCGAGCGACGAACTCGCTCGTCAGGCAGGCACCTTGCGAGAGAGGCAACACCAAGCGGTTATAACGGCTTCAGGCCCGCCTCGATGTCCTTCCGATGCGGTTCGAGGAAGGGTGGCAACGCGAGCGTATCGCCCATCGTTTCCAGGGGTTCATCCGAGTGGAATCCTGGCCCGTCCGTTGCCAGCTCGAAAAGGATGCCGCTTGGCTCGCGGAAGTAGAGGCTTCGGAAGTAGAAGCGATCCACCGGCCCGCTTGTCGGCACACCCAGCTTTCTCAGGCGTTCGCTCCAGGCGTCATAATCTGCAAAGGTTGGCACCCGAAAGGCCACATGGTGGACGCCACCCGCGCCACTTCGCGCTGGCCGAAGATTGGGCTCGACCATGACGTGCAACTCGGCGGCGGGCCCACCGTCGCCCATAGAGTAAACGTGAACCGTCGGCGTGCCCGCAGTGCCATCGCTGGCGGTCATGGCGACGTACTCGCGAGCCTTGCGCATGTTCATCACTTGCGTCAGAACCGGCTCGGTACGCGTCACATCGGGCACGCTAATCGTGATCGGACCCAAGCCGAGGATCTGTTGATCCACAGGCACCGGGCTTTTGACCCAGGGGTGCGAGAGCGCGTTGCCATCGTCAGCGACGAGGCTTAGACGCTGACCCTCAAAGTCCTGAAAATCCAGCGTTGCACGGCCGTCACGTTCCAGGACGTCGGTATGCGTGACGTTCAGTTCCGTCAGCCGCGCCTTCCAATAGGGCAGGCTGGTCGGCGCAACCCGAAGACCGGTGCGAACAATCGAATTTGTCCCGCGACGTTCACGAGGTGACGGCCAATCGAAGAACGTGATGTCTGTTCCGGGCGATCCCAGACCGTCGGAATAAAAGAGGTGATAGGCCGAGACATCGTCCTGGTTCACCGTCTTCTTCACCAAACGCAAACCTGCTGGACCGGTGTAAAAGGACTTGTTGCCTTTCGCGTCGGCGCTCACGGCAGTCAGATGATGGATTCCAGTCAATTGCATAAAGCACCTCTCAAAAATGAAGTTGTAGGGACATTTGGTTTACATGTAAACCATATTGGAAAATAAATTGCGAAGGTCACTCGCATGTTTCCCGAAGCCGTACAAAGCATTGGCGTAAGGTCGTGACCGCATCGTCGGAGAGACAACCAAACAGCCGCTCGATCAACGCATCGTGATCGGGCAGCACCTTCTCGACGGTGCGCCGACCATTCACCGTCAGATAAAGGCGGTTCGCTCGGGCGTCTACAGGGTCGGGTCGGCGTGTGACCCAACCGGCGGTTTCCAGGCGGTTCAGCAGTCCAACCACGTTGCCTTTGGTCACCAGCAACCGCTTGGCCAATTCCTGTTGGGTGACCCCTTCACTGAAAAGCAGGGTGGCCAACACATCGAACTGCGGTAAGGTCATGTCGTGCCGATCGAGCAGTGTGACCAATTGCCGCTCGATCACGACGAACGCGTGGACCATCTGAACCCACGCGCTCCGACGGGCCTGACCCGCGCTTTCGTATAAAGCCAGGCTCCGAGAGGTTTTGCTCACTTCTGTGCTCAATATGGTTTAAGTGTAAACTATATTCTTGAAAAGTCAACTCGGGTTAGTCATAAGGGTGATCCCGCCGTCAAATTGCCTCCGGAAGGTCCGATAACCACCGATGACAGAATAGGTAAGCAGGTCCCGGAAAAACAGTGGAACTGGCTGCACCGGTGTTCCGATATTGGATGGCGTCAAATACGTGAGAATGCCGTCCCGGTGGCATTGCCGAGGTCGGTTTCGTGTTGCAATATGCGGGTGGCCCCGTACAGTACCGCCGCCGATCGCAGGGTGTGGAGTCTTGCGATCGTGGGAATGGTTCACGAGAGCCACTGCCCGCGGATTGACGTTGTGATGATGTAGAGTCGATCGCATGTCCCGCATCGTGTCGCGAGCCTGGTCTCGTGACGTGACGGGCAGGCCGACGTTGCCACCGAGTGGGTCACGATGTGTGACCTTGCCCGGTGGGTCGGTCAGGTTGAAAGGAGCGCGTCTTGCGTCTGCTGCCGAGTTTGTCGAGTTCTAAGGCATTGTTCGTCCAGCATTCGCTACGCAGCGCTGCATTGGCAGCGTTGCTGGCGATGGGTGTCGGTTGCGAGGTCAAGTCGTTCCTCGACCCCTCCGAGATGGGACGTTACGAGCGCCAGCCACTCGTGTTGAAGATTCTGGATACGCTCGACACGGGTGAGGAGGAGCCGAACACGGACTTCCTCAACGCGACCGATCCGTTGCCTGAAGACCTCATCACCAACCGTGTCGACTACCGCTTGGATCGCGGTGATCTGGTAAGTGTGTCGGTCTCGGACCTGCAGACGCAAGGCGTCGACACTGTTCGCACGGTGCGCATCAGCGAGAGCGGCAACATCAGCTTGCCATACATCGGCCAGTTGAAGGCGCTCGGACTGACCGAGGCCGAACTCGAAGCAAAAGTCATCGAGGCCTACCGCACGGCGGACCTCATTCAGAACGCACAGGTGTCGATCACGGTCGCTGAGGCACGCGGTCGCGCGTTCAGCATCCTGGGGGCAATCAACGCGCCGGGTCAGTACGCGATCATTCAGTCGGACTTCCGCGTGCTGGATGCCCTGGTCCTGGCGCGCGACACGACATCACCGACGCTCGACTATATTTATGTCATCCGCAAGAAGTCGGTTGACGCTGCTGAGGGACCTGCGACCGTCGAGTCCGCACCGGCACCGGCGACGGGTCCGGCACCAGATGCTCTGGAACCGAAGTCTGACGCGACCATTCAGTCACCGGCTGCCGGTCGACCCGTGTTGCTGCAAGCCGAAGGCGCTGCAGCGAACACCGCAGCGACGACCGAGCCTGTCGATGAGTCGGGTGGGCGTTACATCACCATCGACGGTAAGCCAGTCCTCATTCAGGGTGGCAACATCGACGCAGCACCGGTTGAACCCACGACGCAAGAGGCCGCTGCCGACGCCAACCCCAAACCGTTCGAGTTCAACGATCTGCCTGAATTGGCCGATCAACGCATCATCCGCATCCCACTGACTCAGTTGCGCCAAGGCGAACTGAAGTACAACATTGTCATCAAGCCTCAAGACATGATCGTCGTCCCCAACCCGGTGGTCGGTGAATACTACATGGGTGGTCACGTGGCTCGGGTGGGCGTCTACAGCCTCACGGGTCGCAAAATTACGATCAAGCAGGCCGTTGTGTCCGCCGGCATGCTGGATGGTCTGGCCATCCCCCAGCGGACGAACATTGTGCGTCGCGTCGGTCCGAACCGTGAGGTGTTTGCCCGAGTCGATCTGGCCAAGATATTCGAAGGCGCTGCTCCGGACATCTATTTGAAGCCTGACGACGTCGTGCAGGTCGGCACCAACTTCCTGGCGCCGTTCCTGGCCGCCATCCGTGGTGGCTTCCGTGTGACGTACGGTTTCGGGTTCCTGTATGACCGAAACTATGCTGATGACAGACAGACCAACAACTAACCGGTTTGGCTCTAAACGGGCGTTTTAGCCCGAACATCGCCTGCAGTGGGTCGTATCAAATTTCTAGTGCAACGGGTGCCGTCGAAGCCCATGATATAATGGGGTCTGGCGGCACTTGTGCATTATTACCATTGACTTCGGTTACTCTCATCTTTAGACGATGTGGAGGGTGTTCTGAGCCGTTTAGCGTCAAATTCAGCGGTTGATGTGTCAAGAGAGGTGGCGCACGCGCCGACATCCGGTCGTGCGCGGCGGGGTGAGTTCTCCCGTTCATTCTGGATTAAGGCCGGCATCATTGCTGGCCTGTTCGTCCTCACGTTCTGGCCCAACTTGCGTCGGCTTTGGTTGCAGACGGCGCCTTTCATCGGTGAAGCCAATTGGGGCCACGCCGTCGCCATCCCATTTATCGGGCTCTATTACCTCTACACCAATCGCGATGAACTGCTCGCAGAACCGGTCAAACCGTCCTGGTTGGGCTTAGGCATCCTGTTCGGAGGCCTGTTCATCTGGACGTACGGCATCTGGATGTTCCCGAGCGACTTTGTCAGCAATGTGGGCGTCGTGGTCACGCTTTTTGGCTTGGTCGCGATGCTGTGCGGTTGGCGCGTCATGCGGATCGCTTGGTTCCCGATCGCGTTTCTCTTTTGTGCGCTCCCTTGGACGCCACTTCTGTACAGCAAGATAGCCTGGCCGTTGCAGGTGCTGGCGGCGAAGACGGCGGTGTTTACGCTTCAGATGTCGGGCGTGCAGGCGTCGTCCAACGGCGCAACGAAGATCTTCATCGCCGCCGGCATAGATCAGCAGGTTCGAACGTTGAACGTCGCCGAGGCGTGCGCGGGACTGCGGTCTCTGATGACCTTCATATCGGTCGCCGCTGCCATCGCGTTTCTGTCCAGCCGACCGCTGTGGCAGAAGGTTTTCATTACGCTGTCGGCTATCCCCATCGCGATCTTCTGCAACGTAATCCGCATTGCCGGGCAGGGACTGCTGGACACCTATTCCAGCCGCGAGTGGTCGGAAGGTTTTGCTCACCAGTTCGCGGGTCTGGTCATGCTGGCGCCGGCATTCTTCCTGATTCTGCTGGTGGGATGGATCCTGGATAACCTGTTCATCGAAGAAGCGAAAAAGTCGGCCAATCGGGTCGCACCGCGCCGAGTGGCCACTGCGACCGCCACGACTCCTGTGGCTGCCATCATGACGCCACCACCTGCCGCGACGGTGCTCCGACGCAAGACCTCAAACGCGACCCCCGGCCAGGAGGCCCAATGAGTGATCAACCTTCCAAGTTCAAGTGGAACGTCCACTTCATCGTCGCGGTCGTCGTGCTGGCGGTGTCGGCCGTCGGGCTAAACGCTGCGGTTCAGATGCTGCAGATCCACTTCAAAAAGGTTCCGATTCCATTGGCCTATCGGCTCGACGACCCGAAGCATGGTTTGACCCAGCGCATCGGACCGTGGCAGATGGTCTCTCTCGATGCTCCGCTCGACGCCGACCTTGAGGCCAATCTCGGCACCAAGAGCTATGTGTTTCGCGACTACGTCGATACCCGATTGATCAGTGATGTTGAGCTGGCCCGATTCAAAGACAAATCGCCTAACGAACGCAAGGCTCTGCTTTACCAGATTCAGACCCAGAAGCCCGAGGCCGTGATGAACATCGCGGTGACATATTACACGGGCATGATCGACACGGTGACGCACGTC
>Ga0163144_10002891_pt1 | contig 39261 bp, 38 predicted proteins | sample OliLak19BULKMAT1_FD_123175 | JGI IMG/M metagenome (GOLD analysis project Ga0163144, IMG submission 123175) | Freshwater microbial mat bacterial communities from Lake Vanda, McMurdo Dry Valleys, Antarctica - Oligotrophic Lake LV.19.BULKMAT1 | ecosystem: Environmental > Aquatic > Freshwater >...
AAGGATTGCTCACTCAGTTGTGGTTGCCAAAAAATATATTGCTGATCAGTTGTTACCTGTGCCGGAACATATGCAGAATAGATAAACGCAAATATGAACAGGAAAACCTTCATGGTGCGATCTTATTTGGCAAAGAGTTCTGCATTGATGCTGACTTTGATTTCATTTGCAAGCTTTTCTTTTACAATTCTTGGAATTGGAATATTATGATCAGACAGCAGTACACTGAAAATACTGTGGATGCGGATGCCTTTCTCTGTTACTTCAACATCACTTTTAATGATCCGCTCCTGTTCTACACCATGAATGATTAATTTCCCCTTGGCCCTGATGGTATATTTTCCATTCTTACTGAAGTCAATCGTTTCAATGATTTTTCCATTAAATACAGCTTCAGCAAATTTTTCACTCTCCATATAATTTTCATTGAAATGTTCTTTCTGCAGCGGGCTGTTAAAACCTTCAAACGAACGGATACGGATACGGAAAGCAAAATTATTTTTCGACAGATCAATGGCTCCTTTTAATTCTTTGCTGGTTGCATTGATCAGTTCAAAAGGAGCTTCGGAACGAAAACGTACAATACCGTTGTTGGTGGTATAAATAATCGGCTGCACAAAAGCTGAACAGCAAATCCAGAGAATGACGATAATTTGCACAAATCGCATGTTAAAAATTGAATCAGTAAAATAGCCAAGATGTAACTGTTGAACAACTCTAATCTGATTTTTTCTTGTTTTTCTTTAATGTAAATACCCTGGAGATGTTAAAGCCAAACAGGATATCACCTTTTCCCCACTTCCCCGCAGTTTCGCTGATAAACGTTCGCTCTGTCATACCTCTTGAGTTGGTAAAGTGCAGTTGAAATACATGACCGCCTGTTTCAATATCAACACCCAATGAAAAGGAGTTGGTTGTATTGGGCATTTGAAAGCCGGGTATCTGATAATAATATTCTGCATTGATTGAAACACGGGGCGAAATTTTTTGCCTTCCACCAATGCCAATGGCAATTACATCACTCGGATCACCGGCAAGTTTTACTAAATTATAATGTACCAGTGTAGGCATTAGTTGAATGGAAGTGCTTTCAGAAAACTTGCGTGCAACAATTACCTGGTGGGCATAATACATGCGTGATGAAAAATAATTGGGGCGTGTTGTATCGGTCCATTTCATTGTTTGCAACATGGCTGATGACATCCAGGCAAGGCTAATGGGCATATTTCTTTTGCCACTGCTTTGGCGGAGCAGTTTGTATTTAAAAAATACATCGTATTGTTTTTGATACGTGCTTCTTCCAACACCAACCATTAATCTTGGTGTAAGACCAAAATCAAAACTCATACGCATGCTGGCATTATCCAAACCAAATAGATCGTAAAAGCCACCATTGATTGTTCCAAAACGATGGGCTATCCTGAAATCCATGATGCCTTTCTGTGTTACCTCAATGGAATGGCCGTTGATAATTCTTGTTGATTTGAAAGTAGCTTCCGTGTAGCGGATCTTATCTTTCTCTTCTTTTTTCTGTTCTTCTTCCAGCATCTGATTTAAATCAACATCCTGTGCATATGCATGCAGGCAGACGCAGGAAAGAATACATACGATACAAATTTTCTTAAGCAGCATGGCAGTTAGTTTTACTATCAGGATTTAGGCTGATAGGGATTGTAATTACAATTGACCGTTACTTCAACTGCTTCCGCAACTTTTGATGCCTGGAAAGCAGGAACGGTTACTTTATAGTCGGCAAGGGTAATATTGAATTTAGATGTAGTGCTGATTTTTCCATCTTTTACAGTAACAGTACCTGTTGTTTTAATTTTATTGGTAACACCGTGCAAGGTTAAGTTTCCGTCTGCAGTTACAGGATAAACGCCATCTTTTTTAAAGTTCACTTTACCCAGATCGGTAATTGTTCCTTTAAACTCAGCTTTGGGAAAGTTATCAGAATCCATATAATTTTTTTGATTGAAATGTTCCTGCATAGAAGCTTTTTTAAACTGAAAGCTTTTGATCAATACAACAAACTGCAGCGCCCCTGTTTTTGTATTTAATATACTCGACACTTCATTATTAGCAGCTTTAATATCTTCCAAAGGAGTAGTTGAAAAAAAAGTGATTTGCCCGTTACGGGTTAAATGCATGTCCTGCGCTTTTAATGAACCTGTAATTAATAAGAGACTTATAAAGAATGAAATGATCTGATTTTTCATTTGACTGTTTTATTGTTTAATTATTAGGTGTTCCGTTCCTGATCCATGTTCTGATCTCTGCAATACGGCATTCCGGTAATTTGGTTCCGCCTTTTGGCATAAATGAATAGCCGGGGACATGCGAAATCACCTTCAGTAATGTTCCCGTAACAGCTTGCGCTTTTACTTCGTCATAGGTTTCCAGCCTGATGCCTGCACCTGCAGATGCATTACCACCATGACAACTGAGGCAATGAACAGAAATCGTATTGGTGATTTGCACACTAAACTTTACATTCAAAGTATCGCAGGTTTCAATACCATATAACAGCTCTTCTTTATCGTAGTAACAGGAAGAAAGAAAAGTAATTGAGGTAATGAGTAATATAATTCCAATTCGTTTCATAATGATGGTATCAATTATTCTGCGCACCTGCTTCAATCCATTTTCTAATTTGTGTAATCTTACAATCGGGCAACTTGTTTCCTCCCTGTGGCATTTGTTTATAACCACTGGTATGTGAGATTACACCCAGTAATAGCCCGCTTAAAGAAACTGCACGCACATTCGCATATGTGCTGAGATCAACATTTCCTGCCGCAGGCGTGCCGCTATGACAACCAATGCAACTCGATTGCAGCGTTGGTAATACAGCTCCTGTATAGGTAAATAATGTTGTATCACAATTCTTACTGCAGTTGGTTGTATTTAAAGCACCTTGTACAATCCATTTATAAATAGAATCCTTTTGTGCTTTTGTTAGTGGCTGTGCAGGTGGCTTTGGCATACGTTTATCGGATCTGCTTTCCATGATCGCTTCCCATGCGTCACTATTGTCTGGTCTGTTTGGGCGGATAGTATTCATGATCTCTCCATAATTATCGTATCGTAAACCATCTGCTTTTGAAATAGCATCATGACATCCTGCTTTGGCACAGTTGCTCACAAAAATGGGAAGCACATTTGTTTCAAAACAAATGGTTGAAGCGCCAACAGTTGGGGGGGTAATTCCATTAGGTGGCGTACCACCAGGTATCAATGTCTCATGCCGGCATGCAGTCATTAATAAGGCAAGGACCAAACTCAAAAAACCAAATTGCTTCATTTATTTTGTTTTGTAACACCTGATTAAAACAACATCAGTTAAATAACCCGTACAGATACCTTTGAGCGAAACGGTTTCTCCTTCTTTCAACTCCGTATTTTCTTCCATTGTACAATTTACGCCAAACATTAAATCATCCGTTTTCAGCAGCACAACTGTTTTCCCTTCGCTGTTTTTTGATATGGAACTGACTGTTCCGGACACTTCTACAATTTTGTCGATGTATTTTGCATTGGCAGTTTTTTCATTCGTGCTATACTCATTAAAAAGGGTTGTTGCCTGTACAGGAATGGGTGTTGCAGATTTTACATTTTGTTGTGGTTTATTCCACACAAAAAACCATGCATAGGCACTACCCAATAATGCAATTGCAACAATAAGTAATACGATGGTTTTAATCTTCTTCATTATGTGGAGGTATAATAACTACAAATTATGTTTGAAATTGTAAGACCATGAACAGTAAAGAACCGAACGGGTAAAATGAACGACTGAAAGCGCAGAAGAAATGCCTGAAAATGCATCAGAAAAGCAGCACTTTGTCCTGTAAGGCTTTAAGCTTACTTCATTGATACATAACTGGCAACCGGTTGCCGGTTTTGCAAGCTTCTTGCAAGGGTGAGTTCGTCAGCATATTCCAACTCGCCGCCAAAAGCAATACCTCTTGCAATGGTGGTGATCTTTACCGGCATATCTTTCATTTTTTTGCTGATGTAGAAGAGAGTAGTATCGCCCTGGATATTGGGGCTGAGTGCAAAGATCAGTTCTTCTACTTCGTTTGCTCTTAAACGGGTGAGCAATGGTTCAATGGTTAGTTGATCGGGGCCAACGCCATCTAACGGAGAAATCACTCCTCCTAATACATGATACAGGCCATTGAACTGTTGTGTACTTTCAATAGCAATTACATCCCTGATGTTTTCCACCACACAAATGATCTGTTTTTTACGGGAAAAATTGCTGCAAATATTACAGATGTCCGTATCAGAAACATTACAGCATTTGCTGCAGAATTTTATTTCCTTCCGCATTTTTGCAATGGTATCAGCAAAGAATTGAACCTCTTCTTCCGGTTGTTTGATGAGATGCAACACCAAACGCAACGCTGTTTTTTTACCAATACCCGGAAGTTTGGCAAACTCATTTACTGCATGTTCAAGTAAGGAAGAAGAGAAAGACATAAGGCGAAAATACGAAGGATGATGAATTAAAAATTTCTTACTGGAGGAGTTGATTCGTTTTGTTTGGTTTCAGACCCGTTTTTTTGCTGGGTTAAATCAATGGTTAACTCATTATCCCAGTTTCCCTTTACAGTTAAGGGATTGCTGATGGGCTGCACAAGTTCGGGTTGTCGTTTTTTCTTAGCAAAAAACTCACCGGCATCCCAAACCCCATTTTGATTGGTATCGTATAAAATTCCTAACTGGTAAGTGCCCGGTTTGTACAGTTTACGATACCACTCTTTACTTATGATGGGATAGCTGCCAACGATTTCTCCGTTGCTGTAAAAAAGTAATACGGGATGTTTTGAAGTGTCGATATCTTTAAAACGTATTCTTACAGAACCATATTCTTTTTCAGTTTTTACACGAAAAGCAAGGGTGTCATTTTTTACAGCCGCTAATCCTGATGTATCAATTGCATATTCCTTATTTAAATAAAGCAGGTAATTGCTTCCCTGTTTCCATGGAGTGTAGATAATAAGTTTCTTATTGATCGTATCATTTTTAATGACCAGGTTATTTACCTGTTTGGTTGAATCAAGAAATAATAAAATCTTCGTTGAATCAAAACGCCTTAGCGGTTTCAGGTAGCTGAGTTTAAAACTGTCTAAGAAATCCTGGGAGCCAGTTTCAAGGTTATTGGTGCTTAGCAACGTTCTGATGGTATTGCCTTTTGCCGGAACTGTTGGAGGGGCTTTTGGCTTTTCTTTTTCTACAGCAAATGCATTGAGCAAAACAGGTTTGGTATCGGCATTAACTACAACCGGCGAATCAAGAAATGCAAAATGCTCAATGGGTTGATTGTATTTTTTATTTCCATCTATATCAAGCAGTGCATACACATAAAATGTACCGGCCGGTAAATTGGTAAACGTAAAGATTCCTTTTGAATTCACCCTTGCTACATACTTGGGTGTTTCTTTTGCAACAGTTGAGTCTTCCTGTTTGGTATACAAAACAGCAAACATGGCACTGTCTGTTTGCCCTGTTTCTGCAAGAACAACTTTACCTGTTAATTCATTACTGTCAATTTGAGCACCCGTGGAAAAGATATAACGAAAATTCCTGAGCACATTACCTTCATTGAGATCTGTAATAGCATCACCAAAATCAATACTGTAAGTTGTATTGGGTAATAATGAATCTTTTAAACGAACAGTCACTGTGCGTAGTTTTGATTCAATAGTTGGCTGTTTAGCAGGATACGGTGAAATGAGTACCTGCTCCGATGTATTTTTCAGTTCAACAAATTCATTGAAAGTGATGACTACTTTTTGCTGATCAACTTTTAAAGCAGAGTCTTTTGGTAATGCACTTACAAGCATTGGAGGAAGACTATCTCTTGGTCCGCCGCCCGGTGGTACAATATTGGCACAGCCGGTACCACTGAAGATGCCGAAGAGAAAGAAGCTGCTGATTAAAAGAATAGAAATGTATTTACCTATTGTCATAGAAGCAGCAAACTTAAACTAATTGTGTGAACCATGATTTTTGGGATGGATGGGATTAACAGGATTTTTTAAGTTCATTTTATTTTGTATTCCTGACTCAACATCCTATCAATTCCGGTTCAGCCATTTTCTTCTTCATCATTTAATTCATGCAGTGCAACCGCCATTTCATTGCTCTTCACAAAATTGCACCAGTGACAATCTTCTTTGCCACAGCCAATATAAAGTTCTTTGTTCTGGATCTTTTCCCAAACAGCACTGATCTGTTGGCTCACCGTTTCAATATCAGCAGGAGTAATAACGATCTTCTCTTTGTGGTATTCTTTCTTTTTATCCGGTTCAATAAAATCAAACTCTGTGCTGGTTACTTTCCAGTCTTTCTGTTCGTAATTGTCAACAAGAATTTTATAAAAGACAGCCTGCCGCCAGTAATCACCACCATCAGGTTGTTTATCGCTGGGCCCTTTTAGTTTGTCTTTGGCTTTATCAATGTCGCCTGTTTTATAATCTACTACATTCACCGCTTTGCCATCAAACTCCAGTTTATCTAATTTCCCTTTGATGGGAACACCCTTGATCATCACATGACGGATATTCCGTTCAATGGCAACGATCTTATTAAAGCTGTTGATGTATTTGTTGTAATAATTATTCAACACTTCCACCCCATATTCTAATCTTCGGTCAAACTGTTCTTTGGTAAAACTTTCACGGTGGCGATGCATGTACCATTCAAAGTCGGCGATAAACTGGTCTTTGGAATGAAACGTATCTGCTTTGCCATCCTGCCCGTCCGAATGGCCTGGCCGGGCGGACATTTTCCGAAAGAGTTGTTCTAATGCATGGTGTACGGAGGAACCAAATTCAGTTGCTTCATTTTTGGGCGAAGGAATACGAATGAGGGTTTTAAAATAAAATTCAAGCGGACATTTGAGATAATTATTAAGTGCAGTAACATTCATCACAAATTTTTCAAGGATCGGCTGAATGAATGCTTCCTCAATCTTGTCAATTTCCGGCGCCTGTGCTTCACCAAACAACAACGCAGTAAACTCACTGAGTACTTCTTGTGTAACAATCACAGGTTGTGTTTTGATGTCCTGCTCATCCTGTATTTCTGCTACAAACATGGATGGCTCCAGTTCTTTTCCATCGTTCTTAAACTTGCTGTAAGAAATACTGAGATCAGTTTCAGCTCTTGTCAATGCTACATAAAATAATCTTCTTAATTCTTCTGAATTGTTATCCTTCGTATCAGTTGAAGTAGCAAATAAATTATCCGGCAGTTTATAACCACTTGCCGGTTTTCGTTTCTTTTCCCAGAAAGCTGCATTACAACCCGGGAAAAAAACATAAGCAAACTCCAAACCCTTTGATCCGTGAACGGTCAGGAGGTTCACACCTTTGTCACTTCCACTTACCTGCACAAGAGGTAAAGCAATATCTTCTTTTTCCATCAATTCAATCACAGCTACCAGTTCTTTTAAGGAGAGTAATGGATTGCGTCTTGTTTCTTCTTTTACAAAATCAAACAAGCCTGTCAATACTTTCAGCAACCAGTGTTTATCCGGGCTTTGCATGATGTATTTTAAAATACCAGCTTCACGGATAATATTTTCAAATAAATGCTGTAAGGTAATATTGGGTACATCAGCAATGAGTTTTTCAAAAACGATTGTTGCCGTTTTCATTCCATGATGAATGCCTTGCGAAAAAAGATCTTTAGCAGGTGCATGTGCTTTTTCATGCAAGAGCCTGCGCATGGATGTTTTGTTTTCGCTGAACATAGTAGAAGCCACTTCCACACTCAGTTTGGCAATTTCAACGGGTGGAATATGAAACCAATTGAAATGCAGAATCTCAAACAGCATTTCATCGCCCCCATAGGGCACATCATGTTCTGCTGCCAGGTATTTCAATATTAAAATGATCTTTTGGGCCAGCGGTATTTCAAATGTGTTGAGGTTGCGTTTACTGTAAAAAGGAATACCGAGATGATTGAAGTAATGTGTTAACTCTTCACCATATTTATTCTCTTTATAAATAACAGCGATCTTACCGGGAAGAATACCTTCATTCATTAATTGCTGCACCTGTAAGGTAATATCAATCATTTCCTGCCGTTGAGTTTCATATTCTTTAATGACAGGAAAGTGTAAAAGATGACTGATCTTTTGATTGGAAGCAAGTAAATCTTTACTGAGGCCGTCAATTTTTCTAATCAATCGTTCTTCATTGCGATTGATCACCGATTTGGACACATCCAATATGGGTTGTGTAGAGCGGTAGTTATTGGTGAGCACAACGGTAAACAGGTTTTCTTTATAACCCGATGCAAACTGCAGCATGTTTTCAACGTTGGCACCCTGGAAACGGAAAATACTTTGATCGTCATCGCCTACCACAAACACATTGGGATTGTGCCAGTAGCTGATGAGTAATTCAACAATCCGGTTTTGTGTGCCGCTTGAATCCTGGAACTCATCTACCAGTATATATTGATATTGCTCCTGGTAATTGGCGAGTAAGTTTTTATTTTCTTCAAATGCTTTAATCACCCAGATGATCATATCATCAAAATCATAACGATTTCTTTTTCGCATCATTTCCTGGAAACGATCAAACTCATTCACTGCTGCACGAAGTTTTTCCATGCGTTCAGTAATTTCATCCAGTTTATCTTTTTTTACATCACCTGCATTGAATTGTTTGGTTTTCTTTTTGTAGATGAATTCATCTCTTGTTGGCAGTTCCATCAGGTAGGCATCAATCTTTTCCAGAATAAAAGCAGGCGTCCATCCCTCTTTTTTCATGGTGCTGAACAAACGATCCAGGTTATTGATCTCGAAGTACACATCGCCACGGTAACGTTTCAATGGATGATTTTTGGGAAACGAATCAATGAGTTCTTTAAATAACTCAGCTCTCTCCAGATCTGAAACAGGATCCAATGCCGTTTTTTCAAACTGCGAAAGATTTTCCTGTATTACGTCGTTACAAAAAGCATGATAAGTGTAGATGTTTACTTTGTATGCATCCGGGCCAATTAAACCCAATAATCTTTTTCGCATGGCCACCACACCTGCATCTGTATAAGTAAGGCATAGAATGTTTTGCGGGAGTGTATCTGTTTCTAATAAAATTTTACCAATACGGCTGGCAAGGATCTGTGTTTTTCCTGTGCCCGGCCCGGCAATAACCATTACAGGTCCTTCAATGGTATCAACGGCTAATTTTTGCTTTTCATTCAGCCGGTTGTATTCTTCCGTAAATCTTTGTTGCAATTTTTCTTTATTGAGCGACATGTTTCAAAGTTAATTCTATCAAATGCTGCAATTGAAATTTGATCATTGAAGCTATTGAAAAGTTTGCTTAGGAAAATTGTGGAAAAAATAGGGAAAGATCTATTGCTGATTCAGCACAACGAACAATGTTTTCACCTAATTTCCACTTACTAACTTACAAACCCGTTTTTAAAATCCAGGATACCGTACTTCATTTAACCGTCTTTGTATAAAGGACGGTTTTTTATTTGGGGAGCATATATACCCGTAAAGTGGTATTTTTTGGTAAGTAGGATGGGTCTACTTTTACAATGTTGAAGGTTTTAGCCGTTGTTTATCCTATCACCCGCTGATTTATCAGCTTACCTGAAGAAGTAACTACCCGGAGGCAGAGATAATCTTTAAAAAAGATGTTTCTGCCTTCTTTTTTCATTAACCCGGAAGTCTTGAAATGTATTTTTCCATTTGTTTGATCTGGTCAACAATCTGAGCAGTCCTTGGTTTGAGGGCTTTTGCTTTACGGAAGAAATCTTTGGCAGCCCTGAATTCCCGCTTATTCATCATAATACTGCACATCTGCAAATTAGCCGCAGCCATATTTTCTTTATCAGGTAGTCCTTTGCGGATAGCCTGGCGGATATAGCTTTCTGCCTGTTTGAAATTGTTTTTCTGCATAGACAGCATACCCATCTGTAATAAACTGGCACCTTCTGCACCCTGCATTAAAGAGGAGCCCGAGCCAAGAGCAATACCTTTCTTCATCATCGTCTCTGCACCATCATAATCCTGTTTCATCATGGCAATATTTCCCTTCAATGTATAAAACACAGAACGGATCGGTTTGAACAAAAGCGCCGGAAACTTTACAGAATTGAGAATTCTTTCAGCACCATCCATATCGCCTGCTTCCATGTATTGCTGGATAAGACGCAAAGGCCCGAAAAAGAAATGCCCGAAAATACTGATAGCAGAAACCAGGTAAAGAATAAAGGATGGCCAGAAACCTGTAAAATAATGCACAACAATGGCAGCAATGAGGAAAACAATTGCTAAAGGAAGCCTGTAGCGGATGTATATGTTTAAAAATTTCATCTGTTTATAAATTGGGGAGCAAAGGTAGGGAACCGCCATTTGAAATTTGAAGATTTGGCATTTGAAAGAACTGAAACAACTATTTTTGCCGCCCATTGGCCCCGTAGTTCAATGGATAGAATAGAAGTTTCCTAAACTTTAGATACAGGTTCGATTCCTGTCGGGGCTACCAAACTAAATAAAGCCCCTTGTAACTTAATTACAAGGGACTTTATTCTGAGAGAATCATGTTGTGCCTTTCTTTATCTTTTCAAGTTTTGGAATAACGTTGTATAATCTCCTGGCCCGTAATCTATACGAATATAAAGCGTAACACTATTTGCGGTGAGGCCTCTTATTTCGTAAACATCTCCATCAAATTTAACTTTTGAATCTGGTTTTAGACATGCAGGATACTAGCAAAACCGGTAATGAGTTTGCACACATACAATCATTACAATTATCCGAAACCACAATTAATGATGAAACTGCAGTTGTAAAAAAATAAGGAAGCCAGGAAGTGAGGATTGCAAACAGTTTCAACTAAAGCATTTTGTGCAAACGGCTGCGCTTTTTTCTGGTAGTTATTTCGCATAATTTCACACGGAAATAAAATTGGTTCTAGTCACAAAAAATATTCACCGATAAAATAAAAGCCATGCATAGAAAAGATTTTATAAAAAATACAGGTTTCACTGCCGCATCGCTGGCTGTATTGCCAACAGGTAATTTATTTGCTTCTTTTGCAGATCCTAAAGTAAAAGTTGCTATCATCGGCGTTGGCTTGCGTGGGCAAAACCATCTTGATCTTTTATTAAGACGTGATGATGTGGAGCTGGTAGCTATTTGTGATATTGACAACCGCATGTTAACCAGCTCAAAAGCGATCATTAACAAGAGTAGTAAAAAAATGCCACAGATATTTACAGGCGATCTGTATGCATGGAAAAAAATGCTGGAGATAAAAGGATTAGATGCCATCATTATTGCTACCCCATGGGAATGGCACAAGGAAATGGTCATTGGATCTTTAGAAGCAGGTATTAAATATGTTGGTACAGAAGTAATGCTGGGTATTACATTAGAAGATCATTGGGATGTTGTAAAAGCAGCAGAAAAATACAAAGCACATGTCATGATGCTTGAGAACGTTTGTTACCGCAGAGATGTAATGGCGGTATTGAACATGGTTCGGCAGGGAATGTTTGGTGAGATGATTCATTTACAAGGAGGTTATCAGCATGATCTGCGTGAAGTGAAGTTTAACAATGGCATTGCAGCTTATGGCGAAGGTTGTGAGTTTGGTGATAAAGGGTGGAGTGAAGCCAGATGGAGAACACATCACTCTGTTCATCGCAATGGCGATTTGTATCCAACGCATGGCATCGGGCCCATTGCACATTACATCAACATCAACAGGGGTAACCGTTTTGTGAACCTTTCTTCTTTCTCTTCAAAAGCAAGAGGCTTGCATGATCATATTGTAAAAGAATGCGGACCAGATCATCCGAATGCAAAGATCAATTTCAAGTTGGGCGATGTGGTTACTACTTCAATTGGTTGTGCAAATGGTGAAACGATTTTATTACAACACGATACCAATTTACCAAGACCCTATTCGTTAGGATTCCGGGTACAGGGCACCGGTGGTTTATGGATGGATGTTGCTAAAGGCATCCATATTCAAGGAACATCAAAACCACACCAGTGGGATGAAGCAAAAACCTGGTTAGATAAATATGATCATCCGATATGGGCCAGGTGGAGCAAAGAAGCTCAGGGCTCAGGTCATGGTGGCATGGACTTTTATGTGATCCATTCTTTTATTGAATCGGTGAAACGTAAAACAGCAACAGCTATGGACGTGTATGATGCAGCAGCATGGAGTGCCATTACACCTTTGAGTGAACTCTCCATTGAAAAAGGAAATGCAACTGTAGAATTTCCTGATTTTACCAGAGGAAAATGGATGTACCGCAAGCCTGTGTTTGCATTAAATGATGATTATTAATTGCGGATTTTGATGTAAAAGAGAACCTGTTGAAGAAATGATCGGTACGTAACTTGTACATTATTGCCAGAGACTTTAAACATGACTTATACTTTTTTAGAACAGCAGCATATCATGTCGCAATCAGTTTTACAGGCATTTGGTTTAACAGATAATACCCTGCAGATGGAAGCTTTTGGAAGCGGCCTGATTAACCGTACCTGGAAGATAACAACTGAAGAGAATGTATATATATTACAACGTGTAAATGAACTGGTGTTTAAAGAGCCGGAAGACATTGCATACAATATTAATCTTGCTGCCAACTATCTGCAGCAACATCATCCTGCATATAAATTTGTTGCACCCGTTATTTCAAACGAGGGAGCAACACTTGTTTATGTAAAGGATGAAGGATTCTTCCGCATGTTTCCTTTTGTGGAAGGTTCGTTTTCAAAAGATGTAGTTGAAACTCCGGAGCAGGCATTTGAAGCAGCAGAACAATTCGGACGATTCACCAAATTGCTGAGTGGATTGGATATTCACCAGCTACGCATGACCATTCCTTCCTTTCATAATCTTACACTACGCTATAAGCAGTTTATGATAGCACTGGAGCAGGGTAACAAGCAACGGATACAGGAATGTGATGCCCTGATAAAAAAACTGGTGAAACATTCAACTATTGCAGAAGAGTTTAAGAAAATTTCACAGAACCCTGAGTTTAAATTACGTGTTACACATCATGATACCAAGATCAACAATGTGTTGTTTGATGAGCATGGGAAAGGATTGTGTGTAATTGATCTGGATACAGTGATGCCGGGTTATTTCATTAGTGATGTGGGCGACATGATGCGTACCTATCTTTCTCCTGTGAGTGAAGAAGAACAGGATTTCAGTAAGATTGAAGTACGGGAAGATTTTTATAAAGCGATTGTGCGTGGATACTACAACGAAATGCAGCACGAATTAACCGATACTGAAAAAAATGCATTCTTCTATGCAGGTGAGTTTATGATCTATATGCAGGCTATCCGTTTTTTAACCGATCATTTGAATGATGATGTGTACTATGCTGCAAAATATCCTGGACATAATTATAACCGTGCCATGAACCAGTCGATCTTACTCGACAGATTGATTGAAAAAGAAAATTCTTTAACTACATTATTGACAGGGAATTTTTTCTAAAAGCGGTTTTCATATTATTCTAAAAAATTTAATGAATGAAGATGGTCGGTGTATGCACCGACCATTGTGTTTAAGGTTGTTGTTCCTGCTTAACTGTGGCGATGCAGGTTCAAGAAGGCTGCTAAGGTTAAGGTTAAGGTTAGCCTTTTTTAATAAACATCATATAGAGATCATATTTCTGTTGCTGTTTTTGCAGTAATTTTATTTTTATTATGAAAAAGAAATTATTGTTTGTTTGTGTTGAAAACAGCAACCGCTCACAAATGAGCCAGGCTTTTGCAAAGATCATTGGCGGCGATAAAGTAGAAGCATACAGTGCCGGAAGCAAACCAAGCGGTATTGTAAATCCCAAGGCAATTGCAGCAATGAAGGAATTGAATTATGACCTGTCGGTACATGATTCAAAATCGTTACAGGAAGTAGAACAGTATGCTCCCTTTGATGCAGTAGTTACCATGGGTTGTGGTGATGCCTGCCCGTGGATGCCTGCCAAACAATTCATTGATTGGGAAATTCCTGATCCCAAACATATGGTGCCGGAAGACTTTAACAAAGTGAGAGACTATATCAAAACAAAAGTGACTGAATTGATTCAGTCACTTTAATTGGGTGGGTCACCCGTTGTATTTTAGGGTGGCTCACCCGTTTCATTCGACAATTATACGTTCACTTCTTTCCATTTCCCTTTTTTGAAATAATACCAAGCCGATAATGCAATCAATGTTTCCGCAACAGGGATTGCAATAAATGCACCGGTTGCTTTCAAATTCAATCCTTTTGCGAATAAATAAGCGAGTGGGATTTGAAACAGCCAGAAGCAAATAAAATTGATAACAGTAGGAGTTTTTGTATCGCAGGTTACTTCACCTAAACTTGAGAGGTTTGTTTGCAAGACGACTTAAAGCTTCATATGCCTGATAATTAGCAGCGCAAATCTAAAGGTTTTCTGCAAAACCTGAAAAAGACGCTTATGAACCTCTAAACTATCCGTGTAAATGGGTATTTTTCAAGGTTAACAGTTTTTTTGATTGATTTATGAAGAACTAGTTTGTAAATTTATGCAACCGTAAACACAGAAATTGAGTCTCAACAAAGGCTGATGTATAACCGAAAAATTTAAATATCGCCTTTCGGTGTTTGACCAAACAACAATTAAAACACAACTGATGAAAAAGATAATCTTCACCCTCTCCATGATTTCGATCGTTACCGTAAGCTGGTCACAGGCGAGAATACCTGTCAATGATGCCGGCACAAATACCAAACCCAAGGAACCGCCTGTTACCAATACAGGGAATACCAATACCAGCAGTGAATTGAAAAAATACAGCGACCCTCAGAGCAGGTTCAGTATTGGCTATCCCGGCGATTGGAAACTGGAAGACAAAACAGATAATGCCATCATCCAGATTACATCGCCTGCCGAAGGAGATAATGATAAGTTCAGACAGAATGTGAACCTGCAAATTGAAACTCTCAGCAGCGGTACAACTATAGAAGAATATGTAAAGACAAATATGGATGCTGTAAAAGACATGGTGAAAGGTTATAAAGAAGTTTCATCCATGTATTTTAACCGTAATGGTGCGAAAGCATACCAGATTATTTATAAAGGAAAGTATGGTGATATGACTTATGATATCCAGATCAAACAATTATTTACTATTGCAAATGGTAAAGCATATGTTCTTACCTATATCAGCAAAGAAGATGAAAGAGATGCATTTGAAACAACGGCTAATAAAATCTTTAATTCGTTCAAGTATTAACAGTTTAAGATAATGATCATTAAAAAGCCCCGACAATAGATGCCGGGGCTTTCTTTATTTTATAAATTACTTGCTATTTGCGACTGTTCATTTTTGCCAGTAATCGTAAGATTTCAAGATATAACCAAACCAATGTAACCAGCAAACCAAAAGCACCATACCATTCCATATACTTGGGTGCTCCCATGGCACTGCCTTGTTCAATCATATCAAAATCAAGAATAAGATTGAGCGCTGCAATAACAATTACTGCCAGTGAAAAAATGATCCCGAATGTTGAGCCGGTTGATAAGAACTCAAATCGTATTCCAAAAAAGCCAAGGATCCATGTTAATAAATAAAAGAAAGCAATGCTGGCAGTAGCTACAAAAATGATCGATCTGAATTTTTCTGTTACTTTAATAATACGCAGTGTATACAAAAGATACATACTTGCAGCAACGGCAAACGTAATGAGCACTGCGTGACTGATAATGCCCGGATATTTATCCTGGAAAAGAAAATTGAAGTAAGCAGAAATGCCACCTACAAATAATCCTTCAAGAATTGCATAAGCAGGAGCAAGATATCCGCTCCATTCTTTTTTAAATACAATCACAATCGCAACAACCAATCCACCCAATGCACCGGTTAACATCAAAGGCATAATTTCTTTTCCGGCACTAAACCATTGCCAAGCAAAGGCAGCACCTGCCATTACCATGAGCATAAGAAAACCAAATTTGTTCATGGTGCCACGAACGGTCATGGTTTCACCGCTGTCAACTGAAATGGTTTGTTGAAATTGTTTTTCACTGAGGGCCGGGTTGCCGGATTTGAATAAAGACATGTTCTGAGGTTTGTTTAAGAAGTAAAAATAAAGATTCTTTTAAACATTCGTCTGCTTGTTATCGTTATCCTCGCTTTTCTTTAACACATTATTGAATAGGGTTTCAACTTCTTCTTTCAGCTTATTGGCTTTTGCTTCCAGGTCGGTTTTCAGATTTTGTTTTTCCTCATCCGTCATACTGTTATACTTAAAGATGGCATAGCCTGCTGCAGCTCCCAGTAAGAAAGTGCTGAGTTGTTTAATGTTGAACATGGTTATATTTTATAATGATAAAATCAAGTTTCAATCCAAAAGTTGCTGTATGCCAATTATGCAGCCGGTTTCGATAAAGTGGACTACGATATCCCGATTAAAAAGCGTTTCAACAATGAATTAAACTGTTGTTATCCTGATATTCATCAGGCAGAAACGAAAATTACAATAATCCCTAATTTTCTCCTCAAAAAAAGCAAGATTGTTGGCAGAGTAAAATTTTTTCATAGCTTGAACCCGACTAACTTTGCAACGCTATGACAAGAATACAGGAAGTACTTAACGATGTAGTGATCAAATTTGCCGGCGATAGTGGCGATGGAATGCAGCTTACGGGCAGCCAGTTTACAAACAATACGGCCTTGATGGGGATTGACCTTGCCACCTTTCCCGATTTTCCTGCCGAGATCCGTGCGCCGCAAGGGACATTGGCAGGAGTAAGTGGTTACCAGCTCCGTTTCAGCAGCGACAATATATTTACTCCCGGCGATGCCTGTGATGTGTTGGTTGCCATGAATGCGGCTGCTTTAAAATCAAATCTAACTGCACTGAAAAAAGGGGGAAAGATTATTGCCAATACTGATGGGTTTGATGCAAAGAATCTTCGCCTTGCTAATTATCCGGATGGAGAAAATCCATTAGAAAATGATAGCCTCAGCAATTATGAAGTTATTAAGATGGATGTTACAAAAATGACCAGGGAGTCTTTGAGCGACATGACCATGGGAATGAAAGAAAAAGACCGTGCAAAAAATATGTTTGTACTTGGTTTTTTGTACTGGATGTATAGCAGGGACATGGATAATACAATCGACTTTTTAAAAGAAAAATTTGGTAAGAAGCCTGATATCATGGAAAGCAATATCCGTGTGTTGAAAGCAGGTTATAATTATGGCGATACAACGGAAACATTTACTACTACCTATAAAGTAGAAAGGGCTAAGATGGAGTCTGGTATGTATCGTTCTATCATGGGAAACCAGGCAGTGAGTTATGGTTTGATTGCCGCCAGTCAAAAAAGCGGATTGCCTTTGTTTCTCGGTTCTTATCCTATTACACCTGCCAGCGATATTTTACATGAACTTGCCAGGCATAAAGCATTTGGTGTAAAAACTTTCCAGGCCGAAGATGAAATTGCAGCTATTACCTCAGCTATTGGTGCAGCTTATGGCGGTTCATTTGGTGTTACTACCAGCAGCGGACCGGGTATTGCTTTAAAAGGCGAAGCCATGGGTTTGGCAGTGATGCTTGAAATTCCTTTGTTGATTATTAATATACAAAGAGGCGGTCCCTCAACAGGCTTGCCTACCAAAACAGAACAGAGTGATTTGATGCAGGCTTATTATGGAAGAAACGGCGAATGCCCCATGCCCATTGTGTCTGCATCTACACCAGCCGATTGTTTTGATGCGGTGTATGAAGCCGTTCGAATTGCAGTGCAACATATGACACCCGTTATGTTTTTAAGTGATGGCTATATTGCTAACGGTGCCGAACCGTGGAAGTATCCGCAAAGTGCCGATCTTCCTGAAATAAAAGTTTCTTTTAAATTGGGATTGGATGAAGATGAAATAAAATTGCAACCGTACAAGCGTGATGAAAAATTAGTTCGTCCCTGGGCCATTCCCGGTACGCCCGGTTTAGAACATCGTATTGGTGGTTTGGAAAAGGAGGATATTACCGGCAATATCAGTTATGATGCTGATAACCATGAGCACATGGTAAAGACAAGACAAGCGAAAGTTGATATGATTGCTGATTATATTCCTTTGCAGAAATTAGACAGCGGTCCTGCAAAAGGGAAAGTATTAGTACTTGGATGGGGCAGTACCTATGGTGCAATAAAAAGTGCCTGTGCCGAATTACAGGCGCAGGGCAAATCGTTAGCACATGCACACCTGCGGTATATCCGCCCGTTCCCGAAGAACTTAGGCGATATTTTAAAGAATTATGAAACCGTATTAATTCCTGAAATCAATAACGGACAGTTGATCCGTATTATCCGTGATGTTTATTTTGTAGATGCGAAAGGATATAATAAGATCAAAGGTGTACCTATTACAAAAGGAGAGTTGATTGATGAATTGGAAAAATATTTGTAAAATCATTTTAACCGATAAAAAAAATCCTTCAGCATTCACTGATGGATTTTTATTTTGTACGGATACTTTGTTGAAAATATTTGCAAGCTTGCTGCAAGCCGCATTCCCTGCATTTCGGATTACGTGCCAGGCAAGTGTAACGTCCGTGCAGGATTAACCAATGATGTGCTTTATGAATGAGTTCTGTTGGAAAATGCTTGATCAATTCTTTTTCAACTGCTAACGGAGTAGTAGCTGTTGGCTTTACCAGTCCAATACGCTTACTTACACGAAATACATGTGTGTCAACAGCCATATTGGGTTGTGCATCTACCACCGATGTAATGACGTTTGCTGTTTTTCTTCCTACACCTGGCAATGTTGTCAATTCATCAACAGTTAAAGGAACTTCTCCGCCAAACTCCTGCATGAGCTTCTGTGCCATGCCAATTAAATGCTTGGTTTTATTGTTTGGATAGGAAATACTTTTAATGAAGGGAAATAATTCATCCACAGTTGTTTTACTCAGGGCTTCTGCTGTGGGGAATTTTTCAAAGAGGGCAGGGGTAGTTAAGTTGACCCTCTTGTCGGTGCATTGAGCACTGAGGATAACAGCAACTAATAGTTGATATGGGCTATCATAGATCAACTCTGTTTCTGCATCAGGGGCATGCGTAGAAAAATACTCAATAACAGTTTGGTAACGTTCTTTGGTTGTCATTCGGCAAATTGAATGACGGCGAAATTAGTGAAAGAATGGCTGGAAGAATTAATGCTTTTCAGCTACTTCTTTATTCGCATATTTCAGCACTTTCAAAACAGATTCTGTTCGGGGTGAAAATGTAAATTTCGTCAGTCGGTGAGCGGCTTTTTCGATCACTTCAAATTTCTCCCGCAGTGTCCAGTCCTGCGCCATAGCCTTCTCTATCGCTGCTGATTCTTCCGGGGTTGTTTCTTTGTAGAGATATTGTAACAAATCTTCTGGTGTAAAATTATGTGACATAAGCAATCCTTTTAGTTGATAATGGGGCTTTTCAGAGGATGCTTTGTTTTAAAACGTTGTTTAAAGACTTGTATTGTACGGGGGAGAGGTTTTTATTCTTTAAAAAGAAAAATATCTTCATTATCCTTTTTCATATAATACTTCTCACGGGCAATCCTTTCGTAGGCTGAAGGGTCTGTTTTCCGCTTTTCCAACTCCGTTTTAGCGGCTTCAATCTTCTGGTCGAAATAGGAGGTATTTGTTGTTAATTCACGCAGCTTTTTATAACGGCTGATTTGGGTAATAAAATCATTTCGATCTATAAATAACATCCAGACTGCAAACCCAATAATGGTGAGAAGGTATTTATTTCGTAAGATGGATGGTATTTGTAATAATAGTTTCATTTTTTAAAGTTTAACGTTCAAACGTTTAAAGTTGAAGGTGATCAAGCAACCTTCAACTTTAAACCTGAATTTTGAATGGTTACTTCCCAAATTTAATTCTTCCTTTTGGATAAATGGCATTCTCGCCCAGCATTTCTTCAATGCGGATCAGTTGATTATATTTTGCCATCCGGTCGGTACGTGAGGCAGAACCTGTTTTAATTTGTCCGCAATTCAATGCAACTGCCAGATCAGCAATGGTGGTATCTTCTGTTTCACCACTTCTGTGACTCATGATAGAAGTAAAGCCGGCATTTTGTGCCATCTGTACTGCATTGATGGTTTCAGTAACTGTTCCTATCTGGTTTACTTTTACAAGAATGCTGTTGGCAATTCCTTTATCAATACCATCTTTCAAACGTTTCACATTGGTTACAAATAAATCATCACCTACCAACTGACACCTGCTGCCAACTGATTCAGTTAATTTTTTCCAGCCATTCCAATCATCTTCTGCCATTCCATCTTCAATGGAAACAATAGGATATTTATTTACCCAATCCGTCCAGTAAGCAACCATTTCATCACTGCTGATGACTTTGCTGGGATTGCTTTTATAAAATTTATAGGTGTTGGTTGCTTCATCATACATTTCACTTGCAGCTGCATCCATGGCAATACCAATTTGTTCGCCAGCTTTGTAACCAGCAGCTGTAATGGCTTCCAGCACTGTTTCAATCGCTTCTTCATTACTTTTTATTTCAGGAGCAAAACCACCTTCATCACCCACATTCGTACTATATCCTTTTTTCTTTAATACCGATTTTAACGTATGAAATATTTCAACACCCCAACGCAAGCCTTCGCTGAAAGAAGATGCGCCTACAGGAATGATCATGAATTCCTGGAAATCAATTTTGTTATCTGCATGTGCTCCACCGTTCATGATATTCATCAACGGCATCGGCAATACTGTACTGTTTACACCACCGATATAACGGAATAATGGTAATCCACTTTCTTCTGCTGCTGCTTTTGCAACCGCCATACTTACTGCTAATGTTGCATTGGCACCGAGGTTGGCTTTATTTTCAGAACCGTCAATTTTAATCAGCAATGCATCAATATATGCCTGGCGTGTAACATCAATACCAATTAATTGATCAGCAATAACATCATTTACATTTTGCACAGCCTTTAATACACCACGACCGAGATATTTACTTTTATCGCCATCACGAAGTTCAACGGCTTCATGTTTACCGGTACTTGCACCACTTGGTACTGCAGCACGGCCTAGAATGCCGTTATCAGTTATTACGTCTACTTCAACAGTGGGGTTACCACGGCTGTCGAGAATTTGTCTTGCGTGAATGTCTGCGATGAAACTCATTGTATTCAGTTTGAAGTTTAAGATTATTGTTCGAAAAGTAAGAAAGACCGGAAGTCCGGAAGACGGCAGTTGTAGTGCGTCTTTTTTAACAGGAGACATTTCTTTCGGACTTTCTGACTCCTGTCTTTGCTAACTTTCTTATTTCGCTGCAAAGAAAAGACATTCAGGGTCAGCAACAAAACACACTTGACGTTGAAATGATTATTTTTAATGTCAACAAACGATTGTATGGATACAGGAATGATCACTTCCATTGCAATGGGCATTGCACTGAGTGCATGTTGCGGTTTCAGGGTTTTTGTGCCCATGTTAGGTGCAAGTCTTGCTGGTTACCTGCAGTGGTTCAGTTTGCCTGCTGATATGCAATGGATCGCCAGCCTGCCTGCGCTCATTTGTTTTGCAACAGCGGCATTACTTGAGATTGGTGCCTATTATATTCCTTTTGTAGATAATTTATTGGATACAATCGCCACTCCACTGGCCGTTGTTGCAGGTACAGTATTGGCAGCTTCTTTTTTACCGATTGCGGAGTTCAGTCCTTTTGTAAAATGGATATTGGCATTGGTTAGTGGTGGAGCCGCAGCAGGAACCGTTCAATTAGGAACGGGGTTGCTGCGTTTGTTTTCCAGTAAAACAACCGCAGGGATGGGAAATGCAGTTGTGTCAACAGGTGAAAATGCTGCTGCTGTTGGAGGAACAGCTTTGGCTTTTGTGATTCCGGTTATCATTGCTCTGATGATGTTGTTGTTGATTGGATGGATTGTGAAGAAATTCATGAAGCGGTTAAACTCCTGAACACATCTTCCAAACTTTTACTTCCACTTTGTAAGGAAACGATATTGAAATTATTTTCAACTGCCATGGAAAGAATTTGTTTGCGTAAACTTTCTTCATCATTACTTGCCAACTCCCAGGAATATTGATCAACTTTTGTAACAACAGTTGCTGCAGGTAAATTTTGCAGTCGTTCAATTCCCAATGCTTCTTTAAATGTAACCTGTACAGAACTGCCGCTTGTTGCCTGTTGTAAATTGCTGAGTTGATCGTCTGCCACAATCGATCCTTTATTAATAATAATTACCCTGTCGCAAATAGCCTGCACTTCCTGTAAAATATGCGATGAAAATAAAACTGTTTTGTTTTGCCCCAGTTGTTTAATCACTTCTCTTATTTCAATAATCTGGTTAGGATCAAGCCCACTTGTTGGTTCATCCAGGATCAACACTTCAGGATCATGAATCAATGCAGCTGCCAAACCCACCCGCTGCTTATAACCTTTTGAAAGCTGACTGATCTTTTTATGTGCTTCGGGAGTTAAACCAACCTGTTCAATTGTTTGCTGGATTTTGTTTTTTGGGTTTTGAATTCTATGAACTTCAGCAATAAATTCTAAATACTCTCTCACATACATTTCATAATACAATGCATTGCTCTCAGGTAAGTAACCGATTTTTTGTTTGATACGGATGGGATTCTCTTTTACATCTGCATCGCACACAATAGCATTGCCCGACGTTGGTTGCAGGTAACCGGTGATCATTTTCATAGTGGTACTTTTACCAGCACCGTTTGGTCCAAGAAAACCAACAATCTCTCCTTTATTCACTTTAAATGAAATTCCATTTACTGCTTTTTGCTCACCGTAAATTTTTACCAGGTTCTTTACCTCAATGGACATGCTGCTGAGTTTGTATCAAAAATAAAAGAAAAAAATCGGGAAGGTTCAATCATTAATAAATGACCTGTACCGTTCCTTTTTGGTTATATACTTTACTATTGCGTTTGTATTGAATCATCCAGGTATATAAACCGGGAAGCGCCTTCAGATTGTTGATGGTGCCATCCCATCCATTGCTGAGTGAAGTAGAAGTAAAGATCATTTGCCCCCACCGGTTAAATATTTTGAAATTAAATTCTTCAATCTGGAAGAATGCTTTGGCAAACAGGATGTCATTCAACCTGTCTTTGTTTGGTGTAAATGCATTGGGTACAAAAATCATGTCTGCACAATCTTTATAGTCGATAACGATATCATCTATTGCAACACCACACCCATTTCCTACAGCCACAATATATGTTCCGGGACTGGTAACTGTAATAGAAGAATCTGTGCTGTTCGTACTCCACAAATAAGCTTCGGCCAATGGGTGAGTTGCATTCAAAATCACCGGCTCATTGTAGCAAAGTGAAGTATCAATGCCAAGGTTGACAGTGGGGGTGAAGTTTCTTGTAATAGTAAAACTATCAATGCGTTTACAAACAGCATTACTTGTAAGCAGAGTATATGTTCCCACATTCGATAAATTGCGTTGCGATGAATTGTTACCATCGTTCCATAAATAAGCGGTGGCTGTTGATTGCTGCGCATCAACAAAAAGTGTTTGTACATCACAAAGCTCAGTATCAACCGGGAGGGTTCTTTGTAATTGATTGGCTTGAACAGTTGCTGCAAGTGAGGCTGTACTGTTGCAGCCGCCATTGGTGATTATATCCAGTGTATATGTTCCGGCATCTGTTACAGCCGCATTGGGTATGAGCAATGTATCATTGTTAACCGAAAAATTAACGGCGGCTTTCTTCCATAAATATTGCAGTGCACTGGCAGTAGTTGAAATACGGAGTGTATCTTTTTCACAAACGGGTTGGTTGCTTTGTAATACCGGAACAACAGGTGCATATACATTGAGCGGTATCAACGGAGAAACGGAGCGGCAATTTGTTGAGTTGATAAACCCGGTTTCTGCAACCAGCAAACGATAAGTGCCGCTATTGCTCACCTGTGCATTATTGATTGTATGATTTGCTGTAATTGCACCGGGAATATTTACCCATCCGGTGCCATTGTTGAACTGCCATTGATATACAGGGTTGAGATAAAATCCACTGGCAACATTTCCTGCAAAAGCAATATTGGTTCCAGCGCAGGTATTACTGCTGTTTTGATAAGTACCGTTTACAACCGGTGCAATGGCCGGACCACATAAGGTAAATTCAATATCATCCAGACAAAGATCATTTCCTGCTCCGCCAGGTTGATTATTAAAGATGCGAAGGATCACTGAACTCTCACCGGCAGGCAATGAAAAATTAAAACCGTATTGCGACCATGTAAATGCAGCAAAACGTGGAATATTCGGCGTTATAAAACTTGCAAGTACGGTTCCTGAAACAGCACTGCTGATCTCAAAACGCAGCACCGGATCAAGCGGATCAGTAAAACCAAGTTTGATGAGGTTGGCAGCCCATGCAGAAAAGTATAGTTGTGAACCGGCGCAGAGATTATCAACTCTGGTTTCATAAAACTTGCCGGCAGTAAAATCGGCATTCACAATCATCATATTACCATCACCTGAATGATCATTACCCACATGCCAGGAACCAAAGTGCGGTTGGCCATTACCTATTTGGCCAGTCGTTTTCCTGATGCCGTATTCGCCATCATTGATAAGATCAAGTGAGTCAAAAGTATACGTAGTAATACCGGGTGCAAGCCTGGGGCCGGTTAAAGGAGAAGCAGGACTGCCACCAAAACTTTCAACAAATAGTACATTGCCGGAACATTGAGCTAAACCTTCCTTGTTCAGGAAAAGAGAACAAACAATCAATAAAAAGGAGATGGGAACTGATTTCTTCATCGTGTAATAAACGGCTCTAAAAATAGCGATTAATGTAAATCAAAAGCCCTTGTTGGAAAACAAGGGCTTGATAAAAACCAACCATATGAACAGACATCGAACTAACCAATAGGGTAAGGTTCTAGTTCTTTCAATTAAAAGACCAAAACCGAAGAAGTTTCGCTGCATAAGAGGAAATATTTTTAGTCTTCCAGCTCCTCCGAACTTTCTGGTAAATGATCATACTCACCCTTGAAAGCATAGTACCCAAAAATCACTATTCCAAAAGCAATGGGTATAAACACAGCAACAAAAACGCCCCATTGAATTTTTGTGTCGATGTTTGGTTTGGCGGCAATTTCTTCTAAAGCCGTTTTAATCAGGTAGAAGCTGGCCAGCGGGCCCAAAGCCATCCAGATAATGCCTGCCATTCGTTTTATTTTATTCATAATTATATAAGTTGAATTTACTGTGTGAACGATAGTTAGCATTTAAGCACATATACGATTTTAGTATCCGGCCTCCCTAAAACTAACTTCATTTCCTTTCCCCTTCTCCTTTTGGAGAAGGTGCCCGAAGGGCGGATGAGGTGAGAGGGATAGTGAATGAGCTTAGTCATTTACGTTCGGATCAATCTTATTATTAATATACAAAGCACCGATGATCATACAAACAAAAGCAATAATGATTGGATACCAAAGCCCTACCAGCAGATCACCTGTATAAATGGTGGTGAGCAAAGTAGCAATGAAGGGCGTTAATCCGCCAAAGACACCATTGCCGATATGATACGGTAGGCTCATAGATGTGTAGCGAATCTTTGTAGGAAACATTTCTACCAGGAAAGCGGCAATTGGTCCATACACCATCGTAACAAATACAATCATGAGCCAAACAAGAAAAATGAATTTGATGTATTTCTCCATCCCGAGCTTCTTGTTGATGAAAGTAGGATTCGCATCTGTATAGATGGACTGAGCAGCATCCTGGCGAATGGTATCTGTTTCAATTTTTGTAAAGCTCGTTCCGTAATAATTTTTGTATTGTGTTTTTACCTGCTTTAATTGAAGGTTATTTTCATTTGCAACAGTTGTGTCGGATTGAATTAAAACCAAATCCTGTTTCATCCATTCTTTTGCATTTGTATCTTTTACAAATACAGAAAAAAGCGGGCGATAAAATAAAATACCAGCGAGCATTCCTGCAATCATGATCCATTTTCTGCCAATCTTATCACTCAAACTTCCAAACACCACAAAGAAAGGTGTTGCAAACACAATGGCCCATAACACAATCATCCTGCTTTGATCAAAATCCAAATGGCATTGATTTTCTAAAAAGCTTTGCACATAAAATTGACCCGTGTACCAGATCACACCTTGCCCCATGGTTGCACCAAACAATGCCAGCAACACCATTTTTAAATTGGCTTTATGACCAAAACTTTCTTTTAAAGGGTTGATGGAAACATTGCCTTCTTTTTTTAATTTTTCAAACAATGGCGATTCGTTCATTTTAAAACGGATGTAAATAGAAACTACCACTAACAAAATGGATACAAGAAAAGGAATCCGCCAACCCCAATCATTGAATTTGGCAATTGATTTCGTAAGATCAGGATCAAGATTATGTCGGGTTAATAAGATCACAGCAAGTGAAACAAATAATCCTAGTGAAGCAGTGGTTTGTATCCAGGAAGTATAAAACCCTCTTCGATTTGAAGGGGCATGTTCTGCCACATAAGTTGCAGCACCGCCATATTCACCACCCAAAGCAAGTCCCTGTAATAAACGTAAGACTAAAACAATGATTGGTGCAGCAAAGCCAATGCTTTCATAACTCGGTACTAACCCAATACCGAATGTTGCACCCCCCATAATAATGAGTGTAAGCAGGAAAGTATGTTTGCGGCCAATCAAATCGCCTAATCTTCCAAAAACCAATGCGCCAAACGGGCGAACAATAAACCCCGCAGCAAAAGTTGCCAGTGTGCTAAGCAATGCTGCCGTTGGGTTTGTTTTTGGGAAAAACTGGCTGGCAATAACAGTAGCGAGACTTCCGAAAATATAAAAGTCGTACCACTCAATGAGTGTTCCTAATGAAGAAGCGCCGATTACTTTCCAGATTCCTTTGTTTTGGTTCATTGTTTGAAATTAATGAATTGTGGTTTTCTTTACTTCTGTAAATTGTGTTTTCAAAGAACGGTAATTAAATCAATCATGAGCTATCCATATCAAATAAGATCTTACGAAGAATATAAAGTTGCTTATAAAAAAAGTGTAGATGATCCGGAAGGTTTCTGGGCAAACATTGCCGAACACTTTCAATGGAGAAAGAAATGGGATAAAGTGCTGGAGTGGAATTTTGCCGAACCGAAGATAGAATGGTTCAAAGGTGCCAAACTCAATATCACGGAAAATTGTATTGATCGTCATTTAGAAAAACTCGGCGATAAACCTGCTATCATCTGGGAACCCAATCATCCTGATGAACGTTTACGTGTTGTTACTTACAACCGTTTGCACAAACGTGTTTGCCAGTTTGCACAGGTGCTCATTAACAACGGAGTGAAGAAAGGTGATCGTGTTTGTATTTACATGGGTATGGTTCCTGAGTTGGCGTATGCGGTGTTAGGTTGCGCAAGAATTGGTGCTATCCATAGTGTGATCTTTGGTGGTTTCAGTGCACAAAGTATTGCTGATCGCTTGTACGATGCACAGGCAGAATTTATTATTACATGCGATGGTGCTTACCGTGGAGGAAAAGATATTCCACTAAAAAGTGTGATTGATGATGCACTCATCGGCAACAGAACAATAAAAAAAGTAATTGTTTATACAAGAACAAGAACTCCTGTTTCCATGCTTAAAGGAAGAGATGTGTGGTGGGAAGATGAAATGGAACATGCAGAACAACAGGTAGAAACAAACGGAGTGGTTTCTTTTCCTGCTGAAGAAATGGATGCTGAAGATCCGCTCTTTATCTTATATACATCAGGCAGCACAGGCAAACCAAAAGGTGTGGTACACAGCAGTGCAGGTTATATGATCTGGACGAATTATACATTCATCAACACCTTTCAATATAACCCCGGAGATATTCATTTTTGTACTGCTGATATTGGCTGGATCACCGGGCACAGTTATATTTTGTATGGTCCGTTAAGTGCAGGTGCTACATCGGTGATGTTTGAAGGTATTCCTACATGGCCCGATGCAGGTCGCTTCTGGGATATTGTTGATAAACACAAGGTGAACATTCTTTATACTGCACCAACAGCCATCAGAAGTTTGATGAGTTTTGGTTTAGATCCATTGAAAGGAAAAGATCTGTCTTCCTTAAAAATATTAGGCACAGTTGGTGAACCCATCAACGAAGAAGCATGGCATTGGTACGACGAACATATTGGCAAAAAGAAATGCCCCATTGTTGATACATGGTGGCAAACCGAAACCGGTGGTTGCTTGATCAGTAATCTTGCAGGAGTTACACCTGCCAAACCAAGTTGGGCAACCTTACCCATGCCCGGTGTACAACCTGTTTTGGTTGATGAGAACGGGAAAGAAGTAACAGAGAAAGATGAACATGGTTTACTAAAAGGAAATCTTTGTATTAAAGCACCGTGGCCTGCTATACTTCGAACAACTTATGGAGATCATGAACGTTGCCGCACCAATTATTTTGCAACTTATGAAAATTTATATTTCACAGGTGATGGTGCATTAAAAGATGAAAATGGTTTTTACCGGATTACAGGAAGAGTAGATGATGTGTTGAATGTAAGTGGTCATCGTATTGGAACGGCAGAAATTGAAAATGCGATCAACATGCATGCGGGGGTAGTGGAAAGTGCAGTGGTTGGTTATCCCCACGACATTAAAGGACAGGGCATTTATGCTTATGTGATTTACGGGCATATGCATGGTGATGAAGAGCTCACAAGAAAAGATATCCTGCAAACAGTTACTCGTGTCATTGGTGCTATTGCAAAACCCGACAAGATCCAGTTTGTAACAGGTTTACCAAAAACAAGAAGCGGAAAGATCATGCGACGCATTCTTCGAAAAATTGCAGAAGGTGAAGTTGCAAATCTTGGCGATACATCAACCTTACTAGATCCGGGAATAGTAGAAGAAATTAAGAATGGAAAATTATAAAAGGAAGCCCCCAATTACTCGGGGGCTTTTTCTTACATGTGGATTTTGGGTATTGATCCGTTGCAAGTTTTTGAATATCGTACAATGATTATTCTAAAGGCATTTTAGCAAACCAAAGTGTTTTGCCATTTTTATTTTCACCAAGAAAAACAACCTGCCCTTTGCCAATAGGCAAGGATGGATATTTATTGTTGACGAAGTACTCTGTTTTACCCTGGCCCATTTGTACAAAGTCGCCAATCTTTGCATTCACCACATCAATCTTTGCCACATTTGGATACATCAGGAATTTATACTTGCTTTCACCCAATTCTTTTTCCTGTTTCCATCCTTTCATTTCCATAATGGTCCAGTACACGCTTTTTCCATCGGCGCTTTCCATGATCAATTGATTATTGGCTGAAGTCTTTGCTTCTTTATTGTTTTCTTCCCTACGCACACCATACGATGCTTTTAATATGCCATTGCCGGCAAAATGCATCATGATAATATCCTCATATTCCGTACCGCCGCTGTTACCACCTACAGAACCAAGATTGCCAAATTTCATTACATGACCTCCGCCTTTTGGCTTTGTATATTTTTGACCTGCTAGTAAAATATCTCCATTGTTTAACAGCTTAATATCAGCAACTTTGAATTTTCGACCTGTATATTCTGGATTCTTTTTTTGTGATGGGGGCGATTGTGACTTTTTATCAAAGTCTTCCAACGTATTGTTGCTTACAAATGCAACTTTCCCTTTTGAGATTTTTACAACCTGGAAACCTTTTGCTTTGAACTTTTCAATTTCATCATCACGCATATTTACAGGTGCAACAAATTTTTCATCAAAATAATCATCTGTTTTATCACCGGTGGCCCCCATAATAAGTACATCATCACCAATTGTTACAAACATATTACCATTGAAGATGCCTGCTTTTGAAGCAATACTGACCCGTTCTTTTACTGTACCATCTTTACCTACACGTACAAACGTATAGTTAACAGCGCTGGGATCAGCCGATTTTTTATAAGCCTTCCCGCCCAAAGGTGCAAAAAGAAGTAACACATCATTATCAGTATCGTCATCATCGTCCTGATCGTCAGTATTAACAGCCACAACAGTTTGCGGATAATCAAATTTCAGTAAGTTGTCACTTACTTTATTGAGGTCGTGATCAAAACGCAGAATATGAATTTCAGTAGTCATCTTTAATGCGTTACCCAATCCGGTTCCTTTATCTCCGGCAAAGATGAGGATGTTGCCACTTTCCGGTTGTTCCGAATGAGCAATGTATTGAAACTTTCCACCATCATCACTTTTGGGTTTTATTTTTTCACCATAGCTTATTTTCGTATCATAGCCGCCCCAGAACCAGTTCCATTTGCGTTTGTAAGTTTTGCTTTTGAGAATGAGTGTGCCCAGCAAATTCGGTTCTACAGTTACAGCTTCAACTGTATATTCTTCCCCTTTATCGGCTTTAAAACCTTTGATCTTTTCAAGTGGCACTTCACTTTCTTCCATACGCTTAAAGTTGAAGTCCATATCAAATAGATAAGCCTCAAATTTTGCATTACGACCTGTAGCTCTTGTAACGTAAGTGAGCGTTATTTCGTTCTTAGCTTCATCAACTTTGGGCTCATATAAATAACCTTTATTTGCTTTTTTGGAGATTTCATGTGTGCCTTCTTTCGAAAGTTTTTGAGCTTGTGCAAGATGTAAAGAAATAAAAAAAAGGAAAGTAAAAAACAGTTTTGGTTTCATGTATAAATGTTTGAAACCAAAGTAACCTTTTATATGAGTGCAATATGATACCCCCAAGTGGGTATTTATCAGCGGAGGATAATCACTTCTGTTCCAACAGGCAGCAAATTGTACAATTCTCTTGCATATTCTCTTTTGGTAGAGATGCAGCCAAGCGTCCAGTTGTAATAATAATCAACAAAGCGGTCTTCATTCCTTCGTGTGGCGTGGATGCCTATACCGCCGCCGGGTTTGGCAGTGTAGGGAATCAGTCCCTGTTGTTTGCGTGCATTGAATTTTTGAATATCGGGTTGTGTGGGATAATCGAGCAGCAGGAAATGCCCCCACTCGGGATGAATTTTTTTGGCGATGATCCTGTAATGTCCTTCTGGAGTGCGGCGATCACCTTCCATCATCTTATCTGTCATTTCGCTCGTACCGAAAACAACCGGGTAGGTAAGCAGCCATCCCTGTTCATCATATACCTTGAGCTCATATTTGGTTTTGTCGATAATGATTTTGTAGGAACTTGATTTTCTTACAGGTAAATGTGTGGGAGCTGTTGGAACAGATTTATAACGATGAAGAAATGTAAAACCGCTCAACAGGAGCAGAACAGCTGAACTTAAAAAGAAAACAGTTGACCGGATATTCATTTTACACAGTTGATTTCATCAGTACGGGATTAACGGCGAAAAACTATGCCATATTTTGACGGCGAAATTAATTAACAAACTGTTGGTGAAGAAGAGCTGAATGATTTGTTTTTTGTGCGCATAAAAAAACCGCTTGTAATGAAAGCGGTGAATGATTAAACTGGTACAAATGCTTAGTGAAATACTTTTTGCTCCAGTGTTTTTGCTTCAGCAATCATAGCTGTTAAGGTTTCTGCCGATGGAACTTTACCACTCAATCCAAACTTTTCATTGGTTTCAAACAATTTAATATGTAAGTTTTCGGCATTACGTGTTGCAAATTCTTTTACCGTGTCAACACCTGCTGCTTCCAGCAATTCGCTGAATTGTGCTGCCACACCTTTAATACGGTGCAGATCAGCATGGTTGACCCAGGTAAGAACTAAATTTTCAGGAATGCCTGTTATTTCAACAATGGCTGTTCTTCCTTTTTTGGTACTGCCTTGTGCAAGCAGATCATCGGTAGTAAAAATTGCAAGGGCTCCAAGCTTTGCTGCATAGTTAGGACCGATGCCTTCAATATCTGTGACTTTGTACGCCATATGTGTTTTGTTTTAAAAAGCAAAGTAAGGGAATTATTATATTCATTGCGGGTGAGCCACCGTTTGGCGGTGACCCACCCAAAAGTAAACCGCTTCCCAAAATAGAAGCGGTTTACCAGAGAAGACAGCGTTTACTGTATTACCAGCTGCTAAATCTTATTCCAAAATTATAAGGTGTTTGCTGCAATCCGTTTTTATGTAAGTTGTTGAGGGCATAACTTCCGTATAAGTTGATTACACCCAGGTTCAATTCACCTACCGCAGATATTTTCCATGGTTCCAGGTTAAAATCATTTTTGATTTTTTCTTTTCCTCTCAAATCACTTTTCAGTTTCTGGCGGGCTGCATACAGGTAACCTGCACTGATGCCTGCACTAAGACCATACGTTTTTTTCCTTTTCGGAGCAAAGTTGAAATTGAGCATCACAGGTAAAGTAATGTAATCGGCTGCCAGCTTATTTTTTGTAAATGAGATGCTGTCGCTGTAGATGACCTGCGGATCAATTCCGTAACGGATATTCTTTTCGTAGCGGTAGTTGTTCAGCTCCACACCTAAACCATATTTCAGGTTTACCACATGTTGAATAAGGTTTACTTTTTGCATAAAGACCCAAACATTCACATTGATCGATTTGCCATTACGGATGCTTAGTTGGTTTTTTGTTCCGCCAGGAAAGAAGGCCTGTGTTGCTGGAGCACTGTAATTGGTTTCATCATTTACATTAGAGAAACCAAGATCAACAATCATCCAGTTGGTGCTAACGTTTGACTTTTTGTATTCTTTCCGTTTTTTGATTTCTACGGTTACATTGTCATCATCATCATCATCTTTTTTGTTTTCTTTTTCTTCTTTCTTTTCTTTGCCATCATGCCTTTTGATGATGATCATGTTGCCTACTTTAATCGTGTCGGCAGTTTGAGGTTTTGTCGTGTCTGATTGCGCCATGCCTGTAAGGCATATCATAAGGCCAAGCAATGAGAATAAAAGTTGCTTCATAATAAAATCCGTTTAAATTTTTTATTGAGTGTTTACTGCAAACACAGCAAAGCGAACTTCGGAGCCGTTTGACTGAATACCGGTATTACGTTCAAACATCCGTTTGGCTTTTTTTACAAATCCTGTTAAACCACTTTTACGCTGTCGATCTTCATTGAAGAGTAGTTGTTCATCTTCATTGTTCGTATCGTTGTTGTAAGAAGCATAGGTTGTTGTGTTTGCTGTGCTTGTTTTAGGTTGTACGGTTGGAGTTTCTGTTTTGTTACTTAGATTATCAGAATTTTTTTCAGGATTAACATTTACAGGTGGTTCTACTTTTACAATGCCATTGTTTTCCTGTGTTGGAATGATGATTGGTTGTTGCTGATTTTTTTCTTTATCTGTTTTTGCAATTGTTCCTTCTTGTTTATTAACAGAATGCTTGTTGTTATTTTTTTCTTTAGTTAAGATAATGTTTTGTTTTTCTCCAGCGGGTTGCAGTAATGCAATTTGTTGCGGTTGCTCTTCAGGAGTTTTTATAACAGTTGTAACCGGTTGTTTTTCTTCAGTACCAACTGAAGGAGTGCTTGTAAGCTGATCTGTAGCGTCTGTTGGTTTGCTCAGCACCAACCACATCGCACTGCCTAATAATAAAATAACAGCAGCAGCAGCAGCCCATCTCCTTGCAACGGAACTCATATAAAATACTCTTGCAGGTTCTGCTTCTTTATACAATAATGATTTGTCGGGGAATACAATGGAGCTGTCTGCTTCCTGTGTAGTGCGTTGTAACCATTGCAATTCTTTTTGCAATCCTGCATTCTCTGCAATAGCTTTTTCAACCAGGATCCGTTCATCAGCTTTCAATTCATCATCCACATATAATAATAGCTGTTCTTCGCTGATAGATGTTTCTTCATCAACCGGTTTTAATAACGAGCTGATAAAATCATAATCCAGTTTTTTATCGGTTGTAAAAATAGTTTGCTGAAATTGCTGAAACTCACGTTGCAAATCAGGATTCACTGCCACAAATGCATCCACAATTTTTCGCTGGGCCGCAGTCAACTCATTGTCGACATACAGCAGGAAAAATTCTTCGTAATTATGGCGGTTAATATTCATTGTTTCTTTCTTGCAGCTAAAAGCTTATTGCTCATAGCTTGTTTTACATCACATTTTCAATACTCACTAAATACGTTTTCAGTTGTAAACGGGCTCTGTGCAAATACACTTTTACCTGGCTCTCGTTCAATCCCGTTATTTCACCAATCTCATCGTAACTGTATCCTTCGTAATCTTTTAATAAAACCAGACTTCTTGCTGTTTCACTTAAACGGGCCAACGCATCTTCCAGCACTTTCTTCATATTATGCTGAGGCATGTTTTGTATTCTTACATCCTCTTTAAATTCATCTTTCAAACTTACCCGTTTGTGTTTGCGGATATGGTCGATCATCTGGTTGTAGGCAATGGTAAAGAGGTATGATTTGCTGCGCTCATTCTCCACATTGTCTTTATTGATCCAGAGCTTTTCAAAAGCGCTCTGCACCACATCCCGTGAATCTTCTTCATGCCCCAGGTTTTTGAGGATGAAGCGGTACACATTATCTGCATACCTGGTTACACATTCATTGTATTCTCTGGCGGTCATAAATCAGTTAGTGGTCCGAAATGATAAGTTTAATATCCTTGTTACGGATACCGGAGACAAAAGTTACAGTATTTGAAAAAATATTTTAGAGATTGCCTGAAAAGGAATCAAAAATGAAAAAACCAGTCTGTGGGGTAGTAACCGGCTTGCTTTCGCAGGTTTTAGTGCATTTGGGCGATGCGTTCTTCTGATTGTCAGCAGGTGTAGCAGCAAGAAAAACCCCAGCAGAAACTGCTACGAGGATAACTGCGCCCAGAACCATAAATTGCTTTTTCATAATTCGCCTGTTTAGAAGATAGGACGAAGTTAAAGCGAAAAATGTTACAGACCAACCCCATATTTCTCGGCCAATTGTTAAACATGCAATCGGTTCCGCATCTTTTAATACCATCTTGATTTACAAAGTCTGAAGGACTATTGGTAAATCTTAGATGGAATTATGCCGATCTTGCAAAATCAGCAAACATCAGAAAAAAATTTGGACCCCCAAAATGATGGTTTTACAATCGGCATTACCCATCAAATCCCCCTATTTTTGTTCTCCTAAACATTGAATTATGAACGAAAAGCTGGTCGTACGTATTGCTGAGGAAGTAGCTGAAATAAAAGCCAACGGTTTGTTTAAAACCGAACGCATCATTGAAAGTGCCCAAGGACCTGAAATTATGGTCAACGGGAAAATCGTTCTCAATTTTTGTGCAAATAACTACCTGGGTTTGTCCTCACATCCTAAAGTAACAGAAGCAGCTAAAAAATATATTGATCTGCGGGGTTTTGGTTTGAGTAGTGTCCGCTTTATTTGTGGCACGCAGGATATTCATAAGGAGCTTGAAGCAAAGATTTCAAAATTCCTTGGAACAGAAGATACCATTCTTTATGCAGCTGCTTTTGATGCCAATGGCGGCGTGTTTGAACCGTTATTTAATGAGCAGGATGCTATCATCAGCGATGCATTGAACCATGCCAGTATTATTGATGGTGTTCGGTTATGTAAGGCGCAACGATACAGGTATGAGCATAATAATATGGAAGATCTGGAAGCTAAACTAAAAGAAAGTGCTCACTTACGCAGTCGTATTATTGTAACCGATGGAAGCTTCAGCATGGATGGTACCATCGCTCAATTAGATAAAATTGTTGAGCTGGCTGAAAAGTATGATGCCTGTATTATGGTTGATGAATGTCACTCCAGTGGATTTATTGGTAAAACAGGAAGGGGCACGCATGAATACCGTGGTGTGATGGGTAAGATCGACATCATAACAGGCACATTGGGCAAAGCGCTTGGTGGTGCAAGCGGAGGTTTTACCAGTGGCCGTAAAGAAGTAATTGAAATACTGCGTCAGCGTTCAAGACCTTACCTGTTCAGTAATACATTGGCGCCAAGTATTGTGGGAGCTTCCATTGCTGTAATGGATATACTCAGTGAAACAACAGAGCTGAGGGATCAGTTAGAAGTAAACACAAAGTATTTCAGAACAAAAATGACAGAAGCAGGATTTGATATCAAGCCTGGTGATCATCCCATTGTACCAATCATGTTATACGACGCAGTGGTTGCACAAAATTTCGCAGCAAAATTATTAGAGCAGGGTATTTATGTTATTGGATTCTTTTTTCCTGTTGTTGCAAAAGGCCAGGCAAGAATAAGAGTACAGTTAAGTGCTGCACACGATAAACAACATTTGGATAAAGCCATTGCTGCTTTTACAAAAGTGGGAAAAGAGCTGAGCGTACTGAAATAAAATGTATTGATTTTTTTGTTCACTTAATAGTTGGTATCAACCCACGGATGCACATATTTACCAATGCTTCTCCTTTCAATGGTTCCCACCTGTTGTTCGGGATAAGATCCTGCCATTCAAAGCTTTTATTGATGAGAATGGTTGAAGTGGCTATGAGCAGCAAGAAAGCTGTACGGAGCATATGGTTGGGTTTTGATCTAACAGAAAAAAAGCTCATGACAATTGTTTATTGTTATTCAAAAAAGTTTTAAGAAGGCATTGGCATTTGCACTTTACTTTTGTGCAAAATTTTAAACATGCGTTTAGCACTTGCTGCTGTAGTTGTTTTTTCATTGCTGTTCAACTCCTGTTCCATCAATAATTTCACAATTGACCAGGATCTCAAAAAATATTTTGATCAGTATAAAGTAACCGGATCGTTTGCCTTGTTTGATAATGCACAGGGGCATTTTACCATTTACGATTCGGCTAATTTCAGAAAACGTTATTCACCCGCCTCAACCTTCAAGATCGTTAACTCCTTGATTGGATTAGAAACAGGGAAGATCTTTGATGAAAAAATGATCATTCAATGGGATGGTGTTGAAAGATGGGTTAAAGACTGGAACCAGGACTTAACCATGGAGCAGGCATTCAAATTTTCTTCTGTGTACTATTACCAGCAAGTGGCTAAAAGAATAGGCAGAGATACTATGCAACAGTGGATTGATACCTTGCAATATGGCAATAAAAATATCAGCGGACCGATTGATTCTTTCTGGCTTAATAATACCATTCAAATATCACCTGATGAGCAACTCGGGTTAGTGAAGCGTTTGTATTTTGAACAACTTCCTTTTCAGAAACGTACCCAGCAAATTGTAAGAAAGGTGATGTTGATGGAAGACAATAGTTTGTATAAGCTGAGTTATAAAACCGGCTGGGCCAATAATCCAAAAAGCAAAAACCTTGGCTGGGTAGTTGGTTGGATAGAAGAAAATCGTCATCCTTACTTTTTTGTGTTGTTGGTTCAAACAGAGGATTCAGATTATCCCATGGTTAAAAACAAGATGGCTTTACTGAAAGATATATTGAAGCACTATGAGTTTATGGAGGGGAAGAAGTAAAGATTAAAATTTGATGGTTGTTCGCTTTGCTCACAAGTTACAACACAGAGTGGAGGAGTTGCAGAGGAACACAGCGTTTGATTTTCTCTGTGAATACTCTTATTCTTTGTGCCTCTGTGTTAAAAACTGGCTTAACTTTTGTTTCACTGCTTCAGTATATTAATCTTGTATCTTGTACGTTGAAACTATAATCTTGTTTTCCTTCGCACATATCGAATATTTATTGTTACTGGTTTTACTTATACCGGTCATATTATTGTTTGTGCTCAATCGTAGATGGAAAAAGAAAACAAAAAAGAAAATAGGTGATGAGCAACTGGTCAATCTGTTAACAGCTAATCATTCCAACAAAAAATTTTCTATCAAGTTTTATCTGCTGCTTGCGGCAATGGTTTTTACTGCATTGGGTGCTGCTAATTTGCGTAGGGCGGGCAAAGCAGAAAATGTAAACCGGAAAGGAAGAGACATTATCATTGCCATGGATGTGAGTAAGAGTATGCTTGCAGATGATGTGAAACCCAACCGGCTTGAAAAATCAAAACAATTCATTAGTAAATTATTAGATCAGTTGCCAGACGACCGGATTGCACTCATCTGGTTTGCAGGTAAAGCGTACCTGCCCATGCCATTAACGGCTGATCAGGGTGCAGCAAATTTGTTTGTACAATCTGCGGGCCCTGATGCGGTACCAACACAGGGTACAGTTATTGGAGAAGCATTGCGTTTGTCGGCTGAAAGTTTTCCGCAACAAAGTAAGCGCTATAAAGTGGTATTGCTGATAACAGATGGCGAAGATCATGATGAATCGGCTATGACCATGGCCAAACAATTGAAAGGGCGTGGTATTTTATTAATCACCATTGGCTTGGGTACTGCAGAAGGTTCGCCCATTATGGATCCTGAAACAAAAGAATTTAAAAAAGATAAACTCGGACAAACAGTTGTTACCAAACTCAATGAACCATTGTTGCAGCAAATGGCGGTTGCAAATGGCGGGTTGTATGGTAACCTGCAAAACACAGATGGAATGATCAAAGAAGTAGTGGCTGTTATCAGTCAGTTAGAAAAAATAGGAACAGAGGATAATGTTAGCAATACGAATTATATCAACTATTTTATATGGTTCCTGGTATTGGCTTTATTCTTGTTGATTATTGAAACATTCATCACCGAACGAAAGACAGCATGAAAATTCTACTAACGATATTGTTCAATTTATTTTTATTCATGGCCTTTGCGCAAAACGGTGAAGTGTTAAAAGGTAACAAACATTATAAAGAAGGTGATTATGATAAAGCTGAGGCGGCATATCAAAAAGCATTGAGCAAAAAACAAGACCCGGTTGCTCAATATAATCTTGGTAATACATTATATAAGAAAGAAAAGACAGCCGATGCTATCAAATCATTTGAAGAAACAGCCGCCAATACAACCGAAGCTGAATTGAAAGCAAAAGCTTTGTACAATAAAGGAGTATTATATCATAAGGATAACAAACTGAATGATGCAATCGAAGCTTATAAACAGGCTTTGCGTTTAACTCCCGCTGATGAAGAAATCAGGAAAAATCTGCAACTGGCATTAAGAGCCAAAAAACAACAGGAACCACAGGAGCAGAAAAAGCAAAAACAAAAGGAGCAAAAGCCGAAGGAAGAAAAGAAAGAACCACCTCCACAACCCAAGCCTCAGCAAAGTAAGCTTAGCAAAAAACAGGCGGAGCAATACCTCAAAGCACTGGAGCAAAAAGAAAAACAACTCCAGGAAAAAATGCAGAAGAAAACTGGCGTGCCTAGTCAGCCGGAGAAAGATTGGTAAGAATTTGAAAATGGGTTAA
>Ga0163144_10002893_pt1 | contig 39243 bp, 33 predicted proteins | sample OliLak19BULKMAT1_FD_123175 | JGI IMG/M metagenome (GOLD analysis project Ga0163144, IMG submission 123175) | Freshwater microbial mat bacterial communities from Lake Vanda, McMurdo Dry Valleys, Antarctica - Oligotrophic Lake LV.19.BULKMAT1 | ecosystem: Environmental > Aquatic > Freshwater >...
AAGGTTTTTCGCGTTGCATCGAATTAATCCACATCATCCACCGCTTGTGCGGGCCCCCGTCAATTCCTTTGAGTTTTAATCTTGCGACCGTACTCCCCAGGCGGTCAACTTCACGCGTTAGCTGCGTTACTAAAGGAGTTCATCCTCCAACAACTAGTTGACATAGTTTAGGGCGTGGACTACCAGGGTATCTAATCCTGTTTGCTCCCCACGCTTTCGTGCATGAGCGTCAGTGTCGACCCAGGGGGCTGCCTTCGCCATTGATGTTCCTCCACATATCTACGCATTTCACTGCTACACGTGGAATTCCACCCCCCTCTGCCGCACTCGAGCCTTGCAGTCCCAATCGCCATTCCCAGGTTAAGCCCGGGGATTTCACGACTGGCTTACAAAACCGCCTGCGCACGCTTTACGCCCAGTAATTCCGATTAACGCTCGGACCCTACGTATTACCGCGGCTGCTGGCACGTAGTTAGCCGGTCCTTCTTCTTCCGGTACCGTCATCCACACCCGATATTCACGAATGCGATTTCGTTCCGGCCGAAAGAGCTTTACAACCCGAAGGCCTTCTTCACTCACGCGGCATGGCTGGATCAGGCTTTCGCCCATTGTCCAAAATTCCCCACTGCTGCCTCCCGTAGGAGTCTGGGCCGTGTCTCAGTCCCAGTGTGGCAGGTCGTTCTCTCAAACCTGCTACGGATCGTAGCCTTGGTAGGCTTTTACCCCACCAACTAGCTAATCCGATATCGGCCGCTCCAATAGCGCGAGGTCTTGCGATCCCCCGCTTTCACCCGTAGGTCGTATGCGGTATTAATCCGGCTTTCGCCGGGCTATCCCCCACTACTGGGTACGTTCCGATACATTACTCACCCGTTCGCCACTCTACTCAGGAGTTGCCCCCCTTTCGCGTTCGACTTGCATGTGTAAGGCATGCCGCCAGCGTTCAATCTGAGCCAGGATCAAACTCTTCAGTTCAATCACTGTGTAAAACAGATCCTTGCGGATCTTTCGCTCAACATTACTCAAAGCAATCTCAGAGTTATTACTAACCTTGAAAATTACTTAAAAGATATGAGCACTACGATATTTTGAGTATCACGGTTTGCGACTGATCGCGCACCATGCTGCCCTTACCGAGCGCCCACACCTATCGGCTGTTCAATTTTTAAAGAGCGTTCCCGAGAGGCCTTGGCTTTCCAGGGAGTGTCTAGGAGAAGTATCCAGGACATTAAAACCGTGTACTGCTTGCTACTGGTTGCGGGGGCAGGATTTGAACCTACGACCTTCGGGTTATGAGCCCGACGAGCTGCCAGACTGCTCCACCCCGCGTCCGTTACAGAGGCCGGATTATGACAGTAATTCGATTTCCCTGTCAACACCCAACATCGCAGAAGCTTGGTGAAACCTGAACAACCCGGGTGAATTCCGCAACTGCTTTTCAGAAATTCACCAAAACAACCAAGACCGCGATTATAGCGGCGTTTTTTTCGTTGCGCCAGTCCTCCACGCAAATTATTTGGATGGGCAAACGTCCGATCAGACTTTCCCAATAAAATCAGGACACATCGGGAATGTCCTGCGCGCTGCCGCACAGACGCGCATTCAGATGCGCTCGGTTTCTCCGCTCTTCGGCTGCCACACCATCAGGCGCTTTTCCGCGATGCCGACGATCCAGTCGAGCACCAGTGCGAATGCCGTGAGCAACAGGATGCCTGCAAAGACGGTATTGATATCGAACACGCCCTCTGCCTGATGTATGAGATAGCCGACACCTGCGGCCGAGCCGAGATATTCACCCACGACGGCACCGACAAAGGCGAGACCTACGGCGTTGTGCAAACTCGCGAACACCCAACTCATCGCACTGGGCAAATAGACGTAGCGCAGCAACTGCCGCTGCGACGCGCCGAGCATGCGCGCGTTCGCCAGCACCACCGGACTGACCTCCTTCACGCCCTGATAGACGTTGAAGAAGACGATGAAGAACACCAACGTCACACCAAGCGCGACCTTGGACGACATTCCGAGCCCGAACCAGACAAAGAAGATAGGAGCGAGGATGACGCGCGGCATGGCATTGAGCGCCTTGATGTACGGATCACAAATCGCCGAAGCCATGGGTGAGAGCGCAAGCCACAGGCCGATGATCACTCCGGAAACGGTGCCTATGAGGAACGCCAGCATGGTCTCGACCAGGGTGATCCACAGGTGCTGGTAGATTTCACCGCCAACAAACCAGTCCCAAAGCCGCGACAGCACTTTGAGGGGTTCGCCGAAAAAAAACGCCGCCTTGTTGTTGTCGTCAAAATATAGCGGCGGCAGCAGCGTCGGACTGGTGAACACATGCCACAACCCGAATGCGAGCAGCAGCAGCATGACCTGCCACACCCGAAGGTTGCCCTGGCGCGGCGCGATGCGCGACCAAAGGGAGCGCCTCAGCCCGCTATTTTTGTTGTTGCTGGACATAGCCTTTAAGCACCTCGTCCTTCATCGCATGCCATATCTGCGAATGCAATTCGATAAAGCGCGGCGTCATGCGTATCTCCAACACATCGCGCGGGCGCGGCAGATCGATGACGTAGTCGCCTATGGGATGCGTTTCCGGCCCGGCCGAGAGCACAACCACGCGGTCGGACAGAGCAATCGCCTCCTCCAGATCGTGGGTGATGAACACCACTGACTTGCGGTCGGCCTGCCACAACTCGAGCAGCTCGTTTTCCATCAACTGCCGCGTTTGCACGTCGAGCGCGGAAAACGGTTCGTCCATCAGAATGATCTGCGGGTCCATGATCAGCGTCTGCGCCAGCGACACGCGCTTTCGCTGCCCGCCCGAGAGCTGGTGCGGATAGCGGTGGCCGAATCCGGACAGCCCGACACGACGCAGCCAGTCATTGCCGCACGCCTGGGCCTCCGGCAGCGCAACACCGCGAAACTCCAGACCCGCAGTGACGTTGTCGAGCGCGTTGCGCCAGGGCATCAGCGCCTCGGACTGAAACAAATAGCCGGCGCGCCTGTTGATGCCCACCAGTGGCTCGCCAAAAACCCGCACCTCGCCGGAGGAAGGCAGCAACAGCCCTGCCGCGACATTGAGCAGCGTCGATTTGCCACACCCGGTCGGCCCGACCACCGACACGAATTCACCAGCCTCAACGCGCAATGTGGTGTCCCCCACAGCCGTATACCGCTGCGAGCGGTCATCGCGCGAAATGAAGGTGCAGGTGATGTTCTCTAGGGCGAGTGCGGCGGTCATCGATGAGGGAAGAAAAAACCGCGTGGCATGAACAGGGCGCGAAAGGCGCCCGTTCAATCGCGCGCAGCCGATCCGGCGCCGCGGGCGCCCGCGAGCGGCCTTATTTGTATTTGGCTTGCGCCTTCTTGACGAAATCGTTGGTGAAGGTTTCGTTGAGCTTGATCTCATCGGGCTTGATGGCCGGATTGCTCGCCGCAAGGATGTTTAGCGTCGCCTTCGCGCCGGCGGCCGAAATCGTGCCGTCGGTAGAGAACGCCTCCTTGACCTTGTCAAACGCAAACAGGTAAAGCGCGCTGTCCCCGAGCAAATAAGCCGGCGGCACCACCTTGAGCACATCGGTGGCGCTGGCCTGGGCCAGCCACCTGTCGGCGCGCACGATGGCGTTGGTCAGTGCCTGTATCGTGTTGGGGTTTTCCCGCACGTACTTGGTCGGCGCATAAAGACTGGCCGCCGGCAATTCACCGCCAAACGTCGCGACCGTGCCCTTTACCGTGCGCCAGTCGGCGATGATCTTGACGTCGCCATCGAGTTCGAGCTTGGTCATCATCGGATCGGTGTTCGAAATGGCGTCGATCTGCCCGCTTTTCATCGCCGCAACGCCGCCCGCCCCGGTACCAACACCGATAATCGACACATCCGAGGGTTTGAGCCCCTCCTTGGCGATGAGCACGTTGAAGAGCAAATTGGTTGACGATCCCGGCGCAGAGACGCCGATCTTCAATCCCTTGAGGTCCTTCGGCGATTTGTAGGTCGCCGCCTTTGCCTTGGAAATGCCGACTGAAATTTGCGGCAGGCGTCCCATTTGCACAAACGCAACCATCGATTGCTTTTTTGATTGCATGTTGATGGTGTGCTCGAAGGCACCGGAAACCACATCGGCGCTGCCGCCGACGACCGCCTGCAGGGATTGCGAGCCGCCGGCGAAATCACTGATCTTGACGTTGAGGCCCTCGTCCTTGAAGTAGCCCTTTTGCTCGGCAATGGTCAGCGGCAGGTAGTACAGCGCAGCCTTGCCGCCGACGGCGATGTGCACGTCCTTTTTCTCCGGGGCGCCCTGCGCAGACACGGCCGCGGCGAATGCCGCCATTCCAATGGCGAAAAGGGATTGCTTGAGCAATTGCATGACTTCCTCCTGGTTGAATGTGGCCGGGCGGTTCTGTCGCCGCCGTTGCCACCCCGTATCGGGGAGGGAAATCCTCGCATAGCGCCCCACTCGCGTCAATGAGAACCAATCCGGCCAGCTTCCAGGAAAACCTTAAAAAAACGCGAGTTGTGCCGCTTTTCCCGGAATCGAAAACCGCGAGGTGTCGCGCTGGTGCGGCGGCGAACGATCGTAGCCGATGCGACGGCAGGCCTTGTCGAAGCGCTGCGCCAGCAACTGTGCGTAGATGCCCGTGCCGGTCATGCGGCTGCCAAACCGCGGATCATTGTCGCGTCCGCCGCGCAGCTGGCTGATCTGGCCCATGATGCGCGCCGCCTTCAGCGGGACATGCGCGTCCAGCCAGGCGCGGAACAAATCCTTCACCTCAAACGGCAGACGTACCAGGATATAGCCGGCCTTGCGCGCACCGGCCTCCCAGGCTTGCTCCAGCGTGCGCTCCATGTCGCTGTCATTGAGAAAGGGAATGATGGGTGCGGTAAGCACCCCGACCGGGATGCCGGCCCCGGCCAGCCGCCTTATCGTCTCCAGCCGGCGATAAGGTGCCGCGGCCCGCGGTTCCAGCGTGCGTGCCACGTCAGCATCAAAGCTGCCTATGGACACATGTACCTCGGCCAGCCCCTCCCTCGCCATGGCACCCAGAATGTCGATGTCACGCTCGATAAGCGATCCCTTGGTGACGATGCCCACCGGATGCCTGAACTCGTGCAGCACCTCCAGAACGCGCCGCGTGATGCCCTGCTCGCGCTCGGCCGGTTGATAGGGGTCGGTGTTCGCGCCAAGTGCGATCAGTTCGCACCGATACCCCGGTCGCGACAATTCCGTACGCAGCAATTGCGCTGCATTTTGCTTGCCGAGGATGCGCGTCTCGAAATCCAGCCCCGGCGACATGTCATGGTAGGCGTGACTGGGCCTGGCATAACAGTAGATGCAGCCGTGTTCGCAGCCCTGGTAGGGATTTATCGATTGCGTGAACGGAATATCAGGAGAGTCATTGCGGCTGATGATGCTGCGCGCCTGCACCAGCGTGATGGTGGTGCGCGGCTTGTGCCCGGGGCCGGGCGGCAGGTCTTCGCTTTTTTCGCGGCCAATGCCACGCTTGCGCTCAAAACGCCCGAGCGGGCTGTCGGCAGCACCCCGTCCTTTTATCGCCGCAGCCGCCGCTCGATCCATTCAGGACACGGCAACCGGAGTGACCGGGTACGACTGGGGTGAATTGGGTTGAACCATGACCACAACAGCATACCGAACGTTCGTTCGGCAGTCAATCCAGCCGCAATAACCTGCGGTCAGACCAGTTCTGCCGGGCGCGGATGCAAATCGGAGATCTTGCCGGCCTTGACCACCTGCCCGGGCAAATCGTGGCCGACCACGGCACCCAGGCGGCGCGCCACGGCGAGCAGCCTGTCCAGATCGACACCGGTGTCATAGCCCATCGACTGCAGCATGTGCACCACGTCCTCAGAGCAGACATTGCCGGTGGCGCCAGGCGCGAACGGACAGCCGCCGAGGCCGCCAAGGCAGCCTTCGAAGCGCTCGACGCCGGCATTGAGTCCCGCCAGCACATTGGCAAGCCCCATACCGCGCGTATTGTGAAAGTGCAGCGCCACCTGCAAACCGGGCCAGCGTTCGAGCACCTTTGCACACAAGGCGGCGACCTGTGCCGGGTGCGCCATGCCCGTCGTGTCGGCGAGCGTAATGCTGTCCACGCCCATCTCAACGTATTGCCCGACCAAATCCATGACCCGCTGCGCCGGCACGTCACCCTCGAACGGACAGCCGAAACTCGTCGCCAGCGCACCATTGACGCGCACGCCACCGGATTTGAGCAAAGGCATCATCTCGACAAAACCCGCAAACGAAGCGCCGGTAGCGCGCCGCATGTTGGCGCGGTTATGCGTCTCCGACACCGACGCAACCAGATTGACTTCGTCCGCCTTGGCCGCCATGGCGCGCTCCGCCCCCCTGGCATTGGCGATCAGCGCAACGTAGTCCACATCCGGGTTGCGCCGTATCCCCGCCATCACCTCCTCGGCATCGCGCAGGTTGGGAATGGCCTTGGCCGAAACGAAGGACGTGACCTCGATCTTCGCCAGCCCGGTCTGCGACAAGGCATCCACCAGCTCGATCTTGCGTTCGGTCGGAATCCACTGCGGCTCGATCTGCAGGCCGTCGCGGGTGACGACTTCGTGAATGAATATGCGTTTTTTCATCGGCGAATTCCGCTTCGGGTTTAAGCGAATTCAGGCGTGCGCTTTTCGCATCGCCTGCAATTCGCCCAGAGTCAGGCTTTTCAAATCAGCGAAACCAATTATACGACCGGCCAAGGCGCTCGCCGCGACCGTGGCCGGGCTGGCGAGCCACACTGCGCCCGGCCCCGAGCGGCCGGGAAAATTGCGATTGACCGCACTGATGGTCACCTGCCCGGCCCGCACCGATGCGCCCGGGCCGGCGTTGATACAGGCACCGCAGCCGGGCTCGACCAGTTCCACACCGCTGGCGCGAAACACCTCACCCATGCCCTGCCGCTCGCAGTATTCGCGCACATCCACACTGCCGAACTGCAGGTAAAACCGCACGCCCGTACTGACGCGCAAGCCGTGCGCGACGCCCCAGGCCAGCACCTCGTGGTAACGCTCGAGGTCTTCGCGCTTGCCGCCGGTGCATGAGCCGCCGTAGGCGATGTCGATGGCTACCGGCGCTTCGAGTTCGGCCAGGGCCACACCCTGCCCCGGGTCGCCGGGACGCGCGAGCATCGGCGTCAGCGCGTCACAATCAACTTCCAGCGTACCGCCATAAACGGCATCGGCGTCCCCGTGCATCCACGACTCAAGCTCGAAGGTAAAGCCGCGCCGCTCGCTAATAAAACGTAGCGTCTCGGCATCAGGCGCGATGAGTCCGGTGAAGCCGCCGATCTCCGCCGCCATATTGGTCAGCGTCGCGCGCTCGTCGGTGTTCATCGCATCCACCGCCTCGCCGCAGTACTCGATCACCTGCCCCAGCGCCCTGCCCTCGCGGATATGCGGCAGGCGCAACAAATGCAGCACCAGGTCCTTGGCGGCGACGCCGGCAGGCAGGCGACCGTTCAGCACGATGCGGCAGGTCGCCGGCATCTTGAGCCGCACATCACCGGTGACCCAGGCGTTGGCCATGTCGGTCGAGCCGACACCAAACGCAAACGCCCCCAGCGCCCCCGAGTGCGGCGTGTGGGAGTCGGTGCCCGCTACGATTTGCCCGGGCAGCGTGTAACGCTCGGCCATGATCGAATGGCAAATGCCCTCGCTGCCGACCCGGTCCGGCAGTTCGCCGTGCAGCACGACGCCCTGCTCGTAGCAAAAGCGTTTTTGCTCGGTGTCGAGCTTGAGCGCGACATCAAGCAGGCCCAGCGCCCGCTTTCCCTCATCCATGGTCTGGTGCACGAAGGTCAGGTGGTCGCGAAAGCACAACACCGTCGAGGCGTCGCGCACGCGAAAGTCTTGGCCAAATGCATCGCGCGCCAGCGCCACCGCCATCGGCGTCGTGTATTCATACGAAAAGCGCCAGTTCGCGCGCACGAAAACGCCGTCGCCGGGCATCACGCGGTCAACGCCCACCGCCCCGCCGGCATCGCGCACCACCGCGCGCGCGACCAGCTTTTCGGCGTAAGTCATCGGACCCGGCGGGTGCACGGGCAGGTCGGTTTGTTCGTCACCACGCAGACGGCGCACATTGAATCCTGAGAGGCCACCGGCAACAATAATGCGCCGTGTCAGCGCATCGGCGCCGCGGGTGAACTCCTCCAGCGCAATCGCCTCGCCGGCGCGGATGCGCGCTATCAGAGCGAAATCGGTGGACGCATACAAGCCCAGGTTGTGGCAATTCTGCAGATAGGTGCGCTCGAAGCTCTCGGCGATGACAAGGCGTATGCCGGCGCAGAACTCGGCGTAGGGACTGGCTTCGCGCGCCGAACCCTTGCCGCGCCGCTGTCCGGACACGCTGACCGCAAAACCGCCGCTGCGGACGGCATCGACCGCGACCGGGAAGCGCTCAGCGCATTTGAGTCCGATATAGGCGTAACGCCCGAGCGTGCTGTCGTAATGCAGGCAGGCCCAGGCCGGGGTGATTTCATCGGTGGATAGCTGGTCGCGCAACGGCAAGGCAGCGGCAAGCTGCACATCGTGCCCGCCAAGCTGCGCCGCAACGACATCCGCATCGGCCGACAAAAACAGGAGGCGGCCGTCAAAGCGGATGTCCGGCGCCACGGCCTAGATCGCCTTTTTGTCCCGCAGCATGGCGATGTGCTCGTCGCTGTAACCGATGCTGCGCAGCACCTCCTCGGTGTGCTCGCCAAGTTCGGGGCCCAGCCAGTCGGTGCCGCCCGGCGTAGCCGAGAGCTTGGGCACGATGCCGGGCAGCTTCAGCGGCGTACCGTCCTTGAGCGTGTGCTGCACGATCATGTCGCGCGCCAGGTACTGCGGATCCTTGACGATGTCGGCAATCGAGTAAGTCTTGCCATTGGGCACTTGCGCGGCATCGAGGGTCTTGAGCACCTCTCCACAGTCGTGCTGCGCCGCCCAGCCGCCGATCACCCCGTCCAGTTCGTCCGCGCGTTTGGCGCGGCCGGCGTTGTCGCCGAGCGAGGCGTCATTGGCGAGGTCCGATCGCCCGATGGCGTTCATCAGGCGCTTGAAAATGCTGTCGCCATTGGCGGCGATCACAACGTGCTGGCCGTCCCTCGACAAATAGGTGTTGGAGGGCACGATACCTGTAAGGTTGGTACCGGTACGCTCGCGCACCAGCCCGTGCATGTCAAACTCGGGGAGGGTACTTTCCATCATGTTGAACACCGCCTCGTACAAGGCGACATCCACCACCTGGCCCTTGCCGCCGTTGACGTTGCGGTGATGCAGCGCCATCATCGCACCGATCACACCGTGCAGCGAAGCCAGCGCATCGCCTATGGACAGGTTCATGCGCACCGGCGGGCGATCGGGAAAGCCGGTGATGTAGCGCAAGCCACCCATGGATTCGCCCACCGCGCCAAATCCGGCCTGGTCGCGCATCGGCCCGGTCTGGCCGAAGCCCGACAGCCGCAGCATCACCAGCCCGGGATTGTCTTTTGCCAGATCGTCATAGCCGAGGCCCCATTTTTCCATGGTGCCGGGCCGGAAATTCTCGATCAGGATGTCGGCGTCCTTGGCCAGCTTGCGCACGATCTCCTGGCCTTCGGGCAGGCGCATGTTGGCCGTCACCGATTTCTTGTTGCGCCCCTGCAGGTACCACCACAGTGACGTGCCCTTGTGCAGCTTGCGCCAGCCGCGCAAAGGGTCGCCGCCGGCACTGCCATCAACCGCCGGCGGTTCGATCTTGATGACCTCGGCACCGAACTCGGCGAAGGTCTTGCCGGCAAACGGCCCGGCGATGAGCTGCCCCAGTTCCAGCACTTTGACGCCTTGCAGTGGCTTCATGGCGACAGCCTCATGCCGGACGCCTTTCGACATAGGCCTGGGCGAGCGTACCGGCATCGACATATTCGAGTTCACCGCCCACCGGCACGCCGCGGGCGATACGGCTGACCTTGAGGCCGTGCTTGCGCAGCATCTCGCCGATGTAATGCGCCGTCGCCTCGCCCTCGTTGGTGAAATTGGTGGCGATGATCACCTCCTTCACCAGGCCATCGGTGGCGCGCTGCTGCAGCAAGTCAAGGCCGATCTCGCGCGGACCGATGCCATCGAGCGGCGACAGGCGTCCCATCAGCACAAAATACAGCCCGCCGTAGGCCATCGTTTGCTCCATCATCAACTGGTCCCCCGGTGTCTCGACCACGCACAACAGCGCCGGATCGCGCTTGGACGACGCGCACACCGCGCACAAATCGTTTTCGGCAAAAGTGTGGCACTTGGCGCAACGGCGAATGCTGATCAAGGCGTTGCCAAGTGCGGCGGCAAGGCGGCGCGTACCGTCGTGATCGTATTGCAGCAGGTGATACGCCGTGCGCTGGGCCGACTTGGGACCGACACCGGGCAGGCAGCGCAAGGCCTCGATCAACTCTTCAAGTGCGGAGGGATTGGACATGGATTCTTCAGCGCCGTGGATATGACCGACTGGAAAGGCCCGCCAGGCGGGCGTTTCCAGCCGATACCCTGTTCAGCGCAATGGCTAGAACGGCAGCTTGAAGCCCGGGGGCAGGGGCAGGCCGGAGGTCATTCCGGACATTTTTTCGCTTACCGTAGCCTCGACCTTGCGCACTGCATCGTTCATCGCCATGGTAATCAGGTCTTCAAGCATTTCGCGGTCATCACCCATCACCGACGGGTCGATGCTGACGCGCTTGACCTCATGCTTGCAGGTCATAAGCACCTTGACCACGCCGGAGGAAGCCTGACCCTCGACTTCCATGGTGGCGAGCTGGTCCTGCATGCGCTTCATGTTTTCCTGCATCTGCTGGGCCTGCTTCATCAGCCCGGCCAACTGGCCCTTCATCATGGCTTTCTCCTGTTCCCGTTTGCCGCGCGCCTGGCGCGGGTTATTGCAATGGCTTGATCGATGATTCGACGATGGTCGCGTCGAATCCTTCCACCAGTTCCTTGACAAAATCGTCGCCCTGTACCGAGGCGACCGCCTGCTGCTGCCGGTTGCGCTTGTCCCTTGCCTCGAGCGCGGCGACCGAGTCGCCGCGCACCGCGCCGATCTCCACCTTGAGCGTGCAGGGCTTGCCCATAAAAGCGGTGAGGGCGGCGCCAAGCTGCTTCTGATAGGCGGCGTCGGCCAGCGTCTTGCGCTCTGCAGGCAGCACCAGCTCAAAGGTTTCACCGTCCGATTTTTTTAACTCCGCGTGCTGCGCCAGTTGCTTTGCCGAGGCCGAAAGCGGCAGCGTGCGCGCGAGCAAGGCCCAGTCGCCGTCGAACTCACGCACTGCGGGGGCGGGCGCCGGAACCGCGGGCGCCGCAGTGGCCGTCACAGCCGCGGGCCTCGCCGCGGCGAGCGGCGCCCGGGTGGCCGGAATGACACTGCCGCCCTGCCCCTTGCCCGGCATTTCCGGCCGGAACGCCGCCATGCGCAGCAAAGCCATGGTGAAACCGGCATATTCGTCAGGTGCCAGCGGCAGGTCGCGCCGCCCCTGGATCGCGATCTGGTAATACAGTTGCAGCGTCTCGGCGTCGATGCGCCCGGCGCAATCGATGATACGCGCACGGTCAGGCGTCGCATCGGACAAGGCCTCGGGCGCCATTTGCGCCAGCGTGATCCGGTGCAGCAAGGTCGCCAGTTCCTGCATTGCCGCATCAAACGACAGGCTGCGCGCCTCCATCTGGTCGGCAACGGCGATCATCACCGCCGTCTCGCCCGACTCGAGCGCATCAATAATGGCAAACAGGTGGCTGCGATCAATGGTGCCGAGCATTGCCTGCACCGCGGCTTCAGTGACATTGCCGCTGGAGTAGGCGATGGCCTGGTCGAGCAGCGACAGCGCATCGCGCATGCTGCCGCGCGCACCTTGTGCCACCAGCGCAAGCGCCGCGACTTCAGCCGGAATGTTCTCCTCGGCCATGACGTTTTTCAGGTAGCCGGCGATCATCGACGGCGCCAGTTGCTTGAGGTTGAACTGCAGACAGCGCGACAACACCGTCACCGGCACTTTTTGCGGGTCGGTGGTGGCGAGAATGAACAGCATGTGCGCCGGCGGCTCTTCGAGGGTTTTCAACATGGCGTTGAAAGCATGCGTCGAGAGCTGGTGCACCTCGTCGATCATGTAAACCTTGTAGCGTCCGACACTGGGGGCATAGGCGGCGCGACTGAGCAAGTCCACCATTTCATCGACGCCGCGATTGGATGCGGCGTCCATTTCGATATAGTCAATGTACCTGCCGGCATCGATTTGCGTGCAGGCCGAGCAAACACCGCAGGGATCGGCGGTGATGCCCTTTTCACAGTTGAGCGACTTGGCAAGAATGCGCGCGATGGTGGTCTTGCCGACACCGCGGGTACCGGTAAAAAGATAGGCGTGGTGCAGGCGCTGCTGCTCCAGTGCGTGGCTCAGGGCCTTGACCACGTGCTCCTGCCCGACCATGGTGGCGAAATTTTTGGGCCGCCACTTGCGGGCGAGAACCTGATAGCTCATGGGAACAATTCTAGCAGAGGGCGTTAAGGGTTCCGGCACCACCCTCACCCCCGGTCCCTCTCCCGAAGGAGAGGTGAGTTTCGTGCACATCAGGGCTGCGCCCTGATGCATCGAATCGGTCTGGCGAGCCTGAACCCCGGCACTTGCGGTGAATAGCTGTGGCTGCTTCCTTCCGGACCTGACCAGATTCACTACGCCGCAATGCGGGGAGGCCCGCCGCACTCATTATCGCCCAAATCGGGCGTGACAGTTCAAACGCCGCGCCGTGCCGCCATCGCCATCGCATCTTCGACCACCTTCATCGGCGAGCCGCCCCATAAAATCATGGCGTAAAACGGCTCTTCCAGCTTGGTCGAGACCAGTGCCCGCCACTGGTACTGGTTCAGCACCAGCACCGTCCCGGTCATGCCCATGTCGCCAATGACCGAAAACGCCCCCTGCTGCACTTCTTTTTGCGGCGGCTTGTCCCATTTGACCGGGTCCACTTTGGCGATGGACTTTGGCGCCTCGCCCGGATAGACGTCGAACGAGCCCGAGCAGGCGTCTATGCTCATCAGGGAACAGGCCAATCTTGAACCGCGTGGTGTCACGTCTTTTCTCCCGCTGCTGGATGGAGGGACATCAAACTGCGGCAGATGCACCGCTGATGGCAAATTGTAGCTCTGAAAAGTCCTGTTGCGACGCCGCGTTTCTCGACTTTTCCGGCCTTCTGGTTTAATCTGCGCGGCTTCCCCGGAGAGGTGGATGAGCGGTTTAAGTCGCACGCCTGGAAAGCGTGTTTAGGCTAATTACCTAACGCGGGTTCGAATCCCGCCCTCTCCGCCAGTACCACTTCAAGTGCCTGAGAATCTGTAGAAGCAAGCCTGCAGAAGGTCATGAGGACGGACACGGCGATACCGAGCACATCGACGACGATCTCCCACAGCCACCCAAGCCGCAGCGGTATGTATTGGAGCATCAGGTCGATGCGGAAGTGCTAGCTCTTGAGCAGCAGCCAGATCGCCGAGGCGACCGTCATCAGCAGCATCATTTACTAGGAAAGCTCTACGTCGCCAGGCTACCCGCCCGCCCCCCTTGTTTGTGCAATATCGCGTTGCGCGTGATCATCAATCTGGCGGCGAGAACAAGCGCGGCGCTGAGCACCGAGCAGGCATCGAAAGCCGGCCGAACGCCGCGTCGAAGCGATTCACCGGGGGCCCGCCGGCGCAGACGACTGCAGTTAAGGCCGCGATTGGCGCACCCGGATCACGCCTCGCCGATGCGTATGCCCAGCGGCGCCGACTTGCCGCCGTTGGTCGGCGAGGTGTCCGCCGGGCATGCCGAGACCGCCGCGAGGATGTCCATCTCCGCCCGCATCTCGATGTAGTCGTTCTTCGTGACTGTGGTCGGCCTCATGGTGAAGCTTCCGTCGGGGTGCAGGTCCACCGACATGAACACGTTGAACACATCCATCACGTCGTCGCCGGTCATGCCGTAGGGCGCGAGTGCCTCGGCCAGGTTGTCCTGGCAGGATCGATGGCCTTCATGGATATGGTCGCGAAGTTCGTACAGCCGCTTGGAGCAGCGCCCGCCCATGTTGCCCCAATGGTTGGGGTAGGTGTCGGCGAGCACGGTCATCATCACGTTCTCGCGCGGCGGCTTGGAATAGAAGTGCCGGAAGCTCTTGGACGTCCCGGTGCCGAGGATGCCGTTGATTGCCCAGCTCTGCCCGACATGGAACCACTCCTTGTAGTCGTTCGCGTTGTAGAACACGCAGTCGCCGACCTGGCCGTCTTCCATCGGGAAAATGCGGAACACCTGGCCGCGCTTCACCACGAACGCGCGCCCGTGCCGCGCCGGAATGACGAATTCTTCTGCGACTTTCATAGACGGATCCTTTGGCCCTTGAGAGATTAGAGAGCTGGCTGCAGCGGACAACCGAACAAATCGTATCGGCAATGACTGGCGCTTGCAAGCCGAAGTTGCGCGCCGCTTTGACGCACGAAGCGCGCTGGGATCGCGCTATGGCCGGTGTGACTGCAAGCGCCACAACAGTCAGGCGAACCACCAAAGCTGCTCAGCCATTTTTACCGCCTGCTGGCGAGCATTGATCTTGCGTAAAACACCACCACTGTGAAATAGGCAGCACGACCGCACAAGGGTGCCCGGGCCCCCTTGTAGATCAGCCATGGCTAGGCCGCGAAGCACCCTCGAGATTAGCAAGCATTTGCTTGAGCAGCTTGCGCAATTTCGCCTTTTCCGCCTCGGATATCCCCGTCATAGCATCCTCGCGCCGCGCAATCGCCAGCGGAAGAATACGCTCGTATACAGAGAGACCCCGCGCAGTGAGCAGGATTCTTGCCGTGCGCCCATCGGGGGTCTGCGCGCTGCGCCTAACCAAGTGCTCACGCTCCAGTCGGGTCAGCAGGCGGCTAAGCGTCGAGTGCGGCAGGACGGCATAATCGGAAAGATCTGCGATCGATACGCCGTCATCGTGCGCCAGCACGGCGAGCACGCGCCAGTGCTGGAAGCTCAGGCGCAGCTTGTGCAAGTCCTCCTCGAGCCGGCGGTTTTGCCGCCCGACGACGCGGTTCATCAGGTAGGGGATTGACTCGTCCAACCTGTAGTGCTTGATCTCCGTGGCGAACATCTTGGGCTGTCTCCTGGTCTTGCCACAGCGTTTGCTGCGGCGTCTTTCATTGAGCAGGTCATGCGGATCAAACGGGCGGTATGGCCAATTGCTGCACTGGGCGCTGTTTCTTGACACACATTCTTCCCAATAGTATAAGAATATATGCAGTTGCATATATTAATGCTTGTACATTTTTGATCTGACCTTCTCAAAGGACGTAACTGAATGCAGCCGCGCCAGCGCACCGGTCAATGACCGCCGACAACGTCGGCGCGATGGTGCGCCCCGATGCCGTGCATCGTGCGGTGTACGTCGACCCGGAGGTGTTCGCACTGGAGCAGGAGCGGATTTTCCGCCGTGCCTGGATGTATGTCGGGCACGAGAGCGAAATTCCCGGTCCGGGCGACCACGTGCTGAGCCAACTCGGCCCAGAGGAGATCATCCTCGTGCGCCAGCACGACGGCGGCTTCGCCGCGCTGCATAACCGCTGTGCGCATCGCGGAGCCCGGGTCGTGGTCGAGCCGCGTGGCCGGCACGAACTTTTCACCTGCGCCTACCATGCTTGGAGTTACGCGCTCGACGGCGCGCTCGACAGCGTGCCGCTACCGGAAGGATACATGCATGGCAAGGGTCTGGCCGGAAATCCGCGCGCGCAGGGCCTTGCCAAGGTGCCGCGGGTCGAGAGTTACCGCGGTTTCATTTTTGCCTCGCACTGTGCCGAGGGTCCCGGACTCAGAGAGTTTCTCGGTGGCCTGGCAGGCATTTTCGACAATATGGTCGATCGCGCCCCCGGCGGGGCATTGGTGCAGGCCGGCGGGCGGCTGCGTATGGCGTTTCGCGGCAACTGGAAGCTGTTCATGGAAAACGCCGTCGATCTGGTGCATCCCGGTTTCGTGCACGGTGGTTCGGTGGCGGTGGCGCGCAAGTCACCGCATACCGCAGACGCGCCCGACATGGCCGGTCAGACGACGCAGATGCTGATGGCCAACGGCCTGCGCCTTGCTGAGTGGGATCAGGTCGGGCTTGCGGCCTTTCCGCAAGGCCATGTCTATATGAACGGTTTTTATCGCGGCGGCGTGATCGGGGCCGAGCGCGCGGACCCGGTTTTCGATCGCTATCGCGCAGCGCTGGTCGATTGCCACGGCGAAGCGAAAACCCGGGATGTACTCGCCGTCGACCGCTTCAACAATCTCATCTGGCCGACGTTGTTGGTCAATTCGCGCTTCCAGACGCTGCGCATCGTGCGACCGGTCGCCGTTGACCTCACGGTGGTGACCAGCTGCTGCTTTCGCCTCGAGGGCGCTCCGGCCGAAATGTTTGAGCTCAGCCTGCGCTTTCTCAACACCGCAAGCTCAGCCGCATCGCTCGTCGCTTCCGACGATCTGGAGATATTTGAACGCTGCCAGCGCGGTCTGCAGGACAGCGCATCCGATTGGGTCGATCTGAGCCGCGGCATGCACCAGGACAGGGTGGCCGCTGACGGTTCCACCGAAGCACCCGGTACCAGCGAGTTGCCCATTCGTACGCAGTTGCGTGCCTGGCAGGCGCATATGGTAGCGGCAGTCTGATGGGAGCCGGCGACACCGTGAGCGTCGGCCCTGTACCGGCATGGGGTGCACCCACCGGCGGGGCGCCCGTGAGTCCGGCGATCCTGCTCGAAGTCCAGGCCTTTTTGATCGACGAGGCCTGCCGCCTGGACGAAGGGCGCTTTGGCGAATGGGTTGATCTCTTTAATGAAGACGGCGTTTACTGGGTGCCCTCGGAGCCCGGACAGGCCTCACCCGATGACATGCTGTCCATTTTTTACGAATCCAAAGCCTTGCTCCGCCTGCGCGCGCAACGCCTTGCGCATCCGCAGACCCATGCGCAGGTTCCGCGCTCTCGCACGCATCACCACATCAACAATGTCAGCGTAGCAGATCTGGGTGCCGGGCGTTATATGGCGTATTCCTTGCTCTTGGTGGTGGAGTGGCGCGCCGGAGAGCAAACGCTGTTCAGCGCGCGATGCCGCCATGAATTGCAGCGCGGCGGCGAGGGCTTGCGCATCGCCGGCAAGCGCGTGGATCTGCTCAACTGCGATGCACCACATCGCGCAATTTCTGTGCCGTTCTGAGCGTTACCAAGATCAACCCTTAGCCCCGGTTTTATTTTCAATCACACACGAGGAAACTCAAATGAAAATCAAACGCAATATTTCCACTATTCTTGCAGCGGTGGCCTTGCTCTCTGCGACGCCCGTTCTGTCCCAGGAAACCGTGCTGCGCGCAGCGGTGTTCGTGCCCACGAATACGGTATTCGGCGAAATGTTCGGCCGCTTCGTCGAGCAGGTGAACAAAGAGGGCAAGGGACTGGTACAAATCCGCCTGGTCGGTGGACCCGAGGCGATTCCGAGCTTCGAGCAGGGTAACGCGGTGCGCACCGGCGTGCTCGACATGGCCAGCGTGCCGCCGGCGTTTTACATCAACAACATGCCCGAAGCTGACGCGGCCATTCTTTCGCCGCTGACGACAAGGCAGCAGCGTCAGTCGGGCGCCTGGGAGGCGCTCAACAAGCTCAGCAACCAGAAAATGAACGCCTGGTACCTCGCTTCCTACGGCCAAGGCGTGCCCTTCCATATTTGGACCATCAAGCCGCCGACCTCAGCCAAGTTCGATGGCTGGAAGCTGCGTACCTCAGGAAACTACACGCCTTTCTTTCAGGCGCTGGGCGCGACGCCCGTGACCACGGCACCGGGCGAGGTGAAAACCGCGCTCGAGCGCGGCGTGGTCGACGGTTATGGCTGGCCGCTGATCGGAATATTCGATCTCGGTTGGGGGCCGGATACCAAGTTTCGCGTCGATCCGGGTTTCTACAACGTTGTCGTCAACGTGCTAATCAATCAGAACAAATGGAAATCGCTGCGCGATGACCAGCGCGCCTTCCTGACGCGAATGGGCGAATGGCTGGAAACGGAAAACATCCGCTGGGCGGCGGAAAAGGTCGCCAGCGAGTCCAAGCGCCAGAACGACGCCGGCATCAAGGTCGTGAATCTGGGGAGCGATTACCAGAAGCTCGCCTACACCTCCTACTGGGCAGAGTTGGCAAAGCGCGCGCCCGAGTCGATCAACATCTTGCGTCCGTTGCTGGAGAAGTAAGCGCCACGCGGCGAGCACAGCGAATCGATGATGCCGGCAAGCGCAAGTCTCGTGGGCTGTTCCGCGCCGCGCACGGCGGCGCGGCGGTTTGTCGCCGGGCGCGGGCGTTACACCGACGACGTGCGCTTACCCGGGCTGCTGCACGCGGCCTTCCTGCGCAGCCCGTTCGCACATGCGCGGATCGTTGCCCTAGACCTTGCTGCGGCGCGCAGCCTCCGCGGAGTCGTTGCGGTATTTGACGGACGTGAGATCGGCGCAATTTGCCACAGCTGGACCACCCATCTGGCGACCTTCGCAACGCATCGCTCCGCCGCGCAGCCGCCGCTCGCAGTAGAGCGCGCGGTGTGGCAGGGGCAACCGCTCGCCATCGTCGTCGCCGAAAGCCGCGCGATCGCTGAAGACGCGGTGGCCGCCATCAGCACCGAATGGGAAGAACTTGAGCCGCTTGCCAATGCCGCCGCGGCACTGGCCGCCGACGCAGTGCCAATACACGCAGATCTTGGTGGCAATCTAGCCTACGAACACCACATTGAAGCGGGGCCGGTGAACGAGGCCTTCACGAAGGCGTATCGCGTGATCCGGCGCAAGCTGCGCTTTTCGCGCCACACCGGCGTGCCACTGGAAGGGCGCACCGTCATCGCCGAGTTCGACCCGGGCACGCGCCAGCTAACGGTCCACCAGTCGACGCAGGTGCCGCACCAGATGCGCGCGGTCTACGCCCGCCTGTTCGGCCTCGCCGAGGTGGACGTGCGCGTGATTACGCCCGATGTCGGCGGAGGCTTTGGCATTAAGATGCATGTCTACGACGACGAGATGGCGGCGGTTGCGGCGGCCGTTCAGCTCGGCCGACCAGTCAAATTCGCCTGCGACCGCTTCGAGGCGTTTTCCAGCGATGTGCACGCGCGCTCGCACGAGGTCGACTCAGCGATTGCCGTCGATGCCAAAGGCCTCATCCTTGGTTTCAGCGCCGACGATCTCGCCGACATCGGCGCCTATTCGGTATACCCGCGTAGCAGCGTGCTCGAGGGCGTGCAGGCGCTTATCATGGTCGGCGCGCCGTACGGCGCTCCCGCGCTGCGCGGTACGCTGCGTGTGGCCTACCAGAACAAGGCGCTGATCGGCTCTTACCGCGGGGTCGGCCAGCCTGTCGCCTGCGCCATTACCGAAATACTTGTCGATGCGGCCGCCGCCGAACTCGCGCTCGATCCGGCCGAAATGCGCCGCCGCAATTATCGCGATGACGCCGTGCACGGGTCCACCAGTGCGGCCGGGCTCGACATGGTCGGCCTGTCGCATCAGGCCTGCCTCAAACGTCTGCTCGAATTGATGCAGTACGACAAACTGCGTGAAGAACAGCGTCTTGGCCGCGCCGATGGCCGTTACCTTGGCATCGGTCTAGCGGCTTTTGTTGAAATCACCGCGCCAGGCGCCGGCTTTTATGGCGCCGCGGGCGTGCCTATCACGGCGCAGGATGGCTGCTCGTTGCGTTTGGAACCCTCGGGTGAACTGACCTGCATCAGCAGCTCCACCGACCAGGGCCAGGGCGTCGAGACCGGCATACAGCAACTTATAGCCGCCGCATTGACGCTGCCGATGAATGCCGTGCGCATTATGCGCGGCGACACTCTGGCGACGCCGGTCGGCGGCGGCGCATGGGCGTCGCGCGGACTCACGGTGGGTGGCGAGGCCGCACTTGCGGCGGCACAACTGCTGCGTGAGCGCCTGGCCGCAGTTGCAGCAGCGGTGCTGGGCGTGCCGGCCGCCACCCTTGCACTGACCGACGGGATATTCCGTGCCGGCGACAAAGAGCTGTCGCTGCAGCAACTCGCCGCCTTGCTACACTACCGCCAGCACGAATTGCCCCCGGGCACGTCGATAGACGTCACGGCCGTGGCCGCTTCAGTGCCGCTCAAGCCTTTTCTTGCCGCCAACGGCATCCAGGCAAGCTTGGTGGAAGTCGATCCGGACAGCGGCTTCATCCGGCTGCTCAAGCATTGGGTGGTCGAAGATTGCGGCCGCGTTATCAATCCGCTGCTGGCCGACGAACAGTTGCGCGGTGGTGTGGTGCAGGGGCTGGGCGCGGCCTTTTACGAAGAATGCCGTTACGACGAACGTGGCCAGTTGCTGACCTCGACTCTTGCCGATTACCTTGTGCCCATGGCCGGTGAGATGCCGGACATCGTCATCGCCCACGTCGAGACACTGGTGACCGGCACCTTGCTCGGCGGCAAGGGTGTGGGCGAGGCCGGCACCATAGGCGCGGGCGCCGCAGCGGCCAATGCCGTCAACGACGCGCTGTCGCCCTTCGGCTGTGCGCTGGCCGAGCAACCGTATACGCCCGAGCGCGTGCTGCGCGCGCTCGGAAAGGTGCATTAGCGGCATGAAGATCACCGCCATCCGCGAAGCCACAGTCCCCATAGGGGCGGCCATGCGCAACGCCTCCATTTCGTATCACGGCATGACGGCCTCGGCGCTGGCCATCGTCACCGACCGCATGGTCGGGGGCCGGCCGCTGGTTGGCTATGCCTTCGATTCCATCGGGCGTTACGGCACAGGCGGGCTGTTGCGCGAGCGTTTCATGCCGCGCCTGCTCGCTGCGCAGCCGGAATCGCTGTTTGATGCCGGTGGCCTGATCGATCCGCAGGCGTGCTGGCGCGTCGCCATGACAGATGAAAAAGACGGCGGTCACGGCGAGCGATCCGGCGCGATGGGCCTGCTCGACGCCGCCCTGTGGGATCTGCATGCCAAGGCGAAAGGCCTGCCGCTATGGCGCGCGCTGGCTGATCTTTATGACAATGCCGGGGCGACGCCCGAGATCGCCAGCTACGCTTCCTGCGGCCATTTCCAGACCGACGGCGGCGCGGAAAGCTTGCGCGGTGAAGTGGCCAGGGCGCTGGATCTGGGTTACCGCACAGTGAAAATAAAGGTCGACGGTCGTGACACCGCGGGTGACGCGCGTCGCATTGAGGCTGCACTGAGTGCCTTGCCTTCGGCGGCACAATTGGCGGTTGATGCCAACGGCAATGCCGATGCCGCTGACGATAAATGGCTCGCGACCATCGGTGCCTACGGGCTCGCCTGGATAGAAGAGCCAGCATCACCGCTGGACTACGCCAGCCTGGCGAGCATGGCGGAACGCTCCGCAGTACCCGTCGCGACCGGGGAAAACCTGTTTTCCTGGGATGATGCGCGCAATCTGCTGCGCTACGGCGGCCTGCGCCCCGGCCGAGACAGGATCCAAGTCGACATGCTGCTAGCTTACGGCATTCCCGAATACCGCCGCATTCTGGCCGGCTTCGAGGCTGCCGGCTGGCCGCGCGGTGCGTTCTGGCCGCACGCCGGCCACTTGTTTGCGGCGCATGTCGTCGCGGGCCTTAGCCTGGGCAGCCACGAGGCGGCGCCCGACGCCAACCGCATTTACGGCGGATTCTGGGACGGCAGCCGCGTTGACGCCGGCCGCGTGCGCCTGCCGGAACTACCTGGCGTGGGCTACGAGGCCAAGGCGAACCTGTACCGAGTATTGCGCGATCTCGCGCAGGACGCGCAAGTCCCGGCGCGGTCTCACTGAACACAACACTCAATATGGGCGGAGAATTCACAATGGCAAAGCTGCGGCACATCGCAATCTCGGTTCCCGATCTGGAACGCTCGGCGAAGTTCTACGAAGAGACCTTCGGCATGCAGCGCGTCAATTTCGTCGAAACGCCTTACGGCGACGGCTTGTCGCTAACCGACGGCGTGTTCAACCTGACCTTGCTCCATTTTCATACCGACGATGCGGCCGGCGACGAGCGGGGCAAGGATTTTGTCGGCCTCCATCACTTCGGCTTCATCGTCGAGGATCTGGATGGCATGAGCAAAAAAATAGAGGACAACGGCGGCAAGTTCCACCGCGAACTCAAGGGCGGCGGCGGCGTCGACTTCGAGCGCAAATTTCGCGATCCCGACGGCGTGATATTCGATATCTCTCACAAGGGCTGGATAGGCACCGGAACGGTCTGAGCCAAATGAAACCGGCGCCTTTCGGCTACGCCCGCGCGAGCAGCATCGAAGATGTGTTCGACTGCCTCGCAACGCATACTGACGAAGTGCGCCTGCTCGCTGGTGGGCAGAGCTTGCTGGCGACGCTCGCACTGCGCCTGTCGGAACCGGCGCTGCTGCTGGACATCACCGGCATCGCCGCGCTGCGCTTTATCGAGCGCCGAGGCGAGTTCATCGTCATAGGTGCACTGACGCGTTACTGCGAGCTTGAGGCGAGCCCGCTGATCGCGCAGCATGTGCCGCTGGTGACAGATGCCATCCCGCATATCGCGCATCCGGCCATTCGCAATCGCGGTACCATAGGGGGCAGCCTGGCCTTGGCCGACCCGGCTGCCGAGTTGCCGGCCTGCATGGTCGCCACCGGTGCCGTCATCATCGTCGCCGGCCGCGGCGGCGAACGGCGCATCGCTGCGGCCGATTTTTTTCTTGGCATATACGCGACAGCGCTGGCGCCGGACGAAATGATCGTGCGCATCGAGATCCCGGTGGCGGCCGCCAACGCGAATTCGCGCACCAGCGCCAAACTGGTCGAATTCAGCCGCCGCCATGGCGATTACGCCATCGTCGGGCTCGCGGCTCAGGCGCAACTGCGCGCCGACCAAAGCTATGAATCACTGCACCTAGTGTATTTCGGCTGCGGCGAGCGTCCGGTGCGCGCGCGTGGCGCCGAGGCGCTGGTGCTGGGTGGCAAGGGCTTGCCCGCACCAACCCAGGCCAGCCTGCGCGAGGCGATGCAGGCGGACCTAGATCCGCAGCCCGACTTGCACGCCGGCGCGGATACGCGGCGGCATCTTGCCGCAGTGTTGGCGCAACGCACGCTAGCAGCCCTCACCTGAACGGCGAAAACGACGAAAGCCCGGAACATGGACCGCCAAGCCACCAAGCCCCCCCAACACACAGTCGCCATCACGCTCACGGTCAACGGCATGCCTGTCGAGCGCATGGTCGAAGCCCGCATGCACCTGATCGATTTCCTGCGCGAATCACTGGGGCTAACCGGCAGCCATGTCGGCTGCGAGCACGGCGTCTGCGGTGCCTGCACGGTACGAGTGGAAGGGCAGATCGTGCGCGGTTGCCTGGTGCTCGCGGCGCAGGCCGACGGCGCGAACGTCGAAACCATAGAGGGCGTCAGCGCCAGCGGGGAGATCGCCGACCTGCAGGACGCCTTCGTGCGCCGCAACGCATTGCAGTGCGGCTACTGCACGCCCGGCATGTTGATGTGCGCCGCCGAGTTGCTGGACAGGAAACCGACCACTGACCGCGTCGCGATACGCGAATTCATTTCTGGTAATTATTGCCGCTGCACGGGTTATGAGGCGATCGTTGATGCCATCGTCGAAACGGCGATCCACAGATCCGCGACTGAAGGCAAGCTATGAATTTGCCGCGCACAACAGCATCGTATCCGCGACCTGGCTTGAAACGATCAATGAGGGAGTAATGAAAATGGACCGCTTGTCGCGCTGGTATGGCGGCGTACTGACTTTTTTTGCGTCGCTCGCCGCAGTGCTGCTGTTCTTCATGATGCTGCTCATCTGCGCCGATGTGCTGTCGCGCAACCTTCCGGCGATAGGCTTCAAGCTCAAATGGGCGAACGAGGTATCGGAGTACGGCCTTTACCTGATCACCTATCTAGCCGCGCCTTGGCTGCTTCGCCGCGGCCAGCATGTGCGCGTCGACTTGCTGCTGCGCGGTCTGCCGCCGCAGTTCGCTTGGCTGCTCGAATGGCTGGCTGATGTCATGGGCCTGCTGATCAGCACGGTGATCCTTTACCACTCGCTGCTGATGCTGGTGGATGCCTTTCGCAGCAAGGCGCTGGTGTTCAAAGAGCTGGTCTTCCCGGAATGGTGGCTGCTCGCGCCCGTACCGGTGGCATTGCTGTTGCTCACAATCGAGTTCGTGTTCCGCATGCACCGGCTCGCCATCGGCGAGCGGCAGATGCGCGACGACGCGACCTCGACCAGTTGAAGGGCAGACCATGATGAGCTGGCAACTGAGTCTGTGGCTGCTGCTTGGCGGCACCACGGCGCTACTGTTTCTCGGGCTTCCGGTCGCCTATACCTTTTTTGGCATCAACATCGTCGGTGCGTTGCTGTTTCTCGGCGGGGACGCCGGACTGACGCAACTGGCGCGCAATGGCGTGGTCGCAGTCAGCAATTTTTCGCTGACGCCGATCCCGCTGTTCGTGTTGATGGGCGAAATCCTGTTTCACACCAAACTCGCGCACAAGGCGATAGGCGGCATCGAGCGCATCATCCCCGGCGTGCCTGGGCGGCTTGCCATCATCGCCGTCGTCGCCGGTACGGTATTTTCGGCGATCTCTGGCTCGACTATAGCGACCACCGCGATGCTTGGCAGCCTGATGTTGCCGATGATGCTGTCGCGCGGCTACCATCCGTCGCTATCAATGGGGCCCATCATGGCCATCGGCGGCGTGGACATGCTTATTCCGCCCTCGGCTCTGGCGGTGTTGCTGGGCAGCCTCGCTGGCATCTCGATTTCCAAACTGCTGCTGGGCGGGGTAATCCCCGGCCTGATCCTAGCGGTGTTCTTCATATGCTACATCATGTTGTCGGTGAAATTCGACCACACGCTGGCACCCGCCGACGAGAAGGTGGAACTAGAAAAGGGCTGGAAGCGCTGGCGCATGTTCTTCCAGTACGTGGTGCCGCTTTCGTCGATATTCGTGATAGTCGTCGGCATGATGACCGGCGGCTTTGCCACACCGACCGAAGTCGCAGCGGTGGGGGCCTTCGCCACCATGCTGCTGGCGATAAGTTATCGCGCGCTGACGCTGGACAATCTGTGGAAATCGCTAATGGGGTCGGTGGCGATATCCGGCATGATTCTGTTCATCATCGTCGCAGCGACCACCTTCTCGCAGGTCCTGAGCTTTTCCGGTGGCACATCCGGGATGATAGAACTAATAGGCAGCTCGGGCATGTCCCCGGCCGTGGCGCTGGCCATCATGATGGGCGTGCTGATATTTCTCGGCCTCTTCGTCGATCAGGTCAGCACAATGCTGCTGACGCTGCCGTTTTTCATGCCGGTGGTGAAGCGCCTGGGGATAGACGAAACTTGGTTCGGCGTGATGTTCCTGATGTGCATGCAACTGGGTCTGCTGATGCCGCCGCACGGTATGCTGCTCTATACCATGAAGAGCGTGGCGCCTAAGGAAATCAGAATGGGCCAAATCTTCGTGGCTGTGATTCCTTATGTGATTTTCAGCATGTTGCTGCTGATAGCGATTTTTTTCTTTCCTGCCATCGCGACCTGGCTTCCGAACGCGCTGATCGGCTGAAAACGGCCGTTTGACGCTAAGGTTTCCCCGGTTTTAGTTGTTGTAAACGCGCCGCTACGTGGTTGACCCGTTGGTAAAAACAATGCAAACAATATCTGTCGTAGCGTGATCGTTAGAACCTTGCCTTGAGGGTTCTCGGCTCGGAAGCTTGGCGGGCCTTAACGCGGGCCACGTTCGGGCAATTGAGCGGGGCGAGCAGCCTATCGGAGATTGCGTTGCGATTGGGTGGAATTTACTAAGCCAACGTGGACAAGTGTAAAGAGGCCTAGAACACAAAAAAGTCGGAGACCCCCGGCCAGCTCAAATTTCGCGACCGACGTTCCGCGGATGTGGTGATCGATTACCCGGGACACCGTGAGGCGCCCCCCCGGATATCGATTATCACTCTCCCCCGACTGTTTTCGTTAGCCTGCATCAGTCGATGCGCTTCAGCGACTTCAGCGACCGGCATGATGCGGCTTACCTGTGGGACAAGTATGCCGTTCAGTGCCAGGTCCATCACCGCGGCAAGTGCGTCCAGACTGTCGTTAATTTGCGCCGGCACGACTCGCACATCAAACTCCGCTGAGCGGTCTTTAATCGGCTCAGCTTGGAGAAATATCAAACTGCCGCCTTTTTTCAGTACCGGGTATGACCGACGATGCACCTCACCGCCGACCAAATCCAGCACTACATCGAAATCGTGCAGGTGCTCAGCGAAATTGAGTTGGTCATAGGCGACCACGCAGTCCGCGCCAAGACTGTGAACATACGCTGCGTTGCGCGAATTACAAGTCGCCGCTACGTACGCGCCGAAGTGTCGGGCGAGTTGCACCGCCATGCCGCCGATAGCACCAGCGCCCGCGTGCACGAGTACCTTTTGGCGGGGCTGAAGTTGTACGAATTGAGTCAGCAGGATCCACGCGCAGGTGCCAGCATGCATCAGGGCAGCGCCCTGTGCAAATGAAAGGATAGGTGGCATGGGTACGATGCTCTGTGCATCACGGACGATGTTTTCAGCATAGCTTCCCTGTACCGTTCGCTCAGCCACAAAGCAAACCGCATCCCCGATGTGCACGTAGTCGACTAGATCGCCCGCAGCAATCACAATCCCCGCTCCGTCTCGGCCTGGCACACATGGAAGGGTTACCGGAAAAATCTGCGTAAGCCACCCAGCGCGAAGCTTCCAGTCACCTGGAGTAACGCTAGCGGCCTCGATGCCGATTAGCACTTCGCGTGGTCCGGGCACGGGCGTCGCAATCTCCTCCAGTCTCAGCACTTCTGGCCCGCCGAACTCCGCGAAACGTATTGCTTTCATGATGGCCTCCTCACGAGTGGCTCTGCTGCAATGTCCGCTCGATCGACCATGGTCATCATCGCCCCTGGGGCGAATCGCCAACATAGGCCTGCACTTCAATTTCTATGGCCGCGCCATATCCCAGACGGGACTGCACCGTACTACGCGCCGGCAATGCGCCCGCGAAATATTCCGCATAAACCGTATTAAAAGCGCCGAAATCGTCGAGATCAGCCAGCCAAACGCTCACCCGCACGACATCAGCCAAATTGGCTCCGTGCTCCGCCAGTGTGACGGCTATTGCCTTTAGGACCGCGTGCGTCTGCGCCGCAATGTCACCCGGAAGCGGTTTGCCGTGCGCATCCATCGCGATTTGACCGGACAGAAATAAGAAGCCTCCTGCACGTACCGCCTTCGAAAAGGGCAGAGGTAGGTCGGAAGCGAAGCGCTGGATAGATGAGGTCATGGGTTGTTCTCAAGTTAAGGAAAGAGGTTTCGACGTAGCCGCGAGGGGCTCGTAGCTGCTGGATCAATACCGTTAATCAACAACTGCTCCGGCACGGCCTGCCCGAGCAGAAGCGCAGCAGCGAGTTCTGACGCGGCCGCCGCAGTCTGGATTCCGTAGCCGCCTTGGCCGGCTAGCCAGAAGAAGCCATCGCACGACTCGTCCCAGCCGATCACTAGATCACCATCGCGCACAAACGACCGCAAACCAGCCCAGGCATGGCGAGGGCGGCGAATGGTCATGCGGCTGACATCTTCGATGTGGAAGATGCCCGTCGCAATGTCCGTCTCTTCGGGCGCGACATCATGCGGCACCGTAGGGTCGGCGTTGGACGGCGAGCCGAGTAGTTGGCCGGCGTCGGGCTTGAAGTAGTAGTTCTCCCGAATACCGCAGACCACCGGCCAAGCGTGAAAGTCGATATCCGATGGACCTTCAAACGTGAAGGCCGCACGGCGGCGCGGTTGCAGGTCAATTGGGCCAACCCCACAGGACCTCGCCATCTCGTCGGCCCACGCGCCGGCGGCGTTAACGATGCTGCGGGCGCGCACCGCATCCCCGTTGGCCAGCGCTAAATTCCACACGCCGCCGATACGATGTCCCGACACGATTCTGGCGTCGCATCTCAACACGACGCCTTGCCGTCGCGCCTCGCGCAGGAATCCTTGGTGCAGAGCATGCACGTCGAGGTCCTGCGCGTCGGGCTCGAGAATTCCTCCGAGCACCTTCTCGGGCTTCAACACCGGAACGAGGCGCAGGATCTCAGCCGCGCTAATCCTCGCCACATCAGTTGAGGTGAGCGACAGCGCCGCGAAGGTTTTGTCAAGCAGCGCTCGGTCGTCAGGGCCGGCCAGATAGACAACACCACGAGGCGTCATCAGCGGATGCTCCGTGAAACCATCGGGCGGGCGTTCGTAGAACGACCGACTGGCTCGCGTCAAGGCCCTAACGGCTGGCGTGCCATAGCTAGCCATGAACATGGCTGCGGAACGTCCTGTTGAATGGTAGCCTGGCTGCGATTCCTGCTCAAGCAGAAGGACTGTGCCCTTGCCAGCCAGACGATACGCCAACGATGCACCGGCAATGCCTGCGCCTGCGACGACATAATCGAATACACCGACCGTTGTCACGATTTTGCATCCATCCGACTAGAGCTACTTGTCGGCCATTCACTAATTCCGGCAGGCGATGTCAGCGCGTCCAGGCCCTCCACCAGTGACTGAACTGTGGAACGCAAGGCCGCCATCTGCTGGCCTGGGATGTTCCGCGCCGCTTGCCTCAGAATTTCGCGGCGCACCGGCAACATGACCAGAAAAGTCTCACGTCCTATTTTGGTGAGGTGCACATGGATATTGCGTTTGTCCTGCGACGCTTGGGTGCGCACGACCAGATTTTCCTTCTCCATCTGCTGCAACAGATGGCTGAGCGCACTTCGTTCTATGCGTGTGTAATGCGCCAGTTCACCAATAGTCAGCCCGCCCTTTTCCGACAGGACCGATAGCGTGCGCCAGCGCGATATCACGACCTTGCCGGCTTGCATGCGCTCGACAAATGCAGCGTTAAACTTCTCTTCGAGCACGCCGGTCCAGTAGATGACGGACGTTTCGAATGATTCTCCTTCGAAAGTTTTTCTTTTCGAAGACAACGTGCTCACACCGCGACTCCGTAGCGCCGAAGAGTGCCGTTGGCTACGAGGCGGTCGAACAAGAGGCTCGGCAAGCCTCGCACGATGATACCTACGAACGCCCATTCGGCGCGTCCGAAATTGCGCGCCGCGGAATAGATTGATGAGAAAGCCGCGTCGACGCCAACGGCCAGCCTTATGGGTGCTCTGCCTGAATAGGCGTCGGCAGCCTGGCTGGCCGTAAAGGACAGGAGCGATGCAGCACCGACGAGAATTAGGCGAAATATAGGGTTAATAGCAAGCTCCGAGTATTTATTTTTCGCAACCGCATAACGATACTCTCCGGCTTTTTATGGAGGGTAAAGATACGTTTCAGAGACGCAGTTCTCGTTCGCCTTCCAGCGAATAGTCCGTGATGCCAAGTGGTTGAAGAAAGTAGCGCAAGTAGGCTGACCTACGATAATCTTGACGGGAAGCACCTGCGCGGCGTCGACGTGCGTCGGCGCGTGCGCGCTCAGTTCCCGCCATATCTACGGCCGAGCCGTCGCTCGTTAGTACGACGCCGTAGACTTCACTAATATAAGCAGCACTGTAGCGCTCCTCGATCACGTCATCCAAGCACGCCTGCGGGTCGCGATTGAGTGGATCCCCATGGCCGCCCCCGCCCGCACCGATGTGGCAGAACCGCTGACCGCGTGCAAGCATTACAGGACCCATTGGCATAACCGGCACCATCTGCTGACCCGGGCCTGGGTCGACAATGTTGAACGACGGTGTACCCGGCAAGCCACCGTCGAGCCCGAACGGGAGCCAGTGGCGCCGATCTGACCGCATAACCAGGATGGTTTCTTCGCCGAGCATCCGGTATTCGCGCACGTAAGCAGGCGCACCCCGGAAGCGCCCCGGACCGCCGGAGTCTGGCACCATCCCGTAACGCTCGATGGCAATTGGGAATTGAGCCTCAATCATCTCGACTGGCTGGTTTGTGATGTTGCCGCCGGCGTTGGGAATGCCAAAAACCCCATCACGGTCGGGCATCGCCCCCCATGAACCGGCCAACGTCTCCGAACAGACAAAGCGCTTGCCGTCCTGATAGCCGCTGATGCTCGCGAACGACACCCCACCCTCACCCGCCGCGCAAACCCTTTCGGGCACGATCTGTGCAAACACGCCGAGCAGCACGTCGATCGCACGCCAACCGACAATCGCGCGTGCAGCACAGGCAGCCGGTTCGACCGGGTTGACGATCGTTCCTTCGGGCAGTATCTGCTTGATAGGACGCGTGAAGCCCTCAAAGTTTGGTATGTCACGACGCGCGACGCATTTCAAAACCAGGTGCGCAGCCGCCTTGACAAAGGACGACGGGCAATTGATCGCGCTCTTTACCTGCGCAGCAGATCCAGTCCAGTCCACCGTCAACTCGTCACCAGCGATCGTCACTGTAGCTTTCATCGCGATCGGCTCCGGAACTTCACCAGTACCGTCAAGGTAGTCGGTGAACGACCACGTCCCATCAGGCAGATCCGTTATTTCGGCGCGGGCCATGCGCTCTGCATAGTCGTGCAAGTCGTCCAGCATCCGCCTGAATGCCGCAGACCCGTAACGCTCAACAAGCTTGCAAAACCCACGTTCAGCGGATCGGCACGCGGCCACCTGAGCCCGCATGTCGCCTGCCTGCTTATCGGGCATGCGCGTGTTCAAGGCCATTATTCTAAAAAAGGTTTCATTTGCATGATCTTCTTCGTACATTTTGATGACTGGAATCCGCAGCCCTTCCTGGAAAATCTCGGTAGCGTAGACAGCCGTGCTGCCCGGCGCTATACCGCCCATGTCAATCTGATGAACGAGCGTGGCGACATATCCCTCCAGTTCGTTATCGAAAAACACCGGCTTGATGACGTAGACATCGGGCAGGTGCATTCCGCCGGCAACATATGGATCGTTGAACACAAACACGTCACCTTGGCGGACCTTATCGTGGTACTGGCGTGTCAGTGCCTGCATTGCATCGGGAAAGGAGCCAAGGTGCAACGCCATCGTCAGGCCGTGCGCAATAACGCGACCATGCCGATCACACACCCCCGTCGAGTAATCCATCGAGTCACGTACGATCGCCGAATACGCGGTACGCATGATTATCAGCGCCATTTCGTCGGCGATGGAACTGAGCGCATTGCGCAGGACCTCCAGCGTGATTGCATCGATCTTTTGCGCCATTGGCATTCCTACTGCAAGTTGAGATGAATGGCATTATGAGCGTCTACCATCGCTCGCCATTTGGGTGGGACTACCACGGTCGAGTCGTACTCCTCAATGATCAGCGGGCCCTCGCGCGGCGCCTCCCCAATCAAGTCGCCGCGCCCGACTACGGGCGTGTCCATCAGACCAAAGCTCTCGCCGTAGTAGGCCTGGCGGCTCTCACGCCGGCGCATACCCCCCGCTTGCGGCGTGCCAATTCGGTCAAACCAGTCCTGCCGCTCAACGGCAATGCGAGCAATGACGCGGATGGTGACGCACTCTACAGCCTCGGCTTGTGCGCGGTGGCCATAAGTGCGTTCGTGCTCGGCGGCAAAAGTTTCTGCGAGCGCAGCAAGATCAACCTTTGCGATGCTGGTATTGGAGACCGGCACGGTCAGTTCGTGTGCTTGGCCAGCGTAACGACAGTCGGCCAAACGCGAGAAACGAATGTCTAGGCGCGCCTTGTCGTCAACGGCCAACGTGCCAAGCAACTCGCTCTCTATCGCACGAAAACGGGCATCTAGATCTGAACTATCAACGTCGGCCAGCGCTCGCATGAAGCCTTGGGCGCTCTCATGCTCGATGTCAGACATGAGTAGACCGAACGCGCTGAATACGCCGGGATGTGGCGGGATCACGACATGGCTCATCTCTAATATGCTTGCTATGTGCGCGGCCACCACCGGCCCGTTGCCACCGAAGGCGAACAGAGCGAAGTCCCTTGGGTCACGGCCCCGGTAGGTTGTGACAGCCTTAACGGCTCGAGTCATCGTGCCGCAAGCGATCTCGAATACGCCGAAAGCCGCCTCCATTAAGGTGTTACCCAGCGGTTGCGCGATATCGCGTTCCAATGCGTGTCGCGCCTTAGGTGCGTTCAAGCGCAGCGCGCCACCAACGAGCGACTCAGGGTTAAGGTAGCCTAGACTGAGCACAGCGTCGGTGAAGGTGGGATCGTTGCCCCCAAAGTCATAAGCGACGGGACCAGGAGAACTTCCAGCGCTGCGCGGACCAACACGCAGCAAGCCGCCCGCGTCAATCTCAACCAAACTGCCGCCGCCAGCTCCAATTTCAGAGATGTCGATGACTGGTAGCTTCAAAGCATATCCACCGCCCATGACTAGCCTACTGCTCAGGTTGATTCCGGCACCCACCTCGTAATCGCCGGTGCGCGGCACTTGGCCGCCCTCTACCATCGAAGCCTTGGCGGTCGTGCCACCCATATCAAGCGCGATGCAGTCGCTCAGGTGCATGAGTTCGCCAAAGCGCGCTGCGCCAATGACGCCAGCCGCCGGACCTGACTCGACCAGGTAGGCTGGCTTCTCCGAGGCCGTCTGTACGCTCATGATTCCGCCATCGGACTTCATCACCTGCAGCGGTGCATTTATGCCGATTGACCGCAGATGAGCGCGCAGCGAATCAAAGTACTTGTTTAGCGTCGGGCCCAGGAACGCGTTGATGACGGTCGTGCTGGTGCGCTCGTACTCGCGGATGACGGGCAGGATTGCCGAGGAGCAACAGATGAATGTGTCAGCCGGCAGGTGGTCGCGGAGGATCTGTGCGACTCGAAGCTCATGTGTGGGATTGGCATACGCATGGAGAAGACTGACAGCGACAGCCTTCACGCCAGCGCTGCGTAACCGTCGTGCAGCGACGATCACATCGTTTTCGTCCAGCGCGGCCCACTCCTCGCCCTTCGGGCCCATTCGTCCCCGGACCTCAAGTCGCAAGCTGCGCGGCACGAGCGGCTCGGGACGAGGGTAGTTCAGCGTGTACATTTCGGGAATCCGCAGTCGCCGCATCTCGAGCACGTCGCGGAACCCCAGGGTTGTGACAAGCCCAACTCGAGAACCACGTTTCTCGAGGATCGTGTTCGTGGCGATCGTGGTGGCGTGCACAACCCTCTCAACCGCGTTGGTACCTACGCCTACCGCTTCCAGCGCGGAACTGATACCGGAGACGATGCCACGCCCGTAGTCGTCTGGCGTGGACAGCACCTTACGGGTATGCAGGCGACCATCACTGCCTAACAGCACGAGATCGGTGAATGTGCCTCCGATATCGATACCAATTTGGTAGCGGGCCGCAGTCTGCGTGGCTTCGGACATGGTGTCCCTGCTCTCACTGAAGAGGTGGCTCCCGCCACCTGCACTAAGACCAATACAGGGTCAAAGTTATGTTTGATAAGGACGAAGTGTAGCAATTGCGTGAAATTTCACAAGTCTTGAAGCGCAGGCAGGCAAAAAAAAGGCGGTTCGCTTGCGCGAACCGCCCCAATCCTTCTCCTCCTCCTATTGTTCTTCGTGCTGCACCCGCTCCTGTTATAGCTGTTCTTTTAACTGCTCCAGAACGGCCGGGTTCTCCAGCGTGGAAACGTCCTGCAATATGTCTTCGCCCTTGGCGATGGAGCGCAACAGGCGGCGCATGATCTTACCTGAACGCGTCTTCGGCAGGTTATCACCAAAGCGAATGTCCTTGGGCTTGGCAATCGGCCCGATTTCCTTGGCCACCCAGTTACGCAGTTCCTGGGCGATACGCAGGGCCTCCGCGCCGCTGGGACGCGGCCCCTTCAGCACCACAAACGCGCACACCGCCTCGCCGGTCAGGTCGTCCGGACGCCCGACCACGGCTGCCTCGGCCACCAGCGCGGTGTTGGCCACCAGCGCCGACTCGATTTCCATCGTGCCAAGGCGGTGCCCGGAGACGTTAAGCACGTCGTCGATGCGTCCCATGATGCGGTAGTAGCCGTCCTCGTCGGTGCTGGCACCGTCACCCGCAAGGTAATAGCGGCCCTGGAAATCCTCGGGAAAATAGCTCTTCTTGTAACGCTCCGGGTCGCCCCAGATGGTGCGGATCATCGACGGCCAGGGCCGCTTGATGACCAGGATGCCGCCCTTGCCGCGGCCCACCGAAAGCCCGGTCTCATCGACGATGTCGGTGATGATGCCAGGCAGCGGCAGCGTCGCCGAACCGGGCTTGGTCGGCGTCACGCCGGGCAGCGGCGTAATCATGTGGCCGCCGGTTTCGGTCTGCCACCAGGTATCGACAATCGGGCAGCGGCCGCCGCCGACGGTGTGGTGGTACCACATCCAGGCCTCGGGATTGATCGGCTCGCCGACAGTGCCGAGGATGCGCAGGGACGACAAGTCATATTTGGTCGGCAAATCGCCGCCGGCCTTGATCAGCGAACGAATGGCTGTCGGCGCGGTGTAGAACACGCTGACCTTGTGGTCCTGGATCATTTTCCAGAAGCGCCCTGCGTCCGGGTACACCGGCACGCCCTCAAACACCACCTCGGTGGCACCCACCGCCAGAGGGCCGTAGGTGACATACGAATGTCCGGTCACCCAGCCTACGTCGGCGGTGCACCAGAACACATCGGAGGGCTTGTGATCGAAGGTCCACTTCATCGTCAGCATGGTCCACAACAGGTATCCCGCTGTGGAGTGCTGGACGCCCTTGGGTTTACCGGTGGAACCCGAGGTGTACAGAATGAACAGCGGGTGCTCGGCATTGACCCAGGTCGGCTCGCAGGTGTCGGCCTGGCCCTGCACCGCCTCATCCCACCACAGGTCGCGGCCTGCGGTCATGCCGATGGGCGAACCCGAGCGCTTGTACACCACCACTTTCTTGATGCTCTCGCAGCCGCCGAGTGCGAGTCCCTCGTCCACCACCGGCTTCAACGGGATTTCCTTGCCACCGCGGAACTGCCCGTCGGCGGTGATCACCGCGACCGCGCCGGCATCGATGATGCGCTCCTGCAGGCTTTTGGCGGAAAAACCGCCGAACACCACCGAATGCGTTGCGCCGATGCGCGCGCAGGCCTGCATCGCCACCACCGCCTGAATGGACATCGGCATGTAGATAATGACGCGATCACCGGTCCTGATGCCCATGGCCTTGAGGCCGTTGGCGAAGCGGCAGACCTCGTGATACAACTGCTGGTAGGTGATGGTGCTGACCTTGCCGTCGTCCGCTTCGAAAATGATGGCGATCTTGTCGGGGATGGTCTTGAGGTGCCGGTCAAGGCAGTTGTACGAAGCGTTGAGTTCGCCGTCGTAAAACCATTTGAAAAACGGCGCCTTCGATTCGTCAAGGGTTTTGGTGAAGGGCTTGCGCCACAGCAGGTGCTCGCGCGCAAGCCGCGCCCAGAACCCTTCGAAGTCGCGCTCCGCCTCATCGCACAAGGCCTGGTAGGCGGCCATGCCCGACACATTGGCTTGCTTTACAAAATCGGGCGAGGGCGGGAAAACACGCGTTTCGCTCAGAACCGACTCGATGGCGGCAGACATGGACTTGTTCCTCCTGTGGATTCTCAACACTGCGCAACACGTTGCACTTCACACTTCAACCCGACTTCAGCTTGGGCGCTCGCCGGAACGGCCCGCCTTTGTCTTTGTAATTGTTATTGGCAGCAGTCGCCGGGAGCAGCCAACATCACGACTTCGGGCGCCGATTGTGGGCCGCCACACTTACATGAAGCTTACATTGAGCCGCACCGGAACTTCAAGACTAATCCACGGTTTTGTATGGATATTTCAGCAAAAAGCCAAACCGACTTTGGTCTGTTACTATCCTATCTTATATAAGATATAAGATATTAATTGACTTCATTTTTCTGGGAGTGCTAACTTGATGCTCCGGCAGCGCGGATTTCGCGTGGATTGCGCCCGGATTGTGCATTGCGACATGCCGGAATACAGTTACGCCATCCACGTCAAGGAAGTGCCATGAACCAGCGTCACGCATCCGCATCATCCCCGACGTCCTCCGCACAAAAGGACGACTTTGCTTCGCTCGTCACCTCCGCCATTCTGTCCGAGTACTGGCCGGGCATACAGTTGTATTACCCGCCGGTGAAATATGCGCCTTCCCTCGGCATCTATGAAGACCTTGACGCAGCCGCCCAGCGCTTCAAGAAGCACGCCGTCGCCACACGCGCCCATACACTGATTTTTGACCTCGAGGATGGTTGCCGGCAAAAGGAGATGAGCCGCGACCTGTTGCGCCAGGAACTGCACCACATGCCGCGCAAGAAGGAAGTCCAGATTGCACTGCGCGTGAACCCGTTTCGCACCGAAGAGTACGAAAAAGACATGCAGCTCATACGCGAGCTGTCCGAATACGTCGATGTGGTGATGCTGGCCAAGGCGGGCGAAGCGTACGGCAGCGCCGAGATCCGCGACCTGTCGGCGTTGCTCGCCGGATTCACCAACCCGCGCATCACCATCCAGCCCATCATCGAGCATCCCAAGTCGCTGAAAATCGCCCCCGAGCTGATGCAGTACTCGACGGTAAAGCACGTCGTGTTCGGCATTCACGACTTCTCCAAGGCGATGGGCATACACATCACGCCGGAGCACTGGATAGAAGAGCTCAAGGTGTACCTGTATCAGGTGATGTTCGAAGCGCGCATTGCCGGCAAGGGCGTGATCGGCGGCGTCGAGACCCTGCTCGGACCCTCGATCATGCCCGAAAGCTTTATCGAGCAGCATGACGTACGCCGCTGGCTTGACCTGCACGGCGACCACGAGTCGCGCGTCGTCTATGGTCACGCCTGCGAAGAAGCGGCGATGGGGCTTACCGGCAAGCAGGTCATTCACCCCGGCCACATCCATATCTGCAGCGTCGCCTACACGCCCTCGCCCTCCGAGGTGAAACAGAAAATCGCCATCCTGCAGGCGGCGATCGAAGCCGACGCCCTGCTCGGCGGCGCCATCAAGTTCGACGGTGAAATGCTCGACCCGCCGATGTTCGGCAAGGCCTTGCAGACGCTGTTGCGCGCCCACGCCCTGCACTCGCTGTCGGAAAAAGACACCGCCTTCGCGCTGCAGGTCATAGGCAAACTGCCGGCGCAGGTGATACGCGAGAACTGGCCTTACGGTGTGATTCTCTGAACCCAAACCTTAAAAGCAGGCACCACAGAGAGCACAGAGAACACGGAGAAAGGCAAAGGCTTTTCTGAATAACCGGTTTTTCTCCGTGTTCTCTGTGCACTCTGTGTTTCAAGCTTTTGACCCCGCCCTTGGTATCTGACATTCAATGACCAAATTCGCGCCCTTCCCCGTCTGGAAGTGGGACATCCCGGAACTGTTCAACATCGGCACCGCCTGCCTCGATGCGCATCTGGGCACGCCTACGGCCGACCAGCCGGCGATCATTGTCGAGGATGACGAACTGGGCGTGTCGCAGGCGACCTACGCCGAGCTCGCCGCCCGCTCCTCGCGCTTTGCCCAGCTGTTGCGCAATCTGGCTGTTGCCGCCGGCGACCGCGTGCTGATCCGCCTGCCCAATTCGCTCGATTACCCGACGGCGTTTCTCGGCGCAATGAAATGCGGCGCCATCAGCCTGCCAACCTCGACGCTGCTGACGCCGGACGAAGTGCTCTACCTCGCCCAGGACTCGGGCGCGCGCGTACTGGTCACCGACAAAAAGGCGTGGCAGCAACTCGCTCCCAAGTTCCGTGACAGCAACACCATCGCCACTGTACTGCTGTCGGGCACTGGCCCGGAGCTCGCGGTGGACGGCATCCGCACACTGGACCTCGAAGCAGAGCTTGCAAAAATAGGCTCTTGGGCACCGCCAAAGGCCACACGCGCCGACGATGCCGCCTACCTCGTCTATACATCGGGTACCACCGGCTATCCAAAGGGTGTGCTGCACGCCCACCGTTCGCTGCTCGGCCGCACCCCTGCCGCTGAATACTGGTTCGACTTCGACAACAGCGGCAACGACCGCATCATGCACTCGGGCAAGTTCAACTGGACCTACGTGCTGGGCTCGGCCATGATGGACCCGCTTTATCGCGGCAAGACGGTCATTGTGTACGAGGGCAAAAACGACGCCACCACCTGGCCGCGGCTCATCGCCAAACACCAGGCAACCATCTTCATCGGCGTGCCGACAATTTTCCGGCAGATTATTCAGAAAACCGCGTTCGGGAAAGACGATGTGCCGACGCTGCGCCATTGCATGAGCGCGGGCGCGCACCTTTCGGATGAAGTGCTGGCGCTGTGGCGCGAACGCTTCGGCCGCGACATCTACGAAGCGGTCGGCATGTCGGAGTTTTCATACTACCTGTCGCAAAGCCTGCACCGCCCCATCCGCCCGGGCAGCGCCGGCTTTCCGCAACCCGGTCACGACATCAGGCTGCTCGACCCGGAAACGCTGCAGGAGGTGAAGGCCGGCGAGGAAGGCATGATCTGCATTCCCGACACCGACCCCGGCCTGTTCACGTTGTACTGGAACCTGCCCGAGGAAACGGCGCGCCTCAAACACGATGGCTGGTTTTTCAGCGGCGACTACGCGCGCTACGACGAGGACGGCTACATCTGGTTTCTGGGCCGCAAGGACGACATCATCAAGAGCTTCGGCTACCGCGTCTCGCCCTACGAAGTGGAGCGCGTGATGAAGTCGCACCCGGCGGTGGCCGACTGCGCCTGTATCGCCGAAGCCTCGGAAAAAGACAAGGTTCTGGTGGTGGCCTACGTTATCGCCCAGCCCGGCGTGTCCGTCACACCGGATGAATTACTCGCCTTCGGCAAGGAACATCTCGCCGCCTACAAGGCGCCCAAGGCGGTCTATCTTGCCGGCGATTTTCCGCGTACCAAGAACGGCAAAATCCTCAGGCGTGACATCAATCCTGCCATGGCCACCTCCCGCTCGGACTGAACGGAACGACGCAAAGAATTCGCAGCGACTGCAACACAAGACGCTGTCAACCCGGGTGAAACGAGGGATCTGCTTTTATCCGGCGTAACAGCAGATTCCCCGGGGTGCGCCCTCGGAATGATCATTAATCGCAGCTGTCCCCGATCAATCCTGCGGTTCGATCTTCGCTTTTTTAACGGTGTCGGCCCAGCGCGTCACTTCTGCGTGCACGCGCGCGGCAAACACCTCTGGCGTCGATTTTGACGGCCGGATCGCCAGCGCCTGCAGGCGTGTGACGACCTCGGGCGACTCCAGGGCCTTGAGTACCGCCGCGCGTAGCGCGGCGATGGTGGCGGCCGGCG